>Ga0102953_1002752_pt1 | contig 10175 bp, 8 predicted proteins | sample SalPon2A_C_D2_MG_FD_78509 | JGI IMG/M metagenome (GOLD analysis project Ga0102953, IMG submission 78509) | Soil microbial communities from South San Francisco under conditions of wetland restoration - Salt Pond MetaG R2A_C_D2_MG | ecosystem: Environmental > Terrestrial > Soil > Wetlands | place... | reverse complement strand
GAGCATGCCGCGGAACTGCTCGCGGAACAGCGAGTACTCGCGCTCGACCCGCGCCAGCTCCGCCCGGGCCTCACGCAGGCGCGCCTCCGCGCCCTGCAGCCGGTCCTCCTTGAGGCGTTCGGCCTCCCGTAAGACCAGTTGCGCTTCCTTCTTGGCGTTCTCCTTGATCTCGTTGCCGATACGCTCGGCGGCGATGATGGCGCGCTGCAGCTCCGCCTCCGCCGCCTGCAACGCGGCGATCTGCTCGTCCTTGCGCTCGTGCTCGTCGCGCAACGTCTGCTGCTCCCGGAGCAGCTCCTCGCGTTCCTGCGCGATGCGGTCCAGGAACTCGCGCACCTGCCTGCGGTGGTAGCCGCCGGCGGCACGTTGGAAGTCCATGTGCTGGATGTCGAGCGGGCTGAGTCTCATGCGAACCGTCCTTCGGGGCGCCTCACCGGAACAGCGCCGTTCCGACGCGCACCCAAGTCGCTCCTTCTTCCACCGCGACCTCGAAATCGGCGCTCATGCCCATGGACAGCCCCGGCACCCCAAGGGTATCACCCAGTCGCCGCAGCTCGCGGAACACCGGCCGACTCGTCTCGGGGTCGCTGCTGTACGGGGCCATGGTCATCAGCCCCGCCAGCTCGACGTGCGGGAGCGAGCGCACATGCGCGATCAGCATCGTCGCATCCGCGGGCGCCACACCGTGCTTGGCCGCCTCGCCGGCCACGTTGACCTCGACGAGCACGCGGCAGCGCTCGCCACGCTTCGCCGCCTCGTTCTCGAGGGCGTCGGCCAGGCGCTCGGAGTCGAGGGAGTGGATCAACCGCACGCCGGTGAGGTACTTGACCTTGTTGCGCTGCAGGTGGCCGATGAGATGCCACTCGATGTCGGGCCCCAGCGCCACCTGCTTCGTCCGCCACTCCTGGACGCGATTCTCGCCGAGGATGTGGTGGCCGTGATCCAACACGTGCCGCCGGATCTCGTCGATGTCGTGGCCCTTCGTCACCGCGACCAGCGTCACCTCGTCCGGCGCGCGCCCGCTCCGCTCGCAGGCGGTCGCGATCCGCGCCCGGACGTCGAGGAGCCCGGAGGACGGCTTCACGGCGATCAGAGCTCGGGGAGCAGCGCCCGCACCAGGCACCGGAAGCGCTCGCCGCTCTCCTCGGCCACGCGCAGGACCTGCTCGCCGGTGGCGTGCTCGTCGCGGTCCGGGAGCGCCATGTCGGTGACGGTGGAGAGTCCGACCACGCGCATGCCCGCGTGCCGTGCCGCGATCACCTCGTGCACGGTGGACATGCCGATTGCGTCCGCCCCCAGGAGCCGGAAGGCGCGCAGCTCGGCGCGGGTGGCGTAGCTGGGACCGGCGATCGCCAGGTAGACGCCGCTTTGCAGGCCCATGTCCTGGGCCCGTGCGGCCGCGCGCGCGGCGTGCCGGTAGGCGGGGTCGTAGCAGTCGAACATCACCGGGAAGCGCGGGCCCGTCGCCTGGTCGTTGGGGCCGGTCAAGGGGTTCTGGCCGGTGGCGTTGATGAGATCGGCGTGGAGCATCAGGTCGCCGGCCCGGAAGTCCGGATCGAGGCCGCCGCAGGCGTTGCTTACGAGCAGGCTGCGCGCGCCGAGGGCGTGCATGACCCGGACCGGGAAGGCGCACTGCGCAGCCGTGAAGCCTTCGTAGAGGTGCACGCGGCCCTGCATCGCGACCACGTTACGGCCCGCCAGGCTGCCGAGAACCAGCCGCCCGGCGTGGCCGGGGGCGGTGCTGACGGGCATGCCGGGGATGTCGGCGTAGGCGATGGCGGTCGCGTCCTGGATCTCCTCGGCGAGGGGGCCGAGGCCCGATCCCAGCACCAGCGCGACGTCGGGCGTCGAGGAGACACGCGAGCGAACGGCGGCGACGGCGCCAGAAAGCCCGTCTCCGGCGACGGAAGAAGGTTCGTGATCCATAGTCGTGATTGTACCGGGACCGCTCGAGGAGGGCGCCAGGCCCGACCAAGACGCTCTAAGTCCTCTCACGCGAACTCAGGTACACTGCACCCATGCCGAAATACCGCCACCTGGTGGTCGCCATGCTCGTCGTCCTGGGCGCACTTGCCTATGCCCAACAACAGCCTGCCCCGCAGGGACGGCTCGCGGACGTCAGGGTAGAGGGGACGACCAACTATGCCGACATCGTGAAGACCATCATCACCGCGCGCAAGGGCACGCCGGTGGCGAGCATCGACCTCGAGGCGGAGCGCAACCGCATCTACAGCCTCGGCACGTTCCAGGAGGTCTCGCTCAGCGTGCAATCGAGCCCTGCGGGCCCCGTCCTGGTCATCACCGTCAAGGAGAACCCCCTGATCGGCGCCATCGCCTTCGAGGGGAACGATACGGTCGACTCGGCCACGCTAACGTCGGCCTTGAAGAACAACAACCTGGTGGAGACCGGTCGCGTCTACAACACCAGCCGTGCGCAGGATGCCAAGCAGTCGATCCAGGACGCCTACCGGCAGAACGGCTTCCCCTTCGACGTGGACGTCAACCTGCGGGTCGAGCCGGCTCCCGATCTGGCCAAGCAGGGGCAGCAGGTGCCCGTACGGCTGACCTACGCGGTCGGCGAGAAGGCCACGGTCGACCAGGTGGCGTTCGAAGGCAGCACCGTGTTCACCGATGCCGAGCTGAAGTCGCCCTTCGGCGCGCTGCTCAAGGCCGGAACGTTCAAGCTCTCCGACTACCAGCAGGCCGTCCAGCAGATCGGCAAGATGTACGCCGACAAGGGTTTCCGCGGCTCCGGCGTCGATACGCAGACCAGCGAGCTGAAGGACGGGACCCTGACCGTGCGCGTCCAGGAGCTCCGCATCGACTCCATCGACACCACCGCGCTGGGCGTCAACCCGTCGGACCTTAGCCTGCAGCCGGGCGACCTGTTCAACTACGACAAGCTCCTCAGCGACGTGAAGCGGCTGGCGCAGGGGCGAAGCAGCGACATCCAGCTGCAGACCTTGCGCTCGCCCACCGGCGGGGTGCGCGTGGTGTTCCAGCTGGGCGCGCCGGACACCGCCGGGCCCATCAAGGCGATCAAGTTCGAGGGCAACACCGTGCTCTCGGATGCGGAGCTGAACAAGGTGCTGTCGCTCCGCGTGGGCGACACGTTCACGTCGGCGCTCGCCCGGGAGGACTTCGGCGCCGTCGTCAAGGCGTACAACGACAAGGGCTACCTCATCCGAACGCAGCCCGACTTCAGCTACGACAACGGCACCTACATCCAGCGCGTCACCGAGATGCACATCGAGGGCTACAAGATCCAGTACCAGGGCAAGCCCGACAGCACCAAGCGTTTCGTCATCACGCGCTATCTGCCGGACGTCGGCAGCGTGGCCAACGTCAACAAGATCGACGACGGGCTGCGGCAGGTGTACCGCACCGGCGCCATCACCCCGGTCGACCGTTCCGTGCAGCAGGGCACCAAGCCGGACCAGGTGATCGTGGCGGTGACGGTCAAGCACGCCAGCACCGGCACCTTCCAGCCGTCTGCGCAGTACGCCACGGACACCGGCCTGTCGGCGTCGTTGAGCTTCCAGGAGAAGAACTTCCTGGGGCGCGCGCACCACGTCAGCGTCGACGTCAACGGCAAGAGCACGGACCTGGGGGTGATGGTGGGTGGGAGCCTGCGCTACGACATCCCCTGGCTCTACATCCCGCAGGGCGACTTCGAGAAGGTCCCTACCTCGTACTCGGTGCAGATCTTCAGCGACGTGCGGAACAACCAGCCGATGAGCACGGCCGATGGCAGCACGACCGTGACGTATCCGGGGCTCTCGGCGACGGAGGCCAATCGGGTGAGGGTCGGCGAGTACACCGTGCGCAGCACCGGTCTGGGGATCAGCGTGTCGCGCCGGATCTACCCGAACACCTCGATGACGCTGTCGGGGAGCGGGAGCTACGCCGCCTACAAGCTCGAGCCCCCCATCGCCACCTGCGCGATCAGCGGGGGCGCCGTCTCCAACGGCTCGAGCTGCTCCCTGCCGTCGTCGGACGCGCGCCAGTACCTGCCGACCAGCGGCCTGTCGACCTTCTTCAGCGTCGGCACCACCTTCGACAACCGCGACGATCCCGACTTCCCCACGACCGGCATCCACACCTACGGCAACTTCGGCGTGGGCATCGGCAGCGACTACACCAGCCCGATCACCGGCGACCGCCAGACCTACACGTACCAGCAGGTCACCGGCGGCATCCGCACCTATGCGAAGCTCTCGCAGCTCGCCCCGGCCGAGGTCAAGGATCCCAACCACGTGTTCGCCGTGCGCCTCGACGCGGGTACGCAGATCGGCAACGACTACCCGTCCTCCAAGCAGTTCTCGGTCGGCCGGACCAGCCTGACCCGCACGTTGATCCGCGGTTACACGACCAGCGACTTCAACCTCTCGAAGACGTACGTCACCAGCTCCTTCGAGTACCGATACAACTTCAACCTCAGCACCGTGGCCACCCAGACGGTGATCGGCATCGCCTTCGTGGACGTGGGCTGGGCATCGAGCGTGCCCGGGTACAAGGACTATCAGACCCCCGTCTACGCGGGCACGGGCATCGGCGTGCAGATCAACCTCGGTTTCGGGAGCGTGACGCTGCCGGCCATCCGCATGGACTACGCCTTCAGCCAGAAGCATCCTTCCGGCGTGTTCGGCTTCCGCGTGGGGCCGGTGTTCTGAGCGGAGTCAGGGGCCGGTTGGCTCGGGGATCGCGGGCGCTCGCTCAGGCGGAGGCTCGGCCCTCGGCGGGGCCGCCGAGGGCGCGCTCACTCGCTCGCAGGCTCGTTCCTCACTCGCTCGCAGGCTCGTTCCTCACTCGCCTGCGACCTGACGCAGCGTGTCCATCGCGGTGAGGCGGATCTTGCCGTACCCGGCGTCGATGGCGCCCATGCGCACCAGCTCGCCGACGACCTTGGTCACGGTCTCGCGCACCGAGCCGACGGCCGCCGCCAGCTCGTCGTGGGTGATGTGCACCACCCGCACGTCCTGGTCGTCCAGGCTGGCGAGATCGCTGGTGCCGAGCTCGAGCAGCTCCGCCGCGATCCGTGAGCGCAGGCGCTTGCCGGCCAGGCGGTTCAGGGCGCGGTAGAGCCCCTCCACCACCTCGACGAGATGGACCAGCACCTCCCGGCCCTGCTCGCGGTCGAGGGTATCCGCCTCGAGCACGTCGATCTCCGTGTCGGTCACGGCCTCCGCGAAATAGCGGCGGGCTTCGCCGGTGAGCGCCTCCTCGCCGAAGAAACCGCCCGGCTTCACGTAGCGAAGCGTCAACCCGTTGCCTTCGTCGTCCACCATGTGGATCCGTACCAGGCCGCTGCGAACGCGGTACAGATACTCCGGCCCGCCGGGGAAGAGCACCACCTCCCCCGCCTGGTGCCCGCGAACGTCCACCAGGTCCGTGCCGCTGAACGATTGGCTCATGACGTCCGCCTGCCTTCCCGTCTCCCCACGCGCCCCGGCCTTTGTGAGGCCCGCCCACAAATCGAGGATACCGCCGCTGCGCCGGGACGGAAAACGCACACGTTACGTTGGCGGTGCGGGCGGCCGCTCCGCTACAATGGATTCCCACGTCGGGCGCGCCTTTCCGGGAGGCAGCATGCGCATCGAGGTACCGCGGGAAGCAGAACGGCTCGGCGCGACGCTGTTCTACGGGGTGCAGCGCGTGTACGAGCTCGATGCCGGCATCGTGCGCGCACCTGCCGGCGCCCTCGACCAGGTCATCGCGCCGGTGGCGTTCGAGGCCATCGAGGCGGTGTGTGGCGCCATGGCGGTGATCGTACCCGTACGTGGGGAGCGGATCAAGCTCCTGGAGGGCGTTCTCGCCGGGATCCCGCACGCCTGCCTGGTCATCGTGGTCTCCAACAGCGAGCGCGAGCCCATCGACCGCTTCCCACTGGAGCTCAACGCCGTGCTCAGGTACCGACGCTTCACCGGCAAGCGCATCGTGGTGGTGCACCAGAAGGACCGCGCCGTCGGCGAGGGCGTGGCCCAGGGCGGGCTCCCCGAGCTCGTGGGCGACGACGGGCGCGTCAAGGACGGCAAGGCCGAGGGGATGGCGGTGGCGACGCTGCTGGCGGCGCTGGCCGGCAAGCGCTACATCGGCTTCGTCGACGCCGACAACTACTTCCCGGGCGCCGTGCACGAGTACGTCCGCGAGTTCGCCGCCGGCCTGCTGGCCAGGCGCTCGGACTACGCCATGGTCCGCATCAACTGGCACAGCAAGCCGAAGATCGTGCGCGACGCGCTCTTCTTCGCCAAGCTCGGGCGCGCCACGGTGGTCACGAACCGCTTCCTGAACGCGCTGATCGGCTACTACACGGGCTTCGAGACCGAGGTCATCCGCACCGGCAACGCCGGCGAGCACGCCATGACCATGGACCTGGCGCTGAAGCTGGGCTACGCCTCGGGGTACGCCACCGAGACGCGCCACTTCCTCGACCTGCTCGAGCTTTTCGGAAGCATCCTCGAGAACCCGGCCCGCGACGTCCTCGATCAGTACGTCGAGGTGTTCCAGATCGAGTCGCGCAATCCACACTTGCACGACATCGCCAAGGGCGAGGCCCACATCGGCGAGATGATGCTGGCGTCGCTGGGCGTCATCCACGCCTCCCCCCTGTGCCCGCGTGAGCTCCGCGAGGAGATCGTGCTGGAGCTGAGGCGGAGGCGGCTGCTGGCTCGGGACGCCGAGCCGCCGGCGCCCGTGCTCTACCCGCCGCTCGAGCGGCTCCGCTTGGAGTCGTTCGCCGAGGCGGTGGCGAACGAGCCGTTCGCCGGCGCCCTGCTGGGATGAACGGCCCGGGCGCACGGCGCTCGATGCGGTTCGTGCTGGTCACCGACCTCGACGGCACCCTTCTCGACGGCGCCTACCGGCCCGGCCCCGCGGCCGCTGCGCTCGGCCGCTTGCGCGAGGCGGACGTGCCTGTGGTGTTCTGCTCCTCCAAGACGCGCAGCGAGCAGGAGGCGCTGCGGGCCGAGCTGGAGGTCTCCGGCCCCTTCGTGGTCGAGAACGGCTCCGCCGTGCTGGTGCCGCGGCCGTGCCCCGACCTCGCCTCGCTCGACGGGCTCGGCGTGCACGTTCTGGGCGTGAGCGCCGAGCGCTGCCGCGCGGCGGTGGGGGCCCTGCGGGACCGGCTCGGGGTGCGCTTCCGGGGCTTCCGCGAGATGTCCGCCCGAGAGGTGGCGGAGGCGACCGGCCTGGAGCCAGCGGCGGCCGAGCGGGCGCGCAGGCGCGAGTACAGCGAGACGCTGGTCGGGCTCAGCGCGGCCGGCGCCGAGCGGCTCGCGCAGGCGCTCGCGGCGCAGGGGCTGCGGCTTCTGTCCGGAGGCGACCACCACACGGTGACCGGCGCGGGCGCGGACAAGGGAGCCGCCTTGAGGTGGCTGCGGGCGCGCCTTCGCGCCGCCGTCGGCGACCCCCGGCTCGAGGCGGTCGCCGTCGGAGACAGCGAGAACGACGTGCCCATGCTTGCGGAGGCCGACCGCGCCTTCCTCGTGGCGCGCCCGGACGGCCGCTGGCCGGACGCTCCCTCGGCACGGCGCCTGTCCGGCGTCGGGCCGCACGGGTTCGCCGAGCTCGTGGACATGCTGCTCGGGCGCGGCGCCGGCTGAGCGCGGGCCCGGCGGATCAGACGTTGAACAGGAAGTGCACGACGTCGCCGTCCCCGACGACGTAATCCTTGCCCTCGGTGCGCAACCAGCCGCGGCTGCGGGCGGCGGCGATGGAGCCGGCCTCGACCAGCTTGTCCCACTCGATGACCTCGGCACGGATGAAGCCCCGCTCGAAGTCGCTGTGGATGACGCCCGCCGCCTCCGGCGCCCGGGCCCCGCGGCGCACCGTCCAGGCGCGGACCTCCTTCTCGCCGGCGGTGAGGAAGGTGATGAGGCCGAGGGTGTGGTAACCCACCGCGATGAGGCGCTCCAGGCCGGGGCGCTCCAGGCCCATGTCGGCGAGGAACGCCCGCGCCTCCTCCTCGCTGAGCTCGGTGAGCTCCTCCTCGATACGCGCGGAGATCACCACCACGTCCGCGCCCTCCTCCGCGGCCAGCGTCCGCACCTCGTCCACGTAGGCGTTGCCGCCCGGCAACGCGTCCTCCGACACGTTGCAGACGTAGATGACCGGCTTGGCCGTGAGAAGGCCGAGCTCCGGAGGCAGCGTCGCGTCGGTGGATCGCGCCGGTACCCCCTCGGAGAGACCGGCCAGAACGCGTTCCAGCACGGGCACCAGGGCGGCGTCCTCGGCATTGCCCTTGGCGCTGCGCCGCAGCTTGTCCAGGCGCTTCTCGAGCGTGGCGATGTCGGCCAGGGCGAGCTCGGTACGGATGGTCTCGATGTCGTCCCGGGGGGACACCTGCCCCGAGACGTGCACGACGTTCGGGTCGTCGAAGCAGCGCACGACGTGGGCGATCGCGGCGACCTCGCGGATGTTTGCGAGGAACTGGTTCCCGAGCCCCTCGCCGCGACTGGCGCCCTTCACCAGCCCGGCGATGTCGACGAACTCCACGCTGGTCGGCACGATCGGGGGCACCCGGTCGCCCTTGACGTACAGTGCCCGCAGCGCTTCCAGGCGGGCATCCGGCACCGCCACCACGCCGATGTTCCGATCGATGGTGGCGAAAGGGTAGTTGGCGGCCTCCACGCTCGCCCTGGTGATGGCGTTGAACAGCGTGCTCTTGCCGACGTTGGGGAGACCTACGATTCCGATGCCCAGCATGTTCGCTCCGGGGCCCGGGCCGGCGGCTCGTTGCCGTCGCGGGGGCCGAATGAGGATTGTAACGCATGGTGGTAGGATCGCGCCCATGACGCGGACCAGCTGGCACGCGCAGCGCGGCCGGCGCCCTCGCGACGTCGCAGGGGACCGCGGGTGAGCGTGCGCTACCACAGCACCCGCGCGGCAGCCGCGGGCGAGGGCGTGGACTTCGAGACGGCGCTCCTGCGCGGCCTGGCGCCGGACGGGGGGCTCTACCTGCCCCGGCCGGTGCCGCCCCTGCCGGCGGGCTGGGAGCAGGCGAGATCCATGGCGGACCTGGCCGTGCGGGTGCTGCCGCCGTTCCTGGGCCCGGCGCAGGGCACCGTGGAGCCGCTCCTGCGGGCCGCCCTCGACTTCCCGGTGCCGCTCCGGCCGCTGGCCAGGGACCGCTTCGTGCTGGAGCTGTTCCACGGCCCGACGTTGGCGTTCAAGGACGTCGGCGCCCGTACCATGGCGCGCCTGATGGCGGACGCCGCAGCCCGCCGGGGCGGGCACGTCACCGTCCTGGTCGCCACCTCCGGCGACACCGGCAGCGCCGTGGCGGACGCCTTCCAGGGCTTCGAGCAGGTGCGCGTGGCGCTGCTCTATCCCGAGGGGATGGTGAGCGAGATGCAGGAGCGGCAGCTCACGGTGGCGCGCCCCGGCGTCCAGGCGTACCGCGTACGCGGCTCCTTCGACGACTGTCAGCGCCTCGTCAAGGGCGCCTTCGCGGATCCGGCCCTGGTCGGGCTGGGGCTCTCCAGCGCCAACTCGATCAACGTGGGGAGGCTGCTGCCCCAAGCGCTGTACTACCTGTGGGGCGCGCTGCAGCTGGCGCGCTCCGGCGCCGACGCCTCCGCGCCGGTCGTGGCGGTGCCCAGCGGCAACCTCGGCAACCTCACGGGGGGCGTTCTCGCTGCCCGCATGGGCCTCGCAACCGGCCGCTTCCTCGCCGCGCACAACGTCAACGACTACTTCCCCGACTACCTCGAGGGGCGGACCGGGGCCTACGCCTTCCGCCCCACCCGGGCCACCCTCTCGAACGCCATGGACGTGGGGGCGCCTTCGAACTTCGAGCGGCTGCTGGCGCTCCTCGGGGACGCCCTGGCCGAGCGCGTGTGGGGCGTCAGCGTCGACGACGACGCGACGCTCGCGCGCATGGCCCTCAGCGCCGAGGAGGACGGTTACCTGCCGTGTCCGCACACCGCGGTGGCGCTCGAAGGGCTGGAACGGTACCGGGAGCGGACGGGCGACGTTCGGCCCGCCATGCTGCTGGCGACGGCGCACCCCGCGAAGTTCCCGGACGCGGTGTCCCGAGCCACCGGCCGCGAGGCGCCGACGAGCCCGGTCCTGGAGAGCCTGGCGCGGGCCGAGCGCAACGTGCTGCCTCTCGAGGCCGACCCCGCGGCGCTGCGCGAAGCGTTGCTGGGCTTCGCCGCCGCCTGACGACCTCCTCG
>Ga0102953_1002751_pt1 | contig 10176 bp, 7 predicted proteins | sample SalPon2A_C_D2_MG_FD_78509 | JGI IMG/M metagenome (GOLD analysis project Ga0102953, IMG submission 78509) | Soil microbial communities from South San Francisco under conditions of wetland restoration - Salt Pond MetaG R2A_C_D2_MG | ecosystem: Environmental > Terrestrial > Soil > Wetlands | place... | reverse complement strand
CGATCCCAGATAGACGAAGACCTGCAGGCCGATTCCCAGCTGCGGTGCCGCGAGGCCCACTCCGTCCGCCTCGCGCATCGCCTCCGCCATCTCCGAAATTAGGCGCTCTAGCTCCGGGCTGCCGATCTGCTCGTGCGGCACTTCGGCCGCCGGAGCTCGGAGAGCGGGATGTCCCAGGCGGACAATCGGGCGATGCGTCATCAGGATTCCTTGCCTTCCACTGACCATCATTCTACACGGCGAAACGGGCCCGAATGCTATGCTGGCTGGCCTATGGCCGCCTTTACTCCGAGCGAGGAGCAACGACGAAAAAGGAGAAGACGCCTGCTCCAGGGCCTCGCCCTGGGAGGTGCCGCGGTCGGTCTGCCGGCCCTCGCCAACGCCCTCGTCGCGCGCCGGGCGCGTGACCTCGACGCTCCCGTTTGGGGACGAGGGCATACCTACTCCTGGCGCCTGGGCGAGATCGCCTTTCGCCGTCTGGGAACGGGCGAACCGCTCCTCCTCCTCCACTCCTTCGGCCCCGGGCATGACATGGAAGAGTGGCGCGCCGCCGCCGAGCGCTTGGCGACCAGCCACCTGGTAATCGCCGTCGACCTGCTCGGCTGGGGACGGTCGGCCAAACCTTCCCTAGCCTACGATGACGAGATCTACATTCAGCTCATCGTCGATCTGCTCTCCGACGTGGTTCGTGACCGGGCATCTTTGCTCGCGGCCGGCCTGCCGGCGGCATATGCCGTTCAGGTCGCCGCCGACCACCCCGAAATGGTGCGCCGCATAGCACTGTCGGTCCCATCGGGAATCGAGCTCCATTCCGACGAGCCCGATCTCAAGGACGCCGTGGTCCACCGCCTCCTTCGCCTCCCCGTCCTCGGCACTTCCGCGCTCAACCTCTACACCAGCCGCGCCGCCCTCGAGCGTTATCTACAGAATGAGGTCTTCGCCAACCCGGAACGGGTCGACGCCGCGACCATCGAGCACGCCTATCGCGCCTCGCACCAGCCCGGAGCGGGGGCGGCGCTCGCCGCCTATCTCGCCGGCTACCTGAACCATCCCGTCCGCGAGCCCTTGGGGCGCCTCGCGGTGCCCCTGTGGATCGGCTGGGGGCGGAACGCTTCGGCGCCGGCGGTCGAATCCGCCGACCTGTGGCTGCAGGTCGCACCCCAGGCCGAGCTCGAGATCTTCAACAACGCGGGCATTCTCCCGCACGCCGAGCGACCGGCTCGATTCGTCCAGAGCCTCCTCCCCTTCCTCGAGCGCAAGACCCGTTAGGAGACTTCATGCCGGAGGTTGGGCGACGCGGACGATAGAATAGCCGACCGCGCCGGAAAGGCAGCCGTCGATCATGCCAGACAAGACCTTCCCAGAGCTCCCGTCCGGATACCCCTTCCCCGAGCTCGAGCGCCAGATCCTCGACACCTGGCGCCGAGAACGAGTGTTCGAGGCAAGTCTCGACAAGACGCGCGATGGGCGTCCCTTCGTCTTCTACGAGGGACCGCCGACGGCCAATAACGTCCCCCACGTGGGCCACGTGGTCACCCGGGTGGTCAAGGATCTGCTTCCCAGATTTCAGACCATGAAGGGTCGCCACGTTCCACGCAAGGCCGGCTGGGACACCCATGGCCTACCGGTCGAGATCGAGGTCGAGAAGCGGCTCGGGTTCTCCGGCAAGGAGGACATCGAACGCTATGGCGTCGAAGCGTTCAACCGTATCTGCCTGGAGAGCGTCCACACCTACGAGCGACAGTGGCGCGAGATGTCGGAGCGGGTCGGATTCTGGATCGACTTCGACCATGCCTATTTCACCTACCGCAACACCTACATCGAGTCCGTCTGGTGGGCCCTGGAGCGTTTGTGGAAAGAGGATCTCCTCTATGAGGGCTACAAGATCCAGCCCTACTGCGCGCGCTGCGGCACCACCTTGTCGAGCCACGAAGTGGCGCAGAACTATCGCGACACCGAGGATCCGTCGATCTGGGTGCGTTTCCCCCTGCGTCCGGGGCAGCTGATCGAGACGACGAGTAGCGGCGAGTGGAAGGTTCCGGAGGGCGTCGACCTCGTCGCCTGGACGACGACTCCGTGGACGGTGCTCGCCAACGTCGCGCTAGCGGTGAGCACGGAGCTCACCTACCGGGCGGTGGAGCACCCTGGCGAGCCGGGGCATCTATTGATCTTCGCCGAGAACCTGGGCGAGCCGGTGCCCCTGGAGATGGAAGGAAGCGACGGCAAGCGTCAACGTCTTGACCTCAGGGAGCAACCAGCAATCGCGGTCTTTTCTGGTAGCTCCCTGGTCGGCCTCCGCTATGACCGACCGTTCGCCCTTCCCGCCGAGCCCGGCGCCGAGAGCTCCCCGGTCGACGATGAGAAGGGCTACTTGATCTTCGCCGGCGATTTCGTCACCGCAAACGACGGCACGGGTATCGTCCACCTCGCAACCTACGGCGAGGACGACTATCGCGTCATCCAGGCTGAGCATCTACCCATCGTCCGCTCGGTGGAGGGAAATGGGGCTATCGTAGGCACTCCCGAAACTGAGTCCATCGGGGTCGCCGGCCGCTGGTTCAAGGACGCGGATCGAGACATTGCCCGGGCCTTGCGCGCTTCGCAACGCCTATTGCACATCGATCAGCATCGGCACAGCTACCCGTTCTGTTGGCGTTGCGACCGTCCCTTGCTCTACTACCCGGCGAAGAGCTGGTTCATCCGCACGACCGCCGCCCGCCAACGCCTGATCGAGCGCAATCGCGAGATTGCCTGGCACCCGAAGCACATCGGAGAGGGGCGCTTCGGCAAGTGGCTGGAGAACGTCGTGGACTGGGCTCTGTCCCGCAACCGCTATTGGGGGACGCCGCTGCCGGTCTGGCGCTGCGCGGACTGCGGCGAGGTAGAGGTCGTGGGCTCCTTCGCCACGCTCTTCGAGAAAGCCGGCAAGGAGTTGCCAGACGATCCGTACGACCGAGCCCAGTTCGATCCACACCGGCCATTCGTCGATGCCGACGCCGGCGAGTTCGTGTGGGCGTGCCCGAGCTGCGGCGAGGGCCGCATGGAGCGAGTCGAAGAAGTGATCGACGCCTGGTTCGACTCCGGCTCGATGCCCTACGCCCAGCATCACTACCCCTTCGAGAATGAGGAGCTCTTCGCGGCCGGCTTCCCCGCTGATTTCATCGCCGAGGCGATCGATCAGACGCGCGGCTGGTTCTACACCCTGCACACGCTGGGCGTCCTGCTCTTCGATTCGGTTGCCTACCGCAACTGCATCGTCCTCGGCCACATCAACGATGAGGAAGGCCGCAAAATGTCGAAGCGGTTGGGCAACGTGGTCGATCCGATGCAGGTCATCCCGGAGACCGGCGCCGATGCCCTGCGCTGGTACTTTTACATCAACAATCCCGAGCTCACGTCGCGCTTCTCGAGCCGCCTGGTGCGCGAGGCGGCGCAATCGTTCCTGATCCCGCTCTGGAACGCGCTCTCGTTCCTGTCGATCTACGCCAACATCGACGGTTGGCGCGCTGGTGGAGAGGCGATTCCGCTCGGCGAGCGTCCGGCGCTCGACCGGTGGATTCTCTCTCGTCTCGATCAGACGATCGAGGAGGTCGAGGACCGACTCGAGGCCTTTTCAATCACCGAAGCGGCGCGCGCGATCGAAGGCCTTGTCGACGACCTGACGAACTGGTATATCCGACGCAGCCGCGACCGCTTCTGGGCACCCAGCAACCACGACGACGCGGCCAAGGAGAGCGCCTACCAGACGCTGTTCGAGACCCTCTCGACCCTCGCTCGCGTCATTGCTCCCTTCATTCCCTTTCTCGCCGAGTTCATTCATCGCCACCTTGCGGCGGGAAGCGACTCGCCGTCCGTCGGCTCCGTCCACCTCGAGGACTGGCCGGCGCCCGTCGCGGACCGCACCGACCGGGAGCTACTGGCCGCCATGGCAGCGGTGCAGAGGATCGTGAAGTTGGGACGGGCGGCGCGGAGCGCACACGAGCTGCGGACCCGACAGCCGCTGGCCCGCGTCACTCTGGTGAGCGCCGACTCCGGGCTCCGGCACGAGGTCGAGCCCTACCTCGAGATCGTTCGCGATGAGCTCAACGTCCACGCGATCGCGTGGGCGGAGCGCCGTTCCGACTACGTACACCACGAGCTCAAACCGGTCTTCCCCAAGCTCGGCCCCCGCTTCGGCAAGAAGATGCCGGCGATCAAAGCGGCGCTCGAGGCGGCGGACGGAGATTCCCTCACCGAAGAGCTCGAGCGCAGCGGCGCCATTGTCCTGTTGGTGGCCGGTGAGTCGATCGAGCTCGGCGCCGACGAGATCGAGGTCCGCCTCGTCGAACGCGAGGGGGCCGCCACCGCCGCCGACCACGAGATCCTCGTCGCCCTCGATACCGAGCTCACTCCGGAGCTCGTGGCCGAGGGCTGGGCACGGGAGCTCATCCATCGCTTGCAGAGCGCCCGCAAGGACGCCGGCCTCGACTATGCCGACCGGATCCAGGTGCGCTATCACGCCTCCGCCGGGCTCGGCGCCGCGATCGAGACGCATGAGAGCTGGATCGCCAAAGAGACCTTGGCGGTCAGTCTCGAAGCAGCCGAGGCGGCCGACGGCTCCTGGTCGCACGGCGCGATCGACGAAGAATCCATCGCCTTCATCATCCAACCGATCGAACCCTAGAGGTACATCGATGTCCGGAATCTTCAAGGCCTACGACGTCCGTGGAGTCTACCCGCGGGAGCTCAACGAAGAGATCGCCCACCAAATCGGTCTCGCCTTCCACTTCGTCCTCACTCCCGAGGACCGAGCCGCCAGCAACCGGGTGGTCGTGAGCCGCGACATGCGCTCGTCGAGCGATTCTCTCGCTGAAGCCCTGATCTCAGGTTTGCTCGCCTCGGGACTCGATGTCGTCGACATCGGGCTCGCCACCACTCCGATGAACTACTTTGCCATCGGTCATCTCTCCGCGGCGGGAGGAATACAGGTCACCGCCAGCCATAATCCGGCCCGCTATAACGGCTTCAAGTTCAGCCGCCGTGAGGCGCGCCCGGTCTCCGGCGATCATGGTATCCCCCTGCTCGAGGAGAAGATCGGTGCCGCTGACCTCCCGACGGCCGAGGAGCCCGGGAGGCTCGAGCACGACGAGGTGTTCGCCGCCTATCGCGATCACCTTCTACCCTTCGTCGACCGTCCAGAAGGGGCCAAGCGCCTCAAGGTCGTGGTGGACGCCGGCAACGGCATGGGTACCCTCTACCGCCCCATTCTCGAGGAGCTGGCGATCGATCTCGTGCCCCTCTACTTCGAGCTCGACGGGAGCTTTCCCCACCACGAGGCGAACCCGCTCCGCTTGGAGAACCTGAGCGATTTGTGCAGGCGCGTGGAGCACGTCTCGGCCGACCTCGGCGTGGCGTTTGACGGCGACGCCGATCGCGCCGCCTTCATCGACGAGCGCGGCGAACCGGTGGGGAGCGATCTTGCCACGGCTCTGATCGCGGGCGAGCTCCTTCGCGACCATCCCGGTGCCGCCGTTCTCTACGACTTGAGGTCCTCGCATGCGGTGCCCGAGGCGATTCGCGCCGCCGGTGGCGAGCCCGTCCGCGAACGCGTCGGTCACTCCTTCATGAAGGCGACGTTGCGCGCCAAGAACGGCATCTTCGGCGGTGAGCTCGCCGGCCACTACTATTTCCGCGACCACTACTACGCCGACTGCGCCCTGCTCGCCATGATCGAAATCCTCAACCTCCTCTGGCGCAAGGAGAAGCGCCTCTCCGAGCTCGTGGCTCCTCTCGAGCGCTACGCCAAGAGCCCCGAGATCAACTTCGAGGTGGAGGACAAAGAGGGCAAGCTCGAGGAGCTGGCGGAGCGCTTCTCCGATGGCAAGATCGACTATCTGGACGGGGTCACCGTCGAGTACCCCAATTGGTGGTTCAACGTCCGCCCCTCGAACACCGAGCCCTTTCTGCGCCTGGTTCTGGAAGCGGACACCTCGGAGTCCCTCCACCACCACCGCCGCGAGCTCGAAGGGATTCTCGGTACGCCCGCTCGCTAAAGCCCGCCGGGGCGGTCGGGCGCTGCTAAGATTTCGACGTGCAGATTCGCCTCCTCGCATTTGCCTCCGCCGTGCAGGCCGTAGGCGGAGCCGAGCAGACGCTCGAGGTACCTGATGGCATTTCCGTCGCCGAGCTCCGCGCCCTCCTGGCGGAGCGCTTCCCTGCCCTCGGGGCGCGCATGGGCCAGCTCGCGCTGGCGGTGGATGAGGAGATCGCGAGCGACGATGTGGTGCTCGCCGCCGACTGCGAGGTCGCTCTGCTTCCCCCGGTTTCCGGTGGTGGGCCGGCCGCACCTAGGGCCGCGGCTCTCCTCACCGACTCATCGATCGACCTCGGGGAGGTGGTTTCACTGGTGCGTCATCCCGGCGCCGGCGCCGTCGTCACTTTTGTTGGCACGGCGCGCGACGCGACCTCAGGCGAGGCGGTCATCGGGCTCGATTACGAAGCCTTCCGCCCGCTCGCCGATCGTCTCCTCGCGGGCATCGTGAGCGCCATCGAAGAGGAGGCGCCGGGACTGAGGCTCGCCATTCAACACCGTCTGGGTCGAGTCGAGGTGGGAGAGGTGAGCGTCGTGATCGCCGCCAGCTCCGCCCACCGCGATTCCGCTTTTCGCGCGACTCGCCTGGCGCTCGAGCGTCTCAAGTCCGAGGTGCCCATCTGGAAGCGAGAAACTCTCGCCGGCGGAACGAGTCGATGGCCAGCGGGCGAGCCGATTCGGCTTTCCTCTTGATTTGCGGTGCCCGCGACTGCGAAGAAGCGCTATTCGCCGACTGATGCGGTCCCCGGAACGGCTCTCGACACCTCGTCCTCAAGAGTGAAGGGGGGCGGAATTTCCGAGCGCAGCCAGGCGAGGAACGAGGCGTCGAGCTCCCCCCAGCTCGTTCCCAGCGCTTGAACGAGGGCGCCACCCGTCGCGGGACCGCCGCGGGCGACCGCGCGCAGAAACTCGACCATGCCGGCTCGGGGCGGCCCCGGCCCCTGGCTCAACGCGGGACCGGTCGCGAGGTAGCGAAAGAACAGACCGGCTTCCCGATAGTGTTGGGCCGCCTCGGGCACGGCGACGAACTGCCGCCAGTCCAGCGTCGTCAAGCGCTCCAGGCCCGGCGCCGTCCTCGAGCTCATCTCCCTGACGAGATCGACCACTCCGGCCTTGGGCCCCATGAGAGTTCGCCGGCTCCCATCCACGATCAGCATGCCGGCCAACCTGGCGCCGTCGATCGAGCCGAGAGGAGAGATGCGCGAGGACGCGAGATCCTCCGCCATCCCCTCGTCGATCCACGATGGAAGGGCTGGACCGAGGGCTCGCCGGTTCAGGAGATGAGTGATCTCGTGCACCAGGGTCGCCTCGAGCTGCTTCCGGTTGAGCCCTTCCGAGTAGACAGCAATGATTCCGGGCATCGTCGTGCCCCTCGGGTCGATGTCGTGAAGGCGCGGGAACGGTCGAATGAATCTTTCGAACTCCGATTTGCGAGCGAACAGCACGATGGTCGCCCGCGGCGCGCCTCGCGGTGACAGGCCGTAGCGCTCTCGATATAGCGGCTCCACCTGCGCCGCCAGGCGGTCGAGGACCGGTATCAGCCCAGGTTGCCGGTCATCGGTCAGGAGCGCATACGGGCCCAGGCGAGACTCGTGGTACACCGCCGACATGCACGACTCCGCCACCGCAAGCTGCGCCGGCGGCGCCGGCGTCCCGGGGAGAGGAAGCGCAAGCGACGCTTGCTCTCCCAGCGGCGGGCTTTCTCCACTTTCAGGAGGCCCCACCTCCACCCAGCCGCGCCGCCGGCCCAGACGGACCTCGACCCAGGCGCCGCTCCGATTGAGATACGGAATAACGTAATAGCGGTCGAGGCGAGCAAGGACGGCGCCGTTCCTCGCCGGCCTTCGTCGCAGCACGGCGCCGGGCCTCAAATGAGCATAAGGGTGTGCGTCCACGGCCTCGGCGGGAGGCGGGACGACTTCGACGGTAACGCCTCCATCCGCGGGTGACACCGTTTGCCGCGGCGCCCGGTAGGCATCCTGAAAGTCCGCCGCCAAGCGGCCGATCACAGGCCAGGAGCGAAGCTCGGTCAGCCAGGCGTTTTGGGGATCGTGGGAGAAGTATGCGATCGAACCCGAGGCGGCAAGCAGCAGAGTGATGAAGAGCCAGGCAGTGGCGGCGCGACGCATCACGAGAATGCTATGACACTGGCGCCGCAATTGGAAAAGGCCCCGCGTCTCGCGGGGCCCGCTTTCAACTCATCCGTGCTTGCTTCTAGACGCCGGTCTCTACTTGCCAGGGATACCCAGCCAACCTCGCGTCAAGATGTCAGCCAGGGTGAGCGCGATGAAGATGCAAAGCCAGAAGAGTCCGGCCCCGAAGACGAGCGGGTTCATCCTCGCCGAGTAGCGCAGATGCATGAAGAACAGCGCCACCAGGCTCGCCTTGACGATGGCGATTCCTATCGCCACCACATTATTGAAGACGCCCAGGTCGACATAGGCGATGAGCGCGGTCGCCACGGTGAGGACGATCAGGGCGAAGAAGATCCCTACGTAGATGCGGACGGGAACGACGTGGTCTGACATGGTCTAGGTCCCAGAAAGAATCAACCGTGACGGTGTATCAAGTAGAGCAACGGGAAGAGGAAGATCCATATGATGTCGACGAAGTGCCAATACAGTCCCATGCCTTCGACGAAGTTGTAGTTCTCTGGAGTGTACTTTCCTCGCCCCGCCATGATGAAGACGAAAAGGAGAACGCACTCCCCAACCACCATGTGGAAGGCGTGCAGGCCGGTCATACCGAAATAGAACCAGAAGAAGAGCTCGGTGTGATGGGCAAGGTTCGAGGTGGTGCTCCCGTCGAACGAGTATCCAGCACCCGGAAGATGATGCTCCGACCAGGCATGGTGATACTCGTATCCCTTGATCCCGAGAAAGGCGAGACCAAGAATCATGGTGAGGACGATGAACAGCTGAATCAGCCGCTTCTTGCCGATCTGGGCCGAGCGCACGGCCAAGGCCATGGTCAAGCTGCTACAGATCAGGACCGCCGTGTTGATCGTTCCCAGGACGATCTCGAGGTCGTGGCTCCCCGCCGCGAAGGCGTGGGGAAAGCGGCTCCGGTATACCGTGTATCCGGTGAAGAGCCCGCCGAAGAAGAGCACTTCCGTGACCAGGAAGAGCCACATTCCGAGATTCGCCGAGTCGCGTTGCTGGGCGAAGCTATCGAAGTGATGTTCCGGTTCCATCGTTTGGGGCTCAGGCAACTTTCGTCTCCTGGTATCGAGATGCGTAGTCATACGCCTCATGGGTCACAACCGGGGGCGTGAGGAAGTTCTCGGGCGGCGGCGGCGAAGACGTCTCCCACTCGAGGCCGACCGCGCCCCATGGGTTCTCACCGCAGACCTGGCCGTAGCGCATCGACCAAATGAAGTAGACGAGTGGCATCAGGTAGCCGATGCCGAGGACGCTGGCCCCCGCCGAAGAGAGGACCTGCAGCACTTGGAACTGAGCGGGATAGGCCTGATAGCGGCGAGGTAGCCCCATGTAACCCATGATGAACTGGGGGAAGAAGGTCAGATTGAAGCCGATGAAAATGACCAAGGCCGAGATCTTGGACCAGAACCGTGGGTACATGCGCCCTGTGATCTTCGGCCACCAGAAATGCAGGCCGCCGAGATACCCCATGATCGCTCCACCCACCATGATGTAGTGGAAGTGCGCCACCACGAAATACGTGGCGTGAACGTGCACGTCGATGCTCAACGTGGCGAGCATGACTCCCGTCAGCCCACCGATGGTAAAGAGGCCGATGAAGCCCATCGCGTAAAGCATCGGCGTATCCCAGGCGATCGATCCCTTGTGCATCGTCGCTGTCCAGTTGAACACCTTGATCGCGGACGGCACGGCAACCAGCATGCTCAGAAGCGAGAACATCGTCCCCGCATAGACCGACTGTCCAGAGACGAACAGGTGGTGGCCCCAGACGAGAAAGCCGAGTACCGCGATACCGATCGTGGACAGCACGACTACCGTGTAGCCGAACAGTCGGTGTCGGGAGAAGGCGGTCACGATCTCGCTGATCACTCCCATCGCCGGCAAGATCATGATGTAGACAGCGGGATGGGAGTAGAACCAGAAGAAGTGCTGGAAGAGCACGGG
>Ga0102953_1002750_pt1 | contig 10176 bp, 6 predicted proteins | sample SalPon2A_C_D2_MG_FD_78509 | JGI IMG/M metagenome (GOLD analysis project Ga0102953, IMG submission 78509) | Soil microbial communities from South San Francisco under conditions of wetland restoration - Salt Pond MetaG R2A_C_D2_MG | ecosystem: Environmental > Terrestrial > Soil > Wetlands | place... | reverse complement strand
TACCGATTCATACTGGTTCTCGGCTGTAGAAGGTGAAGTTTATGCACTTTCATCATTTTTTACTGCGGCTGTTTTCTGGGCCATTTTAAAATGGGAAAATATAGCCGGTGAAAAACATGCAGACCGATGGTTGGTTTTGATTGCTTATTTAATTGGGCTTTCAATTGGAGTACATCTGCTGAACCTGTTGGCTATTCCGGCTATTGGGTTGGTTTATTATTTCAGAAAATATGAATTCTCATGGAAAGGTGTCATAATCGCTTTAGTAGTTTCCATCGGAATCTTAGGAGGCATTCAGTATGTGATTATTCCGGGTATACCACGGGTTGCTTTCATTTTTGATAAAATATTTGTGAATGGTTTTGGGTTGCCTTTTAATTCAGGGATATTATTTTTGGTAGTGTTGATAATTGCCGGTTTGGTTTGGGCTGTGCGATACACACAAAAAAATAATAAAGTACTGTGGAATACCGCAGTAAACATGTTAATTGTAATTCTTATCGGTTATTCATCCTTTGCATTAATCATAATACGGGCTTCTGCCAATCCTCCGATGAACCAAAACAACCCTGACAATGCTTTTGCTTTATTACGATATTTGAACCGTGAACAATATGGTGAACGACCTTTATTATACGGACAATACTATTCAGCACCTCCCATTGGCACATACGGTGAAAAGGATCAGTACAATGAAGTTGACGGTAAATACAAAGTAACTGGTTCAATGGCTTCCGGCACAAGATACGATCCCAGATTCGAAACTGTTTTTCCGCGAATGTACAGCAACAACCCTGATCATATTAGCGTGTACAAAGAATGGGGGAAAATATCTGGTATACCTGTGCGGGTACGCCAGGGAGGAGAGGTAAAAACCATCGTAAAACCAACATTTGGTGAGAATTTGCGCTTCTTTTTTACCTACCAGATCGGATACATGTATTTGCGCTATTTTATGTGGAATTTTGTTGGACGACAAAACGATGTACAGGGGCAGGGTGGCTTCACCAGTGGTAACTGGGTTAGTGGTATAAATTTTATAGATGATCCCCGTGTTGGACCAAGAGATAATATGCCCGATTTTATGAGAAATGATCCCTCTCGAAACACATATTATTTTCTTCCATTGTTGTTTGGTTTAATTGGTATGTTCTATCAGTATAACCGGGGAAAGAAAGGTCTTGAAGGATTTTGGATCACCATGATGCTTTTTATTTTTACAGGATTGGCCATTATCGTTTATCTTAATCAGTATCCACTGCAACCCAGAGAGCGTGATTATGCTTATGCCGGTTCATTTTATGCTTTTGCTATCTGGATTGGTTTAGCCATTCCTGCAATTTATTCTGTTGTTCAAAAAGTTCTGAAAGGAGCTGTTGTAGCGACATTGATTACAATTGTTTCATTGGTGCTGGTACCTGGTATTTTGGTTTCACAGAATTTTGACGACCATGATCGATCAGGTCGATATATGACCCGCGATTTTGCCCGCGACTATCTTGAGTCGTGTGCAAAAAATGCTATATTATTTACTTACGGTGATAATGATACTTTTCCACTCTGGTATGTTCAGGAAGTGGAAGGTGTACGCCCCGATATTAAAATTATCAACTTAAGTTACCTTGGAATGGACTGGTACATTACACAGCACCGAATGGCTTCCAATGATGCTGCACCTATACCTTTTTCATTCGACAAAGAGAAATATTATATGGGCCGAATGGATGCCGTTTTGTTTCAGGACAGGATTAAAAACCCCATTGAATTAAGTGAAGCTATGAAATTCCTTGGAAGCGATGATGTTCGTACAAAAGTGAAGGTAGCCAACGGCGAAATGATGGATTATCTTCCTTCCCGAAAATTTCAAATTACAGTGGATAAACAGAAAGTTCTGGAAACCGGTACAGTGAAACCGGAAGATGCTGATTTAATTGCCGACAAAATTGAATTTACAATCAACAAAAGTTATATTTCAAAGAGCGAAATGGCAGTATTGAATATTGTAGCTGCCAATAACTGGGAGCGGCCCATATATATTGATAACAGTTTATTGCACACCGGTAATATTTACTTTACTGACTGGCTCCAGTGCGAAGGATTAGCTTATCGCCTTGTTCCCATAAAAACGGAAAATAAAGGATTCTATTCCGGTCGAACCGATACCGACATTTTGTACGACAACCTAATGAATAAATTTACCTGGGGAAATATAAACGATCCTAAAATTTTTATTGATGAATATAACAAAAAAGAGTTGTTGATTATCCAGGCACGTTATCTGTTTGCCCGTTTGGCAGAGGCGTTGAATAACGAAGGCAAAAAAGAAAAAGCTGCTGAAGTTGTGAATAAGATGTTCGAATTGTTTCCTAACAGTAAAATTCCACTTTCATACGATTCTTTTCCTGCAGTGGAACAATATTACCGGGCAGGAGCTGATGAAAAAGGGAATGAAAAAGTACGTACGCTTGCGGATAACAGCTTTGCCCGATTGGAATATTTTATTTCGTTACCTGAAAATTTTGCCAACGCAGTGCAGGAAGATCAAAGCCGGGAAATGTCTTTTATTCAAAACCTGTTAATTTTAACACGACGATATAATCAAACAGAGTTAAACAAAGAAATTGACGACAGGCTTAAAAGTTTGATAGACAAACTGCAGAATGTAATAAAATCGTAATTTAAAGGATTTACTGAACCTGTTTTCTGAGTTTTTTCGTGATTTTTGAGCCGCGTGAAAGAATGCCAGCTGTTGCATGGTATTCCATTTCGTGCTCGATTAAAGCAAGAATTTCCGGTTTAAGCTTCGGTTCATTTTCCGAAATATTGTATAAAATCTGCATGGCATGAACCCGCACGGCCGGTGGCTCTTTTGCCGAAGTTAGCTGGTCGATGCAGTAATTAACCAAAAACCCATGATGTTGACCAGGAATTTCATTCATGCTAAGTAATTTCAGAAAATGACGTTTTTTACTGGTATTGTTTTCGGTTTTTAACCAGTCAATCATCGGTTCAATAAATGGAAGAATAAGTTCAGGGTAATCGTCGTGAATTTTATCGACAAGGTAGGCAGCACGCCAGCTCTTTTGCTCCGGATGACGTAATGCAATATCCATTAATGCAGAGAAATATTCTGGATGATAGCCGATTTCGCGTATCGCAAAAGCCAGATTTTCCCATGAATCTATCAATTCAAGTAAATCGTCTTTTTTCATGTGTAATTTATATACAAATATATAGTTTCAGGAAAAGCCCCGGAAATTTTTTTTTATTTTTGAAACATGTTAAAAGTTACTTGTGCCTGTATTGTAAAAGAAGGAAGAATTTTGGTTACGCAGCGGGGAGCAGATACTTATCACCCTTTTTTATGGGAATTTCCGGGTGGAAAAATAAAACCTGATGAAACGCCGGAAGCATGTATAAAACGCGAAATAAGGGAAGAGTTAGAACTGGAAATTAAAATTCTAAAACCAATGGTTTCGGTTCAGCATAATTACCAAACAAAACAAATTGAACTTATTCCGTTTCTGTGTTCAACAAATTCAGAAAAATTAAAATTGAATGAGCACGTCGATTTTAAATGGGTTGAATGGAATGAGTTGTTTGAATTGCCTTTTTCTGAAGCCGATGAAAAACTTATTCAGCAGGTTGCCAACCGCGAAATTTTAAAAGAATACTTTGGGAAAGAGACAGACAAAACCGGACAAAACACCGGCCCAGCCAATAATTGATAAAATCATGAACAACACAATGTGCCTCCGTCGCGAGTAATATTTATTGGCCAGGAAAGCGCCCAGCGGAATGCTAAGCAACACAGGTGTGGTTAAAATAATTCCCCAGAACCCATAATTGGTTCTTAAGCGGGCAATAAAACGATTTTTGCGTGAGAAAATTTTAATCGGTTTTCTTCTGGCGTTTCTATTTTCACAGAAAGCTTTGTAGCGTTCCCGAAAAACTAAAGGTATAAAGCTGCTAATTTTTGGGCAATTATGGTTGAAAATACGAATAACACGTTTGCTCAGGTAATAAAAAAACAGGAATCCACCAATGCCGCCAAGCAATACTGCTACCAGCGCCTGTGGGTATTCCATCCCGATAATCATAGCGTAAGGTAATGTAACAATATACTTCACCGAAGCCAGCAATATTACGTGCAAAAATTTAATGACCATTTCCTGAATATTAGTCTGAATTTTAAACGCCAAATGAATACAATTGTTTTGCGATTTCAAAAGAAAAAATCCGGACTTTAGTGTTTCTTAACTATTTTTAATTCATTTGCAAACCATGTATATTTAAAGCGCTGAAATAAAATATAATATGTTAGAAAAGATTCCGGTTTATGAGTTGCCTTTTCATGAAAAAGAAAAGTTTGAATTTAAGATCTACAGGGTGCAGGGAAGCCGGATTTCGCGCAATGATTACCCCCATAAAACAGAAATGCCGCATAAACACAAATATTACGAAATGTGTTTTTTTACCGGCGGAAGTGGAGAACATGAAATTGATTTTATTACTCATTCGATTGAGCCGCCCAGTATTCATTTTTTGAGGCCGGGGCAGGTGCATTTAATAAAAAGGGGTGAAGCCTACAAAGGATACTTGATTATTTTTTCGGAGGAATTTTTTAACCTACGTTTTCAGAATATGGAAGTTATTCCAGGGTATCCGCTGGTTACACACTTAGAAAACGGGCCAATACTCAATCTCAACCCGGAACTTTTTGAAGAATTTCACCAACTCATAAAAAATATTGAAGGCGAATTAGGCAATAGTGATTCAGATACGGAAGAAATTATTATTGCTTACCTGAAAATATTTTTTTTGAAGTTGAGACAGAATTTTTCTAAATTGATTTCAACACAGAACGAAGCCGGCGGATTAATGAAAAAAACGGTATATGAGTTTAACAAGTTGGTGGATAAATATTACGACCAAATTCATCATGTAAAAGATTTTGCCGAATTGATGGGGGAGTCGCCGGTGCAGTTAAACCGTGCTATAAAAGCAGTAACCAACAAAACTGCCAGTGAAATAATTATTGAGCGATTGATTTTGGAAGCTAAACGATTACTGTTGTTTTCCGATTTAAGCAACAAAGAAGTGGCCTACAAACTGAATTACGAAGATCCATCGTACTTTGCCCGTATTTTTCGAAAAAAAACCGGGTTTACACCTTCCGGATTTCGGGCAAAAATGAATGATAAATATTTGTGACAGCAATTTATTTTCAAAGTGGCTAAAAATCCCGGAAACTCCCCTGGTCCGAATTTGTAATTCTCTCTGGAGCTTTGAATCCACATCAGTATAGGATGACGACCAATATTGTCATTTATTTTTTTGGTTAATACAAATTCAATATAATCGGGGAATCGGCACTAAATTATTTCGTTATTTTATGTTCCTGTTACTTCATTTACTTATGATTTGTTTCCGGGCTTGTCACGCTGTCTGTGCTCATTTCCGATAAAACAGCTTTCATATCCTGCAGTTCCTTTCCATAACCGGCCCAGTTGTTTTGTTTTAAGTACTCAACGGCTTTATTATAATGGCCAAGCGCCTCCTGAGCTTTAGCCGAAAGCGAAGTCTTAACTATATTTTCGATATCTTTTACTTGCTGAACAGTCGTAGTATCCTGCGAACCGGAACTGTTGAAAATTGCCTGAAGAGATTCTTCCAGCGTTCTTCTCATCTCGATTTGATCGTTATAAGTAACAATGACCCTTTTTAATTCCGGAATTTTGCCCTGTTCCGATTGCAGATAAACAGGCTCTACATAAAGGAAGGAATTTTTTATCGGGATTATAAGTTGATTTCCTTTGAAAACCTGAGATCCTTGCTGGCCCCAAAGGGTGAGCTCGGAAGAAATATCCGGTTGCTGATTGATCCTTGCTTCAACCTGCATTGGCCCGTATATCAGTTTATCTTTTGGAAGTGAATAGACAATCAGATCTCCATAATTAGGAGTATCGCAACGGGCACACATCCAGGCAATCATATTATCCTTTTTGGAGGGTGTAAGCGGTAACATCAGGATATATTCTTCTTCTTTCGTTCCTGGCAAACGCATGATAATATAATATGGAAACATTTTCTGTTGAGAATTATTGTAGCTCTCATTGGGGACTGCCCAATAGTCTTCCTGGTTGTAGAATACCTTTGGATCTGTCATGTGATATACATTGTACATTTTGGTTTGGATATTAAACAAATCAGTGGGGTACCGGATATGAGCTTTCAAAAACTCGGGCATTTCGCTGAATGGTTTGAAAAGCCTGGGATATATTTTCTGAAATGTTTGAATAATCGGATCTTTGGGATTAATCACATAATAGGAAACATCGCCGTTGTAGGCATTTATCACCACTTTAACCGAATTATTGATGTAGTTGAAACCCCGTTCGTTCAGGTATTGTGTGACAGGTTCAGAGTAGGGAAACATATTGCTGGTGGTGTAGGCATCGTGTATCCAGTAGAGTTGTCCGTCATCGCCAACAACAAGGTATGGCATACTGTCGTAAGAAAGAAACGGTGCAATGGTTTTATCCCGTTCTGCGATATTCCTGTGGAACATGATGCGGCTTTGGTTGGTCACATAGCCGGTAAGAAGAATTTTTATGTCAGAAAATTTCCATGCATAAACGATTCGCTTAAACAAATTGGAAATACGGACACCTCCCTTGCCAGTGTAACTTGTATAAACATTATCGTCTCCCTTTGGGTAATCAAACTCTTTGGCTGTGGTGTTTACCAAAACAAACTGATCGGACTCTTCCCCATAATAAATACCCATTTGTTTTAAATTAAGGGGTACCGTGGTTGTCGGGGGGATGTCCCGAACAACTAAATTGGGCATACCGTTAGGCAATATCTCATTAACCGGGTTCATAACCACGCCATAGCCGTGTGTAAAAATCAAATGTTTGTTAACCCAGGTTTGTGCCCGGTCAGGTATTTGCGAAACCGGTAATTCTCTTGCTGCCAGCGCCACTTCTGTATATTTGTCAAAATGATAGCGATCAACCTGTACACTGTTGAAATCATAATACAGGCGAATTTCCTGTAATTGCTTATACGTTTGTATCAAAGGCCTGCGGTCCCATAAACGGACGTTTTCGATGGTGTTATAATTTTCCTGAATATCCTTATAGGTAATCGTTTCGTCAACAGGAAAAGGTTCAGCCTTAATTTTATTTAAGCCATAAGCTTCGCGTGTTAATTTTATGTTATTCAGAATATAAGGCGTTTCTTTTTGCAGTTCATTGGGTTTCACAATGTATTGTTCGATGAGGCTTGGGGCCACCCCGACAAAAACAATCAAAACCAACACCCACAGTCCGGCGAAATACAAAATAATTTTCTTTTTCCTGAAAACCGGCGATAAAAATAAAAGCGATGTGATAACGATGCTCACGAAGAAAATGATCCAATAGGCCGGAATTTTAGCATGAACATCCGCGTAAGACGGACCGTAAGCTGCTCCGTGGGAGGAATATAAAATATCATACAGTTTCAGGAAATAGGATGCAGAAATGCCCAAAACAAAGAATCCGGTCAGGCTAAGTAAATGTCTTCTTACGGGTTTGGGAACCTGAAAACCTTTTCCGATCGACGAAACGGCATTATCGAGGTAATACGAAATAAGAACGGCAATGAAAGTCAGTACCACCATGAAAAAATACCAACCGGTGATAAACTGGTAAACCGGAAGTTTAAATACATAAAATCCGGCATCTTTACCAAAAATAGGCTCCTGAATACCAAAAGAAGAAGCATGGATGAATTGCAGGAAATTGTTCCATTGATCAAGGACATACGAGCCCATAAAAATGCTAAGAAACAAAATCAGTGCAGCCCACAACCAAAAAACAGCCTTTCCCTTGTAAATCTCTAAAATAATTTGCCGCGGATCGTCAGCCGGAAATTGCAAAGTCCCCCTGGTTAGAGCTCCTCTCTTATGTGCAATGCGAATGTGAAGGCTAAAAAACAGGACAAAAATCAGAAAGAACAAGGTAAAAGAAATGACCTTGGCGATGATCATGGTATTAAATACCGATCCATAGTTAAGATTGTTAAACCAAAGCCAGTCTCCATAGTAATTTATGAACAGCTTTAATAAGTAGAAAGCCACTAAAATGGCAGCAATGATTATAATTATTTTTTTGTTTTTTTTCATCGATTTTCCTATTTAGATAAAAATTTAAAATGAAAGTACACTTTGTGGTGAAATGACTATTGAGGTGAAATTACACATTATTTTAGTATCTCCCGGGAAATAGCGGACTTAACTGTGAATTATTAATTATATAAAAATATAGTTATTGAAAAAAAGCGGAAGAGCGATAACAGTGGAATAATAAAGCAGGCAGGTAAGAAAAAAATGTATTTTAAGTAGTAATTAGTATTCGTCAATGTAAGATTGAATCCACTGTAAAATGAACAGGTTTTCAAAAAGCTAAAAGTTGATCTATTTCAATAAAATATAATTATTACTCCCAATTGTTTTTAGCTTTAATCACTTCTGTGGGTGTAAAGTCCTTGTTAAAAACGTGTTAAAGCAACAGGTGTAGTTTTATAGTACTGATGTTTGTTATTTCAAAATATTTTCTATGCAACATTAACTAACCATATTTTTCGGATTTCCATTCAAAAAAGCATTTAGATTTTCGGTGGCAATTTGCATTAACCGATTGCGGGCCTCAAACGTTGCCCAGGCAATGTGTGGGGTAATGGATCAGTTTTTGGCTTTGGGCAATGGATTATCTTCTGTGGCTGGTTCAATCGATAACACATCCAGACCAGCGCCGGCAATTCTCCCGCTATTTAATGCATCTGCCAGGTCTTGTTCATTAATCAGTGGGCCACGACCGGTGTTAATCAGAAAAGCTTCCGGTTTCATTTTTTCAATTGTGCTTTTATTAATGAAACCTGCGTTTTCACCTGTTAGCGGACAATTAATGCTGATGAAATCGCTTTCAGAAAATAAATTGTCCAAATCAACCTGCCGGGCGTCCAAATCAGTTTCCTTTTTACTTCGGTTATTGAAAATTACCTTCATTCCAAAAGCAAGAGCAATTTTTGCCACCGCCTGTCCGATTTGCCCAAAACCGATGATGCCAATTGTCTTTTTTGCCAGTTCAATTTGTGTCGTTTTCCAATAACTGAAGTCGATGCTGCTGGCCCAATCACCGGCAGAAACCGATTGTGCATGATCCGCTACATTTTGTGCAAAATTAAGGATGTGCGAAAAAACCATCTGTGCCACCGACGCGGTGCTGTATGCCGGAATATTTGTAACTGTAATTCCCGCTTCTCTGGTAGCGTCCATGTCAACCACATTGTAACCTGTGGCCAAAACACCAATGTATTTTAGTTTGGGCAGTTGTTCAATTACTTCTTTATTTAAAACCACTTTGTTGGTAAAAACGGCATCGGCATCCTTCGCTCTTCCCACGGTTAGCTCCGGCGGAGTGCGGTCGTAAAAAGTACAGTTCCCTAAATTTTTAACGCCTTCCCAGCTTAAATCGCCCGGGTTTAAAGTATATCCGTCAAGTATTACAATCTCCATATTCTTGAATTTAGAATCATTAAAAATAGGGAATTAACAACGATTATAAAATTAAATATTGAATTAGGCATCTAATAAATAAAATATCGTCAGGCGGCTAAAGCCCGGTTTATCGACTTCTTTTTTTTATCCGTCAGCTCAAACTGACAGCAATAAAAATGATTTAATTACAGATTTTGCCGTTCACTTTAATGAACGGATCATGGAAAATCCTTAATAATGGGGGTTTTAACCCCATTTATTTATATTGACAATATGCCTAATTCTATAATTTTTATTCATCCAGCGAGTGACAGATTTTTTGATTGATTTCGCGAATTCTGTCTTCTTCCATTTTAATAACCTTTCGGTCGTAGGTCATCAATCCGTTTATTTCACCTTCCACATCAGTGGTTTGAGTGTAAACAGCCGCCGTAAAACCTGTTTTAATCATTTTCAGAAGCTTTTTTGCAAACTCCACATACTGGTCGGTAGCTTCTCCCGAGTTTTTAAACTGAACGTATCCCCAGTTACGGTCGGTGTTCCACAAATGCCCCTCGAGAGCAAGGCCGATTCCTCCGTACTCACCCAGTACATTTGCCCGCGTACCATCGAACAAATACATGGCAGGG
>Ga0102953_1002749_pt1 | contig 10177 bp, 6 predicted proteins | sample SalPon2A_C_D2_MG_FD_78509 | JGI IMG/M metagenome (GOLD analysis project Ga0102953, IMG submission 78509) | Soil microbial communities from South San Francisco under conditions of wetland restoration - Salt Pond MetaG R2A_C_D2_MG | ecosystem: Environmental > Terrestrial > Soil > Wetlands | place... | reverse complement strand
GAGGCGGCTCCCCGTCGTGCTAATGGACGCATGTCACCCCGCTCGGTGAATCATATTCTAGAGAAAATTGGCAAATGGCACGATGGCGACATTAAAGATGAAGCCCGGCATATTTCACCTCTACGTCCGCACGACTTGCGTCATACATTCGCCTTTCAATTATGGGTCGCAAGCAAAAAGCGCCACAAACGTCAGAGCGGATGCGATGGGGATTAAGTAAGATATTGTTGCCAGTAACGACGTAGCTCTGTGTTAACCGCCTGCTTGCTGAAGAGATTGGCATCCCAATAGGTGCCAATGCGATGTTCCCACTTGCGAGACACACGCGCTCTACGTTTCTTACGAGTATCAAGAAATTGTGCATATAGCATCGGCCCGCCGGAATCTTCAGGCGGACAGGCGTTGCGCCCGTCTAAGCAGGCAGGCAGGTCAACAGCTTGTGATAGATGTGCTTCGATCTGGAGAAGGTGTCGCCAAGAATCGCCAAAGTCATATTCATAGTAAAGCACAGAATTGGGGTACTTCAGGTAGGTGTCAATGCTGGTGTTGGTATCATGGTCGCCGTGTCCCATCGGATCGCGCATGAAGCCAAAATCACCGACAGTGAAACGGAATAAGTGATAATGCTCCCAGCCCATGACAATCTGGACAATATCGTGCAAGGTCTCGAATGAGATGCCAGTAGGCACTTGAAAGCGTCGCCAGATTTGGGGTGAAATATCCTCTAGCCAGACTTTAAAAACATAGCCATGAACATCTCCAATAATAAAATCTTGAGACATGGGCATTTCATCATCGAGCCAGAGATCAGCTTCAAAGTTGTCATCCATGATCTGTATTTCAGTTTCGACAGATGAAACGGTTTGGTTGCGCCGATGGGCAAGTTGTTGCCAGAGGGGTTGTAACCAGACTGTGCCATAAGCATCATCCGGTGCGCGATAATCTGCATCAAGTGAACCGATGTAGTCGAGTGTTGTTTGTTGATTATCATGTCCCAGATTTTGCTGGATCGCTGTCAAATCTGTGCCCACAAGATACAGGCTCCGAGCATAGGTGCGGCGCAGGTCGTGCGGCTCAATGGTTGCCAAGTCACCCTCAATTGAAAGTGGATAGCGTCTTAAGCAGGTGCCAACGGCGTTGACCGCCAGTCGTTGAGCTTCACCGTTCTCATCAAGATAGAGATGATCCCCTTTGCGTAAGCCAACAAAAACAGGACCGGTGTCTTGCTGAATGGTATCGAGCCAGGCATCAACCAAGGTTAGTGCCCAATCCTGTGCACCATAAGGGATGAGCCGTTGTTTGAGACCTTTGCCCGCTTTGATTCGCAGTGCCAGCGTGTTGCCGAGTCTTGCCCGTAAATCATCGACATCGACTGCTACCGCTTCTGCGGCACGGATACCGGTACAGAGCATCAGGGCAATCAGAGCGGTGTCACGTAAACCCAGCCAAGTATCGACTCCGGGTGCTTGAATCAACATCGCCACCTGTGAAGGTGTCAACCAGTAATAATCGCGATCATCTTCATCTTGAACCGTGATAGTCGAAACCGATGCATTATCAGGATCAAGCGCATTTTTGAGTTGTGTAAAGAATTCACTAATCAGGGCGTATTTGCGTTCGGGGGACATTTCATCATCAAGTTGCCGATAAAGCATTTGCCGGACTTGATTGTCCCTCAGAATTTTACGATAGGCTGAACGCACGGTTGAGAGATAAGCCCGGGCTGTGGTGGGGGTGATCTCCTGTTCAAGCAAAAGATAATCACGCCAGCGGGCCAAGTCGGGAAGATACCAGGGATCTTGTGTTTGTACCTGCCACTCACAAAAGCGATTGAGGCGTGATCGCCGGGCACGGCTACCGCTCCCGGCAAAGACCATCAGCGGATGTTTTTCGATCTGCTTGATGCTTAAATCCCACATGATTTGACGCTTTCATATAGCCGTGTATAATCGCATTTATACACGGCTATTTTAGCTTAAAATAAGCGTTTTTCCAAACTTATTTTGCTTAAAATAACATCCTGAAAGGCTGCGCCATGCCACGTCGCCGTTTGTTAACTGATCAGCAACGCTCGGCGTTCCAGTCTTTACCCCATCCGCACGATTTTCACCTCATCGCACGCTACTATACCTTATCTGATGAAGATCATGAATTGATTGCCCGGCAAAGCTATCCTGCCTATCAATTTTCACTGGCGCTTCACCTGTGTTATTTACGCTATCCGGGGCGTGTCTGGAAAATCGATGAAATACCACCGGATTATCTGGTGAACACTATCGGTGAGCAACTCCAGCTACCTGCCACAACACTGGCACACTATGATCCGTACTCCTCGAATCGCCGGAACCAATTGCAACTGCTACGGCAAGAATATGGCTTTCGACGATCCAATATAATACACAGTTGAGCTTGCGCGATTGGATGTATCCGCTTGCCTTGAGTACCGATCGTGCCGTTGTACTGATGACTCACTTGATTGAAAAACTCCGCCATGAAAAAATCATCATTCCCACACTGTCGACGCTGGAGATGTTTCTGTCACCGATCATAGATGAAGCCGATGCAGAAACGACACAAACGCTCATTGGCAATCTGACACCCGTTCAGCTTGAATGGCTTGATGTGTTGCTTCAACCGCGTGAGGGCGGGAATTATTCTTTTCTCACCTGGTTACAGCAAGCCACAGAGCGACCGAGTGTCGATAGTTTCCTGAATATCGTTGACCGCTTAACCTTTCTACAGGGCATCCGTCTGGATTTGTCTATACTTCAACACATCAATACCAATCGTCTCAATCAATTAGCTCGGGCTGTAAAAAGCCGTAGCGCATGGCGTATCCAGCAAATCACGAATCCCGATCAACGCCACGCGATGCTGGTTGCGTTTGCCCTGCAACACATCGGCTATCTCATCGATGAAGCACTCAAAGTATTTCTCATTTTGTATCAGCAAATTTTCAACCGTGCAAAAAATGTCCAGAAACAACAATTTTATCAGGAAGGTAAATCGATCAATCAGCATTTGCGACAATATGTGTCGCTCGGCAAAGCCCTCATTCAAGCCAGAGAACAACAACAAGATGCCTTTGAAGCCATTATCGCATTGATGTCGTGGCAGGAATTTGTCGCCAGTATTGCTCAGGCAGAAAACCTGATGCGACCCAAAAACTTTGAATATCTCGATCTGATTGGCAAGCGTTATAGCTACATCCGTCGCTTCAGTCGCGCTCTGATTGCCTCCTTTTCCTATCAAGGCTATCTCGAGACAGATGAGTTACGACGAGCTATTCAACTCATCCGCGAGGTGGATCAAGGAAAAAGAGGCGACTTGCCCGACTGGACACCCACACAATTTGTTGACGCTGTATGGAAACCCTATGTTTTTGATGGTCTACCTGTCAAACGACGCTATTACGAATTATGCGTTCTCGACAACCTGCGAACAGCTCTTCGCTCCGGTGATATTTGGGTCGAGCATAGTCAACAATTTCGCCCGCTGGATGCCTATCTTATTCCTGAAGATACATGGCAAACGATGCTGGCAAATCAGACGATTCCAATTGCGATGCCACTGGATGCTGTGGCTTACTTACGGGAACGCCATGATCTGCTTCATCACGAGTTGCAGAATGTACAGGAGGGACTCGATGCAGGCTTATTTCCTGATGTTGAATTGTTGGATGATCGTCTTAAAATCTCGCGTACCAGGCTCGATGTACCACCGAATATGAAGCAAGTGACCCGTGCTGTTTATGATTTACTACCACGCATCCGGATTACCGATCTCCTGCTCGAGGTCGATTCCTCGGTGCAGTTCAGTCGCCACTTCACGCATTTCCAATCTGGCAACACCCTGGATGACCCGATTCTGCTCGCAACCACAATCTTAGCCGGAGCAATTAATCTGGGACTGGAGAAGATGGCATTTTCCAGCCATCACCACGCCTATGACAGGCTATCCTGGGCCAACGACTGGTTCATGCGCGATGAAACCTACTCCAAAGCCCTCATTAGCCTGGTTCACGTTCAGTTGAACAATCCTTTTGCTCATCACTGGGGACGTGGGGCAACGACCTCATCTGATAATCAAAATTTCCCTGTTGGTGGGACGAATGCGATGAAAGTACACCGCAATCCGTATTATGGACATGAACCCGGCATCGGGTTCTACACACATGTGACCGATCAGCACAGCCCGTTTTATGTTCAGGTGATTTCGACCCGTGTTCATGAAGCTCCCTATATGCTCAACGGATTACTCAATCACGAAACACAACTGGATATTCAACTTCATGCGACTGACACCAAAGGCTTCAGTGACCACATTTTTGCACTGTGCCATTTGCTGGGATTTCAATTTGCACCACGCATTCGCCGCTTCGGGCATTTGCGACTCTATCCCATCAAATCTAAATCGACCTACCCCACCCTCAAACCCATCATGGGACGACGTATCAACACGGACTTGATTTATGAAAACTGGATTCCGCTCCTGCGGATTGCATCTTCGCTCAAATTGGGAACAGTAACGACACCTATTTTCGTGCAACGTCTTGCAGCTTATCCGCGACAGAATCATTGGGCAAAGGCACTCTCTCAGGTAGGACGCTTAGAACGGACTCTATTTGCATTACGCTGGATTCAAGACGAGGCTCTGCGACGACAAGTCAATACAGCACTCTATAAAGGAGAGGCGCGTAATGCACTGGCGCGTGCTGTTTGCCTTCATCGCCTCGGACGCATACGGGATCGGGATTATGATAGCCAGCGATATCGCGCAAGCGCATTGAATCTTGTTGTGAGTGCGATCATCATTTGGAATACGGTTTATATTGAGCAGGCTGTTCACCACTTACGCTCACAAGGCATGGAAATTACCGATCAGCATCTCGAACATCTCACACCATTAGGTTGGGAACACATTGCTTTAACTGGAGATTACGTCTGGAATCCCAATCTCACGACTAATTTGACAAACCTACGCGATTTGCGTGTTTAATGCTCTGACGTTTGTGGCGCTTTTTGCCTGCGACCCAATTGGTGGGTCGTACAGTTATCACTACCGTCGGATATTGCCACCGTTGTTGGAAGTGCTAGAATTTCGTTCAAACAATGAACGTCATCGACCCTTGATCCACGCTCTGGATGTCGTGAAGACTTATCTCGAAGACCCCCATCGCACCTTTTACCCAATAGATGCCGTGGCTCCGATGCAAGATGTTATTCCGCCAGCGATGCAATCCTGGGTTCGCCAACCAAATCGCACCGGCACCTTACAAATCCGTCGTACCCGTTATGAGTTGTGCGTGCTTCAAGCCTTACGTGATCAACTACGAAGCAAAGAAATCTGGGTAATGGGAGCGGATCGTCACCAGAACCCCGATGAGGATACCCCAGCCGACTATCGTGACAAGCGAGTCGAGTACTATCAGGCATTGGATTTGCCACTGGATGCAGATGAATTTGTCAAACAGATTCAACAGCAAATGACCGAAGCCTTGAAGCTATTCCACGATGGACTCCTGACAAATCCGTATGTATCGATTGCATCAGCGGGTCGCATCCGTGTGAAAAAGTTGGAAAAACAAACGGAAACAGCGAATCTCACCTATCTCCATAATCATGTTAGACAAACGTGGGGCTTGGTAAGCTTGTTGGATGTCCTCAAAGAAGTCGATTTGCGGGTCGATTTCACTCAGCATTTCAAAAGTTTGACCGGGCAGAGCCGCATATCGCGCCCTGATTTGCAACGCCGTTTGTTACTATGCTTGTACGGATTGGGAACGAACACCGGTCTCAGCCGTGTGCGTGTGGGCAATGCGGATATCAGTGAAAGTCATCTCAAATATATGCGGCGACGGTTCATCAGTACGGAGGGTCTACGGACAGCCATTGCTCATGTTGTGAATGACACATTGGCAATTAAAGCTCCTCATATCTGGGGGGATGCCAGTACATGGAGTGCATCGGACTCCAAGCAGTTCGGGGCATGGGATCAGAATTTGCGAGCACAATGGCATCAACGCTATCGTCAATCAGGGGTGATGGTCTACTGGCATGTGTCCAAGCAATCGCTGTGTATTTATTCTCAATTGAAAGCACCATCCTCTTCGGAAGTGGCTTCGATGATTGAAGGCGTACTTCGCCACTGCACCGCCATGCAAGTCGATCGTAGTTATGTGGATACTCACGGGCAAAGCAAAGTTGGCTTTGCATTTTGTCGCTTACTGGGTTTTCAACTCATGCCACGCCTGAAAAATATCTATGAGCAAAAACTTCATGTGCCTCATCTGGAGGATCTTGACAAGTATCCATCACTGGCCCCTATTCTCAAATCGGTTATCGATTGGGAATTAATTCGCCAACAATACGATGAGATGGTCAAATATGCCACCGCTCTGCGGTTGGGAACCGCTCAAACGGAAGCCATACTCAAACGGTTTACTCGACATAATATCCATCATCCCACCTATAAAGCCTTTTCTGAACTCGGACGCGCCATCAAAACCATTTTCTTGTGTCGTTATTTGCATGATATTGATCTGCGTCAGGAAATCTTTGACGGCTTACAAGTCATCGAAAATTGGAATAGTGCCAATGGCTTCATTTTCTATGGCAATCACGGCGATATTGCCAGCAATGATGTTGATGCTCAAGAAGTGACCATCCTCGCCATGCACCTGCTTCAATCATCCATGACTTATGTTAATACGCTCATCGTTCAGCAAGTTCTCGCTGATCCAAATTGGTATCATCGCTTTACCGATGCCGATTGGCGCGGCTTGACTCCGCTATTTTATCGCCATATCAATCCTTATGGACGCTTCGATCTTGATATGTCCTCTCGTATCCCTCTTGCATCCTAACTTAACGAGCGTTTTTTACGGATACTATATCTGATGATAGCCCACAGTATCATCGGATATAATGTCCCCAATTGTGGCTCTTATATCATTTATTTAGGACATCCCCCAAATGAGCAAGATTTTAGCCTATTTACGGACTTCAACAGATAAACAAGATCTAGACAATCAACGTTTACAGATTTTGGAGTATGCGCGAACCCATCAACTGACCATTGAAGATTTTATTGCCATCCGTATCTCATCTCGAAAAACATCCAAAGAGCGCCGGCTTGATGAACTACTGGAGCGGCTTGTTGGGGGAGATACCTTGCTTGTCACGGAGTTAAGTCGGTTGGGGCGTAGTACCGGACAGGTCATCTCGCTGATTGACGAATTACTCCAGCAAGATATTCGCATCATCGTTATCAAGCAACAACTTATTCTCGACCGAAATCAAAATGATTTACAATCACTGACCATGGTGACTTTATTATCACTGTTCGCACAGATGGAACGCATGATGATTAGTCGGCGCACTAAAGAGGCCCTGGCTACGAAGAAAGCTCAGGGAATTAAACTGGGCAAACCTATCGGAACAATACAAGAAAGTATTTACGATAAAGATCATGATCGTATTGTTGAATTACTCGAACTTGGCGTTTCAATTCGACATATCGCGACTCACCATCTCGAATATGGATCACCTTCTAGCCTTCATTATTATGTCACCACTCGAGATCTGAAACCGAGTTGAAGCTAACTCATCTTCCATTAATCTAGTGAGCTTTCGTTTCACGGATGTTAAACTACCGCCAACATTTGACTGAATGGGTCTGGAAAGGCTATTTGGAAGCTCACCGAACCCATTCTCAATACCAACAAACTCCATTAGCGACCCTAGCTGATATAAACACCTTTAAATCGTATATCTACAACAATTGCCCAGACATGAAAATGGGGATTTTTGCATACTCCCTCGAAAAACCCCACAGAAATAGATCAGGCTTGATCTTTCTCCAATAATTCAATGTCATATTGAGCAAGCTGTTGAACGAGTGAGGCGACATCAATTATCTGCGGTGGCTTGTTGAATTCATATCGTCCATGCAAATTGATGTGTTGCCAGGCAACCGGTGAAACCCGTCGCAAGAGTTCGCTTTGATGTGTATTGTCTGTACGCTGATGATGTTGCAATAGATCAGAAAGAATAGTGGCATTGTAGGCAATGATGCAATTGGTGATCAAGCGACTACACTCCTGCCAAAGGTTCTGTTCGTAGGGAGTGCGAAAACGTAGTTTGCCGAAGTTGGCATAGGCAACAGCGCGTCGGAGTTGGTGATAACTTTCGCCACGGTTCAAAACCCGTTGAACATTATGGCGTAACGAAAGCGAATCAAGATAGTTGAGCAAATAAAGACTATGAATAATGCGGTCATATTCTTCGAGAGCACGTCGTGTTTTGTGTTGCCGTGTGTAGCCATGTAGCTTGCTAATGACCAGATGTTGCGTGGTAGTTTTAAGCACCAAGGAGACCATCAAGCGTTGGACGTTATCCCATTCGGGAATGATGTAATCGGGTTGCAATTTGCGAATGGGTTTGATGAGCCACGTTTCATCATAGTCTGTAGGGGCTTGGAAGCCCTGTAGACTTGTCTGCACTTGTTGGTAGAAGTCTTTGTATCGTGGTGCAAATTGATACCCGAAAAGATGCAATAGTGCGAAGTTAAGACGGTTTACCCCATGAACATCGGTCGAATGAATCTGAGGTTGGACAGAACTTGTATTGTTGAAGAGGATGTCAAAGACAAAGTGACTTTCATGTTCGTGAGCGCCAATGATACGAGCGTTAATGGGCACATGATTGGCAACAAGTGTATAAGCGACGATGCCTTTTTTCAGTCCAAAATACTTTGGTGAATAGCGGGAATTGAATGTTGGAATGGCGGTCTCAAACTTCTGTCCATCGCTACTGGAGTGTACTTGGTTATTGACCATATAGTGTTGAAAAATGAGCAAGCTGGCGATGTAGTTGCTCACCCGATCATTAGCGGCTTTGAGGGTCTGAGGACGTAGGAAATTATCCGAGATGGTAGCCAAGTGTGAACGAGACATATCGGAAATGCCACTCATACGTCCAATGCCCGTATTCGTTGCCCACGCGATAATTGCAGCGATTAAAGCGACATCCTCAAATGCTGTGCGCCGATTACGATGCAGGATATGCTGGAATTCATCCATGAATTGACATCGTTGTTGAACGAAATGAATGACATGGTCGATGTCAAGTTGCGGGAGAGCATTGAAAAAGGGATGGTTGATTTCAGTTTCGAGGGTGGGTTGCGGTAAATGCCATTGCCGTTTTGAGCGTGTGGATTTACGTTGAATGGATGGATTATCACCTGAGAGAATGCGCTCGTTGACTACTTTCAGTTGTGTTTCAAGTTGGGTCTGAAGGTCTTTAAGATGATCTTCGATGTTGACTTGCAACAGTGGCAATTCGGTCTGTTTAATCAGAACGGACTTGTTTTTCCACTGTTGATCACTGAGTAGCTCCTCCTCTAAGCGGCGATAGGTGACACTATGGCGTGTGAAAAGTGTACCTGCCTCAATTTCATCGCGGATTAAGCGATAAATCAGAAATTCAAAGCGATCAACCAACAGCTTTTTCTTATTTTGTTTATCGCGCCCGTACAGGTAGCGCTTCAAGTGCGTAGGGATAATTCCAAGAGGTAGTTCACTTTCATCATACCGGGTGAGGGCGTGTTTCTTGATGAAAATGCGTTGCAGAAATTGGAGAGCATTCAACATCGGCGATACCGATATTGTTCCTTCCAGTGAGATAATACGAATGATGGGACGCAGACTGAGTTTGAAACTTCGTTCAAGTGTATCGAGGTGTTCCCACCAAAAACTTGTTTCATCCATCGCTGGTTGTTGGGTCAGTTGGTGAGCGACCGCGTCTAACTCCGTTCGATTGATAATCTGGTAGGATTTTTTGCGGAGTTGGGCAACTAAGTTTTCATCGGGCATCTCATCGGTATTGATCAGCAGATAGAGAACCTCCCCCGCTTTCTTCAAATTCTTGGTGTAAGTGATGGTTTGTTCATACACCATCTGTTGAGCTGCGAGTCGGCATTTGGTTTGGTAGCTTTGCACATGGTGCAAAAACGTGATGATCAAATGATCTTGAACCATCTGATAGCGATGATGGATGAAGCACAGTAAGTAAACGCTGATGAGTGAGAAATCACGTTGGATCATCTGATAAACCGAATAATAGTGGATCAAGGAAGCATAATACTTGATGCTTTCATTGGAGATCTTGAGTTGAGG
>Ga0102953_1002748_pt1 | contig 10178 bp, 9 predicted proteins | sample SalPon2A_C_D2_MG_FD_78509 | JGI IMG/M metagenome (GOLD analysis project Ga0102953, IMG submission 78509) | Soil microbial communities from South San Francisco under conditions of wetland restoration - Salt Pond MetaG R2A_C_D2_MG | ecosystem: Environmental > Terrestrial > Soil > Wetlands | place... | reverse complement strand
TGCCGGCGTGGATCGGCGAGCGCCTCGCGCGCCAGGGCCAGCGCGCGCCGCGCGAGGTGGTCGAGTTTCTCGCCGATCGCGTCGAGGGCAACCTGCTCGCGGCCTTCCAGGAGGTGCAGAAGCTTGCCCTGCTCGCGCCCGAAGGCGAACTCGCCCTGGGTGACGTGCGCGAGGTGGTGGCAAACGTCGCGCGCTACGACGCCTACGACGCCTCGGCCGCACTGCTCGCGGGCGACACCGCGCGCTATCTGCGGGTGATCGAGGGGCTGCGCGGCGAGGGCGAGGCGCCGACCTTCGTGCTGTGGGCGATCGCCGAGGATCTGCGCGCGCTCGAGCGCATCCAGGCCGGCGCGGCCGAGGGCCGGCCGCTCGATGCGCTGCTGCGCGAGAACCGGGTCTGGGGAGCGCGCCAGGCGCCGATCAAGGCCGCCACGCGCCGGCTTTCCGCCGCAGCGATCGCGCGCGCGCTCTCGCATGCGGCGCTGATCGACCGCGCGATCAAGGGCGTGGCCCGGCTCGAGGCGTGGGATGAGTTCCTCAAGCTGGGGTTAAAATTGGCCCATGGATCAGAAGCTTGATGGCAGGACAGTCGACGTCCGCCAGTACATGCAGGAGCTCGGCAGGGCGGCGCGCGTCGCCTCGCGTGAACTGGCGCGCGCCGAAACCGGGACCAAGAACCGGGCGCTCGGCGCCATGGCGACCGAGATCCGCAACGGCGCTGCAAACCTGCTCGAGGCCAACCGGGCCGACACCGATCAGGCGCAGAGGGACGGCCGCGACGCGGCTTTCGTCGACCGCCTGACCCTCACCCGGGCCTCGGTCGAGCAGATGGCCGAGGGAATCGAGCAGGTTGCAGCGCTGCCCGACCCGGTGGGCGAGATCAGCGACCTGGTCACGCGCCCGAGCGGCATCCGGGTCGGGCGCATGCGGGTTCCGCTCGGCGTCATCGGCATCATCTACGAGTCGCGCCCGAACGTCACCGCCGACGCGGCGGCGCTGTGCGTCAAGGCCGGTAACGCCTGCATCCTGCGCGGTGGATCGGAAGCACTGCATTCCAACCAGGCGATCGCGGCCTGCGTGCGCGCGGGCCTGAAGTCCGCGGGGCTGCCCGAGGACGCAGTGCAGGTGGTGCGCGTCGCCGATCGCGCGGCGGTCGGCGAACTGATCACCCTGACCGAATATGTGGACATTATCGTGCCGCGCGGCGGCAAGGAGCTGATCGCGCGCCTGATGCGCGAATCGCGCATCCCCATGATCAAGCATCTCGACGGTGTGTGCCACGTCTACGTCGACGACCGCGCCGACCCGGACATGGCGGTGCGGATCGTCGACAACGCCAAGACCCAGCGCTACGGCACCTGCAACACCATGGAAACGCTGCTGGTGGCCGAAGGCATCGCGCCGCAGGTCCTGCCGCGCATCGCCGAGATTTTCCGCGCCAAGTCGGTCGAGATGCGCGGCGACGAGGCTAGCCGCCGCCTGGTGCCCGACGCCAAGCCGGCCACCGAGCAGGATTACTACACCGAGTGGCTGGCGCCGGTGGCCTCGATCAAGGTGGTGCGCGACATCGACGAGGCGATGGCGCACATCGCCAAGTACGGCTCGCAGCACACCGACGCGATCGTCACCGGCGACCGCGCGCGCGCCGAGCGCTTCCTGCGCGAGGTCGACTCGAGCTCCGTGATGGCCAACGCATCGACCCGTTTTGCCGACGGCTACGAATTCGGCCTCGGCGCCGAGATCGGCATCTCCACCGACAAGCTGCACGCCCGCGGCCCGGTCGGACTGGAGGGCCTCACCACCCGGAAGTTCGTGGTAATGGGGCACGGCGAAGTGCGTCAGTGACCGCGCCGCTCGGCATCTTCGGCGGAACCTTCGACCCGGTTCACAACGCTCACCTGCGCATCGCGCGGCTGGCGCTCGATGCGCTCGGCCTCGCGCGCCTGCTGTGGATCCCCACCGGCGCGCCGCGCTACCGCACCGCGCCGGTGGCCCCGGCCGGAGACCGACAGGCGATGCTCGAGCTCGCCCTCGCGGGCGAGCCGCGCTACGCGATCGACCCGCGCGAGCTGCGGCCCGAAGCCTCGGGCTACACCGTCGACACGCTGAGCGCGCTCCAGGCCGAGCTCGGGCCCGACGCGCCGCTGGTGCTGCTGATGGGAAGCGATCAGTACGACAAGCTGGCCGGCTGGCACCGCTGGCGCGAGCTGTTCGGGTTTGCGCGCATCGCGGTAATTGCCCGCCCCGGCTGGGCGTCCGAAGCGAGCGCCGAGGTGCGCGCCGCCGGGCCGGTGCTGCGCGTCGAAATGGCGCCGCTGGACATCTCATCGACCGAAATCCGCCGGCGCGTCGCGCGCGGCGAGGATGTCTCCGGTATGCTGCCGCCCCCCGTGCTCGACTACATTTCAACACATCGACTCTATCGCTGATGGACATCCGCAAGAAACAGCGCGCCGTGGTTGACGCGCTCGAAGACATCAAGGCCCGCGACATCGTGGTTTTCAACACCGGACGTCTGCCGTCCATGTTCGAGCGCGTGGTCATCGCCAGCGGCGACTCGACGCGCCAGGTCAAGGCGCTCGCCGATCACGTGCAGGACAAGATTCGAGAGCTTGGCGGGCGCGTTTACGGCGTCGAGGGCGAAGCCAACGCCGAGTGGGTGCTGGTCGATCTGGGTGACGTCGTGGTGCACTTGATGCACCCGGCGGTGCGCAGCTATTACAACCTGGAGGAAATCTGGGGCGGAAAGGCGGTGCGCCTCAAACAGACCACAGCCGGGCGCGCGCATGGCAAGACTGCTCATCATCGCCGTAGCCGCTAAGGCGCCCGCCTGGGCGCAAGCGGCCTGCGCCGAATACCTCAAGCGCATGCCGCGCGGCTTCGACGCCGCGCTCGAGACCGTCAGGCCCGAGCCGCGCAGCTCGGGCAAGCCGGTCGAGCGCCTGCTGGCAGCGGAGGCCGCGCGCATCCGCGAGCGGCTGCCGCGCGAAGCGCGGCTGGTGGCCCTCGACGAGCGCGGCCGCGAGCTGAACACCGCGCAGTTCGCCGCCCAGCTCAGGCGCTGGGTCGACGCCGGGACGCCGACCGCGTTCGCGATCGGCGGGCCGGACGGGCTCGACCCCGCCCTCAGGCGCGATGCCGCGCTGCAGCTGCGCCTGTCGGCCCTCACGCTGCCGCACGCGCTGGCACAGGTGGTGCTTTGCGAGCAGCTCTACCGCGCCGCCTCCCTGTTGGGCGGACACCCCTACCACCGGGCATAGCCGGCGCCGCGCTCTGCTACACTGCGCGGGCCCCTCCGGACGGTGCCGCCGTGCTCGCTTCGCTCGACCGTAGCCTGTATCTCGCTTCGCGCAGCCCGCGCCGGCGCGAGCTTCTGGCACAGATTGGGGTGCGATTTCATCTGCTGATGTTCCGCACGCGCCCGGGCAGCGAGCCCGAGGTCAGCGAAGAGGTGCTCGAGGGCGAATCGCCGCGGGCGTACGTCGAGCGGGTCGCCCTGGCGAAGGCCGAAGCCGGCTGGAAGCGGCTGATGCAACGCAATCTGCCGCGCGCACCGGTGCTCGCGGCCGACACCACGGTCGCCCTCGAGGGACGGATCTACGGCAAGCCCGCGGACCGGGGCGAAGCGGCGCAAATGCTGGCCGCGCTGTCGGGGCGCGAGCACGAAGTGCTCACCGCGGTGGCGCTGACATTCGACGACCGCACCGAGGCCGAACTCTCGGTCACCACGGTGCGCTTGCGCGACCTGCGCGACGACGAGATCCGCCAGTACGTCGCCACCGGCGAGGCCGACGACAAGGCCGGCGCGTACGCGATCCAGGGTCGCGCCGCGCAATTCGTCGTCGAGATCCGCGGCAGCTACTCCGGGGTCGTAGGTCTGCCGCTGTACGAGACGGCGCAGGTCATCGAGCGGATAAGTACGCGTGAGCGAAGAAGTCCTTATTAATGTCACGCCGCAGGAAACGCGCGTCGCGGTGCTCGACGCGGGGGTTGTCCAGGAGCTCCTCGTCGAGCGCACCGCGAGCCGCGGCCTGGTCGGTAACATCTACATGGGCCGCGTTGCGCGGGTGCTGCCGGGAATGCAGTCGGCGTTCGTCGAGATCGGCCTCGAGCGGGCGGCGTTCCTGCACGTGGCGGACATATTCGAGCACCGCCGGCAGGCCGGCGCCAACAACGGCGAGCCCGCCAAGGCGATCGAGCACATCCTAGCGGAGGGCCAGCCGCTACTGGTGCAGGTGGCGAAGGACCCGATCGGCACCAAGGGCGCGCGGCTCACGACGCAGGTCTCGATCGCCGGGCGCATGCTGGTGCACCTGCCGCAGGACCCGCACATAGGCATTTCGCAGCGCATCGAGGGCGAGAACGGCCGCCAGCTGCTGCGCGACAAGGTGAAGGAGCTGCTGCCGCCCGACGAGAAGGGCGGCTTCATCATTCGCACCCTGGCCGAGGCCGCCGACGCCGGCGAGCTCGGCGCCGACATCGAATACTTGTGCCACCTGTGGCACGACATTCGCCAGCGCTCGCAGGGCGCGCAGCCGCCCCAGCTGCTGTACCAGGACCTGTCGCTTGCCGAGCGCGTGCTGCGCGACATGGCCTCCGAGGCCACCGAGAGCATAGTGGTCGACTCGCGCGAGAACTTCCAGAAGCTGGCCGCCTTCGCCGAGTCCTACATGCCCAAGCTGCGCGGCAAGCTGGAGCACTACACGGGTGCGCGGCCGCTGTTCGACCTGCGCAATGTCGAGCCGGAGATCGAAAAGGCGCTCTCGCGCCGCGTCGAGCTGAAGTCCGGCGGCTATCTGATCATGGACCAGACCGAGGCGCTGACCACCGTCGACGTCAACACCGGCGGCTTCGTCGGACAGCGCAATTTCGACGACACCATCTTCAAGACCAACCTCGAGGCGGCGCAGACGATCGCGCGCCAGCTGCGGCTGCGCAACCTCGGCGGCATCATCATCATCGACTTCATCGACATGGAAAGCGAGGAGCACCGCACGGCCGTGCTCGCGGAGTTCAACAAGGCGCTGGCGCGCGACCGCACCAGAATGTCGGTGAACGGTTTCACCGCCCTAGGCCTGGTGGAAATGACGCGCAAGCGGACGCGCGAGTCGCTCGCCCACGTGCTGTGCGAGCCCTGCCCGACCTGCGGCGGGCGCGGCGAGGTCAAGACGGCGCGCACCGTGTGCTACGAGATCCTGCGCGAGATCCTGCGCGAGGCGCGCGCCTTCGATGCGCGCGAATACCGCATCCTCGCCTCGCAGCCGGTGAGCGACCTGTTCCTGGAGGACGAGTCGGCGTCGCTTGCGATGCTGTCGGACTTCATCGGCAAGCCGATCTCGATGCAGGTGGAGACCAGCTACACCCAGGAGCAGTTCGACATCGTGCTGATGTGATTGTCCAGAGGTGAGGGAGCCATGAACGATCTTGTGTTCCAGTCCGCAAAGAAGCTCGCGCGCCTGATCCGCGGCCGCAAGCTGTCCGCGCACGAGGTAATGAAGGCCTACATCGCGCAGATCGAGCGCGTGAACCCGAAGCTCAACGCGATCGTCACCTTCCTGCCCGAGCAGGCGCTCAAGCAGGCCCGAGCCATGGACCGCAGGGGCGCCCGGCCCGGCCCCCTCGCAGGGCTGCCGATCGCGTACAAGGACCTGGTCATCACCCAAGGCGTGCGCACCACTTTCGGCTCGCCGATCTACGCCGACAACGTGCCGGCCGAGGACCACGTGCTGGTCGAGCGGCTCAAGGCCGCCGGCGCGATCACGCTGGGCAAGACCAACACGCCCGAGTTCGGCGCCGGCAGTCAGACTTTCAACCAGGTCTTCGGCGCCACGCTCAATCCCTACGACCCCGGCAAGACCTGCGGCGGCTCCTCCGGCGGCGCGGCCGTCGCGGCGGCCTGCGGCATGCTGCCCTTCGCCGACGGCTCGGACCTCGGCGGCTCGCTCAGGAATCCGGGCAACTTCTGCAACGTGGTCGGCTTTCGGCCCACGCCGGGGCGCGTTCCCAACTATCCCGCCACCGACGCCTGGGGAACGCTGCCGGTGCTCGGCCCGATTGCGCGCACGGTGGATGACGTCGCGTTCCTTTTCTCGGCGATGGCCGGCCCCGACATCCGCTCGCCGATCAGCATCACCGAGCCGGGCGCCGCGTTCGCGCGGCCGCTCGCGCGCGATTTCAGGAAAGTGCGGCTGGCCTGGTCCAGGAATCTCGGCGGCCTGCCGGTCGACGCGCGCGTGACCAAGGTGCTCGAGGCGCAGCGTAAGGTGCTCGAGGCGCTGGGCTGCATCGTCGAGCCCGCCGAGCCGGACCTCTCGGGCGCCGACGAAGTGTTCCAGGTCCTGCGCGCGCTCAGCTACGCGCAGCGCTACGGCTCATTGCTGGAAAAGCACCGCGACAAGATGAAGGACACGGTCGTCTGGAACACCGAGCAGGGCCTCAAGCTCGACGGTCCGCGGATCGCGCGCGCGATGGCGCTGCGCTCGGACATCTACCGACGAATGCGCGAGTTCATGCAGCGCTACGAATTCCTGCTGCTGCCGGTCAACCAGGTGCCGCCCTTCCCCGTGTCGCAGCCCTACGTCACCGAGATCGACGGCGTGAAGTTGGACAGCTACATCGACTGGATGAAGACCTGCTGGTACATCACTGTCACCAGCCACCCCGCGGTCTCGGTGCCGGCCGGATTCACCGACGACGAGCCGGCCTTGCCGGTTGGCCTGCAGATCGTCGGCCGCTACCGCGACGACTTCGGCGTGCTGCAGCTGGCGCACGCCTTCGAGCAGGAAACGCAGGTCTGGAAGCGCCGGCCCGCCATCGCAGGTTGAGCGCTCACTTCGTCTTGGGGACCCGTCCCAAGAGGTAGAACTCGTCGTTCGGCCGCATGTCGGTCAGGTTGGCCATGCGGTTCGAGAGCGCGAAGAAGGCGGCGATCGCGCCGATGTCCCAGATGTCCTCCGCGGAGAAGCCGTGCCCGCGCAGGGCCTCGAGGTCCGGCTCGCCGACCGCCTGCGCCTCGAGCGCCACCTTGAGCGCGAAGTCGAGCATCGCGCGCTGGCGCGGCGTGATGTCGGCCTTGCGGTAGTTGACCGCCACCTGGTCGGCGACGAGCGGGTTCTTGGCCCGAATCCTCAAGATCGCGCCGTGCGCCACCACGCAGTACTGGCACTGGTTCGCGCCCGAGGTGGCGACCACGATCATCTCGCGCTCGGCCTTGGTGAGACCCCCTTCCTTTTCCATCAGCGCGTCGTGGTAGGCGAAGAAGGCGCGGAACTCCGCCGGCCGGTGCGCCAGGGCGAGGAACACGTTCGGCACGAAGCCGGATTTTTCCTGCACCTGCAGGATGCGGTTGCGGACGTCCTCGGGCATCTGGGCCAGCTCCGGGACGGGAAAACGGCTGATCGGCTTGTCGCTCATTCCCACATTCTAAACGTCTGCGCGGCTGCAGCTGACAAGTGCGTCAGATCGGTTAAGATTCGCGGGCCAACTAGGAGGAATCGCCATGAGTCTCAAGCCAAATGGTATGCGCATGCTCGCGCTCGCCGCCGCTACGCTGTTCGCGGGGGCCGCAGCCGCCGACGTCAAACTGCCCTCGACGCTCGCCTGGAGCGCCTACGGGGTCGGCTCTGCCGGCTACAACCAGTCGGTCGGGATCGGCAACGCTCTGAAGCAGAAATACAACGTCAGCCTGCGGGTGCTGCCGGGCAAGAACGATGTCTCGCGCAACCTGCCGCTGCGCAACGGGCAGGTGCAGTTCTCGGCCAACGGCGTCGGCGGCACCTATCTGGCGCAGGAAGGCTTGTTCGACTTCGGCGCGAAAGCATGGGGGCCGCAGCCGGTGCGCGGGCTGATGCTCAATACCTCGGATCAGCTTCTGACCATCCTCGCCGCCAAGGACAGCGGCGTGAAGACCATAGCCGACCTGAAAGGCAAGCGCGTTGCCTGGGTGATCGGGGCCCCGTCGCTGAACCAGAACATCACCGCGATCCTGGCCTTCGCCAACCTGACCTGGAACGACGTGAAGAAGGTCGAGTTCGGCGGCTTCGGCGCGGCGATGGATGGCATCGTCAACAACCAGGTCGATGCGGCGTTCAGCTCGTCGGTTTCGGGCAAGGCGTACGCCATCGCGAAATCGCCGCGCGGCCTCGTCTACCCGGTGATCTCGCACAAGGACAAGGCAGGCTGGAAGCGGCTCAATGCGCTGGCGCCGTTCTTCAGTCCGTTCATGGGCACCGAGGGCGCCGAGTTGTCGAAGGATCACCCCGCCGAGTCCTCGTCGTACCCGTACCCGATCCTGATGACCTACGCCTCGCAGGACGCGGACCTGGTGTACAACATGACCAAGGCGATGGTCGAGAGCTTCGACCTGTACAAGAGCTCGGCGCCGGGCGCCAGCGGCTGGGCGGTCGAGCGGCAGATTTTCGACTGGGTGGTGCCTTTCCACGACGGCGCGATCAGGTACTGGAAGGAAACCGGCCATTGGAAGCCGGAGTACCAGGCGCACAACGACAAGCTGATCCAGCGCCAGAAGGTGCTTGCAAGCGCCTGGGCCGGCGTGATCAAGGGCAGCTATGCGGACGACAAGGCCTTCGAGCAGGCGTGGACGAAGGCGCGCGCCGGCGCGCTCGCCAAAGCCGGCATGTAGCCGGTTATCACGAGTTGGCAATTTTTCTGCGCGCGACGGTGAAAGCTGTCGCGCGCAGCGCTGATTGCGGGCGGAAACGGTGAGCGACGCCGCGCAGGACGCGGTCGAGGCGGCCGCCGAGTTGCGCTACCGCAAGCTGCCGCCTGCCTGGCGCGCGGTGCTGATCGCGGTTGCCTCGGCAGCGGTTTTTCTCGCCCTGAACCAGCTCCTCAACCTCGGTTTCTTCGTCGGCAAGGTGCTGCTCGGCACGGCCTACCTGTACTGGCTGTGCGCTTTGCTCGCGGGCTGCGTGTTCATCCTGATCCCGGCGTCGAAGCGCGCGCGCCGCGATGGCGTGCCGTGGTACGACGCGGCGCTTTTCTTCGTCACGGTCGCGGTGTTCACCTATTACGCGCTCAATGCGCACCGCATCATCACCGAGGGCTGGGAATTCAGCGCGCCGAAGGTGGCAATTGCGGTGGCCTTCGCCGGCTGGCTGGTGATCCTGGAGGCGACCCGCCGCGCCGGCGGCACCGCCGTGTTCGTGGTGGTCACCGTAATCTCGTTCTACCCCGTCTACGCAGGCTACATGCCCGGCCCGATATCCGGCCTGCCGCAGAGCCTGCCGACCACCGCCGCGTACCACTTTGCGAGCAGCGAAAGCGTGCTCGGCATCCCGACGCGGGCCTTCGGCCAGCTGGTGATCGGCTTCGTCATGTTCGGCGCGGTGCTGCAGTACACCGGCGCCGCGCATTTCTTCAACAACCTCGCTTTCGCGCTGTTCGGCTCGGTGCGCGGCGGACCCGCCAAGGTGTCGATCTTCGCCAGCGGCCTGATGGGCTCGGTCTCCGGCAGCGTGGTGTCGAACGTGCTCACCACCGGCGTGGTGACGATTCCGGCGATGAAGCGCATCGGATTCGCGCCCGCCTTCGCGGGCGGGGTGGAGGCCTGCGCCTCGACCGGGGGCGTCCTGATGCCGCCGGTCATGGGCGCGACCGCGTTCGTCATGGCGTCGTTCCTCGGCGTGCCGTACGTGACCGTGGCGCTCGCCGCGCTGGTGCCCTCGCTGTTGTTCTACCTCGCGCTGTTCGTACAGATCGACGGCTATGCCGCGCGCCGCGGCCTGAAGGGCCTGCCACGCGCCGAACTGCCCTCCGTGCGGCGCACCTTCGCCGAGGGCTGGCACTACCTCATCGTGTTCGTGCTGCTGGTGTGGATGCTGCTCGTGCTGCAGCAGGAGGCGATTGCGCCGTTCTACGCCACAGCGCTGCTGCTGGTCATCAATCAGTTCTCCAAACGCTATCGGCTGAACTGGCGCAAGCTCGGCACGCTCTTCGAGGGGATCTGCGGCGCGCTGGGCGAGCTCTCTGCGCTGCTGGCGGGCGTCGGCCTGATCATCGGCTCGCTCTCGGTCACCGGGCTCGCCGGCACGCTCGCCAACGACCTCGTGTATCTGGCCGGCAACAACATCTACGTGCTGCTGGTAATGGGCGCAATCACCAGCTTCATCTTCGGCATGGGCATGACCATCACCGCCTGCTATATCTTCCTCGCCATC
>Ga0102953_1002747_pt1 | contig 10180 bp, 8 predicted proteins | sample SalPon2A_C_D2_MG_FD_78509 | JGI IMG/M metagenome (GOLD analysis project Ga0102953, IMG submission 78509) | Soil microbial communities from South San Francisco under conditions of wetland restoration - Salt Pond MetaG R2A_C_D2_MG | ecosystem: Environmental > Terrestrial > Soil > Wetlands | place... | reverse complement strand
CGCCTTCGCGGTTGCTGCTGGCCTGTTTGCTCAGCTCGGCCAGATGCCCGGCCTTGCGTGCGTAGATGCTCAGCACCTCGTCGCTGCATGGCAGGAAGCGGTAGTCCATCACGCCCATGTGCATCAGGTCGGCGGCGCGGTCCTGGTCGCCGGTGGCGGCGAGTACCACCACGATGGCCTGCGGGCAGTCGGAAAACAGCCGGGTGACAGTGGCCTCGGTGGTCAATGAGTCGTAAATGAAGACCAGCGATTCGCTATCCAGCCGGGTGTGCTCTTGCAGGGCCTGGTCGGCCTCGATCAGGGTATCGGGCAACACCCGGCCGAGCTGCACGCGCAGGTCGGATTCGACATCGGCGGGGAAGCCGATCAGCAGGGCTGCAGCCGCGCCCATCAGTATTGCTCCATCAGGCCGACAGCCTCAAGCTCGGCCAGCAGCAGTCGTGCTCGCGTGGCGTATTCGGCTGCGTCGGGGTTGTCGGTCAGGGCGTTCAGACGTTCCTCTGCCTGCGCCCATTGCCCGGTGCGCATCTCGCATACCGCCATGCGATACTGCCAGCGCCTGTCCTGCGCATCCTCGGGAAACTTCTTGTAGATGGATTCGGCCTCGGCGAATTCGCCGCCCATGAACAGTGCGTCGGCACGGTGCAGCTTATCAACGGTTGTCAGTGCATCTCCCCGCAGCGCGTTTTGCCGGCCCCAGGCCGTGGCTGCCGGATGCCATTGATTCTGCGCCTCGGCAATCAGCGCGCGGGTTTTCCAGTAGGTGGCGCGCATGTCCGGCGCGATGTCCTGTTCGGCCACCTGCCGGATAGTTTGCGAGGCCTGGCTGGGCTGGTCGTTCTGCAGCTGCATGCCGGCTGCGATCAGCAACATCTCCGGGCGATACAAGGTGAAGCTGTGCGCATCGAGCCAGCGCATCACCCTGGCATAGCCATCCGGATCATGACGATCGAGCCAGAGCTCGGCGCGTTCCAGTATGATCCTGTCGCCTTCAACGCTGCTGCTGGTTTGCCGGTAGAGCGCGGCAAGGATTTCCTCTGCCGCGTCGAAATCCATCAGCCTGCGCATGGCTCCGGCCACGCCGAGCAGCATCGTTCGCTGCGCCTTGAGTGCCACGCCATCCAATGCCTTTGGCGGCTCACGCAGCTGGGCATAGCGCCGCCACAGTACGATGGACTCCAGCCATGCCTGCTTGTCCAGCGTGGCATCCAGATGCCTGACGAACAGCGCGTAGCCTTCGACGCGAGCCTCGGCGGCATAGACCGGCATTGTTCCGACGGTGACCTGGGTATAGAGATCAAGGGCCTTTTCAGCAGCGTCATCCACCTGGCCCTCCAGCCTTGCCCACAGGCGGGCCTGGTCGAGCATGGCCTCATCCTCGATGTCGGAAATCTGGTTTTCGACCGCCAGCCTGTGCAGGGCTGCGAGCACCGGCTTGAGGGCGTCGGCTTCGCTCACATCCTCGTTCTGCAGCATCAGCTTGCGGATGAATGCCTTGATGCCGACGGATGTTTCCGGGGCGATCTCCGACAGCCTTTCATAGGCCTGCCTTGCCTGCTTCTTCTTGCCCCGCGCGGCCAGCACATTGGCATCGAGCAGGCGGATCAGGTTGGCCTCCGGACGGTCCAGATACAGGTTGAAGAAGCGGTTGGCCTGACGCTCGAACGCATCCTTGTCCGGGCGATCGTAGAGCAGTTGCACATAGGTCGAAAGCAGGGTGACCTCGGATGATACGAAGCCCGGGGCCAGATTGATGGCCTTGAGCATATTATCCAGCGCCGCGTCACGGCGGTGTTCCCTGAAATCCACCACGGCCATCCAGGCCAGCCCCTTCGCCTGATCGCTGTCCGTATCCGAAGAGAGCATGAATTTCATCAGGTTCTTGCGCGCAGCATGCAGTTTGTTGTTCCTCAGATTGATGCGGGCCAGCAGTATGCGCGCCTCGGTGGCCTGTTTACTGGCCGGGTGCTCCTTGAGCAGCTCATCGATGGCGCGGGCTGCGCCCTCGTCATCGCCTTTCTGCCAGTAAAGCCAGCTGATCTTCCAGCGGATGCCGGCAGCATCGTCCGGCGATACGAATTCCTTGAGCAGGTTCTGCCAGGCCACGATGGCCTTGTCCGCATCGCTGTATTCGTGCAGGGCCGATTGCATTTCCTCGGCCACGGCAATGACGCGCAGCAGGCTGCGACGCTCGCGATTATCCACCTGGCCGGTTTTCAGCAGCCTGTAGGACTTTTTCGCGGCGATTTCAGGGTTGCCGTTGTGCAGCAGTGATCGTATGGCGTTGATCTCGGTTGCGTTGCTCACCTCAAGCTTGTCGACAGCGAGCACCGGGGCGGGATACAGCACGGCAGACACAACCAGAGCGGGCATCAGCACGGCAAGGCTCAAGGGCAGCGGGAGCAGGTATCGGGGTATGCGCATGCCCGCTTCACGCAAGAGGCATGCCGATTACCGGCGCGGGGAGGGGATGCCTTGCCATCCAAGCGGGAGGCCTGCTGTCTCCCTGCCGATGATTACGCCGAAAGCCGCTCTATATCAGGCGCCTGGCCGGTTCAGGCAGATTGCGCCAGGCCCTTCTTTTTGATCTTCTCGACCAGCGTCGTGCGGTTCAGTGTCAAAAATCCGGCAGCCTTGTTCTTGTTCCAGTCGAAGCGTTCCAGCGCCGATACGATCAGGTGATTCTCGAATTCGTCCACCATGGCATTGAAGTCCACCTGCTCCTCCTCGTCGACATCGATACGGAAGCCCTGCTGGATGCGGCCTGCACCGCCGAGCATGCGCGAGGGGAGATCCTCCGGCTCGATGATGCCGCTGCGCTTGAGTGTGGCGACGCGCTCCATCAGGTTCTGCAATTCGCGCACGTTTCCGGGCCAGCGGTAATCCAGCATGATCTGGCGGGCGGCATCGGAGAAGCCCTCGATGCTGGCCATCTTCTGGGCATTGAAAAAGCTGATGAAATGTTCGGCGATGAGCAGCACATCGTCTTCACGATGGCGCAGCGCGGAAATCTCGATGGGGATGATGTTCAGTCGGTAATACAGGTCTTCGCGGAAACGGTTGTGCTTGATTTCGTCTTCCAGATCGCGGTGCGTGGCGGCGATCACACGCACATCCACATCCATACTCTGGGTGCTGCCCACCGGCTCGAATTTCCGCTCCTGCAACACGCGCAGCAGTTTCACTTGCAGGTTCGGGCTCATGTCGCCGATTTCATCAAGGAAAATGGTGCCGCCGTTGGCCACTTCGAATCGACCGGGACGGGCCTTTACCGCGCCGGTAAAGGCGCCTTTCACATGGCCGAACAGCTCTGATTCAAGCAGTTCCTCGGGGATGGCGCCGCAGTTCATCGACACCATCGGTTTTTTGGCGCGTGTGCCTGCATTGTGCAGCATGCGCGCCACCACTTCCTTGCCGGTTCCTGATTCGCCGGTGATCAGCACGGTACTGTCCGAGTCGCTGAGCAGGTTGACCATATTGCGGATTTTCACGATGGCCGGCGATTGCCCGATCAGGGTATGCTTGGAATGGTTGGCCTGCACCTGTCGGCTGAGTTCCTTGTTGCTGCTTTTGAGTTCGCGTTTCTTGAGCAACTCGTCGATGCGCACCAGCAGTTCGTCGAGATCGAAGGGCTTTTTCAGGAAGTCGTCCGCGCCCAGCCGGATGGCATCCACGGCGGTGTCCACCTCGGCATAGCCTGTCATCATGATGACGCCCATGTCCGGGTCGGTGTTGCGGAACTCGCGCAGCAGGTCCAGGCCGTCGCCATCCGGCAGGCGGATGTCGAGCAGCACGATGTCGAATTTTCCGTTCCGCACGGCCTCTCTGGCACGCATCGCGTTGGCGCAGGATGTGACATGATGGCGGGAATGCTCAAGCAGCTCCTGCAAGGTGCTGCGGAGCTCTTCTTCGTCGTCAACCAGTAGTATATAGGCCATTTGCCACCCCTCACGAGATCCTTCTGCGCGATAAGTCAAAATAATGACATAGCCCCGATGTGAATGGCAAGCATGGATATGGGCGGTATCTGTCCTTTGCCTGACTTCGCTTCGTCATGTTTTGTGCGACAAGGAGAGATGCCCCGCCCGGCACAGACATGCCGGTATCTCCGGCGGGCTTTTCCGGAAGAGGCATTAAATCGATCCCTAAAGTTGCCGCCGGAGGAGCCGATAGATGGAGGAACAGATGCGCAATGTGTTGCGGCTTCAATTATAAAGGAGGCAGGTATGGCGATTTCGATACTTCCCGTGGACGGACTGATTAATCGACTGATTCAACAGAATCAACGTCCGGCCGCACGTCCTGCCGGTCCATCTCCCCAGGGTGGTGATCTTCAGGATAAAGTGAACATTTCCAGCCAGGCCAAGACCCATGCCGCAGGCAACGGCGAGCATGCGCCGTCGCAACTGGAAAGCAAGCTTCTGGAGATGTACACAGCTCATTCAGGTATTCTTCCATGAGCCCGACGCGCCTTCTGCTGGTCGAGGACGACGAGGCCCTTGCCGCCCTGCTGGAGGAGTACCTGCAGGAGGCCGGCTACGACGTGGAAACCCATCTGCGTGGCGATACCGCCCTCCATGCCCTGCAACAGGATGATTATGACCTGGTGCTGAGCGACCTGGTGCTGCCCGGTGCGGACGGCATGAGTATCCTGCGCGTCGCCAGCGGCCAGCCGCACCGCACGCTGGTGATCCTGATGACCGGCTATTCCGGCATCCAGGACGCACTGGAGGCCGTCCAGAAGGGCGCGTATGATTTTGTCAGCAAGCCTTTCCAGTTACCCGAGATTCATGTGCGACTGAACAATGCAGCGCGCTACCAGTCGCTGCTTCGTAAATGGCTGACAGCTTCCACCGAGGCTGCCATTCCCATTGCCCGCATGCCGGGTCAGAACGCCCTGAAGGCTTACGACGGCTATAGGGATTCGCTATGAGCCGGCAGGTGCTGATAGTCGAGGACCAGCCGGCGGTCCGCGAGGTGATGGTTGAGAGCATTTCGGAAATCCCCATGCAGCTGAACATCAGCGAGGCTTCCTCGCTGGCCGAGGCGCGCGTGCTCTACCAGTCGCAGAAGTGGGACCTGATGATCACCGACTACAATCTCAGCGATGGCAAGGGTCTCGACCTGGTTGAGGAGATTCATGCCAGCAACCCGAGTCTGTCGACCATCCTGGTCAGCGGCTTTCTTTCGCCATCACGCGTAAAGCGAGCCGAGGATCTCGGCGTCGCGCGGGTGATCGCCAAGCCATTCCGGCCGAACGAGCTGGAATCGGCGGTGCAATCCGTGCTGGAAAATCATGGCGAGGCCGTGCAAATAGTGCCGGTCACGCCCGGAGAGGATGGCCCCTATCGCACCGATCGCACCCTGCTGCCCAAGCTGTTCGATATGGATCGCAACCAGAGCCTGTTGTTCCGCATTATCAACGAGCTCCCCCGGCATCGTGACGTGGCGAACATCTGCAACGATGCCCTGCACATCGCGCTGGATATCACGCGGGCCGAGCGCGGCTTCGTTTCCCTGTATGACCGGGCCAATCGCCGGCTGGTGATGATTTCGCATCATTGCAACGAGAATCTCAATCAGCTCGGACAGGCTCCGACTGCCTGCAATGTCGAAGACACCCCGTTTACGCCGCTGCTGCTGTGGAACAGGGAGGCCGTGGAATCTTCGCGTATCAAGGGCGGCAGGCATGCCTGCTGGCCGCAGGTGGGGGCGGAGAGTTTCATCGCCGTGCCGATGCGCCTGCAGGAAACCAATATGGGTGTGATGTGCCTGATGGACCGGCACGCCGAGGATGAGATCAATGCCGGCGACCGGCACTTGCTCGGTATGCTGATCCGCCAGCTCGACACCCTGCTGGATAATCGCGCGGTGCACGCCGCGCTGGCCGATAGCGCCAAGGAGACCCTGATTGCGCTGGTACATTCGCTGGAAGCACGCGATCGCTACACCAAGGATCATTCCGAGCGCGTCGGTAAACTGGCAGCCATGCTGGCCAATGGCCTGGGCATGACCGAGGATGAGGTTGCGCTGGTGCGTATGGGCGGCCGGTTGCACGATATCGGCAAGTCAGGCATTCCCGATTCGGTGCTGCTCAAGCCGGGACGCTATACCGAGCGGGAGTATGCGATCATGAAGGCGCATCCGGGCATCGGCGATGCCATCCTGAGGCATATGGACATGCTCGCGCTGGAGCGTCAAATTGTCCGGCATCATCACGAACGTGTTGACGGAAACGGCTATCCGGATCGCCTGAAGGGCGATGATATTCCCCTGAGTGCGCGCATTGTGTGCGTGGCCGATGCCATTGATGCCATGACCACACACCGCGTTTACCGCATGGCGCAGCCCATGTCGTTCTGTGTGGAGCAGTTGCAACGCAATTCTGGCACGCAATTTGATTCCAGAGTGGTTGAGGTGGCGCTGGACGTTATCGCCAACGGCTACGTCACGACCCAGGCACGACGGGAAGATGACGAACATGGAGACCTGCCGCTGTCGGTTGCCGCCTGATAAGGGATATTGAGGAGCATGTGCCATGACTGACACCGATGACGGCAACCGCCGCCAGGATTTCCGCGTAGACGACCTGCTTCCCATGCAGGATAAACCACTGGACGATGCCACCTACGAGCATGAGAAACGCCATATCGGCATCCGCTCAAGGCAGAGCAGCATGCTGCGCAATATGGTCGGAAACGATATCTTCGCCAGCGTTGTGCAGGGGCAATCGGACGGCAGCGATACATCGCGTGCTCTTGAAGCCCTGGATGCCAAGCTGAACTACCTGATCGGCGTGAACATGCTCAACGATGCCAACCGCAACGACCTGGACGAGCGGTCCGTGAATATCAGCGCTACCGGTATCAGCTTTGCCACCAGTCAGACCTATGAGTTGGGGAATCATCTTGCGGTGACGCTCATGCTGCCGGCCCTGCCTCCCCAGGTTCTGGAACTGATCGGCACGGTGCGGCGGATCGAGCCCGCACCGCGAGGCCAGATATATGTCGGTGTCGGTTTTACCTTCCGTTGCAACGATGAGCGGGAACAGCTTGCCGGCTACGTATTCAGGCGGCATCGCGAACTGATCCGCATGGAAGTCATGGAAAGGGAAGCCGCCGAGAATGCCTGCTAGGGCAGGGCGGTAGTTTTCAAACGGGTATCGATACAAGGTGACTGGCCGGTGACTTTCCGGACGGTCGGGTTGTACTAGTCCTTAGCCACCCAGGTTTGATTGCGTCCGCCCCCCTTGGCCTCGTAAAGCGCCTTGTCGCAGCGTCCGATCCAGTGGCTGATTGCCTCGCCCTGTTTGCGCGAGGCCAGGCCGATACTGGCCGTGACCCGAATTTCTCCCTTGTCGGTATTGATGGTGTCGGACTCGATGGCGGTGCGCAGGGTTTCGGCGATGGCAAAGGCATGATCGGCGCCCACATCGGGTAGTACTGCGGCGAACTCCTCTCCTCCCAGTCGCACGAGCAGATCCGTGACGCGAACATTGCTGCCGAGAATCTGTGCCAGAGCAACCAGCACCTCATCCCCGGCATCGTGGCCGAAGCGGTCGTTGATGCGTTTGAAATAGTCGACGTCGATGATCAGAAGGCTGGCCTGTGTGTCGCCGAGGGCTTTGAAGAATTCGGTGAGCTTGCGCCTGTTGCCCAATCCTGTCAGCGGATCGTGCTGTGCCTCGAATTCGGCCCGGTTCAGGTTCTCGCTCATCTGCTGCATGCGGGCCTTCTGACTCTCCAGGGCGACGGAGATGGCCTTGCCTGCCCGGCCGACCTTTTGGCTGGCACTGAGAATGTTGGCGCGTGCCTTCTGCAGCAGGGCCTGTGCCTGCTTCGGGTCGTCGGGAAGCTCGGTGTCCAGGATGTCCTGCGTCTCGGCAAGGTCTGGCATGTCTTCGCCGCTTTCTCCAAGCGTTGCGGATATGTTTTCCAGCGATTGTTGCATGGCCTCGATGAACTCCTGCATCGCCTTGCGCAGCGTCCCATCGTCCTGCAGGTGATCAGCGAGCGCTTTGGAGAGGCGCTGAGCCTGCTTTTCCAGGTGCAGGGTGCTGTCGACATCGACGTTCAGCGATGTCAGGCATGATCCAATGATCGTGCCCAGCACGGGTATGTCATTTTCGGCTTGCTGCAGAAGCAATTTGCGCGCGTTGATATGTCCGATCAGGGCAGCGCGTTCGGTCTCGCCCAACTGGTCGTATTGCCTGATCCGTATGCCGGAATCGGCGTCGAGAAACATGGCCAGCCAGCCGGCCAGTTGGTGGAATTCGTTGAAAGGAACGGGGCGCTGCTGGCGGATGCTCTCCAGGTGGTGGGTGATCTCGCGGAAGGAACTGCGCAATCCCGTATCTGTCGGGTCGCTATGCAGCACGCGCATGCGCAACAGGGAGAGTATTTCGATGGCCTCATGAAGCCTGGCATTTACCATGACTTGAGGCGCTCTGTTTCCACACTCAGGATAATGCCTGCCTCGCCCAGTTCCTGCTGGCCATGTCCGAGGTGTTGCAGCTCGTTTCTCAGCTTTTGCAGCGATTCGATGGTCTTGTCGTTCGGGGCTTCGGAGGTTTCGATCTCGGCAATCGCATCGTCCAGCAGGCGCGTGGCATCGCTGATCAGGTGATAGGGGCGATGGTTATCATGCTGGTCGGACTCGGCGATGTCCGGCTGCTTCTCCACGGTATCCCTGAGTTCGTGGTCGAGCAGCGTCTGGAAACGAGCATCGGTGGTGCGCACCCGGCCCTTAGAGGCGCCCTGTTGCGGACCGTTGATCTGTCCGGGACGAATTTTCATACAGCCTCCTTGCCACTGCCTGTATGCATGCGGCGGCATTCGGAAGGCTCGCAAGAAACAGGCCAACAAAAGGGACCAGGAGCAGGCCGGAAGGGGCAAACGAAAAAAGCCCCGGCAGGGTGCCGGGGCTTTTTTTCAAAAGGTTCGACGCCAAGGGGAGGGAGGGGAAGAGGAGGGCGGCGCCGAACTAGGGTGCAACGTATGGCGCATGCACTTAATGCGTTATGAACATCAAATTAAGATTTTTTTATCAGGGCCTGAGCATATCCGGGGCCATCGCTGGCGCTTCGATATCGGCACTGCAGCAGTGCTGAAGCCTATGCTGTTCCCGACCTCCGGGGGAAGATTTTTCCCGCCAGCGTGAGCATGCCGGCCTTGCAATCCATCGCGATACCGAGCGCTGCGGGCACAGAGAACAGCGTGATCACCGTGGAGAACATCAGCCCCCAGGACAGTGCCAGCGCCATCGGGGCGACGAAGGGATCGTGTCCGCCCCAGCCGTAGGCCGTGGGCAGCAGGCCCACCACCGTGGTGATGGCCGTGAGCAGCACCGCGCGCAGGCGGCGCTTGCCGCTTTCGATAATCGCCTCACGCCATGCCATGCCGGCGGTTATCTGGCGCTGGATGAATACCGCCATCACCAGCGAGGCATTGACCACCACGCCGGTGAGGGCCACGAAACCCATCATGGCCATGAACGAGATCGGCTGGCCGTGCAGGAAGAAGCCGACCACGATGCCGATGGCACCGAACGGAATAGCCAGCATGACCAGGATCGGATAACTGACGCGGTTGAACTGGATGGCGAGGATGACAAAGATGCCTGCCAGCGCGAACAGGAAGCTGAATGCCAGGCCGCGTACCGATTCCTGGCTGCGCTCCTGCTCGCCGCCGAGATGGAAGCGAAGCTTGTCGGCGTCGTTGCCCAGCCATTGCTCCTGCATGGCTGCAACCTTGTCGTTCAATTCTTTCGAGGTGATCACGCCGCTGGTCACCTCGGCTGAAACATTGATCACCCGGTCGCCATCCTTGTGCCGGATGCTGGTGGTACCGGGCTTTTCCTCGACATGGGCGATGCGGCCCAGCGGTACCAGTCCGCCGCGCAGGTTCGGTACCTCCAGTTGCATCAGTGTGGCCGGATCGTGGCGAGCCTGCTCGGCGTAGCGGATGGTGACATCCACCTCTTCCTTGCCACGCTTCAATGTGGATACGCGCAGGCCGTCGAAGGCGGCGCGCACCTGCGTGGTCACGGTGGCCAGGTCCACGCCGGCATAGGCTGCGAGCTTGCGATCCAGCACGATGTGCAGCTCGGGGTCTCCGGGCTCCAGGTCACTTTCGATGGCCGTCGCGCCGGGGATGCCCTGCAGTACCGTCATCAGTCGTTT
>Ga0102953_1002746_pt1 | contig 10180 bp, 10 predicted proteins | sample SalPon2A_C_D2_MG_FD_78509 | JGI IMG/M metagenome (GOLD analysis project Ga0102953, IMG submission 78509) | Soil microbial communities from South San Francisco under conditions of wetland restoration - Salt Pond MetaG R2A_C_D2_MG | ecosystem: Environmental > Terrestrial > Soil > Wetlands | place... | reverse complement strand
GGGGCGTCCCTGTGGCTGGCGCTCCCTCTCGGCGGCGCGGTCGCCGGGCTGCTGGCGCTCGGCCTGGGTTCGGTGACGCTGCGCCTGCGCGGCATCTACTTCGCCATCGCCACGCTCGCCTTCACCGAGGTGCTCAAGGCGGTGGTGCAGCAACTGCCCACCGGCGTGGCCGGAGGGGCGGCGGGCCTGAACGTGCCGCCGCTGTTCCGCCCCCACTTCGTACCCGGCGCCATGCAGCGCTGGGAGATCGCCTACCTGAGCAACGCCGATTACTTCTACGTCTACGGCGCCCTGCTGGTGGTGGCCATCCTGGTGTCGGTGGTGGCCCAACGGACCCGCCTCAAGGCCGCCTTCACCGCGGTCCGCACCAACGAGGCGGTCGCGGCCGTGATGGGCGTCCGCCCGGCCCGCGCCAAGCTGCTGGCGTTCGTGCTCTCGAGCGGCCTGGTGGGCATGCTGGGCGCCCTCGAGGCCGAGCGGCTGGGAAGCGTCATCCCGGACGGCACCTTCGCCATCTCGACCACCGTGTTCGCGTTGGTGACGCCCATCTTCGGCGGCCTCTACACCACGCTCGGCCCGATCCTGGGGGCCGGCGTGCTCTCCGCCGTCGAGGAGACGCTCAAGCGCACCTTCGCCGAGGGCTACCTCATCGGCTACGGCGTGGTGCTGGTGGCGTCGATCCTGTTCATGCCGCGCGGCCTGGTGGGGCTCGCCAACCGCCTCGCCCGCCGGCGCCGCGGCGCCCCGCCGGCGGGCGGGACCGGAACGCGGGCGACGGCCGACGCCGATGGCGTCGAGGAGGCAGGCTGATGCTGCGCGTAACCGGCCTGGAGAAGCGCTTCGGGGGCCTCGCCGCCGTGCAGGACCTGAGCTTCGAGGTGTCCGAAGGCGAGATCTTCGCCATCATCGGTCCCAACGGCGCCGGCAAGACCACGACCCTGAACATGATCTCGGGCCTGCTGGCGCCCACGCGCGGGAGCATCCACCTCGGCACGCGCGACATCACCGGGCTGAGCAGCGCCGAGCGCTGCCACGCCGGGCTGGGCCGCGCCTTCCAGGTGGTACAGCCGTTCCCCGAGATGACCGTGGCGGAGAACGTCATGGTGGGCGCCCTCTACGGCACCCCCGGCACCGGCGAGCGGGAGGCGCGGCGGCGCGCGGAGGACGCCCTCGAGCGCTCCGGGCTGCTGCCGTGGCGCGACGTCCCCGCCGAGGAGCTGACGCTGCTTCAGGAGAAGCGCCTGGAGATCGCCCGCGCCCTCGCCACCGAGCCGCGCGTGCTGCTCCTCGACGAGGTCATGGCGGGCCTGCGTCCGGCCGAGTCCCGGCAGGCGGTGAGCCTGGTACGGGAGGTGCGCGAGCGAGGGGTGACGGTGGTGTTCATCGAGCACGTCATGCCGGTGGTGCGCGACCTGGCCGACCGCGTGCTGGTGATGGACTACGGCCGGCCGCTGATCACCGGCAGCTACCGCGAGGTCACCGGCGACCCGCAGGTGATCCGGGCCTATCTGGGTAGCGACGGAGACGACCAGGACCCCGAGGGGGCCGAAGCGTGAGCGGCGCCGCGCTGGGCCGCCTCGGGCCCCGAGGGCCCGCAGGGCGCGCGCTCGAGGTCCGCGGCCTGGAGGCGGGATACGGCAAGATCCAGGTGCTGTGGGGGATCGACCTGGTGGTCGACGAGGGCGCGTTCGTCACCATCATCGGGGCCAACGGCGCCGGCAAGACCACCCTGCTCCGGGCGGTATCGGGCCTCATCCGGGGCGTTCGGGGCAGCGTCAAGGCGTTCGGGGAGGAGCTGCACGGCCACAGCCCCGCGCGCATCGTGCGCTCCGGCGTGGGCCACGTCCCCGAGGGGCGGCAGCTCTTCCCGTTGATGACGGTGGCGGAGAACCTCGGCACCGGCGCCGATTACCTGCCGGTGACGGCGCAGGACGCGCGGCGGGCACGGGAGATGGTGCTCGAGCTCTTCCCTCGCCTGGCCGAGCGCAGCCGCCAGCTGGCGGGGACGCTGTCCGGCGGCGAGCAGCAGATGCTCGCCATCGGCCGGGCGCTCATGAGCCGGCCGCGGCTGCTGCTGGTCGACGAGCCCAGCCTGGGGCTGGCCCCGGCGCTCACCAAGGCGGTGTTCCGCGCCCTGAAAGCGATCAACGGCAGCGGGGTGACGGTGGTGCTGGTCGAGCAGAACGTCCTGCAGTCGCTGCGTCTCGCCGACCGCGCCTTCGTGCTGGAGAACGGCCGCATCGTCAAGCGGGGCAGCGGCAGCGAGCTGCTGGCGGACCCCGACGTGCGGGCCGCCTACCTATCGCTCTAGCGATAGGCCCTGTCGCTCTAGCGATAGGCCCTGTCGCTCCAGCCAGGCCCCGTCGGCCTAGCGCCGGGTCCGCCCGCGCGGGTCCAGCACGTCGCGCAGGCCGTCGCCCAGCAGGTTGAAGGCCAGCACCGTGACGAGGATGGCGAGCGCCGGCGCCGACGAGGCCCACGGCGCCTCGTTGATGAAGTTGCGCGTGGCGGAGACCATCGCCCCCCACTCCGGGATCGGCGGCTGTGCGCCGAAGCCGATGAAGCCCAGGCCCGCGGCCGTGAGGATGGCGCTGCCGATGTCGAAGCTGGCCTGCACCAGCAGCGGCGTGATGGTGTTGGGGAGCACGTGCAGGAAGGCCTGACGCCAGCGCGCGGCGCCCAGCGAGCGCGACGCCTCGACGTAGTCCAGCGTGCGCACCGCCAGCACCTGCGCGCGCAAGAGCCGCGCGTAGTTCGGCCACGACACCGCCGCCACCGCGATCATCACGTTGCCGAGGCTGGGCCCCAGCGCCGCCGAGATGGCCATCGCCAGGATGAGCGCCGGGAACGCCAGGAAGATGTCGGTGACGCGCATGAGCAGCTCGTCCCAGAACCCGCCGAGCATGCCGGCCAGCAGGCCGACGGTGCCGCCCACCCCCAGCGCCACCGCCACCACCACGAACCCGATGCGCAACGAGATGCGCGAGCCCCACACCACCCGCGACCACACGTCGCGGCCGAGCTGGTCCGTCCCGAACCAGTGGTGCGCGGAGGGGGGCTGAAGACGCTGCGACAGATGCTGGACCAGCGGGTCGCCGGCCAGCAGCGGCGCCAGCACCGCCACCAGCACGAGCAGCAGCGCCAGCACGGTACCGATGACCGTTCCCGGGTTGCGCACGAAGCGCCGCGCCGGCTTGCTGCGGAAGATCGCCCGGGCGGTCGTGCGGAGGATCGCGGGGCGGGTCATGCGTAGGTGATGCGCGGGTCGAACACCGCGTAGAGCACGTCGACGAGGAGGTTGATGAGGCTGTAGGCCAGCCCCGCCACGAGCGTCACGCCCATCACCGCCGGGAAGTCGAGGTCGATGGCGCTGGAGGTGGCGTAGGAGCCGATGCCCGGCCAGGAGAAGATGGTCTCGGTCAGCACGGCGCCGGTCAGCAGGCTGCCGAGCAGGCTGCCCATCACGGTGAGGATCGGCAGGGCGGCGTTGCGCATGCCGTGCTTGAAGACCACCACGCGCCCCGCCAGGCCCTTGGCGCGCGCGGTCCTGACGTAGTCCTGGGACAGCACCTCGAGCATGGCGCTGCGCACCATGCGGGCGAGCAGCGCGGTCGAGAAGGCGCCCAGCACCAGGGCCGGAAGGATGAGGTGCCGCACCGCGCTCACGAAGGCGGGCCAGTCGCCGGCGACGGCCGCGTCCACCACCATCATGCCCGTCACCCGGTGCGGTTCGATCAGATAGGGGCTCAGCTCTCCGGGTCCCGGTAGCCAGCCGAGCCGGGAGTGGAACAGCTCGAGCGCCAGGATGGCCAGCCAGTACACCGGCGTGGCGCCGCCGACCAGGGCCAGGGTGCGCACGATCAGGTCGGTCGGGCGGTCCTGGTACAGCGCCGCCAGGATGCCCGCGGGCACCCCGAAGAGGACGGCGAAGACCATGGCGCCGAGGGTGAGCTCGAACGTCGCGGGGAAGAAGTCCTCCAGGTCGGACAAGATAGGTCGCTGCGTGCGGAGCGAGTTGCCGAGGTCTCCCTTGAACAGGTCGACCATGTAGCGCACGTACTGCTCATAGACCGGCCGATCGAGCCCGTACTTGTGGCGATAGGCCTGGATCTGCGCGGGACGGGCGTTGCTGCCCAGGGCCGCGGCGGCGGGATCGGTGGGGACGATGTGGGAGATGAAGAAGGCGGCGAACCCGACCCCCCAGACCACGAAGATCAGGTAGCCGAGCCGCCTCAGCAGGAAGGCGAGCACCGCACCTCCTTCCCGCGGCCGGCAGCGAAGCCGTGGGAGGGACGCTGGGTCCCTCCCACGGGTATCGCCTTCGTTCGGTCGATGCTCAAGGCTGCTTGCTGATGGCCGAGAAGTCGACGTCGCCCTGCGCGTTGCGCGCGAAGCCGTCGACCTTGGCGCTGGTCACGATGGGCACCAGGGGCTGGTAGAGGATGTCGAACGGCCCGTTCAGCGCCACGTACTTGGTGAGCTGGGCGTAGAGGTCCTTGCGCTGGGTCAGGTCGGTGGTGGTGGACGCGTCCTCCGCGAGCTTCGAGGCGGTGGCGTCGTTCCACATGTTGCGCCATGCCAGCGACTTGGCGGCGTAGTCGGCCAGCGGGTTGGCGTTGCCCGCCGGGTCGGGGTAGTCGGGGCTCCAGGCCGCCAGCACCAGCTGGGCCGACTGCTGACGGTAGATGGTGTAGAGCTGCGCGCCGGTGGTCTGCTTGATGTTGGCGGTGATGCCGATCTGCGCCAGGTCGGACTGGACCTTGGCGGCGAGGTCGGCGCACGGCACGCCGCCGCCGCAGGCGCCGGTGGAGATGAGGAACTCCACGCTCATGCCGCCGGACTTGCCCGCCTCGGCCATCAACTGCTTGGCCTTCTCGACGTCATGGGGGAAGTAGGTGGTGGTGTCGGCGCCCATCAGGCCGTAGGGGATGATGGTCTGCATCGGCCGCCCGAGGCCGCCGAGCAGGTCCTTGATGATGGCGTCCTGGTCCACGGCGTAGCGCACCGCGTCACGCACGCGGTTGTCCGCGAACGGCTGGCCCGGGCCGGAGTTCATGCCCAGGTAGGTCATCTGGAAGGTGTCGAACTTGAGCGCCTTCAGCTTGGAGTCCGCCTGCGCGGCCTTGAAGGCGTCGGGCGTGTAGTTGTAGGCCACGTCGATCTCGCCCGACTCCAGGGCCGAGCGCTGGGCGTTCGATTCCTTCATGTAGCGCAGGATCACGCGCTTGATGGGGCCGCCGTCCGGGTAGTTGGGGTTGGCGGTCAGCACCACCTGCGAGCCGCGGTCCCAGCGGTCGAGCACGTAGGGGCCCGAGCCGGCGGAGTGGTCGTTCAGCCAGTGCTGACCGAAGTCGTTGCCCTGGACGTGCTGCTTCACCACATTCGCGTCCATCACGCCGCCGATGTTGAAGGTGAGCAGGTTGAGGATGATCTGCGGATTGACGCCCTTGGGCAGCGCGAGCTGCACGGTCTTGTCGTCGAGCGCCTTGGTGGACCCCACCTTCATGCCGGCCACGTCCGTGAACAGGAAGGCGGAGGGACCGTTGATCTGGATGGCGCGGTCGAACGACCACACCACGTCCTGCGCCGTCACGGGATCGCCGTTGGAGAACTTGGCGTCCTTCAGGTGGAAGGTGACGGTGCTGCCGCCGTCGGAGGTGCTGGCGATGTCCCAGCTGCTCGCCAGGCCCGGCTGCACCTGCGACAGATCGAGGCCGTTGAACTGCACCAGCCGCTGGTACAGGTTGTCGACGATGAGCGTCCCCGAGAACTCGTAGGAGACGCCCGGGTCGAGAGTGAGCAGGTCGCTGAAGTCGCCGCCGATCACCAGCGTCTGCTGCCGTGCGGACTGCGCCGAGCCGAAGCCGAGAAGCGCCGCTGCCAGGGTAGCCAGCACCAGCCATCCGAACCGGAGTCGTGTCATGGTCCCTCCTTCAGGGTGATGGTCACGCTATCTTACAGGAACGCCCTGACGAAGGCGACCGGCGCCGATGGCGGGAGCGCGCGCCGCCCGGAGCCGCCTGCCGCGCCCGGCCGGCGGGGGCCTGCGCTCAGGCCCAGTCGAGGATCACCTTGCCCGACCGGCCCGAACGCATCGTCTGGAACGCCTCCTCGAAGTCGTCGACGGCGAAGCGGTGCGTGATCACCTTGGACAGGTCCAGGCCGGACTGCAGCATGGCGGCCATCTTGTACCAGGTCTCGAACATCTGGCGGCCGTAGATCCCGCGGATCTCCAGGCCCTTGAAGATGACCTGGTTCCAGTCGATGGCGATGGGCTCGTCGGGGATCCCCAGCAGCGCCAGCTTGGCGCCGTGGTTGGCGGTGTCCAGGACGGGGCCGAACGCCGCCGGCGCCCCGGACATCTCGAACACCACGTCGAAGCCCTCTGTCATGCCCAGCGCGGCCATCGCCCCGCGCAGCGCCGCCGTCGCGCCGCCGGGCCCGGAGACGTCCACGGCCCGGTCGACGGCCCCCATGTGCTCGGCCATGCGCAAGCGGTCGCCGTTGACGTCGGTGATGACCACGTAGCGGGCGCCCACGAAGCGTGCCACCGCGGCCGCCATCTGCCCGATGGGCCCGGCGCCGGTCACCAGCACGTCCTCCCCCACCACGTCGAAGGCGAGAGCGGTGTGCACGGCGTTGCCGAGCGGATCGAGGATGGCCGCCCAGTCGTCGGGGATGCCTGCCGGCACCTTGAAGGCGTTCCCCGCCGGCAGCACGAAGCGCTCGGCGAAGGCGCCGGAGCGGTTGACGCCCACCCCCTGGGTGTTGCGGCACAGGTGGCGGCGGCCGGCGCGGCAGTTGCGGCAGTGGCCGCAGGTGATGTGCCCCTCGCCGGAGACGCGGTCGCCCGGCGCGAAGCCCTGCACCTCGGAGCCCACCGCTTCGACCACGCCCACGTACTCGTGCCCCGTGATCATCGGCACCGGGATGGTCTTCTGCGCCCACGCGTCCCAGTTGTAGATGTGCACGTCGGTGCCGCAGATGGAGGTGTGCGTGATGCGGATGAGGAGGTCGTTGGGGCCGGGCTCGGGCTCGGGCGCGTCGATCATCCACATACCGACGCGCGGCTCCTGCTTGGCGAGCGCCTTCATGCCACCACCCCCAGGTCGCGCCCGACGCGGGTGAAGGCGTCCACCGCCCGCTGAAGCTGCTCGCGGGTGTGCAGCGCGGACATCTGCGTGCGGATGCGCGCCTGCCCCTTGGGCACCACCGGGTAGGAGAAGCCGACCACGTAGATGCCCTCCTCCGTCAGCAAACGGTCCGCCATGGCGGTCGCGAGGGAGGCGTCCCCGATCATCACCGGGATGATGGGGTGGTCGGCCCCGGCGAGGGTGAAGCCCGCGGCCTCCAAGCCGCCCCGGAAGAAGGCGCTGTTCTCGTGCAGCCTGTGGCGCAGCTCGTCCGAGCCCTCGAGCAGGTCCAGCACCGCAAGCGAGGCGCTGACCACCGCGGGCGCCACGGAGTTCGAGAAGAGGTAGGGACGGCTGCGCTGCCTGAGCCACGCCACCACCTCCTTGCGCCCGCTGGTGTAGCCGCCGGAGGCGCCGCCGAGCGCCTTGCCGAGGGTACCGGTGAGGATGTCGACGCGCCCCATCACGCCGCGGTGCTCGTGGGTGCCGCGGCCGTGCTCGCCCAGGAAGCCCACGGCATGGCTGTCGTCGACCATGACCATGGCGCCGTAGCGCTCGGCCAGGTCGCAGATGCCCTCCAGGTCGGCCACCACGCCGTCCATGGAGAACACGCCGTCGCTGGCGATCAGCTTGTAGCGGGCCGTGGCCGCCGCCTGGAGCTGCTTCTCGAGGTCCGCCATGTCGTTGTTGGCGTAGCGGAAGCGTTGCGCCTTGCAGAGCCGCACCCCGTCGATGATGCTGGCGTGGTTGAGCGAATCGGAGATGACCGCGTCCTCGGGACCGAGCAGCGCCTCGAAGAGGCCGCCGTTGGCGTCGAAGCAGGACGAGTAGAGGATGGTGTCCTCGGTGCCCAGGAACGCGCTGAGGCGGGCCTCGAGCCGCTTGTGGATGTCCTGGGTGCCGCAGATGAAGCGCACCGAGGCCATCCCGAATCCGCGCTCGTCGATGCCGCGCCGCGCGGCCTCCATCACGTCCGGATGGTTGGCCAGGCCGAGGTAGTTGTTGGCGCAGAAGTTCAGCACCTCGCCCCCGCCCTCGACCGTGATGGTCGCCTGCTGTTGCGAGGCGATGACGCGCTCCTCCTTGTAGAGACCTTGTTGCCGCAGCTCGCCCAACTGTGCGCCGAGGAACTCGAGATAGTCGCGGTCCATGGTCCGTCCTCCCAGCGATACGCGCGGGCGGTCCGTCCTCCACGACCGGGTGGCTGGGGACGCGCCGCGCTCCGCTCAGGCTACCGCCGGGCGCAGCGGCGGTCGGCATGTCCGGCGCCCCCGGGGAACACGCCGGACGGCCCCGCCATGGCGCCGCACCCGTGCCGGGAGCGCGCGTCGCACGCCAGACGGGCAACATGGGCCGCCGCAGGCCGGTGCTACGGTCGGGGTGCGGAGACGGACCGGGGCCCATGTCCACCGGTACTGCCTCGGTGCTGCATGGGTACATCGCATGCACGTTGGTTCGCCCCATGGGTCCAGTTCGTACAGCTCGAAGCTTCTACCGTTCGGGAAGCAGCGCGGTGCGAACCACTACACGTACCCGCCCGAACCACCGAAAGCAGGTGTCCGCATGGCTACCACCACGAAGGACGTCCAGAAAGAGATCGACAGCCTGAAGTCCGACCTGAGGTCGCTGCGGGACGACATCGCGAGCGTATCCAAGACCGGCGGGCGCGCCGCCAACGACGGCCTCCAGGCCGCACGCGATGCGCTGCGCGACGAGGCCGACAAGCTGGCCGAACGCCTGCGCGAGACCGCCGAGTCCGTGCAGGAGGAGGGCCGCGAGCTGGCCGGGCAGGCGCGCGAGCAGGTCTCGCAGAACCCGGTGACGTCCGTCGTCACCGCCTTCGGCGTGGGCGCGCTGGTCGGCTGGATCGTCTCCCGCAGATAGGATGCGCGCGGCGATCGCCGACGTGTTCATCGCGGCCTTGGAGCTGCTGGAGGCGGAGGGCCGCAGTGCCCGGCGCGGGCTCGTCCGCACCGCGGCCAGCCTGGCCCTGATGGCGGCGGGCGTGGTGCTGCTGGTGGGCGCCGTGGCGCTGTTGGCCTGGGCGATGGTGACGTCGCTCTACCCCGTGATGGCCGCTCCGCTGGCGCGCCTGCTCGCCGGCATCGCCGTCCTGGCGGTGGGAGGGGGGTTGGCGTGGGCCGCGACCGGCATCAGCCGCTGACGCCTGCGGAAGCCAAGGCGCGCCTGCGCCGGGTCGCGCGCCGAGGCGCCGGGGCGGCTGCCGTCGCCGGCGAGATCGAGGATGGGGTGCGCCGCCGCCCGCTCCTCGCCCTCGGCATCGCGCTGGCGGCGGGCATCTCCTTCGGAGCCTCGCGCCGCGTGCGCGCGCAGGTGCTGAGCGCGCTCGTGCGGCTCCTGGAGTGATGCCCGGCGGTCCGTTCGGCGTTCACTCGCCGTACGGCACCCAGATGTTCTTGACGCGGGTGGCCCGGCGCAGATAGGCACGCCCCTCGCCCTGCTCGGCGTCGAACCAGTCACGGCGCTTGCCGCCGTTCACCCACGTCGCCTTCAGGTTGCCCACGCTCTCGCGCTCGACCATGCCGGAGCCTTCGGACGAGCCGACGTACCACATGGCGGCGACCTCGGCGTGGCGCGCGAGGACCAGCGCGAGCTCGTCCCGCACGCCCGTGACGATGTTCAACGCACCGCCGGGAAGGTCGCTGGTGTCGAGCACCTGGTAGAGGTCGGTGGCGGCCAGCGGCCACCGCGGCGAGGGCACGGCGACGACGCGGTTGCCCATGGCGAGGGCCGGTGCCGTCAACGACACGAAGGCCAGCAGCGGCGCCTCGTCGGGACAGACCGCGGCCAGCACCCCCCAGGGCTCGTTCATGGCCAGCGTGACGTTACGGAACGGCGTGGCGTGCACGGCGCCGTCGAACTTGTCGGCGTAGGCCGCGTAGCCGAACAGCCGCCGCACGCTGGCGTCCACCTCGCGACGGGCGCCGGCGGCGTCGACGCCCGTCGACGCTCGGATCCGATCTGCCAGCTCCACGGCCCGCGCCTCGAGGTTCTCGGCCAGGTAGTACAGCACCTGGGCCCGGCCG
>Ga0102953_1002743_pt1 | contig 10185 bp, 14 predicted proteins | sample SalPon2A_C_D2_MG_FD_78509 | JGI IMG/M metagenome (GOLD analysis project Ga0102953, IMG submission 78509) | Soil microbial communities from South San Francisco under conditions of wetland restoration - Salt Pond MetaG R2A_C_D2_MG | ecosystem: Environmental > Terrestrial > Soil > Wetlands | place... | reverse complement strand
TTCGTACGTACGTACGCAGTACGCACGACGCAGGTTCACAGTCGCACAAAAGGGGTTGGTGTTACGGCTTGTAACACCCGTTATTTTTTACGGAATTTGCAATCATGACCATTTCCCTGTCCAGGCGAAAAAAACTCGCCAGAGAGCTTCTCCGTGAAAATCGCAAAAAAGGCAGAGCGTGGCGCACCATCGCGAAAGAAGATTATGACAACACCGTCCACTACGCCACCCTCTGCCGCATCGCCATCACCAAAGGCGAATGGATACCGAAGGATGAAAGGCTTCTGCTCGCCCTCGGTCTGATCAAACTAAAGAAGCCGCGCAAGCCCCGTAAGAAACTGCATGAAATGAGCAGGACTGAATTATTAGCAATGAGACAAAGATACATGGAGAAGATTCAACATGTCAACAACTACATCAATGCCCTGGATCAAAAGCAAAACATCACAACTCGACGACCCGCGCATCGCGCGTCTAAGTGATCCTGCGCAACTCGCATACTACAAACTGAATCTGCTTGCCGGCAAATGCGACGCGGACGGCGCGTTCGTGATGAACGACGAACAGCTCACCGAAGACGAGATCGCCTTCTTCCTCCGCATGGATGTAAAGAAACTCAATGCCGCCATGAAGGAATTGAAGAAGAATAAATTGATCTACGCCAACGGACGCGGACCGGCGCTCACCGACTGGAACGAAGACCAGGTATCACAGGCGGCGCGTCAGGAGCGATGGAGACTCAGACAACAACGTCACAGAGATGTCACGCGTGACGAAGAAGATGTCACGGATGCGTCACAGTCTGGTCACGCCCCTAGAGTTAAGAACCAGAGGAAGAACCAGAGGAAGAACCAGAAAAGAAAAGACCTACCTACCCCTACCCCTTCCTCCCCACGGAAGAAGTCTGCATCTGGCAGGCAGGCTGGATCCAAATCAAAATCTGATTCAAACACTTCATCTCTCAAAGAAGATCGAAAGATCGAATCACTCAAAGGCGCACAGCGCAAACGGGCAGATCTCGCCGTCAAGGTTTTGGGTTCTTGTGGTTTAAGAAACCCGAAATTGAATTCCATCGCGGTTATATTGGCTATCCGCAATTACAAAACAAACGACGACATGCTCACCGACATCCTCGCCGCCGTTGCATCCTCCTACTCGGATGACCGCGTCAAGTCGAAGGAAGCCGTCGCCGCCTACCGCATCGAGAACGACCAGGTCCCGCAGTCCTACAACGACCCCAAGCTGTGGAGGTCTGTCCCGGTCAAGGCGTTGAACGCAGCCGGGATCGAAGACCTCGACCGATACATCAGAACAAGAGACGCTAACAAGTGGGGAGTTGAACACTAATGACAACCATCCGCGACGCGATCATTTCCCTGCTCGATGAAGAGATAGAGATCGACAGCATGGAGCAGCTTATTAGCCTGCTTCAATCCAACCATCGGCGGGGCTATAACCGGGCATGGGTGAGAGGGCAAGTCGAAGACCTCGAGCAAACCAACGACATCACCGTTACCCGCAACGGCACCGGGCGCGGACACGGCGCGCGCATCCGTAAGAACCGCAACTCACCCGGCTACCCTCGGAGGAAATCATGAACTATCAAAACTCATGGATGTTGACATGCGGCGCGTGCTGCCTCTACCCCATTGCCTTTCACCTGCTGGTTGTCTGGCTCACCAAGCAAAAGGGCCGCATCGACTGGAAACATATCGACTGGAAATTCTGGAGGCGTGAACAATGACCCAACCCATGACCGAACGTTACGACCTGCTGATCGCGTCCATGCTCGCCGCATCGCAGACCGTCACCTACACCTTCCTGATCGGCGTCTCCCTGCTCGCCTTCCGCGCCCTGGTGCGCTGGCTGCTCAACGACACCGTCATACCTGTTTATTTTCGCATCCTGCTTTATAACGCCACAGACATCCTCCTGGTCGCCGCGATCTACATCCCGATCATTATCTCCAACTAAGGACCCGCCCATGAAAAACATCCGCATCATCTCCGCCCTGTTGATCGTCTTTGCGTTACTGGCATCGCTCCCGTCCGTGCCATCAGCCGCCGCGCCGCTCCTGGATACCTACACAAGCCAGCCATCGAACGGAGACGACACCTTCGTCATCACAAACGATCCCACAGCCAACCGGGGCACAGAAACAACAATGGGCGTTGGTGAACTCAACACCATAACCGATGCTACACGTCGGGGTCTGATAAAGTTCGACCTGTCATCCATTCCGGCAAACGCAAACATAACCAGCGCGACACTCTCCCTTTGGGTTGCGGTGGATGTTTCATCGAACGCAAGGGATTACCGCATTTACCGTCTACTGAAAGATTGGGTTGAACTGGAAGCCACCTGGAACATTTACAGCACCGGCAACAATTGGGCGACTGCCGGTCTTGGATCGGGAACCGATTACGCGTCCGCTTCGATTGCCACAACCAACATCGGCGCGAGTGTATCTCCCGGCAGTGAAATTCAATGGTCTCTCGATCCGACTGTCGTCAAACAAATGATCGACGGCACCTATTCAAATTATGGGTGGATGATAAAAGCCGATACCGAACTCAACGACGGTTACAACTTCTACACATCGGAGCATACAACGGCGGGCGAGCGTCCGAAACTTGTCATCCAGTACACCGTCCCTACATCCACACCCACGCCCACCAACACCGCCACCTCTACACCCACCAAGACCAACACGCCTACTTCAACCTTCACGCCGTCCAACACACCAACCAATACCGCTACCTTTACCCCGTCCTACACACCGACCGATACATTCACCCCCACCGCAACGGACACCGATACACCCGGCCCAACGCCAACAGACACCGATACGCCGCTGCCGAGCGAGACACCCACCGAAACGCTCGCGCCAACCCACACACCCACGCCCACCATCACCAACACAGCCGGACCATCTCCCACACCCGCCGTCCCGACCGCCTATCTCGACAACCGCGTCACCTATGGCGAGATCAGCATCACACTCATGCTCTCGCTCTTATGCCTGGTCATCATCCTGTTTGGCATGATCGCTGCCGGGCTGTATGTTTCCAATCGCAAGGATAACTAACAGGAGTACACGAAATGAAAATTCAACCATCACTATATGCCCTCAAGACGCGATTTGTTTTCGCCCTCGAGCATCAGGAAGATATCAACATGTTTACTCAAGGATCAAAGATCGTAAAGATTCCAATCGGGAGCGCGCACATCTTCGAGGTCTCAAAAGACGAAGAGACCAAGATCACCGAACTCTCCGCCCGTTCTTTATGCGGCACGGAGCGGAGCAAGATTGGAGATTACACAAAAGATACCGACAAAAATCCAGGCTTGCCACTCTGCGAAGAATGCGAGCGTGCCTACAAAGAGCACCCCGATTCACCCTGGCATTTATTTACAGCAGGCATAGCCGTCAAGCGTGAGAAAGTCAGCAAATGAAACTACTCGATCTATATTGTGGCGCAGGCGGTGCAGGCACGGGATACCACCGCGCCGGTTTTGAAGTGATTGGTGTTGACAATAAACCACAGCCGCATTATCCGTTTGAATTCCATCAGGCAGACGCGCTTGTCTATCTCTCCGATCACTGGCATGAATTTGACATCATCCACGCATCGCCACCCTGCCAACGTTATACACGCATCACAAAAATATCGTCGAAGAAAGATCACCCCGATCTTTTACAGCCAACCATTGACGCGCTCGAAACGACCGGTAAACCCTACATCGTCGAGAATGTCGAAGGTGCTCCGATGGTCAACTACTTCAAATTATGCGGGACCATGTTCGGACTAAAGGTATTCCGTCACCGTTTATTCGTATCGAAGCCTTGTATTTTCATGTCCCCGATGGTCTGCAATCATTATGACCGGTCATCCAATGGAGGAAGAAACGGAGACCAGAAACACCCGGACGCGGCATTCATCACTGTTACAGGATCAGTCTCGCCGATCGCAAAAGCAAAGGACGCAATGGGTATCCACTGGATGAATAGATCCGAACTCGTCCAGGCAATCCCCCCCGCATATACACAATGGATCGGATCTCAAATGCTGGAGTTACTTTCATGAAAAATAACACCTTCACCCCCATTCTCATCATCGCCGCCATCGTCCGCATTGCAGGCTTATGGGTCCCTGACTTTTGGTACGACGAAAACTTCACACTCATTCTCGCCCGCCTGCCATTCGAGCGCATGATCGCTGCCACTGCCGGGGACGTGCATCCGCCGCTATCCTATCTCATCTCATGGGTCATCATACACATCGCGCCTGCCGCCCCCGCCTGGGTGTTGCGCGTGCCGTCCGTCATCTTCTCCCTGCTCGCGATGGTCATCCTGCGGCGTCTCATGCGCGAGTGGTCCCTACCTGAAAAGGTGCAACTCGGCGCGATGCTGCTCATGGCCTTGTTACCCATGCAGGTCTGGTACGCACAGGAGGCGCGCATGTACGCCCTGCTTGAAATGCTGGTCCTGCTTGCCCTGCTGTATGCCCTGCGCGGAAACTGGATCGGATTATTCGCCGCATCTTTAGCCATGCTCTACACACAGAATTACTCACTCTTCTACATCGCATCCATCGGGACCGTGATCCTGATCCGTGACCGAAGAGCCATTCCCTACGCCGCCGCATCCTTCGGCCTGGCCGGGTTGTTGTTCGCGCCCTGGGCGTTGGTGGTCGCGCGTCAAATATCGAATGTCGGTAACGGCTACTGGATACAGCAGCAGCACATCGGCGACGCGCTCAATATTATTTACAAACTATTCTTTGCATCTGCCATGCCGTCCTTTGCGATCCTGTCCGCGATGATGGTCACGTTCATCGCGCTGGCCGTGGGATTGTTACACATGCGCTATGACAGGCACTCCGCGAGCCTTGCGATCGTCGTCATGGCGTTTGCGCCGCTCATCATGGCGTGGACCGTCTCAGAGCTTTGGAAACCGATCCTACTCCACAGACCTTTGATCGGCGTATCGCCGTTCCTGTACTTGATCGCCGCATGGAGCTTGAACCGGCTGCTCGCTGGCGAGCCGCTCAGGGTCCAGAGGGAAGCGGTCATGGCGTCCGCGATGGTCATCCCTATCCTGGTCTCAGGTCTGGGCGGCTATTACAAGAATATATCCGCCATGAAATCAGATGGTGCGGCGTCTCCACTGATCGGATCGCTTGATTACGTCCGCGCGCATTGGCAGGCTGGCGATGTGATTATCTTTGCAGACGATGGACCGATGATAAACCTGCTGCCTTATACCGACGATCTGCCGCGCTACCTGATACCGGCCTGCGGGTCTCGTAAGAACGTTGGACCTTCTCTCGGTTCTCTCACCCTGCAAACCCGCGCGGCGATTGGCGTGCCCGTAAAGCAGATCGATGAACTAACCTACACGCGTGCCTGGGTCTTTGCGCCCTTCTCGCCGCTCAACCCCCAGTGTTACGAAGACTACATCGCGCCCCTGACACCCGGCGACCCGATGATCGTTGTGGATGATAACCAGTTTATTTTTTCGGGGGTGTGGTTAGTGACGCAATGAAGAAAATGGATCTGCGCTGGACCCTGCGATTGAAGCGTCACGCCGGGGAACGCTTCGCCGGTTCGTCCCAGGAGACGAGCGGTATATCCACGCCATCGACCGGGCTGAATGCAGACCGGCAGGGTATCGACACGCAAAGCATCGGCGCATCGACCGAGACACACTCAGACCACATCCCCATCGCAGACAACGATGATCTATACAAGGTCCGTTTCAAGAAGCGACGCGGGATGACAAAGCTCAAGCGCTCGATGCGTAAAGCACGACGCTGGTTGAACAAGGCACTGGCGTTCGTCGGAGAGTTGATCAGTAACAAGTATGCGACCGATGAAAAGATCAGGATGCTGGTCTCGCTCAAGGTCCCGGATGAAGACGCGCTCGAAGCCGCACGCCGCGCGAAGGAAGAAGCGAAACTCTTCCGCATCCATCGCGAGCAGGCGCGCGTCGTCGAACTGCAACTCATCAACGTGTTGACAAATCTTGGGTTCTGCCATCGCGTCACGCACGAGAACCGGACCCAGGTCAAGGGACGCGTCAAGATTATGAAAGTGGATGTCTCACCCTTCGCATACACCTATCACATCAAGAGCGTGCCGTATGGCGTGAAGAAGACCGACATGTCACAGGATTGGGTCGCGACCGAGATCGCATCCACCATCGGGAAGAAGGTCCGGCACGACCTGGACCTGTTCGGCCTGCGCTACACGGTCGAAGTGGGGTCCACACTTTCGATCCCGAACTTCGCCACGTTCAAAGACTTCGACAAAATGCCGAAGAACATGCCTCCGCTTGCGTTCTATGCCGGGCAGACCACCAACGGCGCGCCGGTCTATCGCAACCTGGCCGAAGCGCCGCACATGATCGTCGCCGGGCAGACAGGCGGAGGCAAGTCGAACCTGTTGAATGGAATCATCTGCGGGTTGATCTCGCGTCAACCGGCGACCACGCTCCAGATCATTCTCTTCGACCTGAAGGGCGGCGTCGAGTTCGACTCGTTCTACGGCATCCCCCATCTCATGCGGATCGGCGATGACGCTGACGGCATCATCGAATACCCGGAGCAGATCATCCCCGCGCTCAAGGCGATCATGGATGAATGCACAAAGCGTCTCGCCAAACTCAAGAAGGGCAAGGTCAAGAACATCGGCGAATACAACCGGGGCAGACACCCGAAGAACCGCATCCCCTACGTGATCGGCATCTTCGACGAGTACACCACCGCGCGCAAACTGGCAGGCCCCGAAGTTGAGACGCTACTCTCGACCATCGCGAACATCTCACGCGCGGCAGGCATTCACTTCATCATCGGGACACAGTACCCAAAGAGCGATGTACTCTCGACGCTCATCTCGGTCAACTTCCCATGGCGGATCGCGTTCAATATGCCGCCCAGCGCATCACAGTCTGTGCTCGGCAATTGGGACGCGAGCGGCTTGACGCCCGTTGGACGCGCGATCCTGCAATCGGCAGAAGGCGAGACCTACATCCAGACGCCGCGCATCACCAACAGCACCATCAAGAATATTATCGACGCCGTCAAGAACGGCGACAACGACATCGCGGTCAACACCGTGGATCCGGAAGAGATCATCGAATGGGCGTTGAACACAACAGGAGGCGCACTTAATTACGAAGCCATCTTCAACCAATTCAGCGAACGCATCAGCAAGCACCAAGTAACCGACCTGCTCCGAAGCATGGTCAAAAAGACTTTCGATGTGAATGGAAGTCTTTATCGTGTAGTGCAACCCGCGAACCCTGCTCAAAGTAGGTATGTGGAGTTAGTGGACGGTCATGACGTGATGGACGAGGAACGAGGGACGCTCACGCGTGACGAATTAGTGACGGAGGAAGAATGACAACACCTACCACCTACACCCGCCCAGAACTGACGAAGGACGACAGCAGAGACGCGATGGATCGCGCACGCAAATTGATCGTCAAATATGGCGTGAGTAATTTTGGAAAGATCATTGCCGCGCTATGCGTGGAGAACGTGCGCCTGGTCAAAGAGATTCAGGAACACCGCGCCGCGCGTGGGATCGATCCGCTTGAGACGTATGAGGTGTGATGATGAAGGAAAAAATAGTATTTCAAATAATAAGGATCGTCGGAGGCTTATCGCTTGTGATCGGAATGGGTTCCTTTGTTGCCTTTCTGGTTCCAATCAACGAAGATCCCTTTGTAGCAAACTTAAGAGATATATCGACTATCTCGTGGCTAATTTTCTTTTCAACAGTATTTCTAGGTGCATTGATTATTGAAAATGAAAGCAGGAATATGTGACCCATGGCAATTGAAGACCAATTCAACCTGTATTTTTTAGGGACCCTGCCGCTTATTGGGCTTGCGATATTTTTGATCGCCAAACCGAAACCGATAGCCATCATCAAATACATCAGGCGCGCGTGGCTCTCAGTCATCCTTGCGGCGATATATCTCGCAACTGCAATCCGAACCTGCCTGGAACTACAAGTCCCTGCGTGGCAGGTGGACGGTGTAATAACAGCAAAACTTCAAATTTTCTTATTTCTTGTCGCGCCGTTGTTCATTGGGTGGCGTCTGCATAAAGGGACAGAAGATCCGTTTGAAACGTATGAGGTGTAAGCATGGAATTTATTATCGGAATGCTGCTCTATTTCTTCGGGCGTTGGTTTTATTTCAGAGTCAAAGAATATCAGATCATGCACCCCCACGATGGCACAACCTTTATCCAGATCATCAAAGAGAATTTGAAACATAGATGACCTTCTTCATCTGGCTCCTGCTCACCCTCCCGCACGACCGCCTGGTCTGCGATCTATGGATCGCGGAACCACCCACACAGGCCGCATTGATCCAGACCTGCGGCACGGACGCGCTCGGTGAGTACAGGATCGACGTGCTCGAAAACGGCATCGGCATCTGTTCGCGCCCAGGCGGCGACCTGCTCTTCGTCGCCGATTGGTGCAACCTGTATTACCCGCTCGATCATTACCGCCTGCGCATCGTCGAACCGGATTACCAGGACCTGATCGGGTGTACGGTCAAGACGTTGACGGCGGAGCAGCCGTCCGCGCGTGTGATCCGTGAGCAGTGCCCGGAGGCGGTCGACTACGAAGTCCGCGCCGGGGGCACGCGTCAGGTCAAGCCGGAAGCTGATCCCGTTTGCAAACCTCCGGCTACGCCTCAGCCTGCGTCCATCGCCACAAGTCACGAACTGTATTTACTGGCAGGCAAATTGATCTGGTACGGATACGCACAAGCCGCGTGTCCTGGTGGTCTCTCAGGCGTGGACCCTGAAACCTTTGCCGCCACTCCCTGCGGCATGGACGGAGCGCGCGCGCAAATGATCGCCTGGCAAAACTCGCTCGATGATGCGATCCTTAAAGCCGCGCGTGAATGGAACGTGCCTGCTGAAATGCTGAAAGAGTTGATCGAGCGTGAGACGCAATACTGGTCATGGACTGGCGTCGATGGCGAGCATGGCCTGATCCAGATCACCGATGACGGCGCGGCGGTCGTCCTGCATGTGTACGAAAAGGGCTACTACCAAATGCCCCCGAACGCGCAATACCAGGCACGCGCCGCCTGGCTCGCTTCGCTGGATTGTTACTACTGCTCACCCAGGCAGACCATCGAAAAAGCGGCCAGAGACATGAGCAAGTACGCGCAATCGCTCGCCGCCTATTATTGCATGTATGGCTCGTGGGAGAACGCTCTCGCGAAATGGAATATCAATTATCAATGAGCGATTCAGGTTTCACGATCGTAAACACCGTCATTATTGGCGATGAACTCGAACACATCGACGTTTTTAGCGATAGGATCCCACATGACATACCCAGGCGGCAAGAACGGTTCAGGCGTTTACCAAAAGATCATCAACCAAATTCCACCCCATCGGATTTATATCGAAGCGTTTCTCGGTCACGGCGCGATCATGCTGAACAAGAAACCTGCGGCATGCAGCATCGGCATAGATGGCGATGGTGAAGTGGTGGACCATTGGCGGGATCCCACCGCTGAAAATAGCGATGTACGATCGAACAGATCCCTCACCATCATATTAGGCGATGCGATATCGTTTTTAAATTCGTACGACTTTCAAGGCGACGAGTTTGTCTATTGTGACCCGCCCTACTTATTCGAGACCCGTAAATCGAAGCGCAAACTCTACAACGTCGAATTTGGGAGCAAGGCACAACACAAAAAACTTTTGACCGTGTTGAAGTCCCTGCCTTGCAGGGTTGCGATCTCAGGATACCCGTCATCGCTATATGACGCGATGCTTCAGGGACGGCGCGCGATCTCTTACAACACAGTCACGCGCGGAGGCGGAATGGTTGAAGAGTGGCTCTGGATGAACTACCCCGAACCGACCGAGCTACACGATTACCGATACCTGGGCGACGACTATCGCGAACGGGAAAAGATCACACGCCAAAAAAAGAGATGGATCGCGCGCCTGAAACGAATGACCCCGCTCCAACGTTACGCGCTTTTATCGAGCATCGCCACAAAGAGCGATAAATCCGGCAGTACCGACATAAAAAGCGATGTCTGCGGACATCGCTTTTTATGTCGATGTGATATCGCATCGACATTTTTAACGGTGTATGATCACTACGTCACAACCCGACGATCTATGATCGGTT
>Ga0102953_1002741_pt1 | contig 10186 bp, 13 predicted proteins | sample SalPon2A_C_D2_MG_FD_78509 | JGI IMG/M metagenome (GOLD analysis project Ga0102953, IMG submission 78509) | Soil microbial communities from South San Francisco under conditions of wetland restoration - Salt Pond MetaG R2A_C_D2_MG | ecosystem: Environmental > Terrestrial > Soil > Wetlands | place... | reverse complement strand
CGGCCAGTACCGCAAGGACGGGGTGAAGGCCCGGTGGCCGCGGATCAAGAAACTGGAACGAGTCCCTTCCGACGGCCAGATCGAGCTCGAGCCAGGGGAGACCGATGAGTTTGGATTCGACTTCTTCGTGCGGTACCTGTCAACGAAAATGAGACACCCGTCGCTCGAATTTAGTGAGCAACCTCCTCTGAGTCGGGCTTGTTGATCCACGCTGCCCGAGGCAGCGTGGGCGGCTTCGGCGCCCCGCGCACGAAGCGCTCGGGGTTGGCGGCGTAGGCGGCGGTGAGCACGGCCTGGCGGGCGGCGCGGGCCTGCTTGGCGCGTCCGTGGTGGACGCTCGCGGGTGTCATCAGGCCGATGCCCGAGTGGCGATGCTCGTGGTTGTACCAGTCGAAGAAGGAGCGGCAGAACTCCCTGGCGTGCTCGATCGAGTCAAAGCGCGCCGGGAAGGTCGGCCGGTACTTCAGGGTGCGGAACTGGGCCTCCGAGTAGGGGTTGTCGGTCGAGGTGTAGGGGCGGCTGTGGGTCTTGGTCACGCCGAGGTCGGCGAGCAGGAAAGCCACCGGCTTGGAGCGCATCGATGAGCCGCGGTCGGCGTGCAGGGTGAGCCGGTCGCGAGGGATCGCCTGCTGCTCGCAGGCCTGGGCGATCAGCGCTTCGGCGACGGCGGCGGACTCGCGCAACTGCACGGTCCAGCCGACGACGTAGCGGCTGAAGATGTCGAGGATCGCGTAGAGGTGGTAGTGGGTCCACTTCGCCGGGCCCTTCAGCTTGGAGATGTCCCACGACCAGGTCTCGTTCGGTTTGGTCGCGAGCAACTCGGGCTTCGCGTAGGCGGGGTGAGTGAGCTGGTCGCGGCGCTCGCGCGACTCACCGCTCGCCTCCAGTAGCCGATACATGGTCCGCTCCGAGCACAGGTAGCGGCCCTCGTCGAGCAGAGTCGCCCACACCGCGGCGGGCGAGGAGTCGACGAAGCGCTCCTCGTGCAGCTCGGCCAGGACAGCCTCGCGCTCGGTCTCGCTCAGCGCCCGCGCCGGACGGGGCCGCGGCTTCTTCGGCCTCGGCTCGGGCGGGCGCCGGCGACGGTAGATCGTCGCCGGCGACGCCCCCAGCGCCCGGCAGGCCGGCCTCGTGCCGACGATCGGGGTCAACTCCTCAACGGTGGCCTCGATCATCGCTCGGTGCTCTCCTCTGCGCCCTCGGTCCCGAGCAGGTCCTCCAAGAGCGCGGAGACTTTTCCCTGCACCTCGATCACCTTGCGCGCCTTGACCAGCTCGGCCTCGGCGCGCTCGGCGCGGCGGCGCAACTCGGCGTTCTCGGTCTCCAGCGGATCGGCTCCCTTGCGCCCACGCTTGCGCCCCAGCTCGCCCGCGTCGCGTTGGCGGCGCCAGCTGGAGAGGTGCGAGGAGTAGAGGCCCTCGCGGCGCAGCAGGGCGCCGAGCTCTCCGGGCTTCTTGCAGGCGTCGGCCTGCTTGAGGACCTTCAGCTTGTACTCGGCGCTGAAGGAGCGGCGCTTGGGGCGCTCGGTCAGCTCGGGGTCGGGGACTGGCTGCGGCGGGGCGTCCCCGCCGGCCGCTTCACTTCTCTCGCCTTCGGCTCGCTCCGTTTCGCGGCCGGCGGCTTCGTCTCGGTTGATCAACGACATCACGTGCTCCAATCACGCCCTCGGGGTTCAGTAATTCCCGCATCATGGGCGTCTCACGTGACGTTGGCAGAGAGGGGTGTCCCCGCCGACCGAAGTGGTGCAAGCGTACGTGTTCGTCGAGAACGTCACCAAGGGCTACGCGAACCACTTTCTCGGTTGGGGGGTAATTCAGCTCCACGACATCGCAGGCAACTCCAAGACATCGGGGGACATGATGCCGGGCAAACCAGGCCCGAAGGAAGATCCATCGCCAGCGGACCTTGCTTGACGAGGTCGGCTCCGGGAAGGGCGCCCGGCTACCGTGTCCGTATGCCCGAGCAGCCGGAGCTGGACGAGTTCGAGTCGCTGGTGGTCGATGCGATCGACCGGCTGCCTGGGGAATTCCAGGAGGTTCTGGCGAGGGTGGCGGTGGTGGTCTCGGACCGCGGGCGTGAGGTGCGTGCCTACGGCCAGTATTTCGGCGATGGGGTGGCGCGGGACAACTTCGAGGACCGGATCGTCATCTACCGCGACACGCTCGAACGCGATTTCGGCCACGACAGGGAGCTGCTCGCCCGGCAGGTCGAGCGGACCCTCCGCCACGAGCTCGCCCACCACCTCGGCTGGGGCGAGCGCGGGGTGGGCGGACTCGGACTGTGAGGAATATGGCGAGGCCGGCGCGGCGCCGAGCGGCGCCCGGCGCTGTCGCTACTCCGCTTTCTGCGCGACGACGGCGATGTAGTAGAGCGGCTCGCCGTTGACCGAGACCCGGTGCCGGTAGCGGTGCCGGGCGTGCTCGACCAGCTCGCCGCTCTCGAACAGCTCGTCGAGCAGGCGGGAAAAGCCGCTCGCGTCGCCGTTTTCGAGGAACTGGTCGCGGATGTTGAAGGCGACCCAGCCGCCCGGCGCGACGAGGTCGTAGGCGGCGCGGAAGGCGTCCGGCGGCATGTCGCCGAAGCCGAGCGCGGCGACGCAGGTGAGGCAGTTGAAGCCGCGTCCCTCGAGTTCCTCGCTCACCTCGGGCTCGAGCTCCGTCAGGTCCAGCGCGTGATAGGCGTCGTAGAGCCCAGGACGGTCGCGTTCCGCGGCCTCCTTGGCCTCCTCGAGCAGGTCGACGCCGACGATCTCGTCGGCACCGATTCGTGCCAGCTCTTCGGCGACCATTCCGTTGCCGGCGCCGAGGTCGACGGCGCACAGCTCGCTCGCGTCTTCGTCCTCGCGCTCCAGCGTCTCCTCGAGCAGGTCGACGACGACCTGTGGCGAGCGGCAGCTCAGCACCTCGGCGAAAATCCGCTCGTAGAGCCCGGGGACGGTGTAGATCTCGCCGTAGTCGTGGCAGCGGAGGCGACGGCGCTCGCCGTCCTCCTCGATCTCGAAGAACTCCTCGTCCTGCTCGAGCCCGAAAGCGCCCGCGCGCGGCAGATGAACCTTGAGATCTTCCTCAGATAGCGTGGACATGCGCTCCTCTTGTGTCGTTAGGTCGCCGGTGGCGACCCCAGCAAGTGCGTACCACGCCGTGAGGGGCGGACGCGAACAACACCCGGCCGACGCGACTCTCGTCAAGGCCGCCGAGCGGCGCAAACGCTATCGAGATTCGACCAGGCATGCGCTACCGCCAACCTCTACCCATCCACCCCCGATCGGTAAACAGCGCAGCACAGAGCCGTTTCCCTGGTGAATGACCAGCGGGCGCCCAAGTCGCGCGCAGAGCCCGATTGCCGCCGAGCCGGTCGCCTCGTCCTCGGCGATCCCGGCCTCGGGGACGAAGGAACGCGCCCGCACCGTGCCGGCTGCCTCGTCGATCCAGGTCCAGGCGTAGGTGTTGGCCGCGACCGCCTCGGGGTCGAGCGCCCGCACCTCCGCGGGCATGCCGAGCTGTCGGTACTCGAACGGCGGCGCCCACTCTGGCCGCGCCGCGATGTAGGTCTCCGCGCCGGCGCGGCGTACCGCGACGTCGCCCGCGGGCGTGCGCAGCGCATCGACCGGCGAGCCTTCCCGCGCCAGCAGCCAGGCGGCGCCGACGGTCGGGTGTCCCGCGAACGGCAGCTCGACCTCGGGCGTGAAGATGCGGATGCGGCCGGAATCGCGGTCCTCGACGAAGACCGTCTCGCTGAAGCCGAGCTCGGCGGCGACCCCTTGTCGCGCCGCCTCCGGCACCGCGTCGCCGGCGAGGAAGACGCCGAGCGGGTTGCCCCACTCTCCGTCCTCGTTGACGAAGACGCGCAGAACGTGCAGAGTCGACATCGGTCGAGCTTAGACTTGTCCGTCCCATCCATCGAGAGGAGCCGAAGGTGTCCGAAGAGAAGCCGAAGCGAGCATGGGGGAGAAGGCTGCCGGCGCTGCTGGCCGCCCTGTCGATCGGAGTCGCCGGCCTTGCCTGGGCCGGATGCGGCGGCAGCGGCAACGACAGCAGCAGCGAAGCCCAGGAACGGATCGAAAAGGGCGCCGAAGAAGCGAAGCAGGGGATCGAAAAGGGCAAGGAAGAAGTGAAGAAGGGCTTCAAGGAAGCCGAAGAAGAAGTCAAGAAGGGTGTCAACGGCGGCTCGGGCGACGCCAAGAAGGGCATCGAAAAGGGCAAGGAAGAGGCCCAAAAGGGAATCGAAAAGGGCAAGGCGGAAGCCCAGAAGGGCATCGAAGAAGCCGAAAAGTACGCGCAGGAATACGCCCCTTAGGCCGGGACCGCCGGCATCGACTCTTCGGCGAGATCGGCGGCGAGAGCCTCGACGACGCGCGGGTCGAACTGACTGCCGCTGTTGCGGCGCAGCTCGGCCAGCGCCTCGCCGGGGGTGATTGGCTGGCGGTGCGTCCGCGGCTCGGTCATCGCCGCAAAGGCGACGGCGACGGCGATCGCCCGCGCGCCGATCGGGATCGAGTCCCCGCTCAGCCCGTCCGGATAGCCGCTGCCGTCGAAGTGCTCGGCGCTGGAGCGGACCAGGCGGGCGACGCTGGCGAGGCCGGGAGCGGCGGAGACGATCCTTGCGCCCTCCGCCGTGTGACTGCGGACCAGGGCACGCTCGGCTTCGTCGAGCGCCTCCTTCTGCAGCACGCTGTCGGGCACCGCCAGCAGGCCGACCGACTGCAGCTCGGCGGCAAGCGCGATGTCGTCGATCTGCTCGCGCTCGAGGCCGAGCCGGCGGGCGAGCGAGATCGCCCGGTAGGCGGTGACGCGCAGCTGGCCGCGGACCTCGGGGCGACGGGCGTCGAGCGCCGCCATCAGCACCGCATGCGCCTGGCGCCGCGCCGAGCGATGGCGCCGCTGCCGGTGCGCGGCAAGCCGCTTGCCGGCCACCTGGAAGGCGGTGTCGGCGTCCGACGCCTCGCCGGGGATCGTCACCTCTCCGTAGGAGCGCCCGGTCACCACCCCGGGTTCCTCCTCCTGCGGGCCGGTCGCCGCCAGCACGACCTCGCCGATCTGCCGCTCGGCGATCGGGACGAGGACCGCCAGCCTGCTCGCCGCCACCCGGTAGGCGATTCCCCCGAGCGGGACCACGGCGTCGGCGAGCTGCCGCCCCGCACGGTGCAGCACCTCGTCGCCGGCGACGTAGCCGAGCCGGTCGTTGTGCGCCTCGAGACCCTCGAGCTCGAGCAGCACGAGCACCCAGCCCTCTCCCGGCGCCGTCGCCGCGGCCTCGATGTCCGCTTCGAGGCTGGCGCGGTTGCGCAGCCCGGTGACCGGGTCGTTGACGGCGTCACGACGCTGCCGCGCCAGTTCGCGCGACTGGCGCCGGTTCGTTTCCAGCATGCGCACGCAAACGGTGACGATCAGCCCCAGGGTGAGCCAGAAGATCGGCGCCGGCACCCGCTGGTTGAGATGGTCGTAGACCAGCAGAGCGCTGCTGAGCAGCGCAAAGGCCAGTGGGCCGACAACCGAACGCCATCCACTCGGCCCCAATACAGCGTTCCATGCTCGGTGAATCATCCGCACGCTGTATCTCATCGGCCGCTGGGGCGAAAAAGACAAGCCCTTCGGACGGTTGACCGAAGATACGGATCGTGCGCCTAGGCCGGATTCACCTCTTCGTCGCCTTCGCCTTCACCGTGATGGCGGATCCCGTCTCCTCGGTCGCCTACGCGATCGAGGCCGCCCTGCGCGCCCTCGACGGCGACCCGGCGAGTCTCGTCGCGACGATGGCGCTCGTCGTCGGGATCATCGTCATCGTCGCGTGTACCTACCACCAGCTGATCGGCCGCTTTCCCTCCGGCGCCGGGGGCCCGAAGGCCGTGGCGGCCGCTTTCGGCGACGACTGGGTCTTTCTGCCGCTGGGGGCGTTGCTGGTCGACTTCACGCTCACCGTTGCGGTCAGCTGCTCGGCGGGGGCCGCGGCGGCGATCGCCTATGCCCCCGATCTCGAGTCGGTGCGGCTGCCGATCGCGCTCGCGCTCGCGCTCATCGTCGCCCTTGGCGTGCTGGTCGGGCACCGCGGCCGGATCGGCTTTGCGATCGCCGCCCAGGCCTTCATCGTGATGGCCGCCGCAGTGATCGTGGTCGGCTTCCTCGCCGAGCCGGCGAGCGGCGCGGTCGTCGGCGACTCGGCGCCCGGCGGCCCGCTTCTTGCCGACGCGTCGCTGGCAGCCGTGCTGACCGCGCTGCCGCTGGGCATGGCGCTGGCAACCGGGGTCGAGGCGCCGTCGGACGCGATCGCCCAGCTGCCGCAGCTCCCCGATGGCCCGCGGCGGCTGTTCGGCCGGCTGACGCTGTGGTCGATGGTCGCGATCGTCGGCGCCCTGACGCTCTGCTTCGCCGCGCTGACGGTGCGCCTCGGCGTGGCGCTGCCCGGCGACGACTCGACCCTGCTCGCCGAGGTGGCGCGGCGGGCAGTCGGCGGCGGTTGGCCGCTGGCCCTCTTCCAGGCGCTCAGCGGACTGCTGCTGCTCGCCGCGGCGGCCTCCTCCTATCTCGCCGGTTCCGGTGTGCTGAAGGCCCTTGCCGTGCTGGCCCGCGAAGGAGAGCGCGGGCTCCTGCCGGAGCCGTTGCGCCGCGAAAACCGTTTCCTCGTCGCCCACTGGGGCGTGGTCGCGGTGCTCGTCGTCGCCGCGGCGATGATCGCCGCCGCGGGAGGCGAGGTGCAGAAGCTGGTCCACTTCTACGCCGTCTCGGTCTTCGCCAGCTTTCTCGCGGCCACCCTGGGGTGCGCCCGTCTGACCCACCGCGACGGAAGGCCGGCGGCCACGGCGCTCAACCTGCTCGGCGCGGCGCTCGTCGCGCTCGTTCTGGCGCTCAACCTGACCCGCCTCGATTCGGTGATCGCGCTGCTCGCGTCGGTGGCGATCGCCCTCTATCTATGGCGGGCCTGGGTCGCACGAGGACGACCCGACGGGATTCTCGGCGGTTAGCGCACCGTGCAGGTGCGCGCCAGCGTGGTGACGATCCGCTTGCCGCCGGTGAAGGAGAAGGTGCCGCGGGTGAACGAGAAGATCGCGCCGGGGAAGCCGGCCGGGGCGGCGCAGCGCGCGCTGAGGAAGCTGTAGCTCTTGCCGCGGTAGCGGTAGCGCCGCTGGAAGACGAGCGAGACGTCGGTGACGTAGCCGAGGTCGGAGGCGAGCCTCGGGACGTCGGTGGAGAGCTCGGTGCCGAATTTGCCGCGTTTCGGATGGCGGACGTCGAAGCTGAGCACGATCGTGACGTTGGCCGGCTTGGACGCGTAGACATGCAGCAGCACCGTCGAATGGCCGTGCGCGCGACCGTTGAAGGCGAGCATCCGACCATGCACCGGCGCCGGTTCGCCGCCGTGGAATTCGAGGTTGGCGTCGAAGCCGCCATGGCCGACGAGAGCGCCCTTGCAGCGTTTCAACGCCGTCGCCGAGTCGGTGGACTCGAGCTCCGAGGCGTGGCAGACGGGCAGGCCCTTGGTCGTGATGCGCCCGTAGCGGTTGACGCCGAACGAGATCTCCCGCAGTCGTGGCGGCGCGCTGCCGTCGCTGGTCTTGATCGCGGTGTGCAGACGGACGGTGACCGGCACATCCCGATTGCGCGGCAGCGTACGCGGAGCGAAGCCGCCGCCGAACTTGATGAAGAGGCCGTTGCCGCCGAAGATCTCGGCCCGCGCCACGGCGGCGCCGCCGAGCGCCAGGCAGAGCAATGCCGCGGCTAGCAGGGTCCTCCTCACAGAGAAAGTCTAGATCGAGGCGAAGATCGGCCCGCGCAGCTTCGGTTAAGCCGCTACCTGCCGATCGCCGACAACGGCTGACCGGGCCAGTAAGGCCACTCCTCGAACTCGCGGCAGCGACCGTCGGCTGCGAAGCGGATCAGCCAGAGGTCCCGGTACTCGGCCCCCGTCGCATATCCGACTTCGACTCGCACCACCGCCGTGTCGCCGTCCACCGCGATGACCTCATGGGACATCTCGAACTCCTCGTCGGGACCGACCCGCTCCCGCTCCCAGAGCTCGCCGATCGCCGCCAGCCCGACGACGGTCTCCTCGTAAGGGGACATCCGATAGGACGCCTCCTCGCTAAACAGCTCCGCCAGCACCCCGCTGCCCGCCGTCCGCCATGCCCGCTCGTAGGCCGCGATCCATGCTTCGACGCCGGCGCGGTGGCCCATCGTCAGCCGTCGTCTCGGCTTCCGCCCGGTCGCGTCACCCGTTCCGCTCGCTGCCGTGCTTCTTCGATCGCCTCGCGGGTGGTCGCGATCGCCTCTTCGGAGGCGGCGGCGAGGCCCTCGCTGGGCTTGCCGCCGACGATGTCACGAAAGGCGTTCTTGAAGCGCTCGGTGTGGCGGTCGGGCTTGAAGCGGTCCTCGGCCTTCGCCTGCTTGCCGGGGTTGCGCTCGCCGTAGCGCCGCCGCGCCCAGGGCGAGCCGGGCTTGCCGATCCGGGCGGCGCCGTAGATCGCCACCGGGAAGACGAAGAAGCCGACCGAGCCGTGCAGGACCCGCTTCTTGGCGAAGCAGACCGCGACCAGGGCGAAGACCAGGCCGGCGCCGACGATGCTGGCGATCGTCTGCTCGACCGAGCTGGTGTCGAAGCTGAACGGGCTGAAGCCGAGCAGGATCAGCATCATCCCGGCGGCGGCGATCACCGTCGCGTCGATCGAGGAGCGTCCCTCCTCCGCCCAGTAGACGTCATCCAGGTAGACCCAGAGGGCGAACTCGTCGATCGTCAGCCCGGCGCCGACGCCGAAGGCGAAGGCGCAGAGCTCGGTGTAGGGGCTCTGGCCCAGCGCCAGGAAGCCGAGCGCCCCGGCGATCATCATCGTGACGATGCCGAAGACCAGGTGGTGGACATGGACGCCGCTGTCGCTGACCACGCTGCCCGGCCACCAGGTCACCCGCGGGCTGCGCATCAGCCGGGTGCTCATGCGGATGAAGGCGAAGGAGAGGATGAAGCCGACGAGGACGAGGAAGAGCCCCTGCTTTTCGTTGGCGAGGATCTGGTCGTTCCAGAAGTCGCTGAAGATGGAGGCGACGGTCATCGGTTGGTCGGGGGCGAGTGTAGAGCCGGCGCGGCGCCGTCGCGCGCCGCGATCAGGTCAAGCGTCAGCAGCACAGCGGCGACCGCGTAGAACGGCGTCAGCACGATGTTCGAGGCGGTGTCGGTCAGCCACGCCGCGATCAGCGAGTCGCCGAGCAGCGAGTGGGCGCCGCTCGTCGCCAGGTCGGTCAGCGCGTCGCTCACCAGCTCGATCGGCACGAGCACGGCGAAGACGAGCCAGAAGTGGCCGCGCACGAGGCGGTAGCTGCGCCGAAAGGCATCGCGCCAGCCGTGGTGCTCGATCTCGGCCACCGGCGCGGCGAGCCCGAGGTAGACGAAGAGCAGCACCCCCGGCACGACGAGGGCGACGAGCCCCAGCGCGACGAGCACGCCGAACAGGATGTCGATCGCGATCAGCGTCGGGTAGCGGACCATCCGCACGACCTGGAGCAGGGTCGGCGGCCGTCCGTCGCCCCCGTCCGGATGGGTGAGGGCGATCGCCACCGCGCCGGTGTAGAAGACCTCGCCGAGCAGCCCGGCGCCGGTCAGCAGGAGGATCGCCAGCAGCAGGCCGACCAGCGCGAAGCCGCTGCCGGCGTCGAGCTGCGTCGCGTCGTAGTGGACCGGGATCGCGTGGACGAGGCCGAGCGGCACGAAGACGAGGCAGGCGAGGGGCAGCAGCGAGCGCGCCCAGGCGAAGTAGGTGCGCCCGATCCGCCGGTAGAGGGAGAGGACGCCGAGCGCCGGCTCCATCTAGCGTGGCCGCCGCCCGGACGGCCGCCGGCCGCGCTGCTCCAGCTTCGACTGCGAGGACTGCGACGCCGGCACGCGCTTCAGGTCGCGCAGGTCGGGCTCGAGCAGTTCTTCGGCGCAGCGGCGGTGCCAGTGGTGGTGTTCGGTGCCGCCCAGCCGCAGCACGTACTGGACCACGGTGTGCTCGCTGCCGATCGGGATGTCGCCGTGGCAGCCCGGGCAGCGGTAGAGCTTCTGGCCGAAGCTGCGGATCAGCCAGACCTCGTTGCCTTCGTCGTCACGCCCGCGCAGGCTCCAGCGCTTGCTGGGCGCCCCGCCGCCGCTCATCGCTCCGAGAGCCAGGCGAAGCCGGCCGCCATCGCCAGGTTGGCGACGCCGGCGAGCCGCAGGCCGAGCT
>Ga0102953_1002739_pt1 | contig 10196 bp, 9 predicted proteins | sample SalPon2A_C_D2_MG_FD_78509 | JGI IMG/M metagenome (GOLD analysis project Ga0102953, IMG submission 78509) | Soil microbial communities from South San Francisco under conditions of wetland restoration - Salt Pond MetaG R2A_C_D2_MG | ecosystem: Environmental > Terrestrial > Soil > Wetlands | place... | reverse complement strand
GCAGGATGATCAGGTCCACCTGGCCGGCCAGCAGCAGGCTCTCCCGCGTGGTGGCCTCGGGCACGATCTGGAAGACGACCTTGTCGTAGTAGGGCTTCTTGCCCCAGTAGTCGGCGTACTTGGTCACCACGACGTTGGTGCCCTTCTGCCGTGAGGTGTAGGTGTAGGGACCGGTGCCGACCGGGTGGACGATGTTCTGGTAGCTGTTGCCGTCCTTGGTGATCGACGCCGGCGAGATCATGCCGACGGTGGTCTGCGACATCGCCCCGACGAGCGCGGGCGACGGCTCCTTGAGGTGGAGCACGACGGTCTGGGGATCGGGCGCGTCGACCGAGTCGATGACGGTGAGCTGACCCCGGCGCGGCACGCGTACCTTGGGGTCGAGCAGGCGCTCGAGGTTCCACTTCACCGCGCTGGCGTTGAACGGGGTGCCGTCCTGGAAGGTGACGCCCTGACGGAGATGGAACGTCACCGTCTTGCCGTCGGCGCTGGTGTCCCAACTGGTCGCCAGATCGGGGACCAGCTTGCCGGACGAGTCGATGGTGACGAGCGGCTCGACCATGTAGTCGAGCACGTTGTCGACCGTGGTGGTGGTGCCCTGGGCGGGGTCGAGCGAGTCCGGGTCGACGCCGATCGCGATCCGGAAGGTGGATTGGGCCGCCGCCACGCCTACGAACAGCGCGAACGCGAGGGCCAGCACGGCAGTGACGGAGCGTCTCCGCATGAACATGCACCTCCAGTTGTCGGTGCGGCAACCATACCCCGGGTCCAGTAGGGGCGCAAGTGAGCGGGGGCACCTTGTCGCTCGTGAATAAGCTTGCCAGAGGCGGGGTCGCGGCGCAGGCGCCCGGCCACGCCATGCGCCGGCGCCGGGCAGCGTCATGGCGGGGCGACGCGGCGGGGCCCGCCGCCCGGGCAGGTAAGCTGGGGACGCCATGACCGTCCACCAGGCAGCGACCGACGCGTGGAACGCCGGGGCGGCGCCGGCGGATCCGACCTCCCCCGGGCGCCGCCTGCCGTGAGGGCGCCCGCCCGCCGCTCCCGCCCGGGCACGCCCGCCGCGCAGGTCGGGCAGTCGCCGGGGAGCGTCGTCTACCTCGGCCCCGAACGCGACGCCTCCGTCACCTTCCAGCTCATCAGCTACCAGGACGAGCGCTTCGAGGAGCTGCCGGACCTGAGCCTGGAGGAGGCCCTGGCGCGGCTCCGTTCGGACGCGGGGGTGCGCTGGCTCAACGTCAACGGCGTGCACCGGGCCGAGCTGGTGGAACGGGTAGGCCAGGCGCTGGACCTCCACCCCTTGACGATGGAGGACATCGTCAGCCTGGGGCAGCGCCCCAAGGCCGACGACTACGACCGCTACCTCTACCTCACGATGCGGATGCTGGAGTACGGCAACGGCGACGCCCCCGACGGCATGCCGGAGCTCATGAACGAGCAGCTCAGCCTGGTCCTCGCCGAGGGCGTGGTGGTGACCTTCCAGGAACGCCCCGGCGACGTCTTCGAGCCCCTGCGGGAACGGCTGCGCCAGGGCAAGGGGCGGCTGCGGCGGCTCGGCGCGGACTACCTCGCCTATGCCTTGATGGACATCGTCATCGACCGCTACTTCACGGTGCTCGAGGACTACGGGGACGCCATCGAGGCGTTGGAGGCCGAGATCCTCGAGGACCCCAACAGCGAGGTCCTGCAGCGGGTCAACCACCTCAAGCGCGAGACCCTTCAGGTGCGCAAGGCGGTGTGGCCGCTGCGCGAGGTCATCGCCGGGCTGGAGCGCGACGAGGGCGAGCTGGTCTCCCGCACGGTCCTCGCCTACCTGCGCGACGCCCACGACCACGCCATCCAGGTCATCGACACGGTCGAGACGCTCCGCGACATGCTCACCAACCTGCACGACATGTACCTGTCGGCCCTCAGCTACCGCATGAACGACATCATGAAGGTGCTGACGATCATCGCCACCATCTTCATCCCGTTGACCTTCCTGGTGGGCGTATACGGCATGAACTTCCACAACATGCCGGAGCTGAGCCTGCCGTGGGCCTACCCCGCCCTGTGGGGGCTGATGATCGCGCTGGCGGTGGGGATGCTGCTGCTGTTCCGGCGGCGCGGCTGGCTGTAGTCGCCGGTCCGCGGGCCGCCCGAGCCGCCCGCCCGGTCCCGGGCCGCGCGGCCGCCAGCGCCCGCCGGCCGCCGCTCAGCTTCCGCTGAGGTCCCTCAGCGCCTTGATCAGCGGCCGCAACCGCCCCGCCTTGAGCTTCAGCGCGGCGCGGTTGACCACGAAGCGCGCGCTCGACGCCATGATCACGTCGACCTCCTCGAGGTCGTTGGCCGCCAGCGTGGCCCCGGTCTGCACCACGTCCACCACCGCGTCGGCCAGCCCGGAAAGGCACGCCAGCTCCACGTTCCCGGCCAGCTTGACCACCTCGGCGGTGCTGCCGCGGCTGCGCAGGTAGGCCGCCGTGAGGCGCGGATACTTGGTGGCCACGCGCGACGCCGCGCCGCGCGCGCCGCGCGGGCGGATGAGCGACAGCCGGCAGGCGGCGAAGCGCAGGTCGACCGGCTCGTACACACGGCTCCCCGCCTCCGCCAGCACGTCCTTGCCCACCACCCCGGCATCGGCCACGCCCAGCTCCACGTAGGTGGGCACGTCGGCGTTGCGCATGACGATCAGCACGGCATCGCCGGCCTCGAAGCGCAGCGTGCGGTCGTCGCCGGTGAGCCGCAGCCGCAGGCCGGCGCTCCTCAGCACGTTGAGCGCCTCCTGCATCACCCGCCCCTTGGGCAGGGCCAGCGTCAGCGGCGCGCCGGCGGCGACAGGCCCGGGAGCCACAGGGTTGGGAGCGGCCGGGCCCTCAGCCATCGCCCGCCCCCGCGTCTGCCTGCGCCCCGCCGTGCGCCCCTGCCAGCACCGCGCGCAGGCGCGCCAGCTCGCCGTCGTCGCCGCGCGAGCCGGCCCCGGCACCGACCCCCGCCAACGCGCTGAGCGCGCCTTCGTGGAGCAGGTACGGGATGCCGCGCCGCCGCGCCTCGGCGGCTGCCTCCCCGCGCTCGCCGCTCGACGCCCGGAGGACCAGCACGCCGTGGCGCCGCAGCCAGCGCGCGGCCACGTCGTCGGTGGCGAGGACCCGAGGGGCAGGTGCCTCCCCGGCGGCCGGGAGCGCCGCCATCAGCCGCTCCAGGCCGATGGAGAAGCCGGCGGCGTAGGGCAGCAGGGCGCCGTCGTAGCGGCCGCCGCCCAGCAGCGGCTGGCCGTAATCGAAGGTGAAGGCGCGGAAGGTGACGCCGGTGTAGTACGTCAAGCGCCGCGCCATGCCCAGGTCCAGCAGCAGCTCGCTGTCGTCCTCGAACTGCTCCATCACGCCGGCGAGACGGTCGATCTCCACCCGCGTCTCCTCCCACGGCGCCAGCCGGCGCGCTTCGGCGAGCACGTCCCCCATGCCGTACAGGTCGGGTACCTCCAGCAGCGCCGCGGCCGGCCCGCCCGACAACCCGAGCTCCTCCACGAGCCGGGCGATGTCGCTGCGGTCCTTGCGGTCGATGGCGTCGGCCATGGCGTCGCGGTGCGCGGCCGGCACCCGGGCCACGTCGAACAACGCCCGCACGAAGCCGGGGTTGCCGATCTCCACGCGCGGCACCAGCCCGACGGCACGCACCGACTCGCGCGCCAGGTGGATCAGCTCGGCATCGGCGCGCGCATGACTGACCCCGACGAGCTCGATGCCCACCTGCGTGAACTCGCGCGTGCGCGCCAGCTCGGGGTCGATGGCGTGCCACACGGTTCCGCTGTAACGCAAGCGGAGCGCCAGGCTCTCACCGGCAGCGGCCGCCGGGAAGCTGGTGCGCACCAGCTGGGCGAGCGCCGGCGTGAAGTCCGACCGCAGCGCCAGCACGCCGCTGTCGCGATCCGACAGCTTGAACGACTGCTCGCTCCGCGGATGCGCGGGATCGTAGCGCTCCAGCGACGGCGCCTCCACCAGCGCGTACCCCCACAGCCGGTAGAGCTCGTGGAGCTTCGCCAGCGCCTCGGCCCGGGCGCGGGCCGCGCCCGGTGGCACGAAGCGGGTGCCGTCGGGTGGGGCGGGCGTGGTCATGGCAACGTCAACGCGCCCTCCCAGGCGCCGTGGCGCACACGGCTCCTCAGCCGCGGTAGGCGCGCAGCGGGTCCGGCCCGTCGTCGCCGTCGGTGGGTCTCGCCGCCGGCCTGCCGCTGCGCTCGGGCGCGCCCGGGAAGCTCGCGACCAGCGCGGCGACGCCGATGAGGAGCTCCCCCAGCAGGAACACGAAGTTGCCGGGCGAGACGACGTTGTCGATCACGATGCTCGCCAGCCGGCCCATGGCTTCCGCCAGGATGAGGATCCCGGGGAGCCTCAGGTAGGCACGCGGCGCGCTCCTGGAGGACGCCGCCCACAACATGATGGCGCCCATCACCACGAACATCGCGCCCATCAGGGCGCGCGCCTCGCTGAGGCCGCGCGGATCCAGCACCTCCAGACCCACGATGCGAACCACCAGGAGCGGATCGACCAGGCCGAAGAAGCCCCACGCCAGGGTGAGGCCGGCCGCCACGAAACCGAGTTGGGTACGCCCCCGCATGACGCGCATGGTACCACCAGCTCCCGCTCAGCGGCCGACCGGCGCCTCCACCAGGGCCAGGTTGTCGCGGTGCACCACCTCATCGAAGTCCTTGGCCCCCAGGACCCCCGCGATCTCCGAGGTGTGCCGCCCCACGATGCGCGCCAGGGCGTCGCTGGCGTAGTTGCTGAGGCCGATCGCCAGCGTCCGGCCCTCGTGGCTGAGAGCCACGGCGTCGCCGAAGGCGAAGCTCCCCGTCAGCCCGGTCACGCCGCGCGGCAGCAGGCTGCGCCCGCGCCCCAGCGCCGCAGCCGCCCCGGCGTCGACCTCCACCGTGCCCCGCGTGGGTTGCTGCGCGATCCAGGCCTTCCGCGCGCGGGTCCGGCGGCGCGCCGGGAAGCGGGTGCCGCGCACCTCCCCGCGGGCGAGCGCTTCCAGGCCGGCCCCGCCCCCGCCGATCACCAGCGTCTCGATGCCGGCGTCGGTGGCGATGCGCGCAGCGCGCAGCTTGGTGGCCATGCCGCCCGTGCCGCGCTCGCCCGCTTGCCCGCCCGCCAGCGCCTCCACCTCGCTCACGTCGTGCACCACGTCGATACGGTGCGCCCCGGGGGACGAGCGCGGGTCGGCGTCGAAGAGGCCCTCGACGTCGGTGAGGATGATCAGCGCGTCGGCGTCGACCAGGTAGGAGACCCAGGCCGACAGGGTGTCGTTGTCGCCGAGCTTGAGCTCGCTGGTGGCGACCGAGTCGTTCTCGTTGACCACGGGTACCGCGCCCAGCGCCAGCGACGCCTCCAGGGCGTGCTTGGCGTTGACGTACCGCTCGCGGTCCTGCACGTCGGCCGCCGAAAGCAGGAGCTGCGCCACCGGGCGCGGCGCCAGCGCGCGCGACCAGTCGAGCATCAGCAGCGTCTGGCCGACCGCCGCGGCCGCCTGTCTGGCCGGCAGGGTGAGCGGCAGCTCCAGCCGCAACGCCTCGCGGCCGGCGGCCCCCGCGCCGGACGACACCAGCACGAAGCGCGCGCCGTGCTCGTCGGCGAGCGCGCTCGCCCCCCGCGCGATCGCCCACATCAGCGGCGGGTGGATGCGACCGCGCTCGTCGGTGATGGAGCTGGTGCCTACCTTGACGACGAAGCGGCGCCAGCGCGCGCCCACGCTCACTCCTCCTTCAGATACCCACGGAACGCGTCAGGGACGAGGCCGGCATCGAGCCAGTAGCGGCCCTCCTCGTAGCCGGCGGAGCCGTCGCGCAGCAGGCGCTTGAGGGCCGCCTGGACCTTGCCCTGCACGCGGCGGAGGAAGGCGTTCTGCCAGTCGGCTCCGGGCTCGAGCCGCTCGAGGAAGGCGCGGTGGAAGGCGGGCAGCTCGTCGAGGGGGATGCACCCCTCCAGCGCCTGCCAGTCCACGCGTCCGGCACGCACCGGAACGCAGGGTTCGGGCGTCATGCCCCCATGCTAAGGCCTGGCGCCGTGCCGCGGGCCGTCCCAGCCACTCCCGGAGCCGGCTGAAGGTGGTAGCGCATGCTAGACTCCGACACCTGACGAGCCAGCGCGCGGCGCGCAGCCGCGTGCAGGAGGAGGACGCATGCGTGCAGCGATCGTGGGCGCCACCGGCGCGGTCGGAACCGAGCTCCTGAGGATCCTCGAGGAGCGCCGCTTCCCCGTCACGTCGCTGACCCTGTACGCCTCGAGCCGCAGCCGGGGGCGCAGCCTCCCCTTCCGCGGGGCGTCGTTGCCGGTGCAGCCCCTGCCCGCCGGCGGGGACCTGGATGCCGACGTGGTGTTCTCGTCGGCCGGCGGTAGCGTGTCCAAGGCGCACGCCTGGGCCTGGGCCGAGCACGGCGCGGTCGTCATCGACAACACCAGCGCCTGGCGCATGGACCCGCGGGTGCCGCTGGTGGTGCCGGAGGCCAACGGCGAGGCCGCCCTCCGGCACCGCGGCATCATCGCCAACCCCAACTGCTCCACCATCATCGCCCTGCTGGCGCTGGCGCCGCTCCACCGCGCCTTCGGGCTCGCGCGCGCCACGGTCGCCACCTACCAGGCGGTCTCCGGGGCCGGTCAGTCGGGCATCGAGGAGCTGCGCGAGCAGACGCGTGCGGTGCTGGCGGGCGAGGAGCCCGCGCCGCGCACGTTCCAGCACCCCATCGCCTTCAACCTCTTCAGCCACGACAGCGAGGTCGGCGAGGACGGCTACAACGTCGAGGAGCGCAAGCTGCTGCTGGAGACGCGCAAGATCCTGGACGCCCCGGAGCTGAAGATCAGCGCCACCTGCGTGCGCGTCCCCGTCTTCCGCGCCCACAGCGAGGCCGTGCACGCCGAGTTCGCCCGCCCGGTGACCGCGGACGAGGCGCGCGAGACCCTGGCCGGGGCGCCCGGCGTGCGTGTCGTCGACGACCGCGCCCGCAACACCTTCCCCACGCCGCTTGCCGCATCCGGCGGCGACGAGGTGCTGGTGGGCCGCATCCGTGCCGACGCCAGCTGCCCCGGCGCGGTCGCCCTGTTCGTGGCCGGCGATCAGATCCGCAAGGGCGCGGCGCTCAACGCCGTACAGATCGCCGAGCACCTGATCGCGCGCGGCGCGCTGGCGGCCCGCACCGCGTCCTGAGGCGCTCGCACGGCCCGCCGCCAAGGCCGCCGAGCCGTGCCGGCCGACCGGTATACGCGCGCCCTCCGCAACGGTAGACTCTGGGTACGTCCAACACACACCCGCAGGTGCGGCCATGGCCCGCTCCCGAAGCGCTGCCGCCTCGCCGCGGGAGGGAGCCGTATGAACCTTGCCATCGTCACGGACTCGACCAGTGACCTCACCGAAGAGGAGCTCTCACGTCTGGGCGTGACGCGCGTGCCGCTGTACGTGCGCTTCCGGGGCGAGACCTACCGCGACTGGATCGACATCGAGCCCGGCACCATCATCGCCGGCGTGGCCGCGGGCGCCGACCTGCCGAGCACCAGCCAGCCGAGCCCCGAGGACTTCGCCGCGGCCTACCGCCAGGCGGTGCAGGACGGCGCCGAGGCCATCCTCACGATCACGCTCAGCGAGGACCTGTCGGGCACCTATCAGTCGGCGATGGCGGCGCGGGACGCCGTGGAGGTGCCGGTCCACGTCTTCGACACCCGCTCCGCCAGCCTCGGCATCGGGGGCATGGTGCGCGCCGCCGTGCGCCTGAAGGAGCGCGGCGCTGCGCCGGAGGAGATCGAGACGGCCCTGGCGGGCATGCGCGACAGCACCTTCATCGTGTTCACCGTCGCCACCTTCGATTACCTGCAGAAGGGCGGGCGCATCGGCCGAGCCAGCGCGCTGGTCGGCAGCCTGCTCAACATCAAGCCGCTCCTCACCCTGGAGGACGGCAAGCTCGCCCCTCTCACCCGCGCCCGCGGCATGAAGAAGGCGCTCCAGGAGATGGTGGAGCGGTTCCGGAGCTACGCCTCCGAGCAGACCGGCAAACGCGTCACCGTGGACTACATCCACATCCAGGACGAGGCCGCGGTGGAGCGCCTGCGGGAGGCGGTCGACGCCGCCGGCGTAGCCGCCGAGGTCAGCGGCTACTACCAGATCGGCCCCGTCCTCACCAGCCACGTCGGGCCCGGGACCTTCGGGCTGATCGCGCGGGTCGAGCCGGACTGAGTCCGAGCCCGGTCACGCGCCGCGGGCGCGCCGGCCACCGGGATGGCCCCGGGACCGGCGCGCCCGCCTCGCCTCAGTGGAAGGTGAGCGTCCCCTGGGCGTCGTCGAGCGTGATGACCATCTGCGTGCCGCTGGGCACCGCCATGTCGGTCGAGATGGCGGTCACCGTGGCGTCGAGCGAGACGTCGTCCTGGCTGGCGCCGCCCCCCAGGATGGTCCACAGGGTCGAGGTCTGGGCCGAGGTCAACGTCACCTGCTCGAGCGCCCCCTGCAGGTCGGGTCCCGCCTGCACCGTGTAGGTGCAACCGGCGGCCGTCGTCGCCCCGCAGCTGCTGGCACGAGTGAGCGTGAGGAGCTGCTGCGCGGTGGCACCGGTGTCATCCGTCCACGTCAGGCTGGGGCTGCCGTTGCCGTCGGTCAGGCCGAGGCTCACCTGCGTGCGGGTGACGGTCAGGCTGCTCGGCAGGGTGGTGGCGTCGCCCGGCCGGAGGACCACGCTGCCCGCATCGATCCCGGTCGAGAAGCCGTTGGGGTGCGCCCAGCCGGGGACCTGGCTGAGGTCGGGGTCCTGGATGGTCGTGCTCAAGCTCCCCTGGAAGACCGCGGTGTGCGTCGTGGCCTGCGTGCCGAGAGCGGCCGTGGAGATGGTGTTCAGGGTGAGGCTCTGGCCGTTGAGCCCGAGCGGGTTGTTGAGCGTCTGGGCGGGGATGAAGTTGTTGCAGGCGGACAGTAGCAGGGCGACCGCGGCCGCCACGAGGACCAGACCCGTGATCCGTCTCACGCTGACAGCCTCCTCGTGGCGCTCGGCCGCTCGAGGCCGCGCGCGGCGCCCTGGCGTGACGCCGCCGCGCGCAGCGCGGCACGCGAGCGCGGTGACTCGACTGGGAAAGCGTCGGAACGTTGCATCTTGCCACCCCATTCCCGGCATGGCGGCTCGTCGCGGTCGGAGAGCGGTAGCCCTGCGCTGCCCTGACCGCGTCCCGCCCCTAGCCATGTGGTTTCGCCGAATCTAACACGGCCGGTCCATGCCGCCTGTTCGCTGGCACCTGCCGAGATCGTCCGCCACGCCGCTGGCGCCCGGCGCTAGCCTTGCCACACCATGCTCGCCTGGGCACTATCGGCCACCGTCGTGGGCGTGGACGCGCTCGAGGTGCGGGTGGAGGTGTTCGTGAGCGGCGGGTTGCCGTCCTTCACCGTGGTCGGCCTGCCCGGCGCGGCCGTGCAGGAGTCGCGGGAACGCGTACGCGCCGCGCTCAAGCACCTGGGGGCGGCCATGCCGCCCAGCCGCATCACCGTGAACCTGGCCCCCGCGGACGTGCGCAAGGAGGGCCCCGCCTTCGACCTGCCCATCGCCCTGGCGCTGCTGGCGGCCGAGCGGCGGCTGCCCGCCCGCGCGCTGGAGCATGTGCTCTGCTTCGGGGAGCTGGCCCTGGACGGCACCCTGCGCCCGGTCCGGGGGGCCATCAACATCGGGCTGCTGGCCGCGGAGCGTGGCCATGCCACGGTGCTGGCGCCGCCCGACAGCGCACCCGAGGTGGCGGTCGTGGCCGGCATCAGGGTGCTGGCGCCGCGCACGCTCGGCGAGGCGGCCGCCTACCTGCGGGGGAGGCTCGAGCTCACCCCCTGCTCCGCCGGTCCACCTGCCCCGGCACCGGCCGGCCCCGACCTCGCCGACGTCCGCGGCCAGGCGAGCGGCCGGCGCGCCCTCGAGATCGCGGCGGCCGGCGGCCACAACCTGTTGCTGACGGGCCCTCCCGGCGCCGGCAAGACCATGCTGGCCAGGCGCCTGCCCGGGCTGCTGCCACGGCTGTCGGATGCGCACGCCATCGAGGTCACGCGCATCCACTCCAGCGCCGGCCTGCTCCGTGGGCACGGGCTGCTGCGCAACCCTCCCATCCGCAGCCCCCACCACACCAGCTCGCGGGCCGGGGTCATCGGCGGGGGCTCGCCGCCTCGCCCCGGCGAGGTGTCGCTCGCCCACCGCGGCGTGCTCTTCCTCGACG
>Ga0102953_1002738_pt1 | contig 10198 bp, 5 predicted proteins | sample SalPon2A_C_D2_MG_FD_78509 | JGI IMG/M metagenome (GOLD analysis project Ga0102953, IMG submission 78509) | Soil microbial communities from South San Francisco under conditions of wetland restoration - Salt Pond MetaG R2A_C_D2_MG | ecosystem: Environmental > Terrestrial > Soil > Wetlands | place... | reverse complement strand
GATGTCCGAATATGGGTTGGGGCGATGAACAACTGGAGGCCGGGACAACTCTTCCTGGTAGCTCGCTCCCGTCTGCCGATAGTAATGAGAGTTTTGCCACGGCCGCGCCCTGGGGCCTTGCGTGTAGCTCTGCGACTCAGGCGCCTGTTGATGAATTTCTGGTTGCAACTGGCCACCGCCTGTATTCCTTCCGAGCTGCAGAGTAGAGAGGGACGGGAAATTGGCCGATGCCGAAAGGCCATTCATACCTTGGCCGTAGGAAGAGCCCGCACCCATACCGCCCAGGGCGCCCATGCCTCCCAGACTATCCGCACCACCCATATTGCCTTGCCTCAATGAGGCGTCGCTGAAGGAGCCGTTCCCTACACCCTGGGAATTGGGAAACGCCTGCGGCCCCAGGGTCTGATTGGCTTCCTGCAGGTTCAGCGGCTGGCCGCCGGGGCTGTTGAAGCCGGGCTGGCCTTGCGGCATATTGGGCATGGGCCCCCATTGCGGAGGCGTGTAGGGCGTCTGCTGGTCCAGCCTGAATCGAGGCCTCTGCGGGCTTATAGACGGATTCTGGCCATTCGCGGGGTAGTTCTGTCCCTGGTTGAACTCGGTTGAAGATTGGCGGGGCGGCGCCTGCTCCAACCTTTTTTCCGCCGCCATGTATTCGATCTGCTGCTGCATCGCCAGGCTGGATTTCGGGTTGATTTCAGGCGTCAGGTAGCCGTAGCGCTGCAACAGGCGGGTCGCTACAGCCCGAAATTTGAGGTCAGTCTCCAGGCGGGAGAAGATACCATCCTTGCTCATCTGGCTTTCGTCAACCAATTGGCCGTGGGTAGTAGCATCGCGTGCCAGCCAGTGCTGCAACTCCACCATCAGGCCGGGCTGCTTGTCGAGCACCGCTTCAATCTCCTGTGCAGATGCGGCAACGTAGTTCAGGTTCTGCCGGGCCAGATTGGATTGCCGCAGAAGGCCATAATTCTGGTCGGTCTGCCCATACTGCGTCCGCGGTTGGTCTTGCTCCTGTTGTTGTTGCTGCTGCTGCATCTGCTGTGCCGTCAGAGCGAAGGACGACGCGACCACTGCCACCACAAGCAGCACCGCACCACGTGTGAACCACGTAAGCCAGACAGAAAACCGTTGTCTGTTTCTAAGACAGAAACTCACTGATAGCCTCCTGCTCGCCGTCCGGGACCCCGGAGGACATCTAGAATTCCTTCTTCAGAAGCCTCGACATCAAAGGAATGAATATCAATGGATGCCCAATAGAAAACGCTGCTGTTGCGCTCCGGCGCCAGGGCGAGAATCTTCATGTTGGGAAACTTCTCAAGCAATACGTCACACACGGCTGGACGCGATTGCGGATTGTCAAGCGCGACAATCAGGAAGTCGGGCTGCTGCTGCTCCACGGCACAAAGGATGTCCGCCTCATTCTGGACTTCACCCACCACCTCGATGTCCGGTTGGTCGGAAATGGTCGCCAGAAGGAGTTCCCGGATCAGCCTGGGCCGGTTGGCAACAAGCACGCGTACGTTTCTTGTCATGCGGCTCTCCATTACCTAATTGATTATCGACAGATGCCCGCGGAAGGAAAGATTCAAAGGAGAGGCGGGCGGAAAGGACTAGCCCAATTAGACCCGTACTGGTACGCCAACCCGCTAAAGTACCAATTCCGGTCCAGTCAAATCCCTAGGGGAATTTCCTGAGTACAAGAAAAAGCGATTTTGGCGCTTATAAAACAACCTGATTAACCTTGACCATCTCAACCACCGAAAGGCGGTCATCAGCCCCTACTTTCTGCAACATACGATGGACATGGTTCTTGATAGTCTGTTCGGAAAGATTCAAGTGGAGGGCAATCTCTTTATTCGTCAGGCCCTGGGCAAGCAGGGGCACCAGTTGTTGCTGGCGGCGAGTCAACCCCAGCTGCGATTTCACCCGCATGCTGGGCAGGTTGGTGCACGTCGCGGCGACATAGCGGAAAAGGGACCGGCAAAGGCCCGGCGGGCATACCGCCTCATCCCGTGCCACGGCCCGGATGGCAGCCACCACATCCATGGCCGAGGCATCCTTCAACACATAGCCTGAAACCCCGGCACCGACGGCTTTCAGGAATGTTTCTTCCTCCCATTCCATTCCAATCATCAGGGCTTTCAGCCCGTCGGCAGATCCCACAATATCCTGAACCAGCTGGAACCCAAAGGCATCCGTAACCGAAGAGTCAATCATTAACACTTCGCTCCCCGATTCCTGTACCAGACTGACGGTGCCTGGACTACAGGCAGTCGCCTGAACCACAAGAAATTCGCTTCTTTTTCGAAGAATTCTTGTAAGCGCCTCCAGCAGGAGGCGATTCTGTGCAAGTAGGAAGATGCTGACCTGAGCGCTCAAGGTGTGTCTAACCTCTCATCATTAGGATTGAGGGTCGACTCAACAGCGATTGAGGGGGTCGCCCGGCTTTAAGAAAAATGGCAGGAGCGCACGGTGACCGCAGGTCATTCCCAAAGACGGCAACAACCAGATCGGAAGTTTGATCCCCTCCCCCAAGGGTCACTCGCGCTACAGAGCACGGTATATTGTCAGTTGCAATATATTTCATAAAAGTGTCGTTCTGTCAAGTTAAATTACCAAAACGGTAAATACCAGATGTTGCACACCTTCAATCGCAGCGAGGCAATCCATAGTAGTGTTCTTGTAAGATAAACCAACTAAACATGTTGTGCCGTCTGTCTTAGAAAGCCGGGAGGGAATCAGTCATTCTGCAACAGATATTTCCACACCTGTTACCGCTCCCTCGAAGCCATTTTGCCCGTACCGACAGGCACAATCGCGCGTTTTCCAGGGAGTGGCAAACATCCCTTCCCAAAGGGTTCTAGATCGGTAACTTCAACCATATACTTGAGGATCAAAAAGGCCGGGCGCACCAGGGCATTGCAAACTAGTAACCTTTTGCGGGCACCGGGACCCATCAGGCAGTGAATTGGAATGCGGAATACGATGGAAAAAAGGAATTAGTAGATCAGCCGAAGTGAAAACTGGATCTGGCGCGAAGTTCCTGCAGTCTTGCTGATGATGCCAAAACCGCTGCCCCTAAGGGTGTTGGAAGGAATCCCAAAGTTCACGAGATTAAAAACGTTGAAGAATTCCGCGCGGAACTGGAGAATACCCAATTCACTATTGCCTCTTTTTCCAAAAGGCGTGTCCTTAATCAGTGCGACGTCAAAGTTGTGGTAATGGGGACCCCTGAAGGTGTTCCGGCCCAGGGATCCAAAGACTCCATGGTTGGGACCGGTACCTCCGGCCACATTGATGGGAATCCTGAAGTATGAGGCATTGTTATTGCCTCGCCCAAAGTAGTCTTCCCGAATGGGGCGGCTGGTTGACAAAACGGGTTGAGCAATCTGGTCAGGTCGGTCCGCGCCGGAGGTTCCTGCGCCAGTCTGCTGAATTCCCGAATAGACCGTGAACGGCAATCCCGTCATTAAAGTTGTAATATTCAGAAACTGCCATCCCTGCGTGAAAGACCTCCCCAGGGGCCGTAAAAAACCAACCCGATCGACCGGAAGCGCCTGGATAAGACTGAGTGCAAAGACATGAGTCACATCAAAATAGGAAGGGCCGCGGTCTGCGCCGGGATTCCAAGGATTTTGCGGCATGGTCTGGAGAATAACGCCGGGCCCACCTGATAGCGCGCCCAGCGCCGAACTCGTATCATCCAGTGATTTCGAATAAGTGTAACTCGCCTGGAAGCCCAGCCCCCAACGCGTGGAATTCTTGCTGAGACTGGTCTGCAACGCGTTATAAACGGAATGCGAACGCGTCGTCATGAGGGTTTCGGTTCCGAATCCGCCAACGGACTGCCCTGCCGAGTTGAATTGCGTGAACGGTGCAAACGCTGGTGACGCTCCGCTGTAGCTGTTTGGTGAAAAAATGCTGGCGAGGTGCACACCGGCGGTACCCACGTAATTGGCGCTGATTTTCACGGACCCGAAATCGTGATCGAACCCGGCCGCAAAAGTTTCGATGTAACCGTTGCGAAAGTCTTTGGCCATGCCAAAAGTTGAAAGCAGCTGGACCTGGTTTCCCGGCGTCAGCGCCGCCAGGGCGTTCTGGAACCTCTGGATATCGATGGGCGTATTGGGCGAAACGTCAGCGGTGTTGCCGGTTGGGAAAACTGGCTGCCCGGCGGGGGTGTAAACGGGCGGAAGTTGCACAGGGGTGACTGAGTTGCTGAACGGCACGGCAACCCCCGGAGCAGCGGAAACGTAGGGCGTAAACAGGAAAGGGATATTCCCCGTGAGAAAATTATCCTGCCACAGGTTGGTCAGCAGGGTTGTGATGGCCCCGCCCGCATGCAGGACGGTACGGTGGGTGAGGCGGTAATCAATCGCGAGGCGCGGCCCCCAGCCGTTCCAGTCCATCGTATAGGGAGGTTGAGGATTCACAACAAACTTCTGCGTTGCTCCAGGTGTCCAGAAGGGCACGCTGGCGCCGTTTTGCCCCACGATGAGAAGTCCTGAAGTTCGCTTGTGGGCTTCTGCAATGCGGCTATTGACTTCATACCGCAGCCCGTAATTGACGGCCAGCCGCCGCGTTGCATGCCAGCTATCCTCAAAATAAAAGTTGTAGGACTGTCGCCGCACACCTGCCTCATCAAAACGATTCCCCCCCGGGGTGATGTTTGAAATCGCGCTGACCGTATACAGGTAGGGGGTTGCTGTCAACAATCCCGTTAGGGTGTCCGGCAAAGGATCGCCCGGCTGCACATTGTGCTGCCCGCTCACTGATGGAATCGCCACCGGTGAATAGGCGGTCCCGCCGCCAAAGGAATAGAGCCCGTTGGGATTTTGACCCCAGATGGTAGCGTCGCGGTTGACCCGGATTTCCCCGCCCCATTTGAAGCTGTGCTGCCCGTGCGCGTACACCATGTCCTGCTTCAACTGGAAAAGATTTCCAAAAGATCCGGTAATGGAACCGTCGGCGGAATTGTAGGGCTCGTAGAGCGCGTCACTGAAACCAATCCCCGGCTGCGTATGGTTAATGGAAGGAAAGAAGGGGGTGCTCCGGGTATATCCCAGCGAGGTTTCGGAAGTCAGATGAGGCGACCACACCCGCGAATATTTCAGCCCGGCATTCCGCTGGTGATCGAAAAAGTTGATAGCAAAGCTGGGGTTGATTGCCGTCTGGTCGGGGTTGGTAAGGGGCCCGGTAATCTGGTTATAACTGAAACGCGCGTAAAGCGTCGATTTGTCAGAAATGCGATGGTCAATGCGCATGGAAAACTGGTCGGTTCCCGTAAAGACCTTGGAAGACGTCGCATAGGTCCTGGCGCCGTAAGACCCCTGCGGGTCGTTCGGCATCGGGTAGCCATTGAGCACCGGAACAATCTTCGGGTTGACGGGAACAATCAGCGTATCGCCGGGGTACGCCGTGGTGTCAATCCCGTTGCGCTCCGCGGGTGTGGGAACTGGAAAAACCTGCGTCGTCCCCAGCACCTGCCGGAACCCCTGATACTCAGCAAAAAAGAAAGTCCTGTTGTGCCCCTGATAAATCCCCGGGATCACAACCGGTCCGCCCATTGTCATGCCGAACTCGTTGCGGCGAAAGGGCGGGATGCGCACCGGGTCCTGAGCGTTCTGGCGGTCAAAGAAGTTGCGGGCGTCAAACGCCGAATTGCGAACAAACTCGAAAACGCTGCCGTGAAGCCGGTTGGTTCCGGACTTGGTGATCACATTGGTATAGCTGGCTGCGCCCTCGCCGATCGACGCAGGCATCACCCCGGAACTTGCCCGGACTTCCTGGATGGCATCGACGTTGAAATTGGGAAACGTTGCGCCACCCATTTCCGGATCAGAAGTGTCAATCCCGTCCATCGCAAAAACCGTGGCCGTGGCACGCTGCCCATTCACGGCAAACTGCTGGGTGAAGTTGGCGTGACCGTTGGTATCCGTCATGGTGCCGGCAGCCAGAAGCAGCAACTTGCTGAAGTCACGCTCATTCAGCGGCAAGCTGGAAACCTCCTTGCCTGAAAGGTTCTCGCCACCACTCGCGCGGGGTGCGACACTGCCCGCTAAATCAACTACGCGGAGCTGGCTTTGCAGCGAGGATATGCGCAACCCCGCAGACAAAGTCAACCCGTCGTCAATCACCAGCAGCCTCGGCGCCGCCCAGTTGTGGTCATCCTTTCTGGCAGACAATTGGTATTTCCCTGCCCTGATGCGGTCAAAGGAAAAAGCGCCGGTCATCGAAGTTTTGGACGAGTAATCAAGCCGGCCACTCGGAGAATGCAGCGTAATCACCGCTCCGGCGACGGGCTTTCCAGCTTTGTCTTTGAGAACGCCGTTCCAGGAAGCCCGCGCAAACCCGCTCGCCGGCAATGCGGCCAGCAAAACCACCGCACCACACACGGTACGAATCGGGCAATTAACCGAAGGGAACATGGCTTGAGTATTCTACTAGTGTTCGGCCTTTCAGCCCAAGTGGTTTGAAAATTTTCTTGCCGGTATTTTTTACAGCTCCGACCGGGCAGGAAGCTTGCAAATCCCAGGCAGGGGGCCCGCTGACCCATGCGGGTTCAGGATGAAAGGTTGCGCAACAATTCTTCAGCGGAGAAAGTGCCTGAAGATTTCACTGAAACAGAAAATACGTCACGCGGACTCTCCCGATAGGAAACCGAATACTCGCCGCCGGCGAACAGCTTCGACAGCAACGCGGCCAGTTCCGGCTGGATGGCCTCACGCGTTTCCGGTTTGTTGGGAGCCAGCAGGCGGTCATTGATGGAAATCTCGATCTCCTGGCCGTTGAAAACAAATTTGGAATTCAGGCTCGGGTCCGATTCAAAACGACGGCAGGCAGTAAGGGCGGCAACCGTTGCCTGCTTCAAGCGGTCCTGGTTGCTGCCTTCCAGCGCGGCCTTACGGTTGTACCGAACGCCAAGGCGGCTTCCTGTATTGTCCACGCTGTAATTCGCTTCGTGTCCAATCAGGATCACTCCAGGACCCGCGTAAACGTGGCGGTAATCGGCAACGTCCAGAAGCAGTTCTTCCCCGCCCTGCTTCTGGATCCATCCATGAAAAACCGGGATCAGAGGCTTGAGGTCAGTTCCCTCGTCTTCCTTGAGAAGCAACTTTACATTAACGTGTTGTAGTTCCATTGGGCGATTGTCCTTTAGCTCAACTGGCCACCAGGGCATCGGCCCGGCTGGCGCAGGCATGTGAAGCCTCGATAAAGAGGTGGGCTTCATCCATCAGATAACGTGCAGAATCCTCGGTGTGCTGCAAGTCGGCCTTCTCGTGCGCTGCAAACAGGTACTGGGCAAATTTCCCGCCAGCGTAAGGATCAAAGAACTTCTTCGTATCGTAGAAGCGCTTTCGAAACTCACTCACGATCTCGTCGGGATCATCTGTAACCAGAGGATTTTCATTCTTCACCAGCGCCCTGGCGGCCCCCAGCATGGAGAGATAAGCCGCTTTTCCGGCCTGCTCAGCTTTGCCGTTTTCAAAGGCAATCTGCGCCTCAAAAAGCTGCCTCTCGGCCGCGGCCAGGTCAAAGTCCAGGGTGGAAATCACTTCGCCAGCGCACTCACCCACACCCATGTCTCCAAGGGTATATTCGCGCGGGTCGCCCCAGTCTCGGAAGAACGAATGGTCCGCCTGGTCCTCCGGCGGGCGTGTCAGGTCTTCCAGAAGCATTTTCAATTTGACCTTGCCGGTCCGTTTGACAAAGTCCTTGAACGATTCTCCGTTCTGCCGGCCAGCCAGGTAATGATCGGTGAGGCGCGTCACAACTTCAGGAATGTTCTTCGATGGCACGGCCACCACGGGCATCCCGTAGGAACCGCCGTTGTGTCCCCACTCACCGCCCAGCACCACCTGGAAATGCGGCACCGCGTATCCGGACATCTTGCGGCTCACGCCGTAGAACCCCAGGTCTGACACATGATGCTGGCCGCAACTGTTGAAGCAGCCGCTGATCTTGATGTGCAGATTCTGGACGGATTCATCCAGTTGCAGACTCTTTTCCAACAATCGGTTCCGCAACTCCCCCGCCAGCCCACGCGAGGATGAAATTCCAAGCTTGCACGTATCGGTTCCCGGGCAGGCAGTGATGTCAACAATCGTTCCTGCTCCGGACGCGCCCAGGCCAACCGAGTCCAAAGCTTCATACAGCGCCGGCAAATCGTTTTCGCTCACCCAGCGGATCACAAAATTCTGCTCTACGGTGGTGCGAACGCTTTCGCAACTGAAACGCCGGGCAATATCCGCCAGCGTACGCAACTGGTGGGAAGTGGCGTCACCAATCGGCAGCGTCACTGTGGCCACCACATATCCCTCCTGGCGTTGCGGCCGGATGTTTGTCTTGAGCCAGCGCTGAAACGCTTCCGATCCGGTTCCCTGCAGCTTCTCAGCAGGTTTCAAAGGTTTCTCTTCGTTCTGCAAAGCTTCCTGGATGTATTCCGTCCATCGCGGATCGTGTTCCAGAGTTTTGCGCTCTTCCCAAACCAGCTCGCGGAACTTTTCAATCCCCAGGTCTTGAATCAGGAATTTGATTCGCGCACGGTTGCGGTTCTTTTTCTCTCCCAGCCGCGCATAGACCCTGGCGATAGCCTGGGCCAACGGCAGCAGTTCTTCCGGAGGAACAAACGGGTCAAACAGCTTGGCCTGATAAGGAACGGCGCCGAGTCCGCCCCCAACGTACACGGCGAAGCCGCGTCTTTCCTCTCCATTTTCAGTTCGCACCACGCCAACCATCCCCATGTCGTGCATGTTGGCCAGGGCGCAGGCATGCTGTGTGCAGCCGCTGAACGCCGGCTTGAACTTTCTGCCGAAGTTCTGCACGTCGGGATGTCCCAGCAGAAATCGCGCCAGCGCCTTCGAGTAGGGCGTCACGTCAAAAACCTCATCCTGGCACACACCCGCGTAGGGACAAGTGGTTACGTTGCGAACCGAATTGCCGCACGCCTCGCGCGTTGTAATGTCGACGGCCGCCAGGCGCCGCATCAATGCCGGTGTATCCTCAATGTGGACGTAATGGAGTTGAACGTCCTGCCGCGTGGTAACGTGGGCAATTCCGTCGGAGTATTCCTCCGCCAAGTCCGCCAGAGTTTCGAGCTGGGCGGCGTTGAGCCCACCGCCGGGAATCTTGATGCGCTGCATCCCCGGAGCGTCATACAGCGTGTTCGGGCCTTTGGTCAGATTGCGCCGCGGGTAGGCCATCTGCTGTGCCTTTTTCCCGTCATGCCTTTCGCCGTTGTCGTAGCGCTGACCGTAGACGCCCCTGCGCAAACGCGTTTCCGCAAAGACACGGTCGTCGAGCTTGCCGCTCTTCTTCAGATTGATCTCCGTCTCGAAGATATCAATCTCGCGCGCCAGGGCCTCCGGTATTTGTCCCGCGAGATGTTCCTTCCACATTGAGTTCGAACTTTTCATAAAGTTATCGCTCCGCAACTAATAAAAAACCCACCGCCAGCATTTTCTGTGACGGTGGGTTGGATGAAACCTAAACTGAAAAATCCCTTTAGGGCTATCCTCCACACGCCGGCGCACTTATGCAACAACACATGCAGGCGCCGCTTTGGATTCCTTTGCCCATAATCGTAAAAGCCATTCTATCTGAGCAAACCAAAGGGTGTCAACCGGCTCTGAGCTTTCCGCAGCGGGCAGATATAAGCGAAGACCGTCCCGCCCTGTGGGCTCTGCGGATTTTCTTACGGTCGCCGAACTCGGAACCAGCGGTCGGAGCTATGCTGTATCCATCTAACACTTCAATGCGACGACTTCATAATCTCTTACGGACGGAACCTCTGCCGTTACGATCCCGTTCGTCTGCTTGAATTTGAGGCTGCGGCCGGAGCGGAGCGCGCGCACTGCAGAAACCGTTTTCCCTCCTGGCACTCTCACCGCAACCTGGAGAGGCCCGGTTGGGTAGAATCGCCGCATAAACGACCGCATGGTGTTGGGATTCGTATAGTTGAGGATGTGGAGGGCGCATCCTGGTTCAGTTTCCCAGACGAAGAGTTCCAGCAGTCCTGCCCCATCTACAGTCGCGGGTCGAGGCTGGCCTTTCATCAGCCAGTTAATCGAACTGTTCAGAAGACGGTTCAGGTCCGGGTTGCCGGATTTCCAGGCCGTGCGGGCAACATCGCCAGGGAAATAGACGACGCTGCCGGAACCTCCAGCGCCCTGGCGGAACACAGCCGTGGGCTCATCGGTTT
>Ga0102953_1002737_pt1 | contig 10206 bp, 8 predicted proteins | sample SalPon2A_C_D2_MG_FD_78509 | JGI IMG/M metagenome (GOLD analysis project Ga0102953, IMG submission 78509) | Soil microbial communities from South San Francisco under conditions of wetland restoration - Salt Pond MetaG R2A_C_D2_MG | ecosystem: Environmental > Terrestrial > Soil > Wetlands | place... | reverse complement strand
TCCTCTTTGCCCGCAATGCGCAGGAGGCCGCGGACCTGACGGCCATCGCGCGGCGGGCTGCCGAGGAGAGCGAGACGCCGTTCCTCGTCTGCCAGGACGGCTTCCTGACGACGCACACCCTCGAAAACGCCCTCCTTCCCGAAGACGAGCTGCTGCACCACTTCGTGGGTGATCCCCGCGAGCGGATCGGCGACCTGTTCAACCCGTCGGAAGCGCTGATGACCGGCGTGGTTGCGAACCAGGACTCATACATGAAGGGCCGGGTGGCGCAACGCGCCTTCGTGCGGCGGATGCGCGAAGCCCTGACCACCGCCTTCGACACGTGGGGAGAACTGACCGGCCGACACTACGGGCCGATCCAGGCCTACCGATGCGAAGACGCCGACGAGGTGCTCGTCTCGATGGGAACCATCGCCGAAACGACGCTGACCGTGGTCGACCATCTTCGTCGCCAGGGACGGCGGGTGGGCTGCATTGCCGTCACCCAGTTCCGCCCGTTCCCCGGCCGGGAGCTGGCCGAGGCCCTGAGCAGCGTCCGCACGGTGGGCGTGGTGGAGCGCACGGATGAGCCGGCCGCGGCCGACAACCCGCTGGCCCGCGAGCTCAAGTCCGTCCTGGCCGATGCGGCCGCGGACGGCGCCCCACTCCCGCGCGTCGTTTCCGCCTCTGCCGGCCTTGGCTCGCGAGACGTTTCCGAGGGCGACCTGGTCGCCGCATTCGACTGGCTGGCCGACCCGGAGGCAGTGCGCGCCCGCCCGCGCGCCGTCCTGGGGGTCAGCCATCCCGACGCCCTGGAACCGGTCCCGCTGGAGCTTCGGCCCGCCGGTGCGTACAGCCTGCGCGGCCACTCGATCGGCGGCTTTGGATCCGTCACCACCAACCGGCTGATCGCCACCGTGGTGGCCGACCTCTTCGACCGGTACGTCCAGGCCTATCCGCGCTACGGCTCGGAGAAGAAGGGATTGCCGACCACCTACTACCTGACCATCGCGCAGGAACCCATTCGTCAGCACGCCGAGTTGCGCCAGGTCGAGTTCGTGCCGATCCACGCCGCCTCGGCCTTCCGCCACGGTGGCCCGCTGACCGGGCTGGTCGACGGCGGCACCCTCTTCATGCAATCACCGCTGACCGACCCGCTCGAGATCTGGGGTTCCATCCCGCTCGAGGCACGGACCGAGATCCTGGAGCGGGGCATTCACCTCGCGGCCCTTGACACGGCCGCGCTCGCCCGCGAGCACGCCCCACGCCCGGACCTGGAGGTCCGCATGCAGGGGGTCGCCCTGGTCGGCGTCTTCCTCCGGCTGGCGCCCTTCGCTGCGGAGGCGGGCCTCGACCGCGAGGCGCTGCTCGACGCGGTACGCCAGCGGTTGGGCCGCTTCTTCGGCAAGCGCGGAGCCGCGGTGGTGGAGGCCAACCTGGCCGTGGTTGCGGCCGGCTACGACCGCGTCATCGATGTCACCGCCGCATTGCCGCCCTCGGGGCCGCCGCCACAGCTGGCCCGACCCGAACCGACGCCATTACTCGAGGAGACCACGTCATGACCACCACCATCGGCAGCTCCGGGCCGACCGTCGGGGAGCTGATGAGCATCGAACCAATCACGATCACCGTTGACGAGCCCGCGGCTCGCGCGGAGCAGCTCATGAACGAACGCCGGATCAGCGGCCTGCCGGTCGTCGATCGCGTGGGCCGGCTGGTCGGCGTCATCAGCCAGACCGACATGATCCGTGCGCACGCCGCCGGACAGTCGCTCGACGCGTGGCCGGGACTGGCGGTGCGTCACCTGATGACCTCGCCTGCCCTCACGGTCCGCATGGATGAGCCGCTGCTGGTGGCGGCGCGCCGGATGGAGGCCAACCGTGTGCACCGGCTGGTCGTGATCGCCCCCGATGGCGAGCACGCGGTGGGCGTGATCTCGACCATGGACCTGGTGGGCGAGCTGGCCCTCCTGCTGGAGCAGACCAGTGACCGTTGATCTCACCAAGGTTCCCGGCGAGCCCAAGGAGGCGCAGGAGTCCTGGCTGGCGGCATCCCTGCCACTTTTCGACGTCCACGAGTACGTGGATGACTTCAACCGGGCGATCGTCCCCGCCTACCGGCGCGGCACCGTTGACAGCGAGCTTGGCGCCGAGGGCGGCGTGGCGCGCAGCATCATCCCGCCGGGCACCGCGGCGATCCGCGACTTCAGCCACCTGGCGCCGCAGATCCCCGATTTCATCGCTGAGCGCTGCGTGGGCTGCATGAGCTGCGTCAACGCCTGCCCCGACACCGCCATCCTGGGCGTCGCCCTGCCGGAGTCGCAGACCGCAGCCGCCATCGAGAGCTTCAGCGCGGCCCAGCCGCAGCCCGACCTCGCTGCGGAGACGGCGCGATCCCACTTTGCGCACACCACCAAGTACGCGGACGTTCCGGCAAAGCGGGGGATCGAGCCCGCTGACTTCGGCATCTTCGTGGACCCGGTGCACTGCAAGGGATGCGCGGAGTGCGTCGAGGTGTGCACCGCCCTGGGTTACGACGCGCTGCAGATGATCGACAAGGTTCCCCAGGAGGAGTCCGGCGAGTCAAGCCTGGACCGATATCGCCGCGACATGGCCCTCTTCCGCAGCCTGCCGCTCACCCCGGAGGCATACCGAAACGAGAAGGCGCTGGCCGACCTGATGCTCGGCGAGCACGCCATTGGATACGTGGGCGGCGCGGGAAGCTGCGCGGGCTGCGGCGAGGCGACCGCGATCCGGATGCTGGTGGCCGCCACCCGGCAGGTGCACGGCCCGGAATCGATGGGCATCGTGGCCGCCACCGGCTGCAACACGGTCTACGGCAGCACCTATCCGTTCAACCCGTATCTCGTTCCGTGGACGAATTCGCTGTTCGAGAACGCCCCGGCGGACGCAATGGGGATCCGCGCGCGGTGGGACCAGGCCGGACACACCGAGCGCCGCCTCTGGACGCTGGGTGGCGACGGCGCGATGTACGACATCGGCTTCCAGTCGCTCTCGCGGATGGTTGCGTCGGGTGCCGATATCAAGGTGATGGTGCTCGACACGCAGGTCTACTCGAACACGGGCGGCCAGGCCTCGACCGCCAGCTTCGGCGGGCAGGTCACCAAGCTGTCCGCCTACGGGCGGGATCTGCACGGGCGGACCGAGCCTCGCAAGGAGCTGGGCCGGATCCTGATGGCCCACGGCGACGTGTACGTGGCCCAGACCACGCCCGCACACGTCAACCACTTCTACCGGGCGATCATGGAGGCGAACGAGTACCCCGGTCCGGCCGTGGTGATCGTCTACACGCCCTGCCAGCCCGAGCACGGGATCGCGGACGACGCCTCGACCCGGCAGGCCAAGCTGGCGGTGACCTCGCGCGCCTTCCCGCTCTTCGTCTATGACCCGCGCAAGGGCGCGACCATCGCGGAGCGGCTCAGTCTGCAGGGCAACCCGTCGCCCAAGACGGACTGGTACACCGCACCAGACGGGACGGTCACCGACTTCATCGCGTTCGCCCGCACCGAGGGTCGGTTTGCCCCGCACTTCAGGAAGGATGGGGCCCCGACCAGTGAGATCACCGCCACGCAGGACGAGCGCCTTGGCAAGTGGCGGACGTTGCAGGAGCTTGCCGGTATGCTCTCCGAAGGCAACGAGGCTGCCTGAAGGAGCATTCCACTGGCCGACCCGGGAGACATCGCCCGCTGGCGCGCGAACCTGCAGGGTGAGCTGGACGGCACCGCCATCTACCAGGCCATGGCCGACGGGTCCGATGACCCACGCCTGGCCGAGCTGTACCGCCGCCTGGCTGCGACCGAGACGCGGCATGCCTCGATCTGGCGCGAGCAGCTGACCGCCGCGGGGGCAAGTGTCCCGTCCCGGCCGGCGTGGCGCGCCCGCCTGCTGGCGATGCTTGCCCGGCGCTTCGGTCCCGGCCTGGTGGCGTCGACTGTCGCCACCCAGGAGGCCAACGCGCAGACCATGTACGACGACCAGCCCGAGGCGGCCGGCACCAGCCTGCCCGCGGACGAGCGGTCGCACGCACGCGTGCTGCGTGAAGTGACCCGGGGGGTGGAGGGCGGCGTCCTGGCGCGCTTCGAGGGACGGCACAAGGCCGTGGGCGGCAACGCACTGCGGGCGGCGGTGCTCGGCGCCAACGATGGGCTGGTCAGCAACTTCAGCCTGGTGATGGGGGTGGCTGGTGCGTCGGGGAGCGGGACGGCGATCATCGTTGCCGGATTCGCCGGCCTGCTGGCAGGCTCGCTGTCGATGGCGCTCGGCGAGTGGCTCTCGGTGCAGAGCGCGCGCGAACTCTATGCCAACCAGATTCGGACCGAAGCGGCCGAGATCGAAGAGATGCCCGAAGAGGAAGAGGAGGAGCTCCGGCTCATCTACGAGGCAAAGGGTGTGCCCGCCGAGAGCGCGCGCGAGATGGCGCACCGGATCATGACCGGCGACCGCGCCACGGCGCTCGACACGCTGGCGCGCGAGGAGCTGGGCATCGATCCCGATGAACTTGGCGGATCCGCCTGGGTCGCCGCCGGCACCTCCTTCGTGCTCTTCGGCCTGGGCGCGATCATCCCGCTCGCTCCCTTCCTGTTCCTCGCCGGGACCCCTGGGATCGTCCTGTCCGCCACCCTCTCGGGAATCGCGCTGTTCGGGATCGGCGCGGGGATCACGGTCGTGACCGGCCTCAACGCATGGCGCTCCGGGCTCCGCCAGCTCGGCTTTGGATTGGCCGCCGCGGCGATCACCTTCGGCATCGGCACGCTGCTCGGGACCGTCGTCGGCTGAGCCGCCCGACCGGGCTGGATGGCCCGTGCCGTCACCCCCGAATGGCACTCGGCCCTGCGATCGGCGCCGAGCTATGGTCGCGCCATGGGTGATCAGGCAGACCTGCTGGCTGCCTTTGCCGGCAGCTGGTTTGGCGAGGCGCTCCCCGCACAGGCGCGGATGCGGCTGGTGGAGTGCGCGTCGCTGCGCGAGTACCCAACCGGAGCGGTGATCCTGACCGAACTGGACGAGACGCGCGTCTTCGGCATCGTCACGACCGGGCGGGTTGGCCTGCGGGTGCTGGTGCCCGAACGCGGTTCGGTCACGATCCTCACCGTGGAGCCCGGCGACGTGCTGGGCTGGTCCGCGCTGGTCGGCCCTCATCGGTCGACCTCCACCGCGGTCGCGCTGGAGCCGACCACCGTGCTGGCATTTGATCCCTCCGCCCTTCGCGCGGCGCTGAGCGCCGATGACGCGCTGGCCGCGACCCTCTACCCGCGGCTGCTGGAGGCGGTCACCCGCCGGCTGACCGCGACGCGCCATCAACTGCTCGACCTGTATGCCCAGCAGGCGGAGGCGGTGCCGTGGTGACCACGGTCGCCGCGCGCCCGGGGTTCCTGCGGCGCGACGATCTCGAGCGTCTCATCGCCCTCCTCCAGGAGGGCGGTCGCACAGTGGTGGGCCCAACCGTCCGAGACGGGGCCATCGTGTACGACGAGATCCGCGAGGTCGCTGACCTTCCTGCGGGATGGACCGATGACCAGGCTCCCGGCCGCTATCGCATCTCACAGACCGGGTCCGACCGGCTCTTCGACTACACGGTCGGCCCCACCAGCTGGAAGCGCTTCACCTTCCCGCCCCGCGTTCCATTGCTCACCGCCGGCCGCTCGACCGCCGGAAACGCGGCGTTCGACAGCGCTCGCCCGGACCCGCCCCGCCTCGCCTTCCTTGGGGTTCGCGCCTGTGAGATCGCCGGCCTGCTGGTCCAGGATCGCGTCCTCTCCGGTGGCCCGTTCGTGGACGAGGACTACCGTGCCCGGCGCGAGGCGGCCGTGGTCGTCGCGGTCCAGTGCACGTGCAGCGGCAAGACCTGCTTCTGCGCGTCGATGGGCACCGGGCCCGGAGTATCGGGTGGCCATGACCTGGTGCTGACCGAGATCGACGGCGGATTCGTGGTCGACTCCGGGTCGCCGCTCGGCGCCCAGCTCTTCTCGCGCCTTCCGATCACCGCAGCCACTCCGGAACAGCTCGCATCGGCGGTCGGTGGGGTGGCCGAGGCTCGCACGCAGCAGACGAGCGGGGTCGCCCTGGACGGCATCCGCGACCGCCTCATGGATCAGCTGGACAGCCCACGCTGGGCGGAGGTGGCCGATCGGTGCCTCTCCTGCGCGAACTGCACCATGGTCTGCCCAACCTGCTTCTGCACCTCGGTGACGCTGGCGTCGGACCTCGATGGGCGCAGCACCGACCTCGACCGCCAGTGGGACTCCTGCTTCACCGGCAACTTCGCCAAGGTGGCGGGTGGCAACTTCCGCTCTCGCCGCCAGGACCGATATCGGCAGTGGCTGACCCACAAGTTCGCGACCTGGTTCGACCAGTTCGGGAGTGCCGGCTGCGTCGGCTGCGGCCGATGCATCACGTGGTGCCCGGTCGGGATCGACGTGCGCGAGGAGCTGGCGGTGATTGCGCCGCCCTACGGCGAGAACGCGCAGGCCGCGGTGGTGGCCGGCAGCCCCGGCGTCTACGTCACCGCCACCGTTCGCTCGGTGACCCCGGAGACCGCGGACACGTCGACGCTGCAGCTCGAGCCGACGGATTCCGGCCTGCTGGCGGCCCGCCCCGGCCAGTTCGTGATGGTCGAGCAACCGGGCTTCCCGCCGCTGCCGATCTCCATCTCGCGCGTGGCGGACGGCGCCCTGTGGCTCACCATCCGGGCCGCTGGCCCGGCGACCACCGCTGTCATCGCGCTGCGCCCCGGCACGCAGTTGGGCCTGCGCGGCCCGTTGGGCCGTGGCTGGCCGGTGGAGCGGGCACCGGGGCGCGACGTGGTGGTGGTGGCCGGAGGCATCGGCCTGGCACCCGTCCGGCCCCTGATCGACGCCCTGCTGCGCGACCGGAGCAGGTTCGGATCGCTCCTGCTCGCCTACGGTGCCCGAACGCCCGCTGACCGCCTCTACACGGGCGAGCTGGATCGGTGGCGAGCGGCGGGCCTGGAGGTCCAGGAGATCGTCGACCGCGCCGGCGAGGAGTGGCTTGGGAGCGTGGGCGTGGTGACCAACCTGCTGGACCAGCGCGAGTGGCGCAGCAGGGAGGGAATCGCCTTCATCTGTGGCCCCGAACGCATGATGCGCGCCACCGTCTCGACCCTGCGCGAGCGGGGCATTCCACGACGCCGGATCTTCCTTTCCATGGAACGCCACATGGAGTGCGGCATCGGCCTGTGCGGGCACTGCCAGATGGGCCCCTACTTCATCTGCAAGGACGGCCCGGTCTTCGCCGTATCGGAGATCAGCGACCTGATGCGGGAGGGAATCTGATGACCATCGACGCCGGTCGACGGCCACGGGTGGGGGTGGTCAAGCTCGCCTCCTGCGATGGGTGCCAGCTGACCCTGCTCGACCTCGAGGACCAGCTGCTGCCCATTACCGAGCGCTTCGAGCTGGTGGAGTTCCCGGAGGCCACATCGCGCCGTTCGGAGGGGCCGTACGACGTGCTGCTGGTGGAGGGCGCGATCAGCACCCCGGAGCAGGCCGAGGAGATCGTCCACCTGCGGGCGCGTGCGGGGCTGCTGGTGACCATCGGCGCATGTGCGACCGCGGGCGGCATCCAGGCACTGCGCAACTGGGCCGATGAGCCGACCTGGCGGGCATCGGTCTATCCGAACCCCGACGACATCAGCTCACTGGCGACCGCAACGCCCGTCTCGGAGCACGTGCATGTCGACGCCGAGCTGCGCGGCTGCCCGATCGCACCCGACCAGCTGCTGGAGCTGCTCACCGCCCTGCGAGTCGGACGCCGGCCACAGCTGCCCGACGAGGCCGTCTGCCTGGAGTGCAAGCGGGCGGGCAACGTGTGCGTTCTCGTGGCCGGCAACGCCCCATGCCTGGGTCCGCTCACCCATACCGGCTGCGGCGCCCTGTGCCCGGCCTACCTGCGCGGCTGCTATGCGTGCTTCGGCCCGCGTGAGCAGCCCAACGTCGACTCGCTCCATCGCTGGATCGCGACCGATCACTCGGACGAGGAGGCGGACCGGCTGTTTGCCGGCTTCACCGCCTGGGCGCCACCGTTCCAGGCTCCGGCTGGCCGCGCGCTTCCGATCGCCGATGCGCACGCGAAGGAGCCCGACGGTGCCTGACACCGAGGTCCGCTACGAGGTCAAGCAGCTGACCCGGGTCGAGGGCGAGGGATCGCTGCTGCTGCGGGTCCATGACGGCAAGGTGGCCGAGGTCCAACTTGGCATCTTCGAGGCGCCGCGCTACTTCGAGCGCCTGGTGGTCGGACGCACGCCGGACGAGGTGATCGACATCGTGGCCCGGATCTGCGGCATCTGCCCGGTCGCGTACCAGATGTCCGCCGTTCACGGTTTCGAACGACTCTTCGGGGTCGAGGTCGACCCGGTCGTCCGTCGCCTGCGCCGGCTCTTCTACTGCGGGGAATGGATCGAGAGCCACGCCCTGCACATCTACCTGCTGCACGCGCCCGACTTCCTTGGCTATCCCAGCGCACTGGAGCTGGCCGGTGACCATCCCGATGTGGTGAAGCGCGGCCTGCGCATCAAGAAGCTCGGCAACCGGCTGGTGGGGCTGTTGGGCGGCAGGCCGATTCACCCCATCAGCGTGCGGGTTGGAGGCTGGTCACGGGCTCCGCGCCGCGCCGACCTGGACGCGCTGCGTGGCGACCTGGAAATCGCCATCGGGGACGCGCAGGAGACCGTCCGCTGGGCCGCATCGCTCGTGCCGCCGGAGTACACCCGCGAGCCCCGCCTCGTTTCGCTGCGGCATCCCGACGAGTACCCCATGAACGACGGCCGGATCATCTCTAGCGACGGGCTCGACCTGGACCCCGGCGACTGGCGGGACGCCTTCCACGAGCGGCAGGTGCCGTGGTCCAACGCCCTGCAGGCATCCGCCGATGACGGCGTCCCGTACCTGCTCGGACCCACCGCTCGCGTCGTGCTGGCCGCGGATCAGCTCCATCCGCTCGCGGCCGAGGCGCTGCGCGCCACCGGGCTGGGCGACGAGCTGCGCACGAACGTCTTCCGCAGCATCGTGTCGCGCTCGGTGGAGCTCCTGCACGCCCTGGCCGAGGCCGCCGAGATCATCGACGACTACCGGCCACCCGCTGTCCCGCTCGCCGCCTGGGAGCCGCGTGCCGGCGTTGCGGCATGGGCCACCGAGGCCCCGCGCGGGCTCCTCTTCCATCGGTACCTGGTCGGCGACGACGGTCTGATCGAGCACGCTCAGATCGTGCCGCCCACCAGCCAGAACCAGGCCGCCATCGAGCACGATCTGCTGCAGTTCGCGCCCGGTGTCATGGAACTGCCGCACATGGATGCCACCCACCAGTTCGAGCAGCTGGTGCGGAGTTATGACCCGTGCATCAGCTGCGCCACCCATTTCCTGGACCTGCAGGTCGAGCACTCATGAGCGGGCGGGTCACGGTCCTCGTCTGTGGCGACACGATGCGCGGCGATGACGGGCTCGGCATCCGGGCGGCGGCCGGTATTCCGGCCGCAACCACCGCGCTGGCAGAGATCCGACAGATCGGTCAGTTGAGCCCCGATGACCTGCTGGACGCAAAAGGCCCGGTCATCGTGGTCGACGCGGTGTATGGGCCATCACCCGGCGAGCTGGTGGACATGCCGCTTGTCGACCTTGCGGGGTCTGCGCAGCACGCGCTCTCCCCGTCCACGCACGCGCTGCCGCTTCCAACGGCTGTGGCGCTCTGCATCCAGCTCCGCGGGGAGGCCCCGCAGGGGCGGTTCCTCGGGCTCGCGGGCGCTGACTTCGGCATCGGCGCCGAAGTTTCTGAATCGGTGGCAGAGGCCTTGCCACAATTGACCACCGCGATCGAACGCTGGATCGGTGCCCTGGCGCACCCGGCAGCGTTGGCGACCGCGACGACCACGCTTGAAGGAGATCGCGCATGAACCGGTTCAGCTCTTTCCTGGATACGCGCAGTCCAGCCGCGCCGCGGGTCGGTCTGCTGCTGGCCCTCGGCACTGCCGTGGTGAGTGGCGTTGCCGTATTTCTCAACGCGCAGGCCGTTCGTGCGGTCGGGGACCCGATCGTCTTCACGACGCTGAAGAACGGGGTCGCGGCCGTCGTGCTGCTTGTCCTCGCCCTGGCGTATGCGGCGTCGAGGGGCACGGCATCCACGCCGTCCCTGCCGCGTGGCCGCATGGGCTGGATGGGGCTGGTGGTGCTCGGCATCGCGGCCTGGAACACCATCG
>Ga0102953_1002736_pt1 | contig 10212 bp, 8 predicted proteins | sample SalPon2A_C_D2_MG_FD_78509 | JGI IMG/M metagenome (GOLD analysis project Ga0102953, IMG submission 78509) | Soil microbial communities from South San Francisco under conditions of wetland restoration - Salt Pond MetaG R2A_C_D2_MG | ecosystem: Environmental > Terrestrial > Soil > Wetlands | place... | reverse complement strand
TTCTGATCGAAATCATGGCTGGCAAGCCCGATCCGCCCGTCCATGGCCACCTTCACGGCGGGCCCGTCCAGCACCAGGTCGGAAGTATAGGCGTTGCCGCCCCGGACCACGAAATCCCCGTTGATCCGGTCGAAGCCCAGTCCCTTGCCGAACACGTCGCCGAAGTCCAGGCTCAGGCGCCTTGGCAGCGCGTACAGGCTGAACAGCCCGAACACACGCCCGGGCCCGGGGTTCACCTTGAGCAGCGAGCCGTTGCGCACGTCCAGGGTCAGAGTCCCGGCGATGCGCTGCATGGAGAAGTCCATCGGCGAGCCCGGCCAGTCGAGGTTCGTCTGCAGCTTTGCGCTTTTCGCCGTCAGCGGCGGCGCGAAGCCCAGGTTCTTCAGGGCGGCCTGGGGATCGCCGCTCTGCACCCGGGCGTCGATGTGCGTCACTTGCTGAGCGCCGTGTTCGGTCCACGTGCCCGAGGCGCTGATCTTCAGGTGCGGCTTTTTCAGCGTGAGCGAGCTCACGCTCACGCCGGACCCGGAAGGCCGCACGCGGGCCTCCATCGAGCCGTAGCTCTGGCTCCCGATCCTGACCTCCCGACAGCGGACGTTCATCGCCGGCACGGCCTGCGGCGACAGCTGTTTCAGCCACTGACTCGCGCCCGCGCCACCGCCGGTGGGGATCCGGATGTGCTGCAGGTCCGCCACCCAGGGACCGCCGCCGTCGCGGGGGATCGTCACCGAGCCCGCGAGCGGCCCGGACACCAGCCCGACCCGCCAGGTCTTCGCCCGGCGCCGGTAACGGAACATGATGTTCTCGAGCGGCATCCCGGCACCCGCGACGTTGCCCACCGACAGCTCCACGGTGCTCAGCCACGCCGGCGGCCGGGGCGGCCCGCCGCCCCCCCCGAGGCCTTGCCGGAGCTTGCGCAGCGCCGGGATCGAGAGACGGTCGATGTGCCCGCTGAGCCGCAGCCCCGGCACCGGCGGCAGGGTGGCCCGGCCCGCTCCGAAGTGCATCCCGCCACGCTCGAACCGCCATCCCTGCGCGCCGTGGTCGAACCGGAGGGCCGCGGTCAGGGTGCCGCCATAGTCCAGCGACACCTGGCGTGCCGACTTGTGACCGGAGGCGACACGCACCGCCAGCGGCCGCCGGGTATCGCCCTTCTTGCCCAGCGGCTCGGGCAGCTCGATGGCCAGGCCGCGCAGGTCCGAGCGCAACGTGGTGACCGGGCGCTCACCGGCCGGCGCGCCCGCCGGCGGGATGCCGACCCGGATCTTCCAGTCGGTCGCGCCGTGGACCAGCCCCCGGGGGATGGCCGGGGAAAGCCCCTCGATGCCCTGCGCGTCGATGCTGCCACTGGCGGTCACCACCGTGCGTGCGCGCTTGCCGGCCGCGGGCGTCACGTGCAGGTGCAGGGGGCGTCCCTGGAACCGCGCCGTGATGTCCTTCGCCGCGAAACGCGTGCGGGTGAAGCTGAGCTTGCCGTTGACGTCCGTCAGCCGGAGCGGCGGCCCCGAGATCCCGAGGCTGGCACCCTGCCAGGCGAGGGTCCCGTCGATCGCGACCTGCTGCGGATGCCGGATCGGAAGCTTCAGCCCCAGGTGAATGTCGGCCGGGCCGCTGCCGCTGAGACCGTCGATCAGCTCGGGGTTGGACTTCTCAAGCGGGGTGTGCTGCAGCAGGGAGACCACGGACCCGTTGTCGCCGGTCGCGTGGGCCTGGATCTGCAGGTGCGCGTGCCGGATGTCCGGGATGTTGACGGTGGCGTTGTCGATCTGCAAGCCGCTGACCGTCGCATGGCTCACGTCCATGTGCATGCGGTTGCCGGCGAACACCACCTTGCCGTCGATCGCCGTCGCCGGCGGCCACTGGTGCGCATAATCGATCGCCCCGCCCTGCACGTCGGCGGCAACCCGGAACTCGCCGCCGCCCGCGCCGAACGGGAACCGTTTCAGGGGCCCCTTGAGGGTGACCGTGCCGCCGGTGACGTGCCCCTGCTTGATCGCCTTGTCCAGCCACCGGATGGTCTTCTCCGGCACGTGCCCCCGGGGAAGGTAGCGGGCGACGGCGGTGGCGTCTCCCCGACGGATCCGCGCCTTCAGGTCGACGTCCGGCCTCTGTCCCGGTGGCACCGTCATCGTGCCGGTGGCGTCCACGGCCGTGTCCGGGTTGGCCAGGTCCAGGCGTGCCAGGTGCACGTGCCACGCGCCGTGGTCCCCGAGGTGCCACGCGACCTTCGCGTCGGCGGAATTGAAGCGCAGGGGCTCGGGGAACAGCGCCGGCTGACGGTAGGCGGCCTTCGTCGACCGGATGTGCAGACTGCCCTGGTTGCCCCGGACGTCCAGCGCGCCGGCCAGTCCGCTCATGCCGGGCAGGCGCCGGTACGGCTGCCAGCCCAGGCCCTTCAGCTGCGCCTGCAGCTGCAGGCCGGACAGGGCCTTGCCGCCGCGGGCGAAGCGGAAGCTCGCGTCGCTCAGGTCGCCGCGCGGGTGCAGCGCCATCACGTAGTGCCGCAGGCGCGAGCCGAGCTGCGGCACCGCGACGCCGATCCGCGCCACGTCCTGCAGCCGGGCGAAGCCGGCGTGCGCCTCCCAGGCAGCGCCGCTCCCGCCGGAATCCGTCCGGCTGAGGGTGAATCCGGTCGACGGCCAGCGGCCCTGCCCGGTCTCCAGGATCACGTGCCGTCCCTGGAGCCGCCAGCCGTCGGGCAGGCGGGTCCAGAGGAAGCGCCCCGCCAGCTTGCGTACCCGCGCCACCCCGTACGATCCGGTCGGCGGCAGGACGATGCGGTTCGCGGAGACGTCGGCGCGTACCTGGCGCAGCTTGCCCCGGCGCCACTCCCCGTGCGCGTCCACATCCAGCACCAGGTGCGCCAGATCCAGCGTGTCCGGCACCATCCGCGCCACGTAGTGTCCCGGCCGCAGGCCGGTGCCCGAGATCGACGCCTGAACGTCCCACTGCGACGGCTCGCGCACGTTGCCGTCCGCGTCCACCTCGACATGGATGCGATCCCCGATGTCCCCGGGCAGCCGTGCGCCCCCCGCGAAATGCTGGTGCTTTCCGGTGGAGGAGATCTCCGCGTGCACCCCGGTGAGCTTTTCCAGCTTGTGCGTCTGGCCCTCGAGGTGCAGCGTGACGCTGCTGTCGACCACGCGCAGCGAGCCGTAGCTCTGCAGCACCGGCACCGCGGCCCGCCAGGACTGGAGCAGGCTGCCGCCGTGACCGCCCGTGGCGAAGCCCTCCACCCGCCAGTGCCCGGCGGCGGTGTGAGTGACGTCCAGGCGCGCGCCCGCCACGGCGATCCGGCTGGGTGTAAGCGACAGCGTGCGCAGCATCCGCCAGACGCTGAAGCCGACCCGGACGTGCTTGAACCGTACCGGCTGCTTGCGGGTGCCCACGTCGCTCACGGCGACGTTCCTGAGGTCCAGCTCGGGGCCGAGTCCCTGCCAGCCGGCGCTGATCGAGCCGATGTGCACCGGGCGCTTCGCGGCCTGGCTGACCCACTGCTCGAGCTGCGCGCGGTATCCCGGCACCATCGGCATGAACACGCGGAACGCGCTCAGCGCCACGGCGGCCGTCAGGGCCACGGCAGCGAGACAGTAAAGGACCACGGTGTAGATGTGGCGAAGCGCGGAATGCATCGGGGGGCAACCGGTTGCGATGGGGCAGGAGCGCTGCCGCCGACGCTACATCAGGACCACGTCGAACTGTTCCCTATCATACATCGCCTCGACCTGCAGCCGGATGGGCTTGCCCACGCACTCCTCGAGCTCGGCGAGGTTCTGCGCCTCCTCGTCGAGAAACCGGTCGATGACCTCCTGCGCCGCCAGCACCCGCAGCTCGCTCGCCTCGAACTGGTGCGCCTCCCGCAGCAGCTCGCGGAAGATCTCGTGGCAGACCGTCTCCGCGGTCTTGACGAAGCCGCGCCCGTCGCAGGCGGGGCACGGCTCGCACAGGATCCGCTCCAGGCTCTCGCGGGTGCGCTTGCGGGTCATCTCGACCAGCCCCAGGGGCGAAACCTCGCACACCTTGGTCTTGGCGTAGTCCTTCTCCAGCGCGGCCTCCAGCGTCCTCACCACCTGCCGGCGGTGCTCGGTGTCCTGCATGTCGATGAAGTCGATGATGATGATGCCGCCGAGATTGCGCAGCCGGAGCTGGCGGGCGAGCGCGTGCGCAGCCTCGAGATTGGTCTTGAAGATGGTCTCCTCGAGGTTGCGATGCCCGACGAAAGCGCCCGTGTTGATGTCGATCGTGGTCATCGACTCGGTCTGGTCGATGATCAGGTAGCCGCCGGACTTCAGCGGCACCTTGCGGTCCAGGGCGCGCTGGATCTCGTCCTCGACGCCGAACAGGTCGAAGATCGGGCGCTCGCCGGGATAGTGCTCGATGCGCGTCGCGCTCTCCGGGAGGAAAGTTTGCACGAAGCGTGCCACCTCCCGGTACACCTCGCGCGAATCGATGCGCAGCCGTTCGACCTCCGAGCCGAGCAGGTCCCGCAGGATCCGCAGCACCAGCGGCAGATCGCCGTGAACCAGGCCGCCGGGCTCGGCGCGGGCTGCCTTGGCCTGCACCGCCTGCCACACCTTGTCCAGGACCGAGGCGTCGTTGCGCAGGGCATCGCCGGTGGCCACCTCGCCCGCCGTGCGCACGATATAGCCGCCGCCCGGGGGACTCGCCGACCATCTCGCGCAGCAGCTCGCGCAGCCGGTGGCGCTCCTCCTCGTCCTCGATCTTGGCGGACACGCCGACGCCGCTCAGACCCGGCATGAACACGAGGTAACGGGAGGGGATGCTGATCTGGGTGCTGAGCCTCGCCCCCTTGCTGCCCAGGGGATCCTTGATCACCTGCACCAGTACCTCCTGGCCCTCGTGCAGCAGGTGCTCGATGCTGCGCCGCCCCGATGTCTCGCCGCCGACCGCGTCGGCGACCACGGCCCCGGCCGCGTTGCAGGCGCTGGTGGCGATGTCCGAGGCATGCAGGAACGCGCTGCGTTCGAGCCCCACCTCCACGAAAGCCGCCTGCATCCCCGGCAGCACCCGCAGGACGCGTCCCTTGTAGATGTTGCCGACGATGCCGTGCCGGCTGGAGCGCTCGATGAACACTTCCTGCAGCACGCCGTTCTCCACCAGGGCGACGCGGGTCTCCTGGGGGGTCACGTTGATCAGGATCTCTTCACTCATGAAAGCGCTTCAGCACTCTGCCTTCCCTAGCCGTTTATGCTAACCCGGTCCGGGGGAACGCCACGTCTCTAGAGAGCGCGTGGCTGGTGAGGACAAGGCGCGGGAGCGAAGGCGTAGCTTTGCCCCGACGAGCGAGCGCAACGCCGTCGTTGCCGCTCACGCGCTCTCCCGCAAGGCGCTCGCCTCGCCGCGTCTGGACGGCGTTGCTCGTCGGTCGCGTAGCGCCCGACCGCACTGCGCTGCTCGCACCTTGCCAGACAGACCGACAGGAGCGCTGAGATGCGGCATTACCCCTGACCGGGTTAGTGTGACCCAACATTCAGCGGACGTCGATGCAGCCTGGATGGAGCGGTAGGGAAATTCTCAGTATACGGAACTCCTCACCGGCGAACGCAGAAACCAGTAAATGGCGGACAGAGTTCCGCATACTGTCCCCGGAATTATCCGCGCCCTAACCATCTGCGGACCAGACCGCGGTCACGTCGAGCCCGATGTTCCGCAGGAGGGAAACGGTCTCGCACAGCGGCAACCCCACGACCCCGCTGTAGCTGCCCTCGAGAGCCTCGACGAAGGCCGCCCCGCGGCCCTGGATGGCGTAGGCGCCGGCCTTGTCGCGCGGCTCGCCGGTGTTCCAGTATGCCACCGATTCCGCGCGGGTGAGGGGGCGCATGCGTACCCGCGTCACGCTGACCGCGGCCAGCTCCCGCCCGGCGCCGAGGACGGCGACACCGCTGCAGACCCGGTGCTCGCGCCCGGACAGGGACGCCAGCATCGCCAGCGCATCCTCCCGCCCGGCCGGCTTGCCCAGCATCCGCTCCCCGAGCACCACCACCGTGTCCGCCCCCAGCACCACGCGCCCCGGCGCCCGCTGCAGCACGGCGCGGGCCTTGGCCAGCGCGAGGCGCCGGACGCACGCCTCCGCTGACTCGCCGGGCGCGGGCGTCTCGTCGACGTCGGCGACGATGACGTCGAAGGCGAGCCCGACCTGGCGCAGCAGCGCGGCGCGGCGCGGCGAGCGGGAGGCGAGCACGAGTACGGAACGGTCCCGGGACATCGGCCTGCGCTCAGTCGCGATGGTAGGGGTGGCCCGCCAGGATCGACCAGGCGCGGTAGAGCTGCTCCGCGACCAGGATCCGGACCAGGCCGTGCGGCAGGGTCAGCGGCGACAGCGACCAGCGCTGCCGCGCGCGATCCAGGCATCTCTGCGCGAGCCCGTCGGGTCCGCCGACCAGCAGGGCCAGGTCGTCGCCGTCGCGCATCCAGCCGGACAGCTCCCGCGCCAGTTCCCGGGTGTCCCAGGCGGTACCGCGCTCGTCCAGCGCCAGCACCCGGGCGCCGGCCGGAAGTGCCCGCAGCATCCGTTCGCCTTCGGTCCGCACGGCGCGGGCGGTATCCGCGCCGCGTCCGCGCGCACCCGGCGCGATCTCGTGCAGATCGAGCGGGCACTCGGGCGGCAGGCGCCGGGCGTACTCGCGGTAGCCGGACCGCACCCACGCCGGCAGGCGCCGGCCCACGGCGACCAGGTGCAGCCTCATGCTTCCCCGGAGCGGCCTTCGCCCCCGGCGCGCGCGGCCACCTCCGCCGGCGCCTGCCAGAGGTTCTCGAGGTTGTAGAACTCGCGTACCTCGGGGCGCATCACGTGCACCACCACGTCCGCGAGATCGACCAGGATCCACTCCGCCTGGGCCTCGCCCTCGACCCCGAGCGGGCGCACGCCCCGCTCCCGGGTGCGCTCCAGCACGTTGTCGGCCAGCGAGCGCACGTGCCGCTTGGAGGTTCCGCTGGCAATCACCATCCAGTCGGTCACCGTGGTCAGGTGACTGACGTCCAGCACGCGGATATTGACGGCCTTGCGCTCTTCGAGCGCGTCGACGACGAGATCCTTGAGGGTGTCAGGTTGCATGGGTGGCATAAAGTCCGTCGCGTTGGATGCGTTCCCAGACGAGGTCCGGAAGCAGGTAACGTACGCTCCGGCCGGCGGCCAGGAGACTGCGGATGCGGGTGGCGGAAATGTCCAGGGAGGTAACGCCCTGGAAGTAGATCCACCCGGCGGGGCGTTCGGCCAGGGTGCGCCGGTCGTGCACGCTGCGCTCGCGCATCAGCGCGCCCAGCTCGCCCACCGAGGGAGCGTTCCAGCCGGGCCGGTGCGCGACCACCACGTGCGCCAGGTCCAGCAGCTGCCGCCACCGGTCCCACCGGGGCAGCCCGAGGAAGGCATCCAGGCCCAGCAGCAGGCACAGCGGTCTGGCCGCGCCCAGCTCGTCGCGCAGCGAGCGCAGCGTGTCGACCGTGTAGGAACGCCCGCGCCGGCGCAGCTCGCGGTCGTCGACCCGGAAGCCGGCCTGGCCCGAAACCGCCAGGCGCAGCAGCTCGAGGCGCGTGCCGGCATCGAGGTTGGGCGTGTCGCGGTGCGGCGGAACGGCGCTGGGGATGAACAGGACCTCGTCCAGGCCGAGCGATTCCCGCAGCTCCAGGGCCGGGCGCAGGTGACCGAAGTGGATGGGATCGAACGTGCCGCCGAATACGCCTGTGGGTCGGGCGTCAGCGCTCATCGGCAGCCGATCTCAGGCGCGGACCTGGCCATCCCCGAACACCACCCACTTGCGGCTGGTCAGCCCTTCGAGCCCGACCGGGCCGCGCGCGTGCAGCTTGTCGGTGCTGATCCCGATCTCGGCGCCGAGGCCGTATTCGAAGCCGTCGGCGAAGCGCGTGGACGCGTTGACCATCACCGAGGCGGAGTCGACCTCGCGCAGGAAGCGCCGCGCGGCGCTGTAGTCCTGGGTGACGATGGCGTCGGTATGCGCCGAGCCGTAGCGGGCGATGTGCTCGATGGCCGCGTCGAGGCCCGCGACCACCCGCACGGACAGGATCGGCCCGAGGTATTCGGTGCCCCAGTCCTCCTCGGTGGCCGGCCGCGCCTCCGGCACCAGCTCGCGGGTGCGCCCGCAGCCGCGCAGCTCCACGCCCGCCGCCAGCAGTGTCCGCGCCAGGCGCGGCAACAGCTCGGCCGCCAGCGGCTCGGCGATCAGCAGGGTCTCGCAGGTGTTGCAGGTGCCGTAACGCTGGGTCTTGGCGTTGACCACGATGGCCTCGGCCTTGTCGGCGTCGGCGGCAGCGTCGACGTAGACGTGGCACACCCCGTCCAGGTGCTTGATCACGGGCACCCGGGCCTCGCGGCCGATGCGTTCGATCAGGCCCTTGCCGCCGCGCGGGACGATCACGTCCACGTACTCCGGCATCCGGATCAGGTGACCCACCGCCGCGCGGTCGGTGGTCGCGACCACCTGCACCGCATCCTCGGGCAGGCCCGCCGAGCGCAGCCCCTCGCGGATGCAGGCGGCGATCGCACGGTTGGACCGGGCGGCCTCCGAGCCGCCGCGCAGGATCACGGCGTTGCCGGCCTTGAGGCACAGCCCGCCGGCGTCCGCGGTGACGTTGGGCCGCGACTCGTAGATGATGCCGATCACCCCCAGCGGCACGCGCATGCGCCCGACCTCGATCCCGGAGGGACGCCGGCGCAGCTCGCTGATCTCGCCCACGGGGTCGGGCAGCGCGGCAATCTGGCGCAACCCCTCCGCCATGCCCGCGGTGCGCCCAGGCGTCAGCTCGAGGCGATCGACCAGGGCCGCGTCGAGCCCCGCGCGTCGGGCGTCCTCGAGGTCCGCGCGGTTGGCCTGCCCGAGGGTCTCGCGCGCGGTCTCGAGCGCTGCCGCGGTCGCCTCCAGCGCCGCGTTGCGCGGGCCGGTTTCCGCCGCCGCCATGAGCCGCGACGCGGCGCGCGCGCGCCGGCCGACCTCGGCCATGTAGGCCGCGACGTCCGCCACCGCGTTGTCGCGCTCGGGGTTCGCGCTCATGCCGTACACCGCCGCCTTCCTGCCGTCCCGCCCGGGTGGCCCGTCAACACCCCGATCGCATCCGCGCCGGGGGGAACAAGCCCGCGATACATGCGACCAATTGTACCATCCCGTTCCAGGCGTTACCCTCGCGCGCACCCTTGATCACCGCGTCGAGGCCGGCCGCCGCCTCGAGCAGCTCGCGCCAGCCCTGGGCGTCGTGCCGCGCCAGCGCCCTGCGCAGGACCGGGAGGCGGCGCTTCCACACCCGCAGCTCGCCCAGCGCCCGGTCCGCGCCCGCGCCCTGTCCAATGCGCCAGGCCGCCTGCTCCAGGGTGCGCAGCTCGCGCGCCAGCGCCCACAGCACCAGCGGCGGCTCGGTGCCTTCCCCGCGCAGGCCTTCCAGCATGCGCAGGGCCCGCGCCCCGTCGCCCTCCAGGGCGGCGTCGACCATGCCGAACAGGTCGTACCGGGCGCTGTCGCCGACGGCCCCCAGCACCAGCTCGGCGTCCACCGGCGCCCCGCCCGCGAGCAGGGGCAGCTTGTCGATCTCCTGGGCGGCGGCCAGCAGGTTCCCCTCGGTGCGCTGCGCCAGCAGCTCGGCCGCCTCGGGACGGATCTCGAGCCCCCGCCGCCGGCAGCGCGCGGCGATCCAGCGGGGCAGCTCGCGCGGCGCCGGCGGCCACAGCTCGAGCACCGCCCCGGCGCGCTCCAGGCGCTTGTACCACTTCGCGGCGCGTGCCTGCCCATCCAGCCGCGGCAGCAGCACCAGCAGCAGCGTGTCCTCCGGCGGGGCGTCCGCGTACGCGCCCAGGGCGCGGGAGCCGGCGTCCCCGGGCCGCGCGGACGCCATGCGCAGCTCGATCAGCCGGCGGTCCGCGAACAGCGACATGCTGCGGGCCTGCTCGGCCAGGCTCGACCAGTCGAAGCCCGACTCGACGAACAGCACCTCACGCTCGGCGTAGCCCTGCTCCCGCGCCGCCGCGCGGACCGCGTCGGCGGCCTCCTGCAGCAGCAGCGGCTCGTCGCTGCTCAGGGCATACAGCGGTGCCAGCCCCGACGCGAGCTGGCTCCCCAGCTCTCCCGGGCGCAGCTTCACTTGCTCCCTCCGGCCGCGCCGCCGGACCCGCCGGAAGGCCCGCCGCCCGCGGCGGCGTTCAGGCGCAGCATGATCAGGTCCACCATCTCCCGCCGCATGGCGTCCAGG
>Ga0102953_1002735_pt1 | contig 10215 bp, 10 predicted proteins | sample SalPon2A_C_D2_MG_FD_78509 | JGI IMG/M metagenome (GOLD analysis project Ga0102953, IMG submission 78509) | Soil microbial communities from South San Francisco under conditions of wetland restoration - Salt Pond MetaG R2A_C_D2_MG | ecosystem: Environmental > Terrestrial > Soil > Wetlands | place... | reverse complement strand
ACGATGGCGGAGCGGGCAACCCGCTTCAAGGCGCCGCCCTTCCCGCTGCTACAATCACAGCCCGTCCGGCTCCCCGCTCATGTCCATTGCCCAGAACCGCAAGGCCTTCCACGACTATTTCGTCGAAGAGCGCTATGAATCCGGCCTCGTCCTCGAAGGCTGGGAGGTCAAGGCGATCCGCGCGGGCCGGGTTCAGCTCGGCGATGGGTACGTGGTGATACGCAAGGGCGCGCTGTGGCTCGTAGGCGCGCACATCAGCCCGCTGCCCACGGTTTCGACACACTTCGTCCCCGATCCGACGCGCAGCCGCAAGCTGCTCATGCACGCCGAGGAAATCCAGCGCCTGATCGGCAAGGTCGAGCAACGCGGCTATACCTTGATTCCGCTCGATATGCATTACAAAAAAGGCCGGATCAAGCTCGAAATCGGATTGGCGCGCGGCAAGCTCAAGCACGACAAGCGCGCAGCGGAGCGGGATCGCGAATGGGAGCGCGACAAGCAGCGGCTGCTGCGCAGCCGTTCTTGAGACGAATCCCGCTTCAAGCGACTTTCGGCCGCGCCTCCTGCGGCGCGCTCGGCGAACCGTGTTGCGCCGCGAGGGAAAGCCAAGTCGACACCACCGTATCGGGATTGAGGGAAAGGCTCTCGACCCCCTCCTCCATCAGCCAGCGCGCCAGATCCGGGTGGTCCGACGGGCCCTGACCGCAGATTCCGACGTACTTGCCCTGCTTGCGGCAGGCACGTATGGCCATCGACAACATTGCCTTCACCGCGGGATCGCGTTCATCAAAGATCTCGGCCACCAGTCCGGAGTCGCGGTCAAGGCCGAGCGTAAGCTGCGTCATGTCGTTGGAGCCGATCGAGAAGCCGTCGAAAAACTCCAGGAACTGCTCGGCGAGAACCGAGTTTGACGGCAGCTCGCACATCATGACGATCCGCAGACCGTTCACGCCGCGTTTCAGCCCGTTTGCCGCAAGAAGATCGATCACTCCACTCGCTTCGCTCAGCGTGCGCACGAACGGCACCATGAGCTCCACGTTGGTAAAGCCGAGCTCGTCGCGCACTTTGCGCAACGCCGCGCACTCCAGCTCGAAGCAGTCGCGGAAGGTGGAGGCGATGTAACGCGATGCGCCGCGAAAGCCGAGCATCGGATTTTCCTCGTCCGGCTCGTAGCGCTCGCCGCCAATCAGCTTCTTGTACTCGTTGGACTTGAAATCGGAAAGCCGCACGATCACCGGCTTGGGCCAGAACGCGGCGGCAATCGTGGCCACGCCTTCGACCACCTTTTCGCTGAAGAACGTCTTCGGATCGGGATAGCCGCGCGCCGCAGTTTCCACCTTGGATTTAAGCGCGGTCGGCAGATCCGGATAGTCCAGGCAAGCGCGCGGATGCACGCCGATCTCATTGTTGATGACGAATTCGAGCCGCGCCAATCCGACCCCGGCGCTCGGCAGCTGGGCGAAATCGAACGCCAGCTGAGGATTGCCGACGTTCATCGCGATCTTCACCGGGATCTTGGGCATCTCCCCGAGTTCCGTGGTCGACACCTCGAACTGCAGAGCGCCCTCGTAAACGTTGCCCGTATCGCCTTCGGCGCACGAGACTGTCACCTCCTTGCCCGCCTTCAGCCGCTCGGTTGCGTTGCCGCAACCGACTACCGCCGGAATTCCGAGTTCGCGGGCGATGATCGCCGCGTGGCAGGTGCGCCCGCCCCGATTGGTCACGATGGCCGAAGCAATCTTCATCACCGGCTCCCAGTTGGGATCGGTCATGTCGGTCACCAGCACATCGCCCTCCTTCACCACCGACATCCGGGATGCGTCCACGACGATCCGCACCGGGCCGGCCCCGATCTTGTGCCCGATCGCACGGCCGCTGACGAGGACCTTGGAGCGGCCCTTGAGGGTGAATCGCTCGCTCAGGCCCTGCTTGCGCGACCTGACCGTCTCTGGCCGCGCCTGCAGCACGTAGAGCTTGCCGTCCGCTCCGTCCCGGGCCCATTCGATGTCCATGGCTCTTCCGTAGTGCTTCTCGATCGCCACCGCATAGCGCGCCAGCTGGAGCACATCCTGGTCATCGAGCGAGAACCGGTTGCAGTCGGCCTCCGGCACCTCCACCACCCGGGTCGAGCGACCTGCGGAGTCCGCGTCGGCGAAGACCATCTTTTGTCGCTTTGACCCAAGCCCACGCCGGACAATGGCCGGCCGGCCTTGTTCGAGCATCGGCTTGTGGACGTAGAACTCGTCCGGATTCACCGCGCCCTGGACCACCATCTCGCCCAGTCCGTAGGAACTGGTGATGAACACGACACCGGTAAACCCGGACTCGGTATCGAGCGTGAACATCACTCCGCTCGACGCGAGGTCGCTGCGCACCATCTGCTGCACGGCGGCCGAGAGGGCGATGTCGACGTCGGCGAAGCCGTGATGGACGCGATACGAGATCGCCCGATCGTTATACAGGGAGGCGAAAACCTGCCGGATCGCGTCCAGCACGTTTTCGATGCCGCGGATGTTCAGGAACGTCTCCTGCTGCCCGGCAAACGAAGCATCTGGCAGGTCCTCGGCCGTCGCGGAGGAGCGGACAGCAAATGATGCTTTGCTTGAGGAAGACTCTACAAGCTCATGATAATAAGATCGAATAGCGTCTTCAACCTGGGCGGGGAAAGGCGCCGATTCAATCCACGAGCGAACCTCTGCGCCGCACTTCGCGAGCGCCTCGACGTCGCTCGGATCGAGTGTCTTCAGGCGCGCGGCGATGCGGCGGTCGAGCCCGTCGGCGGCCAGGAACTCCCGATAGGCCTGCGCGGTGGTGGCAAAGCCGCCTGGAACCAGGATCCCCGCCTGGGCCAGCCCGCCGATCATCTCGCCCAGCGACGCGTTCTTTCCTCCGACCTGATCCAGGTCGGCCATCCGCAGGTCTTTCAGCCAAGCTATGTACACGATCTCGCTCCCTCGTGGTTGCCGCGCACGGGTAAAGCATCTATTTTATCGGCTCGCTCCACCCCGCGCAGCACAAACTGCGCCAACCCGGCCAGGCAATGTCAGCCAGACGCACCGTTTTCTTCGTTTCCGACGGCACCGGCATCACCGCCCAGATGCTCGGGCACAGCCTGCTGACTCAATTCGAAGGCACGGAGTTCGACCAGATCACCCTTTCCTTCATCGATAGCATCGACAAAGCGCAGGAGTGCCTCGCCCGCATCGAGCAGGAAGCGGCAAAGGGGAACGGCCAGCCGATCGTGTTTTCGACCCTGGTCAATAACGACGTGCGCGAAGTCCTGCGCAAAGCCAGCGCGCTGTGCCTCGACTTCTTCGAGACCTTTATCGGCCCGCTGGAAGCGGGGCTCGGCCTGCCTTCGAGCCACACCATCGGCCGCTCGCACAGCGCGATGAACAACCAGAACTACTACGACCGCATAGAGGCAATCAACTACGCCATGGCGCACGACGACGGCGCCACCGAAATAGAGATCGACCAGGCAGACGTGATCCTGATCGGGGTATCGCGCAGCGGCAAGACGCCCACCTGCCTGTATCTCGCGCTGCAGTTCGGCGTCAAGGCCGCCAATTACCCGCTTATTCCGGAGGACTTCGACCGTAGCCAGTTGCCCCGGGCATTGCGCACGCGCAAGCCGAAACTGTTCGGTCTGAGCATTACGCCCGAGCGGCTGGCCGAGATCCGAAGTTCCCGTCGACCCAACAGCAAGTACGCCGACGTGGAAAACTGCCGCCACGAGGTGGAGCAGGCCAAGATGCTCATGCACCGCGAGGGTATCAGATGGATCGACTCGACCGCGAAGTCGATCGAGGAGATTGCCACCACGATCCTGCGCGAGCTCAGGATGGAACGCCACCTCTACTGAGCTGACGCCTGGCCTCATAGAGGCAGATCGCCGCGGTGACCGCCACGTTCAGCGATTCCGTTCCGCCCGCCATCGGGATGGTGGCGCAGTGCGTCGCTCGCGCAACCAGCGCTTCGCTCACGCCCTGCCCTTCGCTGCCGAAAATCCATCCCAGGCGGCCGCTCAAATTCAGATCGTGGACGGGGGTACCGCCGCGCGCGACGGTGCAGATTGCCTTGCCGCCGAAGCGCTCGATCGCCGCAAGGAGGTCTTCGGTTTCGGTCAGGGACAGAGCGAAGTGCCCACCCATACCGGCGCGCAACGCCTTGGGCGACCACGGGTCGGCGCAGCCCTTCGCCAGCACCACGTCGCGGACACCGAATGCGGCGGCACTGCGCAGGATGGTTCCCACGTTGCCCGAGTCCTGAATGCCATCCAGAAAAACGCAGCAGGGCGAGTCCTCGAGCCGATGCCCGCTATCGCGCAGCTCGATCTCTGCTGCGATGCCCGTCGGCGCCTCCGTGTCCGCGATCGATCGGAAGAGGGAGTTCGACAACAGCACAGGCTCGATCGCCGCGCGCCTCGTCAGCAGTTCGATCTCGCCTCGCCGCGATCCGTCTTCGCTCACCAACAGCGCTTGCGGACGCCCTACCTGCTCCAGGTAGGCCGCGACGAGATGCGCCCCTTCGATGAGCGCACGGCGCTCGCTTCGTCTCGCACGCGCGTCGCGCACCAGCCGCTGCCAGTGACGCACCCGCGGATTCTCGCGCGAACGGAGCACGCTCATCCGAGGAGTCGGCGGACCGGAGCGAACGAGTGGCGGTAGATCTCGCATACTCCGAAGCGCTCGAGCAGCTCGAGATGCTCGCGCGTCGGATAGCCCTTGTGCCGGTCGAGCCCGTATTGCGGGTATTTCAGATGCAGACGGCACATCTCGGCATCCCGCGCCGTCTTGGCGAGGATCGATGCGGCCGATATGACGGGATGCAACCGGTCGCCACCGACGATCGCCCGGGCCCGGCAAGCGGAAAGCCTCGGGCAGCGGTCGCCGTCTATCCAGGCTTCGTCGGCGGGCGTCGCCAGGCCCTGCACCGCCCGCTGCATGGCCAGCAAGGTCGCCTGCAGGATGTTCATTCTGTCTATCTCCTCGACGCTGGCGCAGGCGACGGACCAGGCGCTCGCAGTGGCGCGGATCTCCTGCGCCAGTCGCTCCCTGCGTCTGGGCGCCAGAAGCTTGGAGTCGGCAAGCCCCTCAATCGGCCGCGCCGGGTTAAGAATGACCGCTGCAGCGTAGACGGGCCCCGCGATCGGGCCACGGCCCGCCTCGTCGACTCCGCACACGCGCGGGCTAGGCATGGGCCGCGTCGAGCACCCCAAGCACCGCGTCCGCCGCTTTCTGTGCGGTGTTCTGGCGCAATTCCAGGTGGATCTCCCGAAAACGTGCGACCTGCTTGCGCCGCTGATCCGCGTCGTGCAGCAACTCGGTGAGCGCGTTGGCGAGCGCGCCCGGTGTCGCTCGTTGCTGCAGGAACTCGGCGACGACGGTATCGTTTGCCAGGATGTTCGGCAAACCCACATACGGCAGACGGATCATGCGTCGCATCAGCGTCCACGTCACCGGGGACATGCGGTACGCGATGACCATCGGCGTCTTGAACAGTGCCGCCTCGAGCGATGCAGTGCCGCTGGCGACCAGGGCGATATCTGCCGCCGCGAGTGCTTCGTGAGAATGGCCGAACATAAGTGTGAGCGGAAGCTCGCTGCCGGCATGGTGACGCATCGCCGTCTCGAAAAGATCCCGCGTTTCGCGCGAAGCCATGGGGCAGACGAAATGAATCTCCTTGAACTCTTCGTACAGGCGGCGTGCCGTCTTTACGAACGTTTCGGCCATGTAGTGCAGCTCGGATTTCCGGCTGCCCGGCAACAAGGCGATGATCGGATGCCTCATCGGCAGCCTCAGTTGGGCCCGTGCCTCGTCCTTGTTCACCTCCAGGGGAATCAGGTCCGCCAACGGATGGCCGACGTATGTAACCGGCACACCGGCCTTCTCGTAGAGCGGCGCTTCGAACGGAAACAGCGCAAGCATGTGGGAGACGGCCGCCGAGATCTTGCCCATACGGCCGGCGCGCCAGGCCCAGATCGACGGGCTGACGTAGTGCACCGTGGGGATTCCCGCGTTCTTGAGGCCGCGCTCGAGATCCAGGTTGAAGTCTGGTGCGTCGACCCCGATGAAAATCGACGGAGGATTGTCGAGCAGGCGCGCGGCGAGCTGCCTGCGGATACCGGTAATCTCGCGATAGTGCCGCAACACTTCCGCGTAGCCGCGCACCGATAGCTTCTGCATCGGATGGAGCGAGTCGAAACCCAGCGCCTGCATTTTCGGGCCGCCGATGCCCGAGAAGCGCAGTGCCGGGCGGCGCCCGGTGAGCGCGGCGATGAGATGGGCCCCCAGTAGGTCGCCCGAGGCCTCGCCAGCGACCATCGCGACCCGTGATCGGTCAGACACGGCTTAGCGGATGATGCCGCGCGCCGAGCGCGCGAGAAACTCGACTATCAGCCGCACTTCGCTGCATCCCTCGGCGAGCACTTCCAGCTCGCGCCGCGCCTCCTCGAGACCCAGCCCGGATCGGTACAGCGCGCGATAAGCGCGCTTGAGCATGGCGATGGTGTCGGCAGCGAACCCGCGTCGGCGCAAGCCTACACTGTTGATGCCATAGGGCTTCGCCATGTTGCCTGCCGCCATGACATATGGCGGCAGATCCTGCGGCAGGTAGGTCCCCATGCTGGTGAAACTGTGGGCGCCAATGCGCACGAACTGATGAACCAGTGTCATGCCGCCGAGAATGGCCCAGTCTTCGACATGGACGTGCCCCGCGAGGCCGCAGTAATTGGCGAATATGGTATGGCTGCCAATCTGGCAATCGTGCGCGAAGTGCACGTACGCCATGATCCAGTTGTCGTTGCCGATTCTGGTCACTCCCGCATCCTGCACCGTGCCGCGGTTGATCGTCACGTATTCGCGGATCGTATTGCCGTCGCCGATCTCGACGGCGGTGTCTTCGCCCGCGTATTTCTTGTCCTGGGGTGCGGCACCGATCGAAGCAAACGGAAAAATGTGATTGTTTTGTCCAATTCGAGTGCGGCCGTCGATCAACACGTTCGATTCGACACGCGTTCCGGCGCCAATCTCGACCTGGGAACCAATGATCGCAAAAGCGCCCACGGACACATCCGGTGCCAGCTTCGCCTCCGGATGAACGATTGCCGTCGGATGAATCATGCACCCTCTTCGGCGAAGGTGCGTCCAGTGCAGAGAATTTCCGCCTCCGCGACGATGGCGTCCTCGACGCGGGCTTTGCATGTGAACTTCCAGATGCCGCGCTTGCTCCCTATGATCGCAACCTCGATTTCGAGTTGGTCCCCGGGAACCACTGGCTTTCTGAAGCGAGCCTTGTCGATGCCTGCGTAGTAGTACAGCCCGTTCTCTCCAGGCTGCTCCCCTACGGTGCGGAACACAAGAATCGCCGCGGCCTGCGCCATCGCTTCGAGAATCAGCACTCCTGGCATGATTGGGCGCCCGGGAAAATGGCCCGGAAAATACGGCTCGTTAACGGAAACATTCTTCAGTGCGACAATCCGCTTCCCGGGCTCACATTCGGTTACCCGATCGATCATCAGCAGCGGAAAACGCTGCGGCAGGTGCTTGAGCACATCGTAAACGTCCATCTCAGCCATTTTTGTCCTTTCTCCGGAGAAGCTCTTCTAGCGCGCGAACACGATCTGCGAGTTCGGAAAGATGGCGCAGCAGGGCGGCGTTGCGCGCCCAGGAGGCATTGCGGTCGAACGGGAACACGCCGGTATAGGTGCCCGGTTGGTGGATCGAGCGGGAGATGAGCGTGCCCGCCGATACGTTGACCCCGTCCACGAGCTCGAGGTGCCCCAGGATCACCGCGGCGCCGCCGATCGTGCAATGCTGCCCGATGCTGGCACTGCCCGCTATGCCGACGCACCCTGCGATGGCGGTATGGGCACCGACTCGCACGTTGTGGCCGATTTGAACCTGATTGTCGAGCTTCACTCCGTCCTCGACGACCGTATCGTCGATCGCGCCGCGATCGATTGTCGTGTTGGCCCCTATCTCGACGTCATCGCCGATCAGAACTCGGCCGATCTGGGGGATCTTGATCCATCGCCCCACGCTCTCGGCAATTCCGAATCCGTCCGCACCGATCACTGCGCCCGAATGGATGATTGCGCGCAGCCCGATCCGGCAATCATGGTAGACAACGACCGAGGGATGCAGTCTGCTGTCGTCGCCGATCGAGCTGCCCTGCCCGACGTAACTGCCGGCGCCGACCCACACTCTTTCGCCCACGCGCGCCCCGTCCGCCACTATTGCGCCCGCGTCGATCCGCGCGGTTACGGCGACCCGAGCGCTCGCCGAGATCTGCGCCAGCGGATCCCGGCCGGGCTCCGGCGCGGATACCGGATTGAACAGCTGGGACACGCGCGCGAAATATGCGTACGGGTTGTCGCAGACGATGCGGGGAATGGCAGTAAGGCCCTGCGCGCTGTCGCCAAGAACGACCGCCCCTGCTCGCGTTGCCGCAAGCTTGCCCTTGTGCCGGAGGTGCGAGAAGAAGGTGATCTGGTCTGGACCGGCGTGCTCGAGAGAGCCTACCTGCCGGATCAGAGCTTCCGGGTTGCCGACCACGCGGCCGCCGAGGCGCGAGGCGATCTCCGCGAGCGTGAAAGACACCGGCATCTCATTTCGCGGGCGGCTTGCCCTCCAGCGCCTTTATAACCTTGTCGGTTATGTCGATGCGTGGATTGACGTAAACGCCGTCCTGAAGGATGGCGTCGTAATGCTCGCGCTCGGCGATCTGGCGAATCACCCGGTTCGCCTGATCGAGCAACTGCGCCATTTCCTCGTTGCGCCGCTGGTTGACCTCATCACGGAAGTCCCGGTCTCTCCGCTGCAGTTCGCGATTGAGCTCGTTGAACTCGCGCTCCTTGCTGCGGCGCTGCGAATCCGACATCGTCACCGCGTTCTTTTCCAGATCACTCTGCATCTTCTTGAGTTGACTAGCCAGCTTCTGCAGATCCCGCTGCTTCTTCGCGAACTCGCTTTCGAGCCTCTTCGACGCCTGCGCCGCGGGCGCCGAATCGCGCAAGATGCGCTCGGTATTGACGAATCCGATCTTGGACTGGGCCAATGCGGGTGCCGGAAAGGCGGCCCCCAGGCTCACGGCGACGATGAAGACCCTCGGTAACTGCATGGTGGTTGTACCCGTGTCTGGTTCAGAAGGCGCTGCCAAACGTGAATTGTAACCTCTGCACGTTGTCTCCCGGTTTCTTGTTTAGCGGAACGCCAAGGGACAGACGCAGGGGACCAAGCGGAGAGCTCCAGGCGAGCGCCAGGCCGGCGGAATAGCGCAGCGCGCGCGCCGAGAAGGGCTCGCCTTCACCGTAGACTTGCCCGCCGTCGATAAAGGCCCCCAGCCGCAGCGACTTGTCGTTCAAGGCACCGGGCATGGGAAACAAGATCTCGGCGTTGCCCACGATCCTCCTTGTGCCGCCAAGCGCATTATTGAGCGGATCGCGTGGGCCGAGCGAATAGGGGGCGTAGCCGCGTACGGTGTCAGGCCCCCCGGCGTAGTAGTTCTTGAAAAAAGGGAGCGGCTTTCCTCCAATGCCTCCGGCGTACCCCAGCTCGCCTTTCAGGCGCAGCGTGTAGATACGGGTAAGCGGCGTGAGCCAATGTCGCGTGTAACTGAGCTTGTAGTACTCGAGATCGCCCGCACCGACTTCGAGGCTAACCCGCGACAGAACGCCCGAGGTCGGCACGATGACGCTGTCGCGCGTGTCGCGCCCCCAACCCACAGTTACCGCGCCGTAGCCGTACTTGTTGCCGAATTTGCTCTCGAAGTCGGTATAGACGAAGGGGCTGTTGGCGAATGTCTCCAATTTCACCGACTCCGCGCTCAAACCCAGACTGACCGAATCCGTTTCGGACAAAGGGTAGCCGAAATTTATCCCGCCGCCGATCGTCTTGGTACTGTAGGCGCCGATGACGAGCTGCGACGCATCGACGTCGCGCTTATAGATGTCGAATCCCCTGCTTATACCGTCGACAGTGTAATACGGGTTGACATATGACAGGGAATAGGTCTGATTCACACTGCCGCTGTTGATCTGAACGGAGAGGTACTTCCCACTGCCAAACACATTGGGCTGGGTAATCGACGCGGAAACGATGACCTTGTCGATGTTCGAAAAGCCCGCCCCGAGCAGCAACGCGCCCGTCGCCCTCTCCTTTACCGTGAAGTCGACATCGACCTGGTCGGAGCTGCCCTCCACGGGCGTCGTGT
>Ga0102953_1002734_pt1 | contig 10215 bp, 6 predicted proteins | sample SalPon2A_C_D2_MG_FD_78509 | JGI IMG/M metagenome (GOLD analysis project Ga0102953, IMG submission 78509) | Soil microbial communities from South San Francisco under conditions of wetland restoration - Salt Pond MetaG R2A_C_D2_MG | ecosystem: Environmental > Terrestrial > Soil > Wetlands | place... | reverse complement strand
TGGGCATCACCACCGGTTGGGCCTGGTAGGGAAGTCCGAGGTCGAAGTCGCTGAGCACCTTCCCCGCCGCGTCGAGCAGGACGATGTGCGAGCCGTAGCCGAGAGCGCTCAGACTGCTGCTGCTCGCCCACAACTCGAAGGCGACGTTGCTGCGGTCGAGATTCGGATCGGCCAGCTGTCGCAACTGCGCCGTGTTCTGTGAGAGTTCGCGAAGGAGTTCCTCCACCAGCACCCGTCGCCAGTTGTCGCGGGGATGCAGACGATCGAGGGCGCGTTCGGTGGCCACGCTCTCCTTCAGTCCGCGATAGACCTGACGCAAGCCCTCCGCCTGCGTCGCGCTCAACCAAAGGATGAGGGCCAGGGCCGCCACCACGCGCACGGAGAACGAGGGGTGCTGCATCGCGCGGGAAACCGAGACGGCCGCGATGGGCAAGAGGAAGGCCCAGAAGGCGCGCGAGCTACCGCCGTCCAAAAGCAGAACGGCCGCCCCCAAAAGCAAGCCCGCGACGAAGGCCAGGAGGTGGCGGAATCGGAGATGGCGCAGCCATCGCTCCCAACCCAAAAACACGAACCCGACGGGCGCCAGGAGCGCGAGCAGCATGGCCCAGTGGAGCACTTGAAAGGGAAGGGTGAAGAAGGGTGCGTCCAGACCGATGAGCTTGGGATTGGCGTTCTGGGCCACCACTCGCTGGAGAGTGTACAACCAAGCCAGGGCAGCGCCGCTGAGGAGAAGCAGCAGGATCGCGCCCGTCCAACGCCGAACCCGCCCCTCCCCTTCGCGCAGGAAGTACAGCCAGGAAGGCAAGAGCAGCAGCAACACGAGGGCCAGGGCCAGGGAGCTACAAAAGAAATCGAGTACGCTGCGCAGGAGTCCGAAGCCCCAGGTGGTCGCAAAGTAGGCCGGTTCGAGCAGCCAGTGCATGAGTCCGTGCTCGCTCGTGAAGGCGTGGTGCAGCACCTGCGCCCGATCGATTCCGAAGCGAAAGACGAGCACCAAGAGCGCGAGCGCGGCAGCAGTCGCCACGCTGCGGCGGTTCACCCTTCTTCCACTCCAGCCGCGCCAGGCCAGAGCGGTGGCGACCAAAAACGCGGCCAGAAGCAGGAGGGCGAGCACGCGGCCTTCGTGCTCCAGCACCATCCGCCTTTCCTCACGCGCTCCGGGAGCGGTGAGGATGACCCAGGCCCAGGGATCCTCTTCCGGGACCGCAACCACACGTTCCAGCGAACCGGTGATCTCCTCGGGCTCGGGCGGAGCCGCCCGCAGGCTGACCTGCAGCCCGGTCTTTCCCGAGAGCAGGCGGCCCGGATCGACGCCAACGCCCAGGCGGGGAAAGAGTTCGCGGGTGATTCCCAGACTCACGTCCAGGTAGGCGACACGCCCCTGCTCGTCTTGGGCGGACACGGTCAAATAGCGGCGGAAACCGTGGTCCACCAAGAGCGGTCGGGGTCCGGGCGCCACTCTTTCAGGGCCGGGAACCTGACCGGCCCAGTCGATGATCTGGCCGTCCTCCCAGCGCGAAATCCCTATTTCCAAATCGGTGGAGGCCAGACGCAGGGAGCGGGACAAGAGCTCCAGGTCGGCGTTGGGAAGCAGCGCCTCACGAGCACGCTCGCGCGCGTTGTGCTCGAGCTCCAGAAGGGAGGAGCGTACCCGTTCGGCCCCGGTATCCAGTCGAGTCCGCGCGAGCCGCAACCATACCCCATCCTCACGCGACGCGACGCTCGACAGGCGCAACCCCATGAGCGAAGCGGCGCAGAGGAGCACGAGCAGCACCACCCGCAAGATCGTGGTTCCGCGCGACACGAGTTTCCGCGCGCGCATCCACGACAGGAGCGCAAGGGTACTCAGGATGAGGGCGGCGGAGGGCCAGATCACCGCCTCGCCAGTGGTGGAGAGAAGCAGCGCACCCAGAGCGAGAACGACCCAAAGGGGAAAGGTTCGCACCATTAGCAGTCCATCCGGCGACGCTCGACTTCCATCAGGGAAGGGCGCGCAGTTCGCTCACACGCCACTCATGTTCCACGCGACGGAGTCTCACATAGAAACGGCGCAAACTCGAATCGTCCAGCGCCAGCTCGGGGACGCCGTGAGCGCTGTCAGGATTGTCGAAATCCTGTGGGCATGGACAGTGTGACTCCTCGATGGAGTGCTGCGCGAAGAACGCCTTCAACAGGTAGAACACCTGCTGATGGCTGCGCAGCGGTTCCTCGTCCTTCAGCGACGCGTCGCTCTGTGGAGGTTCGAGTTGAAAGAGGATTTCCCCTTCGTCCATGAGTGCCGTGGCCTTCTCCGCGTCACCCTCGGTGAATGCGGCGCCCAGCTCGAGAAAGGCCTTCTCGGCGGCAATCGCCAGAGGGCGCATCTCGGGAGCCAGTTTTCGCACGGGAGCAGCCACGCTCTTGATCCTGGTCGTGTCATGCCGCGTCACTTTCGCCGCCTTGGTCTGAGCGGCGGATCCCTCACAGAGGAGACCGAGAGCGAGGAGAGAGAGCAAGAATTTCGGTGCGAGAGAGCGAAGCATGGGCCCTCCACGGGTGGATGTGACGGGGCGACCTGTAGAGGATAGCATCTGCGCGCCGTCCTGGACACCTTCGCCCGTTTTCAGGCACGAAAAAGGCCGCCCCGAGTTGATCGGGACGGCCCGGCAAAGCGAAGAAGCATCCTTCTCAGGCCAGAGCGCCACGCTTTCCGCGCTTGCGATCCGAAGAACGCCACTTGTACCACAGGATGACCAGCGGGCTCGATACGTAGATCGAGGAATAGGTACCCACCACGATCCCAACCGTCAGTGCGAAGGCGAAATCATGGATCACCGCCCCACCGATCAAGTAGAGGATGAACGCCACGAAGACCGTGGTCAGCGAGGTGATGATCGTGCGGCTGAGGGTCTCGTTGATGCTGCGATTGACGACATCTTCGTAGCTCTCCTTGCGCCGCAGGCGCATGTTCTCGCGAATGCGGTCGAAGACGACGATGGTATCGTTCAGCGAATACCCGATGATGGTCAGAAATGCAGCCACGATGCTGAGGCTGATCTCCTTGTTCATCAACGAGAAGAGTCCCAGCGTGATCAAGACGTCGTGCACCAGAGTGAGCACTGCCGCCAATCCGAAGTTGAAGACGAAACGGAAGGTGATGTAGAGCACGATGAGGATCAGCGATACGAAGATCGCGTTGGTCGCACCCTTCCGTAACTCCTCGCCGATCTTCGGCCCGACCGTTTCCTCGCGGCGCAACTCGACCTGATGATCGGGCAACGCTTTCGCGACGACGCCTTGCACGGTCTGGTGCTCTCCGGTCACCGCTTCGCTCTCATCCAGCTTGTCCACGTAGATGAGGACCTCTTGGGGTCCCCCGAAGGTGGTCACCTGGGAGACCTTGATCCCGCCCTCGGCCAGGGCGCTGCGGACTTTGGAAACCTCGGGCGCGGGTGTGATGCGCAGCTCCACGATGGAGCCGCCCCGGAAGTCGATGGACAAGAGCGGCCCGTGCTTGACGATCAAGGAGACGACTCCCGCCAGGATGAGCAACATGGAGATCGTGGCCGCGATCTTCTTCTTGCCCAGGAAATCAATGTGTTTGTCGGTCAAAAACTGCATGGTGCCCGTCCCCTTAAATGCTCAGCTTGCGGGGCGTACGTCCCTGCAGCCAGAAGTCATAGACCGTTCGGGTGAAAATCAACGCGGAGAACATACTGGTCAAAATCCCGATGCTCAGCGTGACTGCGAAGCCCTTGATGGGGCCGGTTCCGAAGTAGTACAGCACGACCGCGGCGATGAAGGTGGTGATGTTGGCATCGACGATGGTACGCGTGGCATTCGCGTAGCCCGCGTCGATCGATGCCCGCACCGTCTTCCCCGCGCGAAGTTCTTCGCGTATTCGTTCGAAGATGAGGACGTTGGCGTCGACCGCCATCCCCACCGTCAAGATGATCCCGGCGATACCCGGGAGCGTCAGGGTGAGGTGGAGCTGCGCCAGAAGTCCCATCAACAGCAACAGGGTCACGAAGAGACCGAAGGTGGCCAGCACCCCCGCCATGCGGTAGTAGAGGATGATGAAGAGAACGACCACGATGAAGCCTAGAATGGCCGCGTTCACTCCCTGCTTGATGGAGTCGCGTCCCAGACTCGGTCCCACCGTGCGCTCTTCGGCGATTTTGACGTCGGCGGGAAGGGCACCGGCTCTGAGCATCAGAGCCAGATCGCGCGCTTCGGTGTCACGCTCGAATCCACCGGAGATCACGGCCGAACCGTTGGGAATGCGCTGGCGAATGTTGGGCGCGCTGATGACCACGTCGTCGAGCACGATGCCCAGCTTGCGGCCGACGTTGGCGCCGGTCACGTTGGCGAACTTGATGCCGCCGCGCCGGCTGAAGCCCAGATTGACCATGAGCAGAGGCGGCCGGTCGGGATCGGGCGAGACTCCGGCGTTGCGGACCTCACCTCCGGTGAGTTCGACTTTCTTGTCCACCAGGTAGAGCAGAAACGCAGGGCGTCCGTCGTTGCCGGTGAGCTGCTCGCTTCCCCACAGCCATTCCACATCACGAGGCATGATGCGTTGCGCCTCGGGCGTATGGAGCAGAGCATCCACGCGCGGCTTGTTCGCCTCGCTGACCGGAAGCGCGCCACGGTTCTTCAGGAAGGGCCCCATGAGAGAGGTGAGCGGGTGCTCCTTCTCCCAGTCTCCCACCTCGCCCGTCGACTCCTCGTCCTTTCCTCCGAGGTCACTCAGAAGATCGCCCTTGGAGCTGTCGGAGGCGGCCTGCGCCATCTTCGTGGAACTCGAATCGGCGGCGGTGGAGTCGCTCGCGCTGAGTTCGCTCTCTTTGTCCAGAGCGCTCTCGACCGAATCCGGCAAGCTACCGCTCGTGGCCAGCACGCGATCCAGACGCGCCAAAAGACTGGTCACGTCCGCACCCTCTCGCACCATGCGGAACTCCAGACGCGCGGTCTTGCCGATGAGGCGCTTGGCGCGTTCGGCGTCCTGCAGACCGGGCAGCTGGACGATGATCCGGGAAGTGCCTTCGCGGCGCACGTCGGGTTCGGAGACTCCGAACTGGTCGATGCGGTTGCGTAGGATCTCCAGCGTGCGCTTGATCGCGTCCTCGGAGGTGCCCTTTTCCACCGTGCTCTGATCCACGTCGAGCACCAGGTACATCCCACCCTGAAGGTCGAGACCCCGCTTGATCGCGTGGGAGTGCAGCTTGTCGAGTTTGGTCAGGCCCTCGGGAGTGGAGGCCAGGGCCTTCTCTTTTGCGGCGCTCATGCGGCTGAGTTGCAGCGTGGGCCAGAGGTTGATTCCAGCCCAGATCGCCAGCACCACGATGAGCGCGGCTTTGATCTGTAATGATCGTTTCATTCCATTTTCACCCAACTGGCGCAGAAGCGAGAAGCCCGCGCTCCGGGGGTTTGGTTGGTGCCGTGAGGTTCAGCCGGGCGCATCCCGGCCTCGGCGGGATTCGGGCGGAGGCGAGCTTCCAGCAAGGAGTTCCGTCTGCGACCGAAACCCAACAAGTATAGCCGGGCCTCTCAGCCTGTCAACGAGGGCACGGCGATTCAGGACTGCGGAAAACTGCGCAGGATCTCACTCAGAAAGACTGGTTTGACGTCTCGCGGGTCCAACTGGGGCAGAATTTCCTGCAGCACGCGGGCCGTGGCCGGCTCGGGATGGCCGATTCCGATGGCCGTGCCCTTGCGGCGCGCCCGCTCGATGAGCCGCTGGAGCCTCTGCTCGATGAGAGCCGGGTCCTGCACGTCCAGATCCAGAAAGAGGTCGTTGCGCAGGGCGGGCACGTGGGAGCGCCGAACCGTCTCGTAAGCCACCGAATGGGGGCTGGTGAGACTATCCAGGAAATACAGGCCACGCTCGGCCAGCACCTGGGCCACCACCTCCATCCCGCCGGGGTGCTGGGTGAATTCGCTGCCCATGTGGTTATTGAGGCCCTGCACCCCGGAGAGCTCGTCCAGGGCGCGTTCGAGGCGACGCCGGACTTCCTCGCGGCTCATGTCCACCATCAGGGCCAGCTTTCCCGGACCGGGGCTGCTCCCGGCCACCGGTTCCATCGGCATGTGGAGGATCGCCTCTTTCCCGGCGCGGCGCGCCTCGCTGAGCACCCGCAGACTGGCCGGGCGCTCGGGCAGAATGGCCACGGTGATGGGGACCGACAGAGAAAGCAGCTGACGCACCGTCGCGTTCAGGTTGTGTCCGAAGTCATCCACCACGATGGCCAGAAGACCCTTGGGCGGAGGAGGCGGCTGCAAAGCCGATGCCTGGGGGCCGCGCCGGGCCAGCAAGCGGTGGCTCACGTAGCCCTTCCCCCCCAACCAGAGCTCCAAGACCGAGGAGCCCTGATCCTCGAAACGCTCCCCTTTGGCGACCTGGCCGCCGGCCGCCTCGAGGCGCCGGGTCACGGCCAGATTGAGCGCGAAGAGATCGCAGCTGGCGCCGACCTCCACCTCGACCGGATAACCCGGATGGACCACCACGCTGTCGGGGGGGATGCCCGCGTCCATCAGGCCGTCGAGCAAACTGCTCTGCCAGAGCTGCGCGCAGTGCTCCTGGGCGCTCGCCACCCCGCGCTCGGCCAACCAGATTTCGCCCCGCTCACTTCTGAGCCAGGCCACGGTGGCGCTGCCTGCCACCAGGATCATGACGAGCAGGACGAGAACGGGACGGGCGCTGCGCTGTGATTTCTTGGACCGGCCGCGCCGGCGTCTCTTGGGGCTTGCGAACATCGAGGGTGGCTCTCCGCTGTGATTCCATGGGCGCTCCCGGCCGGAAAGCCGGGCACGCGGGTTCGCGTTGTCTTAGCACAGGGCACGCCCCAGCGTCCACGAACGAAGATGCCCCCGCCAAAGGCGGGGGCATCGTGGTCGTGAGGGAGAAAGACAGGAAGACGAGCGGCTCAGCCGCCCAGGTTCTGTCCCTGGTCCTCCCAGACCTTGATTTTGTAGAGGGTGGTCCCGTCGTCCTGCGGGTAGCCCTTCACGTAGAAATCGTTGTCTCCGGTGACCAGCGTGGTCTGCTCGACCCCCTGGAAACTGACCTTGATCCCCACCTTGTAGCGCGCCTTGACCGTCCCCTCGTAGAGCTGGTCGGTCCCCGGATCCTGCCAGTCGAAGACCTTGGAGAAGGTGGTGAACTCGATGCTCAGGACGGGCGGGATGTCCTCCTTCTTGATGAGGTCGTAGCCGGCAGCGCCCTCGAAGATAGACTTCGCCGAATCCAGTTCCTCGGTGCGTCCCCAGCTGGGACCCACGAACTGCTCCAGGCCGTCGTTGGGATCGAAGAAGAACTGAAATTGATCGTCCAGAAGCTTCTGGTACTCCACGAGCGTACGCTGCTCCCAGGCGTTCTTGAAGTTGGCCATACACTGGTCGGGGGAGGTGGCGGGTTTGAACACCCCGGGATCGGTGCCACCGCCGCCGTTATTCTTACTCTCGTCGGGGGAAAAGACACCGCAGCCCGCCGCGAGTACTGCGATGAGAAACAGCAGCAAGACGGGAGTCAGCCGGCGCTTGAGTCGAGTTGGGGCAAACATGGGCAAAACCTCCAATGATGCGTCCTTGTGGACGGAATTGTAGCAAATCGGCGAGGACGATGCCATCGTCCCGAGTGTCGCGGAAAATTTGGTTTAGCAATTGAGTTTCAGTTACCTCCCGCCAATTCGGCCCGCAGCTCCCCGAAAGGCAATCCTGAGCTGTCATTGTCCCTCCAGAGGACCATGGTGACCAGACTCCCGCGCAGAAATTCGTAGTCGGCGATCCCCTCCCAGCTGCGGCCGGTGGGCGTTCCCGCTGCGTCCACTTCGTTGACCACGTAGCGCGCGGTGAGCCGTGTGACGTCGCCGCTGTCGGTGGGCCCGGAGAGAATGCTGTCGGCCAGCGAGGCCTGGAAGAGCGAGCCCGCGAAAGCGTTCTGAATGAACTCTCTCTCCCGATCCTTGTCCCACACCGTGCCGAACACGTCCGGCCAATTCGCGGCCAGGCCGGCCGTGGGTTCGTAGACGAAGTCCTTGCCGATGACATCAAGATACTCCGTCGGGTCCCCGCACTTCAACGCCCCCTCCAGATTGAAGATCACGTTTTCCCAACGGTCGTTGAAACGGAAGTCGACCTGGCAGCCACCGCCGAAATCGGGCTGCTCGGGCGTACGCGTCTTGAAGAAGCATCCGCCCAAGAGCAATGCGGCGAGCACGGTGATGAGGAGCAGACGCGGCATCGAAGCCCTTTCAGAAAGCCCAGGACAAGTAAGTGGAGGAGGTGAAGTAACGCCGGTCCCGTTCGATGCGGATGACGCGCGGCGGCCCGTAGGCCCACACGTAGCCCAGGTCCAGGGAGAGGGTCATGCGATCGTTCAGGAAGGTCTGAAGTCCCTTCACGCCGGCGCGGATGTTTCCCTGAAATTCATCGTTGGCACCCTGCAGAGTGCGCCAGGTGCGGTTGGTCTCCACCGAGACCTTGTATCCCAGCACGAGCGGAAATGAGACCGATGCGTTCAACCTCTGTTCGTCCTGACGGCGCGCCAGGTCGTCGGTGTAGCCGCTCGCCTCCACGTCATCCTGCAGCAGCTTGTTGCCGCCGCGCGTCCGGTCCACGCTGTGGCTGAGGCCGAAGCTGGCCGCGCCCGGCAACTTCAAATTGAGATCCGTCTTGAGCTGCGTGCGCTTGTAGAACTTGTCCCGTTGGTTTACTTCGGGCACGTACGAATAGTAGTAGTCGGTGTAGTCGATCCCGAGCTGGTAACTCTGCGAGAAACTCACGGCCTGCGTGAGCTGCCAGGCGTAATCGCCACTCACTTTCCAGGTGTTCTGGTCGCGGTTGTTGTTGGCCACTTGCTTCGCATCCAGAAAGACGTTGGCCGCGGTCTTGTAGGTTCCGGTGAGCGTCACCTTGATCTTGCTGAACGCATCCGAACTCAGTCTGGCGTCCACGCGCTTGGAGAGCACGTCGATATCCAGGGTTCCCGTCTCCAGTTTGTAGTCGTAGACCTGTTGGGTCAGGTCCTCGGCGTACAGGACCTTGAGATCGGTGGCTCCCAGGAGGTGTTGATCGATGGTGAAGCTCACGCTGTTCGAGTTGCTGAAGTGCTTGCCGCGCAGCTCCTTGGACCCTCTGGAGCGCCGGTCGTCCCAGAGCTGGCTGAGACCGAGGCTCACCTTCAGGCTTCCCGCCTGCGCGTAGCGGAAGGTGACATCGCCGTTGAAGTTTTGCGTGTGTTCGGGAATGAAGCCCTGCTCGCTCAGAGTGTAGTGGGTTTCCTTGCGCTGCAGGTTGTAGCCCAAATTGGTTCTCAGCGAGCGGTAGATGGGCGTCGTGGCCGTGAGGTTGACGCTGGTGATGTTCCTGCTCTCGCTCTCGCTGCCCACGATCTTGAGCCGGGTGTCGGGATCGAAGATCGAGACTCCGCGAAAGTCCTTCAGATAATCCAAACGGTCTTCGTTGAAGACCTGTCGACTGATTTGGGCACTGAAGCTGCGGTTCTTCCCCTGCTGCCAGCGGAGATTCACCCCCAAGGTGTCGCTCACGCTGGTTTTGGTATCCTGCTGGGCGTTGCTTCCGTCGGTCGCCGCGGAAAGAGTCTGCGGTCCGGCCGAGACGTCCAGGCCGGCATTCAGCGCCACGTTCATGCCGCCCACTTTCCGGCCGGTTCCCAGCGAGAAAGTGCCGGTATTGAGGGTCTGGTTCGTGGCGCCCGCGCGAGAACCCGAAGTGACCTTGTCGTCCTTGATGTTCCCCTTGACCGCCCACTTGCCGTCGATGCCGGTGTCGCCGAGATCCGCGGTGCCCGTCAGACTGGAGGAGAGATTGGTATTCTCCGAGGTACTCTTGGCGAAACCGACGCGGTTCGTTTCGTTGCTGCGGCGCCGGAAGTCGAGGTTGAAGCTTCCCCAATCGCTCATGGGACGCTTCCAGCTGCTATGGATCTCGCGGCCCACTTTTTTCTGCTGGGTGGCGGGTTCCTCGAGGCTCTCGCGATGGTAGCTGCTCGTGGTGGAGAAACCGCCCGCCACCAGCAGGGGAACGTTGATGTCGAAATAGGGTCCGTAGTTGGACTGTCCGGAATCGTAGCCGCCCTTGAGCGTGGGCCGGTTCCTCACTTCCGGTCCCACGAAACCGAGCCAGGCCATTCCACCCAACTCTTCCAGCTGTTTGCGGAGTCCCACAATTCCGGTGGAATCGCTCTTGGCGGCGGAGTTCGCCTGGGAGCTGGAG
>Ga0102953_1002733_pt1 | contig 10217 bp, 8 predicted proteins | sample SalPon2A_C_D2_MG_FD_78509 | JGI IMG/M metagenome (GOLD analysis project Ga0102953, IMG submission 78509) | Soil microbial communities from South San Francisco under conditions of wetland restoration - Salt Pond MetaG R2A_C_D2_MG | ecosystem: Environmental > Terrestrial > Soil > Wetlands | place... | reverse complement strand
GCGGTCAGTCGGGCTGGTAGGCGAGCGACGGGCCCAGCCAGCGCTCGACCTCGCTCACGGCCATGCCCTTGCGGGCCGCGTAGTCCTCCACCTGCTCCCGGGTCAGCTTGCCCACGTCGAAGTAGCGCGCCTTCGGGTGCGCCAGGTACAGCCCGGCGACGCTGGCCGCGGGCGTCATCGCCATCGACTCGGTCAGGCGCACGCCGCAGGTGGCGTCCGCGTCCAGCAGCCGGAACAGCGTCGCCTTCTCGCTGTGGTCGGGCTGGGCGGGGTAGCCGGCTGCGGGCCGGATGCCCCGGTAGCCGCCCCGGAGCAGCGCCGCGCGGTCGAGACGTTCGTTCGCGGCATAGCCCCACAGCTCGCGGCGCACGCGAGCGTGCAGGTGCTCGGCGAGCGCCTCGGCCAGGCGATCGGCCAGCGCTTTCGTGAGGATCGCGTGGTAGTCGTCGTGGGCGGCTTCGAACGCGGCGGCCAGGGCGTCGGCGCCGATGCCCGCGGTGAGGGCGAAGCCGCCGACCCAGTCGGGCGTCCCCTCCGGCGCCAGATAGTCCGAGATCGCCAGGTTGGGCTCGCCGGCACGCTTGCGGGTCTGCTGCCGCAGGCCGTGGAGCACGCCGGCCGGGCGGTCGCGGCGGTCGTCCCGCCACACCACGATGTCGTCGCCCCGGCGGTTGGCGGGCCACAGCCCGACGACCGCCCGCGCCTGCAGCAACCGCTCGTCCACGATGCGGCCGAGCAGGGCCAGCGCGTCGGCGTAGAGGGTACGGGCCTCGGCGCCCTGCTCGGCGTCGTCCAGGACCTCCGGGAAGCGTCCGCGCAGCTCCCAGGCGTGGAAGAACGGCCCCCAGTCGATGACCTCGACGAGCGCGTCGAGGGGCACGTCCTCCAGCGAGGTGATGCCCGGCCGGGCCGGCGGCCGGACGTCGGCCTCCTCGGCCGCGAAGGGCAGAGCGTTGGCGCGCGCCTCGACGAGCGCCAGCAGGCGGCGCTCGGCGCCGCGCTGTTCGTGCCGGCGCCGCAGCGTGGCGTACTGCTCGGCCACCTCGGCCGCCAGCGCGCCACGCCGCGCGGGATCGATGGCCCGGGCGGTCACGGACACGGCGCGCGAGGCGTCCGGCACGTGCACCGCCAGGCCCGCCTCGAACGCCGGGGCGATCTTCACCGCGGTGTGAACGCGCGAGGTGGTGGCGCCGCCGATGAGCAGCGGCAGCCGCAGGTCCTCCCGGGTGAGCACGCGGGCGACGTGCACCATCTCGTCGAGCGAGGGGGTGATGAGGCCGGAGAGCCCGACCGCGTCCGCCTGCTCGCGCCGGATGGCCTCCACGATGCGCTCGGCGGGCACCATCACCCCCAGGTCGACGACCTCGAAGCCGTTGCAGGCGAGCACCACGGAAACGATGTTCTTGCCGATGTCGTGGACGTCCCCCTTGACGGTGGCCAGCACCACCTTGCCGGCGCTGCGCACCTGGCCCTGCTCCGCCTCCAGGAAGGGCGTCAGGTAGGCGACCGCCCGCTTCATCACGCGCGCGCTCTTCACCACCTGCGGCAGGAACATCTTGCCCGAGCCGAAGAGGTCGCCGACCACGTTCATGCCGTCCATGAGCGGCCCCTCGATCACGGCCAGGGCCGACCCCAGCTCCTGGCGCCCGGCCTCGGCGTCCTCCTCGGCGTAGTCGGCGATGCCCTTGACCAGCGCGTGCTCGAGCCGCCCCGCCACGCCCTGCTCGCGCCAGGCCTGCGCGCGCGCCTGGCTGCGCGCCTCGGGCTCGGCGTTCTGGGCGACCTCGAGCAGGCGTTCGGTGGCGCCCTCCTTGCGGGCGAAGAGCACGTCCTCCACCAGCTCGAGCAGGTCCTCGGGGACCGCCTCGTAGACCTCGAGCAGCGCCGGGTTGACGATGGCCATGTCCATCCCCGCCTGCCGGCCGTGGTAGAGGAAGGCGGCATGCATGGCCTCGCGCACGCGCCGGTTGCCGCGGAACGAGAAGCTTACGTTCGACACCCCGCCCGAGACCAGCGCGCCGGGGAGCTCCCGCTTGATCCAACGCACCGCGCGCAGGTAGTCGAGGGCGTAGCGCTCGTGCTCCGCCATGCCGGTGGCGACGGTGAGGATGTTGGGGTCGAAGATGACGTCCTGAGGAGGGAAGCCGACGCCGTCGACGAGGATGCGGTAGGCGCGCTCGCACACGGCCACCCGGCGCTCGAAGGTGTCGGCCTGGCCGGACTCGTCGAAGGCCATCACCAGCACGGCCGCGCCGGCGCGCCGGCACACCGTCGCCCGGCGCCGGAACTCCGACTCGCCGTCCTTGAGGGAGATGGAGTTGACCACGCCCTTGCCCTGGAGGTGCTTCAGCCCTTCCTCCAGCACGCTGAAGTCGGAGGAGTCGAGCATCACCGGCACCCGGGCGATGTCGGGCTCGGAGGCGATGAGATCGAGGAAGGTGGCCATGGCGCCCACGCTGTCGAGCAGGCCCTCGTCCATGTTGACGTCGATCATCTGGGCGCCGCCCTCGACCTGATCGCGGGCGACGGCGAGGGCCGCCTCGAAGTCGCCTTCGCGGACCAGGCGCGCGAAGCGGCGCGAGCCGGAGACGTTGGTGCGCTCGCCGACGTTGACGAGGTTGGCGCCCGGGCGCACCACCAGGGGCTCGAGCCCGGCGAAGCGCGGCGAGGGCGGCGGCGCCTCGGGCTCGCGGGGGCGGTAGCGCGCCGCCGCCTCGGCGAACACCGCGATGTGCTCGGGGGTGGTGCCGCAGCAGCCGCCGATGACGTTGACCCAACCTTGCTGCAGGAAGCGCTCCATCACCGCCAGCATGTCGGCGGGCCCCTCGTCGTACCCCCCGAAGGCGTTCGGCAGCCCGGCGTTGGGGTAGGCCAGCGTGAACCGTCCCGTCAGCCTGGACAGCTCCTCGACGTGCGGCGCCAGGCCCGCCGGCCCCAGGGAGCAGTTGAGGCCGAAGGCGAGGGGCGAGGCGTGCTCCAGCGAGATCACGAACGCCTCGAGCGTCTGGCCGGAGAGGGTGCGGCCGCTGGCATCGACGATGGTGCCGGAGACGACCAGCGGGACCCGCGGGCCGCCTTCGCCGAACACCGTCTCCGCCGCGGCCACCGCAGCCTTGGCGTTGAGCGTGTCGAAGACCGTCTCGATGAGCAGCAGGTCGACGCCGCCTGCGATGAGACCGCGCATCTGCTCGGCGTATGCGCCGGCCAGCTGGTCGAAGGTGATGGCGCGGAAGCCGGGACGCTCGACGTCGGGGGAGAGGCTGGCCGTGCGGTTGGTCGGTCCGATCGAGCCGGCGACGAAGCGCGGGCGGGCCGCGGTGGCGAAGCGGTCGGCCGCCTCGCGCGCCAGCCGCGCGCCGGCCTCGTTGATGGCGCGGATCTCGCCGTCCAGCGCGTACTCCGCCAGCCCGACGGAGGTGGCGTTGAAGGTGTTGGTCTCGATGATGTCGGCCCCGGCGAGGAGGTACGCCTCGTGGATCCGGCGCACCTCGTCGGGGAGGGTCAGGTTGAGCACGTCGTGCGCTCCGAGGAGCGGCTTGGGATGGTCCGCGAAGCGCGCGCCGCGCACGGCCTCCTCGTCCAGCCGCAGGCGCTGGATCATGGTGCCCATGGCGCCGTCGAGGACGAGGATGCGCTCGGCCAGGCAGGCCTCCAGGCGTGCGCGCGCGTCCGAGACCACGGCCTACTCCACGTCCCGTCGGGCCACCAGCCACGCGGTCGCCGCCGCGAACACCACGGCGTAGCCCGCCATGACGGCGGCGGCGTGGGGGAGGGTGATGCCCTGACCGAGCAGGTTGCCCAGGGGCCCCAGGTCGGCCCCCTGCGGCGTGCCCGTGCTCTGGAGGAAGGGCTGGAGCAGGTGCCGGGCCGGCGCGTAGAGGTTGGCGTTGAAGAAGTAGTGGGGCAGGGCCTGCCATGCCTGCCTCAACCGCAGGGCCTGGAACACCGCGTTGTAGCGCGTCAGCGGGCGCAGCACGGAGAGCGTGTTGAGCACCGTGTAGAGGCCCTCCAGGAGCGCCGGCAGGAAGATCACCAGGATGATGCCGAGCGTGCCGCTCCGCACCAGGAACACCAGCAGGTAGGCCAGTAGCAGCGCGGCGAGGAGCTGCAGCCACTGCAGCCCGAAGAGGCCGGCGACCTGCCCCCACGGGCCCGCGAAGGTCGTGGGCAGGAACAGCGTGCCGAGAACGCCCGCGAGCGTGCCGACGATCAGGGCGCCGCCGAGCAACACCGCCAGCACGATCATGCCCGCGATCACCTTGCCCGTGAGCACGGCCATGCGGGCGGGCTGCACCGAGAAGACGGTCTTCCACATGCGCTGCGTGCGCTCCTCGCCGATGAACAGGCCGGCGAAGAGCGCCACCGCGATGATGTATCCGGTGGGGCTCATCAGCGCCGGGGCCATCAAGGCCAGCCGCGCCAGCCCGAAGGGAGAGGCGAAGCCCTGCAAGGCCTGCGCGATCTGCCCGCCCTGGTCCGCGAAGGATCCGCCCAGGTTGTGGTCCAGCACGGTCGCCGTGATCAACGCGACCGCAGGGAGCAGGACCCAGTAGAGGCCGGCCAGGAAGTAGAAGCGGCGCTTCCGGAAGCCCTTGAAGAGCTCCGCGCGCACCACGTTCGCCACGGCGGCGAGCATGGTGCCCGTCACGACGGCCGCCCCTCGGCGCCCACCAGCCTCAGGTAGGCGTCCTCCAGGCTGACGGCGCCGCGCCTGGCCTCCAGCACCTTGACCCCCTTCGAGGCGAGGCCCGAGAGCAGCTCCGGCGCGCGCGCCTCGGGTACGGCCACCCGCGCGCCCGCGTCACCGTGGGGCGAGGGCTCGAGGCCCATGTCCGCGAGCGCGTCGAGCAGGGCACGGCCGTCGATGGCCTCGAGCTCGTAGCTGACGGTGTTGACGCCCACGGCGCCGAGCAGCCCCTGGAGCGGGCCGTCGAAGCGAAGGCTGCCCTTGTCGACCGCCAGGATGCGCTCCACCAGCTTCTCGATCTCGGGCAGGATGTGGCTCGATATCAACACCGTCACGCCCTGGACGGCAACGGTCTTGAGCGCGGCCCGCACCTCGGCGATGCCCGCCGGATCGAGCCCGTTGGTCGGCTCGTCGAGCAGGAGCACCTTGGGCTTCCACAGCAACGCGCGCGCCAGCGCCAGCCGTTGCCGCATGCCCTGGGAGTAGGCGCGGACGCGCTTGTCCGCCGCGCGTTCCATGCGCACGAACTCGAGCACCTCGTCCAAGCGGCGCTCGGGCACGCCGCCGTGGAGGATGGCCGCGTGCCGGAGGTTGGCGCGGCCGCTGAGGTAGGGGTAGAAGCTCGGCTCCTCGATCATCGTCCCCACCTCGCGCAGGCTGGGGCCGGGCACGCGCCGGTCGAGCAGGCGGCAGCCTCCCCGGCTGGGCCGCACCAGCCCCGCCAGCATCCGCAGCGTGGTGGTCTTGCCGGCCCCGTTGGGGCCCAGGAAGCCGACGATCTCGCCGGGCTCGATGCTGAAGCTCAGGCCGTCCACCGCCAGCACGCGTCCGTAGCGCTTGGTGAGGCCCGCAGCGGCGATCGCAGTCACATGCCCTCCAGCGCCCGCCGTACGCCGGTGCCAGCGGCACCTGGCGCGGTCCGCGGCCTCTCGCCGCCGGGCGCGGACCCCATCTTATCCCGGCCAGGTCGGTGCTTTCCGGGCGGCGGGGCGTGTCGCTCGGGCCCGGCCTCACTCCGCCTTGGGCCCGCGGGCCATCAGGTCGCGGATGGCGTCCCGGGGGCGCTTGCCCTCGAACGCGACGCGGTAGACCTCCGCCGAGATGGGCAGGTCCAGGCGCAGCTCGGCGCCGAGATGATGCACCGCCGCGGCGGTCGGCAGCCCCTCGGCGGTGAGGCGTTCGGCCTCCAGCTCGTCCAGCGTGGCTCCGCGGGCGAAGCGGACGCCGGCAAGGTGGTTGCGGGACTGGGCGCTGACGCAGGTCGCCACCAGATCGCCCACGCCCGAGAGGCCGTAGAAGGTCCTCGGCTCGCCCCCGAGGCGCGTCCCCAGGCGCACGATCTCGGCCAGGCCGCGGGTGAGGATGAGGGCCTTGGCGTTGTCGCCCAGCCCGAGGCCGTCGCAGATGCCCGCCGCCACGGCGATGACGTTCTTCATGGCGCCGGCCACCTCCACGCCCACCACGTCCGTGGCGGTGTAGACGCGGAACCGCGCCTCGTCGAAGAGCGCCTGCACCCGGCGCGCCAGGGAGGCGCTGGCACTGGCCACGGTGGCGCCCGCGGGCTTGCCGGCGGCGATCTCGGCCGCGAGGTTGGGGCCCGAGAGGACTGCCAGCACGCTGGCGGGCCGCGCCTCCAACACCACCTGGCTGAGGCGCAGGAAGCGCGCCGGCTCGATACCCTTGCTGGCCAGCACCAGCGGCGGCGGGCGCTCCGGCAGCCGGTCCGCGAGGGCGCGTACGCTGCGGCTGGGCACCGCCACCAGGGCGAGCTCGGTGCCCTCCAGGGCCTCGCCCAGCTCGGCGGTGAGCGTCAGCCCGGCCGGCAACGGCACGCCCGGCAGGTAGGCGGCGTTCTCGCCCGCGCGGGCCATGGCCTCGACCTGCTCGGGGCGGCGCGCCCACAACCGGACGTCATGCCCGGCGCCGCGGAGGAGCGAAGCCAGCACCGTGCCCCAGGCGCCGGCGCCGAGGACGGCCAGGTGCGCGACGCCCTCTGACGTGTCGGACATGCTCCCAGCGTAGCAGGGTGCTAGTATGGCACTCGATCTCGGGGAGTGCTAGCCTCGAGGGTCGCAAGCCAAGCACGTGGAGGACGCATGCCGATCTACGTCTACAAGAACCTGAGGACGGGGGACACCTTCGAGGTCAGCCAGCGGATCACGGAGAGCGCGCTCACCGAGCATCCGGAGACGGGCGACCCCGTGAAGCGCATCGTGCAGCCCGTCGGCATCGCCTTCAAGGGATCCGGGTTCTACGTGACGGACAACCGCCCAGGCTCCAAGACCGGGGCGGCGTCCAAGAGCGGTGCGGCCTCCAAGGGCGCCGCTGCGTCGAAGGACGGCGCTGCGCCCAAGGACGGCGCCGGTACCTCGACGGGGGCGTCCACGGGCGCCTCGACGGACTGAGGACGGCGGAGGGGCCGGGCCCGGGTCGGGCGTTCCGCCCCGAGCGAGCGCGTCAGCGCGCGGGCACGAACCGCACCTGGAACAAGGTGGGCCACAGCTTCCCGGTCACGAGGAAGCGCTTGCCGGCGCTGTCGTAGGCGATGCCGTTCAGCACGGCGTCGGGGTTGTCGAGCCCGGGGAGCGACTTGCGGAGCGCCGAGGCGTCGATGACGGCCGTGACCCGTCCGCTGGTCTTGTCGATGCGCAGGATCTGGTCCGTGAGCCAGACGTTGGCATAGATGCTGTTCCCTACGCACTCCAGCTCGTTGACGTTCTTGACCGCCCTGCCGCTCCGGCGGACGGTGATCGTGCCCTCGACCGCGAAGGTATCGGGGTCGCGGCGGGTGATGGTCGCGCTGCCGTTGCTCATGTAGAGCGCCTGGCCGTCGTAGCACAGGCCCCAGCCCTCACCCTGGTAGTGGAAGATTCCGAGCGGGTTGAAGGTCGCGCGGTCCCACTCGAAGGCCACGCCCGCCTTGTAGGTGAGCTGGATCAGGCGGTCGCCCACCAGCGCCAGCCCCTCCCCGAAGTAGGGCGGGGGCAGGTCGCGCTGGCGGACGACGGCGCCGCTGGCGGGGTCGACCTCGCGCACGCTGGAGTGGCCCACCAGGCCGGTGCTCTCGTAGAGATAGCCATGCGCGTAGAGCAGGCCCTCGGTGAAGGCGCCGCTGTCGTGCGGGAAGCGGGCCACCACCTGGGCGCTGAGCCGCTGGGGCTGCGCCCGGCAGGCCGTGAGGACGAGGGGGGCGAGCAGTGCCAGCGAGAGCACCGCCAGGCGGCTTGGACGGAGGAGGCCGGGCACGCCGGCCATTGTAGGGCGGCGGGCCCGCGGGAGCCCGGGGGTGGCGGCGTCACGCCGGGCGGCAGCGCTCCCGGACGGCGTCCCACACCTGCTCGGCGATGCGCCCGGGCGGCTGCGCGGCATCCAGCACGAGCCAGCTGGCGTCCTCGGCGGCCTGCGCCAGGAAGCCCTCCCGGACACGCCGGTGGAAGTCGAGGCCGGCCCGCTCGAGGCGGTCGCGCGCGCCGCGGCCGGCGACCCGTTCCAGCCCGACGACGGGATCGAGGTCGAGCAGCAGCGTGAGGTCCGGCCGCACGCCCGCGGTGACACGCCGGCTGAGGTCGGCCACGAAGCCCAGATCGAGGCCGCGGCCGTACCCCTGGTAGGCGGTGGAGGCGGCTGCGAATCGGTCGCTCACCACCACCTCGCCGCGCTCCAGCGCCGGGAGGATCACCTCTCGCACGTGCTGAGCGCGGCTGGCGCTGTACAGCAGGAACTCCACCAGCGGGTCGATGGCGACCTCGGCGTGCAGCAACAGCTCGCGGATGGCGTCGCCGGTGGGCGTGCCGCCCGGCTCGCGGGTGACCGTCGCCGCGATGCCCGCCTCGCGCAAGCGCGCGGCCACGAGGGCCACCTGGGTCGATTTGCCGGCGCCCTCGGGCCCCTCGAACACGATCAGGCAGCCCGGCCCCGCCTCCGCAGCCCGCGCCACCTACAGCCCCGTCGGCAGCAGGATGAACTCGGTGTCGACACCGAGCTCGTCGCGGACCTTGTCCCCGAGCAGGTTCACGCCTACCGTTTCCGTCATGTAATGACCGGCGTACAGAGCGTTCATGCCGCGCTCGAACACCTCGTTGAAGACGTCGTGCTTGGGCTCGCCGGTGAGGAAGGCATCGAGGCCCTGCTCGGAGGCCGTGACCACGTCCCAGGCGGCGGCGCCGCTCACGATGCCGAGGCTGGCGACGGCCATGTCGCCGCCGGCGTGGACCAGCACCGACTCGCCGAGCGCCTTCTCGATGCGGTCGGCGAGATCGTGCAGGTCGACGGGCGAGGCGAACCGCCCCTTGCACCCGATGGGCATGCCCTTGAAGGCGCCGAACGCCTCCAGCTGCTCGAGCCCGAGGATACGCGCCAGGCCCCAGTTGTTGCCCACCTCGCGGTGGGCGTCGAGGGGGATGTGGGCGGCGTAGAGGCTGATGTCGCGCTCCAGCAGGAACGCGACCCGGCGGCGGTGCATGCCCACCACGGCCTTGGCGGGACCCCAGAACAGCCCATGGTGCGTGATCAGCATGTCCGCGCCGATCTCGGCGGCCTGCTCGAAGGCGTTGAGGCTGGCGTCCACCGCCAGCGCCACCTTGCGCACCTCATCCGTTCCTTCCACCTGGAGCCCGTTCAGGGAAGGGTCGGCGGCATAGGAGGCCAGGTCCAGGTAGGCGTCGAGCCACGACGTCAGATCGCCGAGCTTCACGGTCGCCCGCTCGCCTCGCCGGTGGCAGGGCCTGCGACCGCACTTCGCGGGATGGTGGGGTGGCGCCTCATGGCGACCAGCCTACCGCGGCGGGCGTGCCAGCGCCCGCGCGGTGCCGGCGGTCCGCGGGCGCGGCCGGGCGCGGGGCCGGGCGGATCCGAGCCGCGCTCGGCGCCCGCTTGACACCCTGTCGCGCGGCCATGTAGGCTTCTCCTTGCGCTTGCGGAAGGCCGCAGGCCGCGGACCTTGACAATCCGGTTGCAGAAGACCTGTTGATTCCGAGTTTCATCGGGTTCGCGAGGGGCCGTCCGGCGTTCTCGCCAGCGCTTCCGTAAGACAAGGGGCGTGGCGGGCACTGCTTGACAAACCCCGACATGCCGGGCATAATAGGAATTCGCGCCAAAGCGCGCGAGGACCTTGACAATCCGGTTGCAAACGAACCTGTTGATTCCAGACTCCAGATGACTTCAAGGCCAGCTGGAGCCATAATCCAGCAATTGTCTTGGAGAGTTTGATCCTGGCTCAGGATGAACGCTGGCGGCGTGCCTTAGACATGCAAGTCGAACGAAGCACGTTGGACAGATCGCTTCGGTGTGATGTTCTTCGTGACTTAGTGGCGAACGGGTGAGTAACACGTGGGTGACCTACCCCGAAGTGCGGCATAACAGGGGGAAACTCCTGCTAATTCCGCATGTGCTCGTGCCTCCTGTGGCATGAGTAAAGATTTATCGCTTCGGGATGGGCCCGCGGTCCATCAGCTTGTTGGTGGGGTAATGGCCTACCAAGGCGACGACGGATAGCCGGCCTGAGAGGGTGTTCGGCCACAGGGGCACTGAG
>Ga0102953_1002732_pt1 | contig 10221 bp, 8 predicted proteins | sample SalPon2A_C_D2_MG_FD_78509 | JGI IMG/M metagenome (GOLD analysis project Ga0102953, IMG submission 78509) | Soil microbial communities from South San Francisco under conditions of wetland restoration - Salt Pond MetaG R2A_C_D2_MG | ecosystem: Environmental > Terrestrial > Soil > Wetlands | place... | reverse complement strand
CGGCCGGCATGCAGGTGGCCTCGCGCGAGGTCCAGAAGGTGTTCCCCACCGACAGCCACTCGATGATCGCCATCGCCGGCGCGGCCGGCCCGGCCATCGAGATGGCGCGCATCCTCTCGGTCGAGCTCGAGCACTACGAGAAGATCGAGGGCGAGCGCCTCGAGCTCGACGGCAAGGCGAACAAGCTCAGCCAGATGATCCGCCAGAACCTGCCGGCGGCGATGCAGGGCCTCGCGGTCGTGCCGCTGTTCGCGGGCTACGACCTGCGCCGGCGCATCGGACGGCTGTGGAAGTACGACATCACCGGCGGCCGCTACGAAGAGGGCAACGCCGAGACCTCGGGCTCGGGCGGGCTCTACGCCCAGGAGCACATCAAGAAGACCTGGCACGAGGGCCTCTCCGGCCAGGAGGCGCTCGACGTGGCGGTGGGCGCCATCGTCGCCGCGGCCGACGAGGACCGCGCCACCGGCGGCGTCGATCTCGACCGCGGGATCTTCCCGATCGTGGACGTCTGCACCGAGGCGGGCATCGCGCGCGCGACCAACGACGAGGTCCGCGCCAGCTACGAACGGGTCAGGAGCTAGCCGCCATGTCGATGCCGTTCTACGTCTCGCCCGAGCAGCTCATGCAGGACAAGGCCGAGTATGCCCGCAAGGGCATCGCTCGGGGCAAGTCCATCGTCACCCTCGAGTTCGAGGGCGGGATCCTGCTGATCGCCGAGAACCCGTCCACCAGCCTGTCGAAGATCGGCGAGATCTACGATCGCGTGGCCTTCGCGGGCGTGGGCAAGTTCAGCGAGTTCGACCAGCTGCGAAAGGTCGGCGTGCGCTACGCGGACACGCGCGGCTACGCCTACAGCCGCGACGACGTGCGCGCCAAGGCGCTCGCCAACGCCTACAGCCAGGTGATCGGCGAGGTGTTCACCCGCGAGATGAAGCCCCTCGAGGTGGAGATCGTGGTCGCGGAGGTCGGTGACCCGCGCTTCGTCGGCCACGAGAAGAATGCCATCTATCGCGTTCGCTACGACGGCAGCATCAACGACGAGCAAGGCTTCTGCGTGATCGGCGGCACCGCCGACCAGCTCGAGAGCCACCTCCAGTCGTCCTACCACGAGGGGATGAGCCTCGCGGAGGCGGTGCGCGCCGGGCGCGACGTGCTCGGCCGCGCCGAGAACGGCGACCCGAACCTCGCCACCGGCAACCTCGAGGTCTGCCTGCTCGAGCGCGACCGCGAGGGCCGCCGGTTCCGGCGTCTGGGCCAGGGCGAGGTGGCGTCGCTGCTCGGCTAGCGGCCCCGGGGCGCGCCCCGCGCGGGAGGCCCCGGCGCGCAGCCGGCACTCCCCGCGGAAGCCCGCGAAATCCCAAGGAAAACCGATCCTGTACGGGCGGAATCCGAGGCGTGGCACAAGGTTCGGCGCGTTCCTGCCGATACCGGAAGGGCTACAGTGGTCCGGTCGGACCGGGTGGGAGACTGTGCAGAAGCGGATCTTCGGGGTCGAGACCGAGTACGGAATCATCTTCACGCCCGAGGGGCGGAAGACGCTTCCCGTGGAGAAGGCCATCCGCTTCCTCTTCGAGAAGCTGATCACCACCGAGCACTTCCTGAACGTCTTCCTCGAGAACGGGGCCCGCTTCTATCAGGACACCGGCTGCCACCCCGAGTACGCCACCCCCGAGTGCGCGTCGCCGCGCCAGCTGATCGTCTACGACAAGGCCGGCGAGCGGATCCTGGAAGACCTCCAGGACTACGCCGAGGAGAAGATCCGCGAGGAGCGCATCGCGGGGAAGCTCTCGATCTTCAAGAACAACACCGACTTCGTCGGCAACAGCTACGGCTGCCACGAGAACTACCTCGTGGACCGCGACGTCGACTTCTACTACCTGGCCGAGCAGCTGATCCCGTTCCTGGTGACGCGCCAGATCTACACCGGCGCGGGCAAGGTCTTCCAGACCCAGGACGGCATCCACTACTGCGTCAGCCAGCGGGCGCAGCACATCTACCAGAAGATCTCGGGCACCACGACCAACGACCGCTCGATCATCAACACCCGCGACGAGCCGCACGCCGACCGCGAGAAGTACCGCCGCCTGCACGTGATCGTCGGCGACTCGAACATGAGCGAGTGGACGAACTTCGTGAAGATCGCGTCTTGCGCCGTGGTCCTGCAGATGATCGAGGACAACTACATCCAGAACGACTTCACCCTGCGCAACCCGGTGAAGGCGATCAAGGACATCTCGTACGACACGAGCTGCAAGCGCAAGCTGCGGCTCGACAACGGGCGCGAGTACTCGCCCATCGACATCCAGCGCGAGTACTGCGAGCTCGCGCAGAAGTACATCGAGCACTACCCCGTCAGCGAGGAGCTGCGCGACGGCGTCGAGAAGTGGCAGTTCGCCCTCGACGCGCTGTCGAACGACCCCGAGAAGCTGGCGGACAAGGTCGACTGGCTGATCAAGCGGCGCATGATCCAGAGCTACCTCGACAAGCGCGGCACCACCTGGAACGACCCGCGGGTCTTCATGCTCGACCTGCAGTACCACGACATCCGCCTGAACCGCGGCATCTACTACCTGCTCGAGCGCCAGGGCGCGGTGGAGCGCGTGCTCACCGACGAAGAGGTGATGAAGGCGAAGACCGAGCCGCCCCACGACACGCGGGCGAAGATGCGCGGCGAGTTCATCAAGCTCGCGCGGCAGAACGCGATCCAGTACGACCTCGACTGGTCGAACATCCGGCTCGGCAACCTGCTGAACGTCCGGGTGATCTGCAACAACCCCTTCGAGACCGACACCGAGAAGGTCGCCGAGCTCGTCCGGACGATCCAGAAGACCAACCTGCGCAAGACGAGCCTTTCGAAGCTGGTGATCCAGAGCTAGGCCCCCGCGCGGAGCGCGGAACGCTGGCGTGGGCCTTCGGCCCGAATCCAGTCCCGCCTGCGGCGGCCAGCGGTCCGCGGCGGCCTTCCGCAATCCCAAGTCCAAGCTACGCTCTCCGTCGACCCTCGGCGCCTCGGAACCGCTCGCGCCGCGACGGCGTCCGAAGCGTCGCAGCCACCACCCGACGGGAGACCCCCATGTCCGAAACCACGCCCGACACCGAGAAGACCGAGGCCTCCTCGCGCGCCCACCTGAAGCCCGTGCCCGAGCGCGCGCCCGAGGCGATCCCGGCCCACGCGGGCCCGGTGCAACACGGCGGTGGTCACATGACGGGCCTGCTCGCGCTGCTGCTGGCCGTGGCCGTGTTCGCCGGTCTGGCCCAGTTCTCGGGCAACCGCCAGCTCCAGGCCGAGAACCAGGAGCTGCGCGACGCCCTGGTCACCACCCAGGCCGAGCTCGACGCCAGCCGCGTCCAGATGAACGAGGCCCGCGACGCCCTGGGCGGCCTGCGCGACGTGCTGGTGCGCATCGAGGGCCTGCTCGCGCCGCCGGCCCCCGAGCCCGCACCGGCCGCCGAGGCCCCGGCCGAGGCCGCGCCGACCCCGCAGTAGCCTTTCGGCCCCGCTGCCTGGGCCGTCGCCCATCCCGATTGACGGGGAATGGGCCCGCGATCTAGTATGAGCGCCCCTCATGTGAGGGATCCTCATATCCAAGAGGTCGAGGGATCCGTTCGCGATGGCACGCCCCCACACCCAGACCCACACCCAGGCGCCGGAACCCCAGGATCGCCGCCGGCTCGCCCGGCGCCGGGTCCCGACCGGGCCGCGCGGACGCGAGCGCGTCGAGCGCATCCTCGCCACGGCCGAAGCCCTGCTCGAGCGGGTCGCCCCCGACGAGATCACCGCGGCGGCGATCGTCGCCGAGGCCGGCATCTCGATCGGCTCCTTCTACCAGTACTTCCCGAACGCCCAGGCCGCCCTGGCGGCCGTGCTCCAGCGACGCGGCGATGCGGTCGATCGCCAGACGATCGCGGCCATCGAGGGCAGCGGCGGCCTGCCCTGGGCCGAGGCCGTCGAGCGGATCGTCGACTCGGTGTTCGCGAACTTCGGCCGCCTCCACGAGGAGCACAGCACCCAGCTCCTCTCGCGCTCGGTCGTCCCGAGCCCGGAGCTCCAGGGCCTCGCCGCCGAGTCCACCGCGCGGGTCACGCGCGCCCTGCACGCCCATCCCCGGCTCGCGGAGGCGATCCCCGACCCCCGTCGGCGCTGGCTCGTCGCACGCACGACGGTCGAGGCGTGCACCGGGATCCAGGGCTGGGCCTTCGGGCCCTGGGAGGACGAGCACCCGATCGACCCGGCTGCCGCCGCGGAAGAGATGAAGCACCTCGTGAAGGCCTACCTGGGCCGGTATCTGGAGGATCCCCGTTGAAGCCCTCGCTCCCCTGGCTCCGCCTCGTCCTGGCCGTCGCGTTCGTCGCGACCGTCTCGGTCCGTTGCAACTTCGCGCCCGGCCCGGCCGGGACGACCGTGATCCACCTCGAGCCCGCGCCCGCCGAGTCGGCGCCCGACTTCCAGGTGCGCGTGCGCCAGGCCGTCAACCTCGCGACGCCGGGCACGATCCTGGAGTTCGGCGCGGGCACCTTCGCGTTCACCCAGGGCTTCACCATCGCGGCGTCCCACGTGACCGTGCGCGGCCAGGGGATGAACGAGACGATCCTCGACTTCTCCGCCGCCACGGACTCGCAGGCCTTCCTCGCGCGCGGCGACGAGTTCCTGATCCACGATCTGCGCATCTGGGACCCGCCTGGCGACGGCGTGAAGGCCGAGAACGTGGACGGCGCCACGTTCCGCCGCGTCTGGGTCGAGTGGGCGAGCTTCGCCGACCCGAACAACGGGCCCTACGGCATCTACCCGGTCTCCAGCCAGAACATCCTGGTCGAGTACTGCTACATCAAGGGCGCCGAGGACACCGGCATCTACGTGGGCCAGTCCGACGCCGTGGTCGTCCGCTACAACTACCTCGAGGGCAACGTCGCCGGCATCGAGATCGAGAACACCACGAACTCCGACGTCCACCACAACATCTCCACCGGCAACACCGCGGGAATCCTGGTCTTCAACGACCCGGGCATCGCCCGCTTCGGCCAGAACGCGCGCGTCCATCACAACTGGCTCTACGACAACAACGGGCCCAACTTCGGCTCCTCGCCGCTTCTGACCCTCGTGCCGTCGGGCATCGGTCTGCTGCTGATGTCGATGGACAACGTCGAGATCTTCGAGAACGACATCTTCGACAATCGCACCTCCGCGATCGCGTTGATCAGCTTCGAGCTGACGCTGCTGCCCTACCCGGCGGGCTGGGACGTGTGGCCCGAGAAGCTGCACGTCCACGACAACCGCGTCGACGGCAACAGCGACCAACCCCAGAGCGTGATCGGCCAGGTCATCGCGTTCCAGTTCGGCACCGAGCTGCCGGACGTCTGGTGGGACCGGATCCGCAACCCGGCCTTCGGGCTCACCGCCGACCAGCTGCTGCCGGCCGAGCTGCGCAACTGCGTCCACGACAACGTTCCGAGCGCCGACGGCGACCCCGTCTGGGGCATCCTCGGCACCGGCCCCTTCCCGGGCAGCGACCGCTACGACCTCGCGCCCTTCGACTGCGTCCATCCGCCGGTCGCGCCCGTCGTGCTGCGGGAGCGGCTACCGCTGCCCGAGGCGCAGCAGGAGCTCACGCCCGAGGAGACGGCCGCGCTGTGCGAGGCCGACTCGGTGGGCGTGAACTGGGCCGCCTTCGAGGCCTCCTGCCCGAACCTGTCCGACTACAACCTGTTCGCCACCGGCGACCCGCGCGGCCCGGTCACCGAGCGCGGCGTGCTCTACGAGCTGACCACGCCGCTCTTCTCGGACTACGCGAACAAGTACCGCTTCGTGTTCGTGCCGCCGGGCCAGACGGCGGCCTACGACGCGCAGAACGTCTTCGACTTCCCGGTCGGCACCATCGTCAGCAAGACGTTCGCCTTCGATCTCCCGGGCGGCGGCGAGCGCGTGGTGGAGACGCGCCTGCTCGTCCACCGGGCGAGCGGCTGGCGCGCGCTCGTCTACCTGTGGGATGCCGCGATGACCCAGGCGACCTACACGCCCGAGGGCGCCATCGTGCCGATCGACGTCGTCGTCACCGACGGCAGCGAGCGCTCGATCGTCTACCAGGTGCCGGACGTGAACCAGTGCGGCGGCTGCCACACCGGGTTCGGCCAGCCCATGCAGCTGATCGGGCCCAAGGCGCGCCTGCTGAACCGGCCCGACCCCGGCGACGGCACCGGCACCACGAACCAGCTCGTGACCTGGAATGCGCTCGGCATCCTCGACGCGGCGGTGGACCCGTCGCTCGAGCCGCGCTTGCCCGTGTGGGACGACCCGACGGACGGGACCCTCGGCGAGCGTGCCCGGGCCTACCTCGAGTCGAACTGCGCGCACTGCCACCGGCCCGCCGGGCGCGCGAGCTTCACGAACCTGTGGCTCCACATCGACCAGCCCGAGGACTTCAACCTCGGGATCTGCAAGCACCCGATCGCCGCGGGCGCGGGTGCGGGCGGCCTGACCTTCGACATCGCGCCGGGCGATCCCGACGCGTCGATCCTGGCCTACCGGCTGGCGTCGGCCCAGCCGGCGATCGCGATGCCCGAGCTCGCCAAGGCGACGGTCCACGACGAGGGCGTCGCCCTCGTGCGCGACTGGATCGCCGGTCTCCCGGGCGACTGCGGGACGCCCTAGGCCCCGGCGGCCGGCCCCTGGGGCCGCGGATTCGTAGGGTTTCGGCCTCGGCCGACCCGGGGCGGCGCCCGCCCGCCCCGGGCCGGCCGGGCGCCGCGTGCGCCGGGTCACACCCCACGGCCGCGAGCCGCCCGCTCGCTGCGTTTCCGCTCATGCCATGGTCTTTTCGTCCCGATAGGCCTGGGTAGTTCACCTCCCCCCCGACGGAGGTCCCGCCCATGGTCTTCGGCCCTCTTGCAGCGCTCCTGTCCGACGATCTCGCGATCGACCTGGGCACGGCGAATACGCTCGTCTACTCGCGCGGCAAGGGCATGATCTGCTCCGAGCCTTCGGTCGTGGCCGTCGCCACCGACGGACGCAGCCGCATCGAGAAGGTGCTCGCCGTCGGCCACGAGGCGAAGGAGATGGTGGGCCGCACGCCCGGCGGCGTCCGCGCGATCCGTCCGATCAAGGACGGCGTGATCGCCGACTTCGAGATCGCCGAGGCGATGCTCCGCTACTTCATCCAGCGCGCGCACAACCGCAGCAAGCTCGTGCGGCCGCGCATCGTGATCTGCGTGCCGCCCTGCATCACCAGCGTCGAGAAGCGCGCCGTGCGCGAGTCGGCGCTGTCGGCCGGCGCGCGCGAAGTCTTCCTGGTCGAGGAGCCCATGGCCGCGGCCATCGGCGCCGGCCTCGACGTCACGGCGCCCACGGGCAACATGGTCGTGGACATCGGCGGCGGCACCACCGACGTCGCGGTGATCTCGCTCTCGGGCATCGTCACCTCGCGCAGCATCCGCTGCGGAGGCGACAAGATGGACGACGCGATCATCAACTACGTCAAGCGCAAGTACAACATGCTGATCGGCGAGCGCACGGCCGAGCGCGTGAAGATGACCGTGGGCACGGCCTCGACGCACACGAAATCGACCACCATGGAGATCAAGGGCCGCGACCTGGTCGCGGGCATCCCGAAGACCGTGGTCACCAGCAGCGACGAGATCCGCGAGGCGCTGATGGAGCCCATCAACTCGATCGTCGAGACGGTGCACCTGACTCTCGAGCGCACGCCGCCCGAGCTGGCCGCCGACATCGTGGACCGCGGCATCATGCTCGTGGGCGGGGGCTCCATGCTGACCGACCTCGACCACCTGCTGCGCGAGGAGACCAAGCTGCCGATCCTGCGCAGCGAGGACCCCTTCACCGCCGTGGCCCACGGCGCGAGCCAGGTGCTCGACAACCTGAAGCTCCTGCGCGAGGTCTGCCTCGAGTGAGGCGGCCACGGACCGTTTCACTCCGCCAGGGAATCGTTTCACTCCTGGACGAAAGAGGGCCCCGGGGCACGACGCCTCGGGGCCCTCGCCGTCGGGGACGGCGCTCCGGGCGGGTGGCGCCGATCGTCCAGACGGCCCGCGGCCAAGCGCCGCCTAGGCGGCGCGCAGCCAGAGCCAGGCGCGCCCCAGCGATGGCGACAGTCGGAGCTGGGCGCTGCGCACCCGCCGCAGGGGCGCCCCCCGGGAGCGGCTGGCCAGGCCCTCGAGCCACAGGTCCGCCTCCTCCCTGCGGCCCGAGCGCGAGAGCAGGCCCGCGAGGTCGAGCACGAGGGCCGGGTCCCACGGGTCGAGGCCCAGGGCCTCGCGCAGCAGGAAGATCGCCGTCGCGCGCTTCGCCCGGCCGCGCTGGTGGCGTCGGCCCTCGAGCAGCGCCGCCCGCGCGGCGCGCGCGTCGCCCAGGCGTCGCTCGAGCCGCGAGACGCACAGCCAGGCGTCGAGCTTGGCGGGCAACCGCGTGGCCGCCTGGCGGTAGACCTCGCGGGCCTTGGCGAACTCGCGGCTTCGCTCGAACGCGCGGCCCACGGCGCGGTAGGAGAGCCAGGCCTCGAAGGGCTCGCCGGTCTCCGCCAGCAGCGGAGCGAGCTGGCGGTGCACGTCCACGTTGGCCGGCTCCACGAACAGCACGCGCCGGTAGAGCGCGACCGCGCGCCGGCGCCGGCCGCGCGCGGCCTCGCGGGCGGCGCGCTCCAGCACCTCGCGGCGGTCGTAGCGGGGGCGTCGGCGGAACCACACGTCCGGGTGGATCGGCCGGGCGGCCGGCGCGCGAGGTGTGCGGGATCACGCCGGGGGACCCCGCGCGGCGTCATTCCGGGGAGAGCGCCGCCAGCGCCAGGGACATGGCGATCTGGAGGTCGCCCGTGACGTCGAGCTGGCCCGACATGAACGCGTTCTGGGGGTCGAGGCGGCCCTCGCGCAGGTCGGCGTAGATCTCGGGCGCGACCTTGATCTCGGTGTCGGGGGCGTCGGGGACCGGTGTCGCGCCGAAGTGGACGCGGAAGGTGAACCCGTCGTCGCCGGTGACCTCGAAGCCGAGGCAGCCCGATACGCCCGCGAGGGCGTCGAGCCGCGACTTCGTGAGCTTGAAGTCGCCGGTGAAGCCCGAGAGCCCGCCGAGCAGGCCGAGGGCCGAGTCGCCGGCCTCGCTGGCGATCTTCTCGAAGGCGCGCCGGTCCTGGAGGACGGTCAGGATCGGCGTCGTCGCCGGCGCGTCCTCGGCGGCCATGGCGCCGCGCCGCACGTTCAGGAAGAACGTGCCGCCGCCCTCGCCCGCGACGTCGACCCGCACCGTCGCCTCTACGCCGCGCATGCCCTCGAGCACGCGTCCCGCGGCCTCGTCGTCGGCCGCGGCCGCCTCCTGATCCGCCAGCGTGCGGTTCCACTGCTCGGGGACCCGCGTCCCGTAGAACGCGGTGGGCGAGAGCTCGTGGGTGGTCATCGCTTCCTTCTCCCCCTGCGCTGGTAGCGGTCCACGTTGCGCTCGTGCTCGTCGAAGGTGCGCGCGAAGACGTGGGTGCCGTCGTTGCGCGACACGAAGAACAGATAGCCGGTCTTCGCCGGCGCCACGACCGCGCGCAGGGCGTCGGCGCCGGGGCTCGCGATCGGACCCGGCGGCAGCCCGGCGAACTTGTACGTGTTGTAAGGGTTGCTCGCGTCCTCGAGATCGCGGCGCCGAAGGTTCCCGTCGAAGTCGGAGAGGCCGTAGATGGTCGTCGGGTCCGACGCGAGCCGCATGCCCCGCGCCAGCCGGTTGCGAAACACCGCGGCGATCACCGGCCGCTCGGCCGGCGCGCCGGTCTCCTTCTCGACGATCGAGGCGAGCGTCACGACCTCGCGCATCGAGAGCTTCTGGCGCGTCGCCTCGGGCTCGATCTCACGCCACACGCCGAGGAAGTGGTCGACGAGCACGCGCACCACGGCGTCCGCCGGCAGGCCGCGCGGGAAGCGGTAGGTCTCGGGGAAGAGGTAGCCCTCGAGCCCGGGCCCCTCGACGCCGAAGCGCGTCGGCGAGGCCGGGTCGTCGACGACCGCCAGGAAGGCCGCCTCGTCCACGAGCCCCGCGGCCGCCAGGCGCCCCGCGATCTCGGTCGCGCGCAGGCCCTCGGGGAGCACGACCTCGTAGGTCTTCACGCGGCCCTCGGCGAGCATGGTGAGGATGCGGTCGGGCGGCAGAGACGCGGACAGCGCGAACTCGCCCACGTGCAGGTGGCTCTCGAGCCCGCGCCAGCGCGCCAGCAGCTCGAAGGCCCGCGCATCGCG
>Ga0102953_1002731_pt1 | contig 10230 bp, 10 predicted proteins | sample SalPon2A_C_D2_MG_FD_78509 | JGI IMG/M metagenome (GOLD analysis project Ga0102953, IMG submission 78509) | Soil microbial communities from South San Francisco under conditions of wetland restoration - Salt Pond MetaG R2A_C_D2_MG | ecosystem: Environmental > Terrestrial > Soil > Wetlands | place... | reverse complement strand
CTTCTCGCCGCCCATGACCATTTCGAGCGGCGCGGTGGTCGAGCGGGTCACCGCGAGCACGCCGGGGACCTTGAGCAGCAGCGGCACGTGCTCGGTCTCGTAGACCTCGTTGAACAGCGCCTCTTTCTCCGGCGCGACGTCCATGCTGGCGATGAATATGTATTTGGTCTTGGGGTTCATCTTGTTATCGGTGAATGAGGAGTGAGAATGAAAGTCAACCCAGCGAGCGCTTCTGCCTGGCGTGGCGGCGCTCGTGGTCGTAGGCGAGGGCGGCGCCGATGATGCCGGCCTCGTTGCGCAGCCGCGCCGGCACGACCGGCGTGATGAGCTTCAGGTGCGGCAGGAACTTCTGCCACTTCTTGCTCACGCCGCCGCCGATGATGAAGGCGTCGGGCCAGAAGTAGCCCTGCAGCAGGCGCAGGTAGACGTCGAGGCGGCGCGCCCACTTCTTCCAGCCGAGGTCCTTCTTCTCGCGCACGCTTTCGGCGGCCCAGGTCTCGGCGTCGCGGCCGCGCAGCGTGAGGTGGCCGAGCTCGGTGTTCGGCACCAGGTGGCCGTTGATGAACAGCGCGGTGCCGATGCCGGTGCCGAGCGTGATCATGATCACCAGCCCCTCGTGGTTTCGCCCGGCGCCGAAATGCATCTCGGCGTAGCCCGCCGCGTCGGCGTCGTTGATCACGCTCACCGGGCAGCCGGTGTGCTTGTGCAGCAGTGCGGCCGCGTTGACGCCGAGCCAGCTGCGCGAGATGTTGGCCGCGGTGCGCAGCCTGCCGCGCTTCACCACCGCCGGCATGGCGCAGCCGATCGGCCCGTCCCAGTCGAAGTGCCGCGCGATCTCGGCAACCGTGCGGGCCACCGCCTGCGGCGTGGCGGGGTCCGGGGTCTTGATGCGCTTGCGCTCGGCCAGCAGCTTGCCGCTCGCCGTGTCGACCGGCGCGCCCTTGATGCCGCTGCCGCCGACGTCGATGCCGAGCACGCGCATGCCTAGCCGCGCCCGACGAAGGGCATCTTGGTCGCCATGATGGTCATGAACTGGACGTTGGACTCGAGCGGCAGCTTTGCCATGTAGAGCACCGCGCTGCCGACGTGCGCCACGTCCATGCGCGGCTCGACCATCGTGCTGCCGTCGGCCTGCGGCACGCCCTTGGTCATGCGGTCGGTCATCTCGGTCGCGGCGTTGCCGATGTCGATCTGGCCGCAGGCGATGTCGTGCGCGCGGCCGTCGAGCGAGATGCATTTGGTCAGCCCGGTGACCGCGTGCTTGGTGGCGGTGTAGGGCGCGGAGAACGGGCGCGGGGCGTGGGCCGAGATCGAGCCGTTGTTGATGATGCGGCCGCCGCGCGGGGATTGCGCCTTCATGATCCGGATCGCCTCCTGCGAGCAGAGGAACATGCCCGTCAGGTTGACGCTCACCACCGCCTGCCACTGCTCGAACGTCAGATCCTCCATCGGGATCGCCGGCGCGCCCATGCCGGCGTTGTTGAACAGCAGGTCGAGGCGGCCCCAGTCCTGTTTCACTTTGCCGAACATCGCCTTGACCGTTTCCGGCTTGCCGATGTCGCCCGCCAGCACCAGCGCTCGCGCGCCGGCGCCCGAGTCCGCCGCGGTCTTGTCGAGCAGCTCCTTGCGCCGGCCGACCAGCGCCACGCTCCAGCCGTCGCCGAGCAGCGCCAGCGCCGCCGCCTTGCCGATGCCGGTGCCGGCGCCGGTAACCAGCGCGACCTTGTTGGGTGCAGCCATGGCTCGTTCCCCTCCGTTTTTCTGGAACGAGGATGTTACCGCAGGCGCGCTCCGCTACCAGCGAAACAGGGCGACGCTCCAGAGCAGCGCGGGAAACGAGAGCGCGAGCGCGTAGGCGGCGAGCGCCGCGGCGCGGCGCCCGGGATCGCGCGGCACGATCATGCGCCAGCCGAGCCAGGCGGACCAGGCGATGCCCGCGGCGAGCAGCGCGGCGCGCGCCCAGGGCACCCAGCCGAGCGGCACGCGCTCGGCCTTCAAGTCGGCCAGCGTCAGCATCGACAGGCCGAGGAAAACGCCGAAGCCCGCCAGCGGCAGCAGCGCGAGCGCGATGCGACGCCAAGGCAGCGCCGCGTCGGTAGCCAGCTTCGCCGCGAGCCGCAGCGCCGCGTACACCGCGCTGCCGAGCGCGAGCCCGCCGCCGAGGATGAAGGCCAGGATGCACAGCCCGTCGAGCCAGGTGAACACGTCCTGCGATCGCGGGTAGTGGGTCAGGATCCACCAGGGCGCGTTGTCCTGCAGCAGCAGGAACGCGTTGTGATCGACCAGCCACGCCGCGGCGGCGAGCTTCATGGCGACGAACCAGGGACTGAACGACCACAGGAACGCGGCGCTCGCGATCCCGATCACGCCGAACACCAGCACCGTCGCCTCGGCGTTCGTGATCTGCGACGCCGGGGCCTGGAGAATCTCGCTGCCGGGGACGCGCGCCTTGAGCGCGACCGCGCCGCGGTGCCCGGCGCAGCGCCCGCAGGCGTGGCAGGCCGCGGCGCTCTTGAGGTGGCGCAGATCCACCAGCGGCGCGCAGTTGATGCTCGGCACGCGCCCCGGCTGTCGCCGCCAGGCCTCCTCGTCGGCCGCGAAGTGCACCGGCGCGAGGCGCGCGAGCAGCGAGAATACGCCGTTCGCCGGGCACAGGTGGCGGCACCAGACGCGCTTGCCCTTGCCGTAGACCAGGCCGACCGCGACCGCCGCGATGCTCGAGCCGCCGAGCACCAGCGCCGCGGCTTCGGGGTATTCATAGACGCTCACCAGCTGGCCGTAGACCGTGGTGGCGACAAAGGCGATGAACGGCCAGCCTTCCCAGCGCAGCCAGCGCGGGATCGCGCGGCCCAGGCCGTGGCGGCTGGCGAACTCGGTGAGCGTGCCTTCCGGGCAGAGCGTGCCGCACCACACCCGCCCCATCGCCATCATGCTCAGCATCACGAACGGCCACCAGATGCCCCAGAAGGCGAACTGCGCGAACAGCCGGAGGTTGTCGTAGAGGTGCGCGTCCTGCGCCGGCAGCGGCATGAAGGGAGGCACCAGCAGCAGCACGAAATAGGCGACCACCACGATCCACTGCAGCGCGACGATCGCGCGGCTGTGCTCGCGCATCGCCTCGCCCAGGGCGGCGAGCCAGCTTCGTGCCGGCATCGCGGAGGCGCTCATTTGGCGACGATCTCTCCGCGCATCGCGTCGGGGTGGAAATCGTCGAAGAACGCGTAGCGTCCCGGATCGAGCGCCTGGTAGATGAGGAAGCTCGAGGCGCCCGGGGCGAGGACCTTTTCCTTCTTCGGCGAGTTGCTCTCGAACTCCGCGGGACCGCGGCCGTCGTTGCGGATGCGCAGGCGGAACTTGGTGTTGGCGGGAACGACGAGCGTGGCGGGCTCGAAGCGCCCGTCCAGGATGCGCAGCTGGAAGGTCGGCATGTCGTCGGCGCGCGCGCAGGCGCACGCGCCGAGGAGCAGCGCGAAAACGATCAGGCGGGCGGAGCGTTGCGGCATGGCGGCATCAATAGTTCAACTGGGCGCGCAGCCCGAGAACGCTGACCGCCGAGGCGTCCTGGTTGCCGGCGGGTGCGGAAATGTGCTGGAAATGCGGCGAGAGCTCAAACTGCTTGCTGATGCGATAGCGGTAGTAAAGCTCGAGCACGCGCTCGCCGCCGCTCGCGGCGTAGGCTTCCAGCGCCATCGAGGCTGCAGCCAAATCCGGGCTCGTGCGCAGCCAGCCGAGCGCCACGCCCACGGCGTCGCCGCCGCGCTGCCAGTACGAGCCTCCGAATTCGGCGCCAAGGGTGAGGGCGCGGTCGAAGCTCACTTCGCCCGAGATCTGGTGACCGTAGCGCCCGAACAACGTGACCGCGTCGCCGTAGCGCTGGTCGACCGATAGACCGATCCCGGAGTGACGCTCGACCAGGCCGGTCAGGTCCGTGGCCTGGCCGTTGCGCCAGTAGTACGCGCGGTAGTTCCCGGTCAGCCCCTCGAACAGTTTGAGCGAACGCTCGGCCTGCGCGATCACCAGAGGCGAGGAGAAGAAGCGGCTGTAGTTCGCGCCTTCGCCGGCGCCGAACACGCCCAGCGAAAGGCGCCAGGTCTCCGGGTTGTCGCGCCGGTTGAGGTAGGAGACGCGGAATCCGGGCGAAAAGCCGTTCGCGTCGACGCCGATGTCGCCGCCGGCGTCGAGCAGGGGGTTGTGCACGAAGGCGGTGTTGAGGAACTGGCGCGTTTCGTCGTTCGCCGCCGCGTTCTGGTCGAAGAACACGAACGGGTCCATCTTGCCGAAATTGAGCTCCAGCGTCTCGCGCGAGCGCGGCTTGAAGCCGCCGAAGGGCAGCGGGATCGAGGCCTGGTACCAGGCCTGGCCCAGCACCGCGACGCTGTCGTCGGGCTTGGTGCTGAGGACGCGGAAGGCGCTGGCGTTCGGACGCGAAAAGGCGGTGAGACCGTTCAGGCCGTTGCCTTGCCCGAAGCGGAACTGGGCGAACAGCTGCTGCTCGGTGTCGCCGATTTGCTCCAGCGGCAGGCCGACGAAGACGTCGCCGCGGTAGTTCAGCTCGCTTTGATTCGCCGCCGAGCCGGGCGGAAGCCCGCCGGGGTGCTGCGCCACGGTGGTCAGGCTCGCGCCGACCTTGATCCCTTCCAGCGATTCCACCGTGCGCGCGGCCTTGAGCGTGCTGACCGACTGATGCTCGAGCGCCTTCAGGCGCGCGGTGAGGTCGGGCTCGTTCTCGCTCAGGGTGTCGGTCTCGAGGCCCTTGTCGATGAGCGCGTCGCGCTTTTCGAGCTCCTGTACGCGCTGCTCGAGACGCTTGACGAGCGCCTTCAGCTGCTCGATTTCGGAGTCGGCGAGGGCCGCGCCGGGCAGCATGAGAGCCGCCGCGAGAAAAGGCAGGAGACAGGCGCGCGCCATGTCAGTATCCGCCCTTCTTGCCCAGCCCGACCCACACGAAGTCGAACTCGGCCTCGAACGGCTTCCACCACGGCCGAACGCCGGTGATGCGGTCGGTGTGGCGGCCGAAGTGCGCGTGCGGGTTCATCGACGGCGGCTTGATCATCAGCTTGAGGTGGTAGCGCCCCGGTCCGAGCAGCTTGACGTTGTCGCCGTAGTGCGGCCCGTCGCTCGCGGTCATCGGCATCAGGTATCCGTTGAGCTTCTGGTCGCTGCCTTCCTTGGTCAGCTCGTAGTTCACCACCAGGTAGGGCATCCAGAAGCCTTCGTCGAAGCCCTGCGGGTTGCCGGAGAGGGCGTGGATATCGGCTTCCAGGTGGATGTCGGATTGGTCGACCGGGCGCATCATGCCTTCGGGCTCCATCGTTACCGGCTGCAGGTAGACGGCAGCGATCTCCATGCCGTACCTTTGCTGGGGTGTGCCGATCGGATACTCGACGGCTGACGCGTTGAAGCAGAGAATCGAAAAAATTCCGAATAATGAGAGAGATGCGAAGCGAGCGGGATGGAGCATGAAGGCCTCTACATGGTAATTGTTCGCAAACGATAATGAGAATCGTTCTTATTGTCAACAGTGCCCGACGTGAGATCGATGTCGATCCGGAAATGCCTGTGCTCTGGGCGTTGCGCGATCTGCTCGGGCTCACCGGGACCAAGTACGGCTGCGGCATCGGTGCCTGCGGCGCCTGCACCGTGCTGATCGACGGCCGCGCCAAGCGCAGCTGCAGGGTGACGGCGGCGGGCGCGAACGGGAAGCAGATCCGCACCATCGAGAGCCTCGGGCCCGAGCACCTGCACCCGCTGCAGAGGGCGTGGATCGGGCATCAGGTGCCGCAGTGCGGCTACTGCCAGTCCGGCATGCTGATGGCCGCTGCCGCGCTGCTGGCGCGCAATCCCCACCCCAGCGACGCCGAGATCGACGCCGCGATGACCAACATCTGCCGCTGCGGCAGCTACCCGCGGGTGCGGGCGGCGATCCACGCCGCGTCGCAGGCGTTGCGGGACGCGGTGTGAAGCGGCGCAGCTTCATCCTCGGCGGCATCGGCCTGGGCGGCGCGCTGATCGTCGGCTGGGGCGTGCTGCCGCCGCGCAGCCGCCTGGGCGCGCGCGACACGCTGCCGTTCGTGGAAGGCGCCGTGTCGCTCAATGGCTGGGTCCGCATCGCCGCCGACGGCACGGTGGTGGTGGCGGTTCCGCGCTCCGAAATGGGGCAGGGGGTCTACACCGCGCTGCCGATGCTGGTGGCGGAGGAGCTCGAGGTGCCGCTGGCGCAGGTGCGGGTCGAGCAGGCGCCGATCGACGCCATCTTCGGCAACGTTGCGGTGCTGGTCACCGGCCTGCCGTTCCACCCCGACCAGGACGGCAGCGAGCTGGTGCGCGCGAGCGAATGGATCGTGGCCAAGCTCGGACGCGAGCTCGGGCTGCAGGTCACCGGAGGCAGCACCAGCGTGCGCGACGCATGGCGCCCGATGCGCGAGGCCGGCGCGGCCGCGCGCGAGATGCTGATCGCCGCAGCGGCCAAGCACTGGGGCGCGGCGCCGGCGCAGTGCAGCATCTCGAACGGCGTGGTCAGGCACCTCGACGGGCGCAGGGTTTCGCTGCGCGACCTGATCGGCGAGCTGCGCGAAGTGCCGCTTCCCGCCGAAGTGCGGCTCAAGGCGGTACAGGACTTCATTTTGATCGGCAAGCCGGCGCCGCGGCTCGACGTGCCGGACAAGGTCACCGGGCGCGCGCGCTTCGGCATCGACGTGCGGCTGCCGGGGATGCTGTTCGCCGCTCTGCGCATGTGCCCGACGATCGGCGGCACGCTGCGCAGCGTCGATCCCTCGCCTGCGCTCGCCGTGCCGGGCGTGGTGCGGGTTTCGACTCTCGCCGCCGCGGCGGGCGGCGCGCCCGCGGTCGCGGTGGTGGCCAACAGCTGGTGGACCGCGAAGCGTGCGCTGGACAGGCTGCGCATCGAGTGGGACGAAGGCCCCAACAGCGGGATGTCGAGCGACTGGCTGCTGGCACGTCTGCGCGGCGCGCTCGGCGCCGAGGACGGGTTCACTTTCTACGAGCGCGGCAATGGCGAGGCGGCGCTCAAGCGCGCGGTTCAGCTGGTCGAGGCGGAGTACCGTGCGCCGCACCTCGCGCACGCCGCGCTCGAGCCGATCAACTGCAGCGCGCGCTTCGCCGACGGGCGGCTCGCGATCTGGGCGCCGACCCAGGTGCCGAGCGTGCTGCGCCACGTCGCGGCGCGCGCGGCGGGCATCGACGCGGACAAGGTCGACCTCACCGTGACGCTGCTCGGCGGCGGCTTCGGCCGGCGGCTCGAGGTCGACTTCGTGCCGCAGGCGGTGTGGCTGGCGCGCGACGTGGCACCGGCGCCGGTGCAGCTCATCTGGTCGCGCGAGGAGGACACGAGACACGATTTTTACCGCCCGGCCGCGGTGGCGAAGATGAAAGGCGGCCTGGACGCGAACGGCGGGCCGCTGGCGTGGGTAACCAAGAGCGCGAGCGATGCCATCGTGCCGCAGTACGTCAAGCGCACCTACCCCGCGCTCGCGGTCGAAACGCCGGACAAGACCACGATCGAAGGGCTGTTCGACCAGCCTTACGAGTTTCCCCACTGCCATTGCGCGCATGTGACCCACCACTCGCCGGTGCCGATCGGGTTCTGGCGCAGCGTAGGGCATTCGCACAACGCGTTCTTCACCGAGTGCTTCATCGACGAACTGGCGTATGCGGCCAGGCGCGACCCGCTCGATTTCCGGCGCCGGCTGCTGGCGCACCACCCGCGCCACCACGCGGTGCTCGACCTTGCCGCGGCAAAGGCCCAGTGGGGGCGGGTGGGGCCGGGGCGCGCGCAGGGCATTGCGCTGCACGAGTCGTTCGGCTCGATCGTGGCGCAGGTCGCCGAGGTGTCGCTGGCAAAAGGGAAGATCCGCGTGCACCGAGTGGTGGCCGCGATCGACTGCGGCACGGTGGTGAACCCGGAGATCGTGGCGCAGCAGATGGAAAGCGGCATCGTGTTCGGCCTCACCGCCGCCCTGTACGGCGAAATAACGATCAGCGGCGGCCGCGTCGAGCAGCTGAGCTTTCCCCAGTACCGGATGCTGATGCTGGCCGAGACGCCTCGCATCGAGACTCACCTGGTGCGCAGGGATGCGCCGCCCGGCGGAGTCGGCGAGGTCGGCACGCCGCCGATCGCGCCGGCGGTGGCGAACGCCGTTTTCCGCCTGACCGGCCGCCGCCTGCGCTCGCTGCCGCTGCGGCTCGAATCCTAGTTGTCGCGCCGCCCGCGCCCCTGCGGACGGCGATCGTCGCCGCGCGGGCCGGCTTCGCGGGTCTCTTCGCGGCGCTGCTCATTGCGCTCCTCGGGCGTGCGCTGGCGCGTCTCGCGTTGCGCCGGAGCCGGCTGGGCACGCCGCGGCGTCGTGCGCTGCGCGGGGGCCGGCTGGGCGCGTTGCGGTGTCGCGCGTTGCACGGGCGCCGGGCGGGTGCGATCGGGCATTGCGCGCGGAGCCGTCGCCGGTCGGGCGCGCTCGCGTGTCTCGCGCTGCACGGGGGCCGGCTGGACGCGCCGGCGCGTGTCGCGCTGCACCGTCGCCGGTCGGGCGCGCCGCGGGTAGCGCTTGCCCAGGTCCGGGCTGCGGTAATCGATCCCCCTGCGGTGCAGCGGCTCGTGCCGCCACCTCGCCGGGGCGCCGCGGCGCAGCGTCTCGACGTGCTGGCGCTCGATCACGGTCGTCGGCCGGTAGTAGTAGGTCTGGCGCACGATGTTGACCCGGTGCTGGCGCCAGTCGAAGGCGCCGAAGAAGAAGCCGGTCGAAATTCGCACGCCGCCGCCCAGATAGATGCTGACCGAGATCCCCGGTCGCACCGCGTAGCCGGGCCACGGCGCCCAGCGCACCGGAGGATACGCCGGCCACCACCAGCCGCCATAGACGACGAGCGGGTCGTAATAGGGGACGTAGACCACCAGCGGGTTCGCCGGCTCGATGATGATCGTTCCGCCCTGCTGCGCAACCAGCATGCCGTCATTGCTGGCGAGATTGCCGGCGGCGAGCGCGCGCTCGCGCAGGCGCTGCACCGTCTCCATCACGTAGGGCTCCTGCTCGAGGAAAGCCTCGCCCAGTTCCTGGGTCCAGTCGAGCCGCTGGTCCATCATCGCCAGTACGCGCGGGAACGCAACCAGCGACTTGACGCTCGGATCCCAGTCCTTATATTCGACCGCGCGCACCGCTTCGTCGCCCTGCAGCCCGGGATGAACGTCCGCCCAGCGCGCCGCCTGCACCACCTCGAGCGGGTAGGTCGAGGCCATCAGGATCTGCGACAGCAGCGGGTCGGGATAGAGCGCGATGGGAGCCAGCATCTGGTCCAGCTGGGCCTGCGTATAGAAGACCCGCGCCGGAGCGGCCTGCGCGTACGCGGCGGGCGCCGCGAGCAGCAGCGCCAGGAACGGGAATAGCCATCTCACCAGACGTGTTCGCATGACGGATCTCCTTTTGCCTTTCCGCCATTTGACCGCCGCGCGCGCAGCGGCGTATTGACAAAGTGCAACCAGATGTAACGTCGGGGCGCCCGCAGAAACATTTCTTTACCCGCGGGCAGAACTATTCGCCCGGGCCGGGTCTATCATTTATGCGGTAGCGGTGGTTGATGGAGGCTTCGATGCGAGTTGCAAGAGCGATCGTGGTTCTGGCGGTGGCGCTCGGCGCCGCTGTCGCAAGCGCGCCGGCTTTCGCCGACCGGTGGCGCGGGCACAGCCGGGTTCACCTCGGCTTGTACTTCGGCGCGCCGCTGTACTGGCAGCCGTACTATCCGCCGCCGTACTATTACCCGCCGACCGTGGTGGTGCCGCAGTCGCCGCCGGTCTACATCGAGCAGGGGGACCAGGGGGCGCAGGCCCCCGCGGGCCAGGGCTGGTGGTACTTCTGCCGCGACTCGAATGCATACTATCCGTATGTGAAGCATTGTCCGGGCGGGTGGGAACGGGTCAGCCCCCAGCCGCCGGCGCAATGACCTGGAGGCGAAGATGAAGCTCAATCGAAGACATGCGGCGCTCGGCGCCGTGCTCCTGCTCGCGGCGTGCGTGACGGTGCCGGAAGGCCCGAGCGTGATGGTGCTTCCCGGCAGCGGCAAGACCTTCCAGCAGTTCCAGGTCGACAACTACGAGTGCCGCCAATTCGCCCGCGCGCAGATCGGCGGCACGAGCGCGCAGCAGGCGGCGACCGAGAGCGGCGTGAAGAGCGCCGCGGTCGGCGCGGCGGTCGGTGCCGCGGCCGGCGCGCTGTTGGGCGG
>Ga0102953_1002730_pt1 | contig 10233 bp, 6 predicted proteins | sample SalPon2A_C_D2_MG_FD_78509 | JGI IMG/M metagenome (GOLD analysis project Ga0102953, IMG submission 78509) | Soil microbial communities from South San Francisco under conditions of wetland restoration - Salt Pond MetaG R2A_C_D2_MG | ecosystem: Environmental > Terrestrial > Soil > Wetlands | place... | reverse complement strand
TGCCGCGCTGTCCGAACCGTCGTAGCCGACAGTGAGAACGTGCACGGCGTCCGAACCTGCCCGCCTGTCGCGTCGAATCGGCATCGTTGGATGGACCACGCCCCCCGTCCGGTGCGCGTTGCCGATCGACGCCCATAGCGACACCGGCGCAGCCTCCGCCCGCTCCGGCCGTTACCATCGACCTCCGCCATGGGCCACCATCCCTTACGCTCGGATGCGCGTGGGCCGTGAAGTGAAGACGCGGTCGAAGGCGCGGCAAGAACGAATCAGGACGGGGCCCCGTCGCTTGAGCGACTCAAGCGTGGATGTTGCGGCGCTATCCGGCAAGAGTCAGATGCCCTCGACCGTCGTCGCGTTCACGGGGACGCGGACCTCGCCCACCGCGGCACATGGAACGGGCCCCGCTCGTGGGAGCGGGGCCCGCATGGTTCGCTGCTGTGCTGTTGAGAGCGGCTCAGGCCTTGGAGGGCTCGGCGTCTTCCTCCAACGCGTCTTCTTCCAAGGCGTCTTCCTCCAGGCTCTCGTCCTCCGCCGTGTCTTCCTGCGCGCTCTCTTCCAGCGCGGTGTCCGGCTTCTCAGCCGTAGCGTCGCTCGCGCCTTGCGCTTCCTGCTCGGCCTGCTTCGGCCGGCGGCCCTCCCGGAAGGCGGCGGTGAGCATCGCGGCCGCCTCGGCGGCATCGATGGCGTTCTCCGGCTCGCCCTCCTGGGCCTGCTCCGAGGCAGCGCTCGCTTCGGCTACCGGCTCGGCCGCGGGCTCCTCTGGCGCCGGCTGCTCGGCCTGCGCGACCTCTTCGACCTCGGCCTCGGCCTCGGCCTCGGCTTCGGCTTCGGTCGCTTGCTCGGCCTGGGCCGCGGACTGATCGGTTTCCGCCTCGGCCTGGGCCGCCTCCGCTCCGGCCTGCGCCTCGGCCGCCGGCTGGGACGCTTCGGCTTCCGCCGCGCCCTCGGCCTCGCCTTCCTCCTCGCCCTTGGTCTCGGTCAGACCGAACTGGGCGAACAGGTCCGCGTACACGTCACCGAGCTTCGTGGTCGCCTTCGTGTTGGCGTCGCTGGCGGCGTAGCTGTAGTCGTAGTCGATGTCCGAGCCACGGCGGCTGCGGCGACCGCGCCGTCCGCCGCCTCCGCGCGCAGCGGGCGCCCCGGTGCCGACGCTCTCGAGGTCCTGCGCCGAGAAGGGGAGCAGGCGCTTGCGTGAGAGGCTGGCCCGCTGCTCCACCGGATCGATGTTGAGGATCACCGCGGTGACCTCGTCGCCACGCTTGAAGTGGTCGTTGATGTTCTCGATGTGGTCGTGGCTGAGCTCGCTGATGTGGACCAGGCCCTCGATACCCTCTTCGATCTCCATGAACACACCGAAGTCGGTGATCCCGGTGATGGGGCCGGTGACCTCGGTGCCGGGCGGGTAGCGGTCCGGCAGGGAGCTCCAGGGATCGGGCTGGGTCTGACGAAGGCCGAGCGAGATGCGCTGCTGGCTGGTGTCGATCTTGAGGATGATCGCCTCGACGTCTTCACCTTCCGAGACGATCTCCTTGGGATGACGCACGCGCTTGGTCCAGCTCATCTCGCTGACGTGGATGAGGCCTTCCAGGCCGGGCTCGATCTCCACGAAGGCGCCGAACGGCGTCAGGTTGGTGACCTTCCCCGAGATCTTCTGACCGATGCTGTAGTTGGCCAGGACGTTGTCCCAGGGGTTCGCCATGAGCGACTTCATGGAGAGGTTGATGCGTTCCCGCTCGAGGTCCATGTCGAGCACCTCGACGCGGACCTTGTCGCCCACCTTCACGACATCGCGCGGGTGACTGAAGCGACCGTGGGTCAGCTCGCTGCGGTGCACCAGACCGTCGATCCCGCCGAGGTTGACGAACACGCCGAAGTCGGTGATCTCCACGACCTCGCCCTCGAGCTTCAGGCCGGGCTCGAGGTGCTGGAGCGTCTCCGCCTTCTTCTCCGCGATCTCCTCTTCGAGGATGGACCGGCGCGAGATGATCACGCGGTTGCGACGACGGTTCAGCTCGATGATCTTGACCTTGAGGCGCTGCCCGACGAAGGGCGAGAGGTCGTTGACGCGCCGCACGTCGACCTGGCTCGCCGGCAGGAAGGCGCGGATCCCGAGGTTCGCGACCAGACCGCCGCGCACCTTCTCGATGATCTCCACCTCGACCGGCTTGCCCTTGTCGTGGATCTCTTGGAGCAGGTTCCAGGCGCGTTCCTGGTCGGCCCGCTTCTTCGAGAGCACGATGGTGTTGTTGGGAATGTCCGACCGCACCACGTAGACCTGGATCTCGTCGCCGGGCTTGAAGTACTTGGCGGCGTCCTCCGCGGTCGTTTCGAACTCGAAGAGCTGGTTGTACGGCAGGATGCCTTCGATCTTGGCCCCGACGTCGACGATGATGCCGTCCTGCGACAGCATGATCACCTCACCTGTGGTGATCATCCCGCGGTGGACGGGCTTGCGCGCCAGCTGCTCATCGCTGGCAGCGAGCACGTCCTCCATCGTCATCTCGGAGCCTTCGTCCTGGGCGGCCGCTTCTGCCGTGGAAACGTCGCCGACGACCGCCTGTTCCTGCTCGGTCGCACCATTGTCGGAAGGCGACGCGGTCGCCTCCGAGGATTCCGCGTTGGCGTCAGCTGAGGGAGCCCGTCCCTGTTCTTGGAGATCCATGTCGTTCGCCATCGCGGTGCCTACGCCCTGTTCTGCTGCCGCGGATGGGGCCTGATTCGTGACTTCCTCCGGGGCTTGGTCGGTGGCCGGGGCAGGGCTTCCCTCGGCCCGGTTTACTTTTTCGTCCATGAAAGGGGCTTCCTCCTCGTATTTGGGTAAGCTGGCAACTACCCATTTAATCACACTTGGGCAGCCTCCCGCAAGCAAACGCGGCCACGCAGCACGTTCTTGCCAGGCCTGCGTCCACGTGGCAACACACCGGCACGACGCATTGGGAGCATGCAAGCCGGGCGATGCCTGGCGGCTGCGCCGGACCTCGCCCTGAACGAATGCTAAGCCCCCATCGTGGTCGCGTCTGTATCGCGTGGGCAAGAAAGGTTGGACTCCGCGTGGGAGGCGCGGAGTCCACTTTCGGAAGAGATGGGAAGAGGTAATGGGAGAGTTACCTCAGGTCCACGCGGTGAGTATAGCGCGCACTTCTTACAGGATTCTTACAGCGGATCACCGTTCGGGCGCCGTCCGGGACGCGGTCCTGGTGGAAGGACCGCCGCATCCGGGTGGGGCTCGGCTTTCGTGCGCACCGCTAGCCAAGAAAAACCCGGAGGCTGTGGCTCCCAACCGCAGCTCCGGGAATCTCCCTACCACCATCTCTTCCGTTGCGAAGAGAATATCACAGGCTTCGGACGTGGCTCGCGGAATGTCTCAGACCTTCTCCATGACTCCTGCCGCCTCGCGGTAGGTATCGAGCGATTGCTCGACCATGAGCGCCCAGTCGTTCCCGGAACCCGGCAAGAAGATCCCCGTCTCGCCCATTATGCGTCCAGCCCTCAACTCGGACACGTCCCAGACGATGTCGATCTCGCTCTTGAGGCGATACATCTTCGACTCTGAGTCGTACTCGATCTCGAGCCCTTCGATGTTCTCGCGGAGCTGATGCCGGAACTGGTGGAAGTAGGACTTCGCGCTCCGCGGCTTGTCGTCTGGGAAGATATCCGTCAGCAGGCGCTTCAACGTCACGGCCTTGTTCTCGAGGAAGTAGGCAAGTACCTCGACGCCCTTGCGGAGAGGGATGTTGATCGGGCGGGAATCTAGCTCAAGGTACTCCTGCGCGAGCGTATAGACGTGAAGGACGCTGGTTTCGCGGCCCGCAATACGAGGGTGCGTCTTCCGGACAATGGAGTGAAGTTCCAGCAGGAGCGCCCATTCCCCGGCCAAGAAGGCGGGGTTCTGTAAGGTCACGCTGAGAGTCTGAAGCTGGTCGAGTTCCAGTTCATAAGGCTTTCCTGCGCTTCTCAACATCTCTGCCTTGTGGAGTTTCACGAAGCCTTGCTCTTTGAGCAGTCCCATCTCGCCAAACTCGACCATGAGTCCATCCAGTTCCGCTGTCGCGTGCTCATTGGTATATGCCCCTTGCCAATACAGAAGCAAGACCTCGCGGAACCTAAACGCAAGGCGATCAGACTTGTCGGAAAGCAGAGCTTGGGCTCGCGCGCTGTGTTCGGCGGCCTGGCCGAATTCGCCGCGATTGCCATGTATGGACATCAGCGAGAGGTGGCAGAGAAGCTCCTCATAGCCCATCTGATACTCAACGGCAAGATTGATGGCCTGCTCATACTCGTGGATGGCAGTGGGAAGGTTTCCTACGGATCGTGCCACTTCTCCAAGTAGCCAATGACGCTCTGGTTGAGATAGGTCGGGTGCATTCGAGAGGTCGAGAGACTCGAGTTCCGATTGAGCCTCTTGGTAGCGCCCAAGACTTATCAACACGTTTGCTCGCCGAGCCTGAAGCTTGTGCCGTTCGGCCTCAGACGTGAGTTGGAGACCTCGTTCAACAAACCATAGGGCTCGCTGCGAGCGCCCAATTCGGCCATGAAGGGTTGCCAATTGCGCGAGAATTGAAGGTGCCAGGACGCCGAACTCGGGGATGCCCTGAACCCGGCGCCACGCCTCCTCGGCGGCCTTCAGCGCCTCCCGGAGGTTCCCGTTGTTTTCTTCGTGAATGCTTAGGACTCTGAAATAGAGCACCTGGTCGTACGGCAAGAGCTCGCCAATCCGCACTCGCCGCAGTTCCACGGCCGCCTCGTCTCCCTTCTCAACGAACCGAAGTAGGTGCGCGATATTGACGCGCGCCGCTTCATCGCCGCGGTTGAGCGCACGGTAAAGGGCCTCCAGCGCCTCTAGGTCGCGAACCAACTGAAACAAGCAGACTCCGAGCCAGCGGTCATCCTGCGGGGTTGGGTCTTGCAGTCTCCCGTAACTGGCCACGCCTTCCTGAAATTCTTCAAGGAACGCCCATCCTTGGATGCTGCTTTCCAGCCGTACCCCGGGGAATCGCTCAGCCACAAGCCCGCTTACGTCGCGTGGCACCAAGCTGGCTGGATCTTGCTTTGAGGAAGTCTCTTCCATAGTGGAAACCAACGTCCGCAGCAACAGCCAGAGTTCTATATCTATGGCCGACACGCTAAGCAGACCTATGGGGGATTCTATTATGTGCGCTAGCCTGCTTCCCACGAAGTTGGCCACAGTGCGGGGCTTTTCGCGGCGCCAGGACGGAATTTATACGCTCTCGACCATTGCCGTCCACCACGCGTATTCTCTTGACTTTCGCGGGGAAGACCGTGTAGACTTCCCGCAATCGAGTCGGTTGGGAGACCGATCGGTTCCCGGTTTTTCCGGGGTTCGGAAGAGTGGGAGCTGCAGTTGGGAGGGTCTGGTCCACAGCACCCGACAGCTCCAAGTGAGAAGATGGGCCATTTGGCTCGTCAAGTGCTTTCAGGGTTGGGAGACCCGGGAGCAAGTACTCGGTTTGGGAGACCGTGTACTGGTGTCGTGCTCGATATTCGGGCAATGGGAGGATGGGATCCACATGAAGAACACTGGGAAGCGCATCTTCGTAGCAATCATCTTTGCCGTTCTGGCTAGCCTGCCCCTCGTTGTTTCTGCGGGAGCCTTCTACTCGCAGCGCTAGATTGGCAGAAAGGCGCTGCTGACGACGAGTCGCGGCGCCGAACTAAGTGAAGTGCGCACTTAAGAACGTCTAGAAGCGGATATATACGCTTCATAAGCGACGCGTTGATAGCCTACGTTCACGCCGATATTGGCGTGGGCGTAGGTGTTTTCTGTTCAAGATTTGCCCGCGCGTGACGTCGGCATGTTGGAAACTCTGGTCCGCTTGAATTGGAGCCGATAGCATGCGTCATCTCGCAAGATCACTCACCACAAGCTTCCGATCCCGTGATGCGGGCGATCGAAGCAGCCTTGGGTCGAGGACTCGCGTTGCGCTCCACGTCGTGCTAGCTCTCTCTCCAGCCCTTGTTGTGGTGGTGGCGAACCTCACGGGCGCCCGCTTTGGGGCGGGTTTCTACGGCCAAGTGTGGTTACTTCCGCTGCTCATCTTTGGAGTCCGCTGGGGGTTCACTGGTGCGCTGGTTGGAGCCGTGCTGGCACTTGCGGCGCTTAATCCCCCCGGCTTGAGTTTCGCGTTGACGCCTCAGGTCCATTCATCGGTTATTGAGTGGTTTGCGCAGGCGGCACTTTACACCGTAGTCGTCGGGCTCGTTGGTACTTATGTGGGCCGAGGTCAGAAGCAGTCCGCGCAACGCGATTCGTTCGTAGACGGGCCTTATCCCAAGAGTGCAGCCCAGTTGGCAGATTCAGACCGTGTGCTCGCGAGCCTTGCGAACACGGTCGAGATCCGCGATCATCACACTCAGGGGCATTGCCGGCGCGTGGCGCGGAATGCGGTCGTGGTGGGAACTGCACTGGGCCTTGATGGAGATGATCTAAGAACGCTGCATTGGGCAGCGACGCTTCACGATCTCGGGAAGATCGCAGTTCCGGAATACATTCTTCTTAAGAGCGGCCGACTCAGCGAAGAAGAGTACGCTGAGATCAGGCGCCATCCCATGTACGGTGCGGACCTGCTGGCATCGGTGTCTCAATCATATCGACCCATTGCTGACGTTGTAAGGGCTCACCATGAACGCTGGGATGGTTTTGGGTACCCCCTTGGATTCAAAGGTGACGAGATCCCCGAGATGGCACGCATTATCGCGATTGTCGATGTCTTCGAGGCTTTAACAAGCGAGCGTCCGTACAGGAGTCCAATGCCCGAGATCCAAGCGCTTCAGTACATAAAGAACGGGGCTGGAAGCCAGTTCGACCCGCGCTTGGTTGAGGTGTTTGAGGCCCTGTATCTGCGGAAAGAGATTGAATGCGCAGGTACGTCTCCTACACATGCTGGCATGCAATTTGCCAAGTCAGACCGCGTGATCGCTCAGAACGCTTGAGAGCTTTCCCTGGTGCTCTCGCAATGTGAAATCCCTCAAGCTGTGCGGCTAGGCTGTGCGGGCACATTGCCAATGAGTGCCTGAACCGGGATGCCGCCGTTCTGGAAAAGAATGCGTTGCTGCACAACGAGAGCATCGTTTGCGAGCTTGATTCGTGGCGTGATGATAGCGAAGTCCCACCCTTGGGCCGTACGAGCCAACCGTTCGACAAAATCGTTGAGAAGCGCGGTGGTACTCGCCTTCGTTCCAAGCCTGTGTCCGTACGGAACATTGGTCACAACTAGGCCACGTTCCCCAACTCTCAGATGATCCGCATAGACGGTGTTCAAGGCATCGCCAGTGTCAAACGACGCACTCTCTGCGCACGCCCTCTGTGCGCACCTGCGTGCGAGTTTTACCGAGTCTGGGTTGATATCGAACCCGAGAATCCTCGTAAGGCTCGCGTCGTCGCACCGATGCATAGCCCGGCGGTGGGCTTCAGCGAATCTGCCCGTGGAGTGAAGCGGAGAGCTTTCTATAGCAAACCGCCTGCTGAATCCGGGGGCACAATTGCGGACCAATAGGTCGGCTTCAATGGGTATTGTGCCGGATCCACAGAACGGGTCTACGATGACGTCGTACTCCTCAGCATGCGCAAGTTGGAGGAGGGCTGCCGCCGAGGTTTCCCTCAGAGGTGCTTGGAACGTCTCCGTACGATACCCACGCTTGTGAAGGTGCTCGCCCGTAGTGTCAAGACTAAGAGTGCATCGGTCTCGAAAGATCCTGGCATGTATGGACATACCTGACGTGGAGGACCGTTCCGTGGGGAGGCCGAACCTCTTTAGGCGGCCCACTATGCTGTCATGGACAACTTGTTCAATGTGCGCATCGTGGCGCAGCCTTGAGCTTTTGAAGCTCGCTCGTACATTGACACCTGGGCAATTGCCTAGAAGAGCCTCCCAAGGAACTCCCAGCGTGTGATCGTGGAGCATGGGGTAGCTTTGGGCAAGGAAATTGGCAAGCCGAAGAAGGACACGGGCCCCCGTTCTATGAGAGAGATTCACATCGTAGATGGCATCCAAGTCTCCCGGGAAGGAGAGTCCACCAGGTACGGCATGCGCGTCATATCCCAGCAGGCGAAGTTCCTCCAAGCCGACTTCTTCGAAGCCAGGCAGAACTGGAACAAATAGGCTCAAGGTGTTTCTGCGAAGGTACACTCTGGCGCGGCGTTCAATAGCTCGGCCGGAAAGGGTCATCGCCCCCTACAATAGCCGTTCGATACGGAAGAACTGACTGCTCGTTGACTGCTCCACCTTTCGCGGAGGGTAGGAATCACAGATGAGTACCTGGATTGAGCGAGTTGTCCGTGCTGTGTCGCAGGCTCCTCCGCCAGTGGTTCTAAGGGCTGACGAGGAATGGGGCGTGAACAGGGTGTTCGCGAGTATGCGAGCAATCGAGCAGCCATTGATTTGGCTGGACCTCAAGTGCGTCGACTGCTCGGATGGAGTTGCGCTCGGGGATACGTTGTCCGAAGCAATCAGAACGGGTCTGGGCGCACCGCTCTTCGGCACCGGTGCGGACGCCAATTACGGACTTAGTGCCTTGGAGTCGCATCTCCCTGCTCTTGAGCCAGTGACCGTTGTCGTAAGTAATGCCGACCAGTGCCTGGACTGGTCGATGCGTTTTCTGAAGTCCGTTCGTCCCCCGAACTTGCTCCTGCTTCAGGTTCCTCCTGAGTTCGAGTTTGGTGCGACAGAGCTTGTGGGTAGCGTAATAGACAAGGGTTCAATAGCCGTAAGCGTGGAGGAGGCAATCGAGCTGTACGGAGATGAGAGAGCAGATCATTTGATTGAGCATGCAGTTGAAGCGTCGAGCGGTGCGATCTCGTGCGTAGAAGCTGCGTTGGAGCTCGGCACGGAGGAGGTATCCAAAATCGGGACGGCGGACCCCACAGAACAAGTGCCTCCCGCGGTCATTGGGTCGGGAGCCGGGGTAGACGCGCTGATTCTTCGTGGCAGGTGGGTTGAGGCATTCGAACGCGCGGCGAGCCACGCCCCGACGCGCGTGCCGGAGGTGATTGAGGAAGCAGGCCACGCTCTGTTCGATGCAGGGCAGTTTGAGAGGTTCTGGCGGACCGTTTCACTCTTGCCGGCGTGGATTTTGCGAAATGAAGAAGTGATGTACTGGCAGTTCAGTGCTGCTGTGGCTGTGAACCGATGGAAGTCAATGCTTCCCGGGATTGATCGCTACCTTCATCGGCACGACGCACCAAGTCTCCGAGCTATTCGAGCCATGATCGAAGTCGGCGGGGGCTCTCTCAGTGAGGCAAGACGGGCTTATCAGACGGAACCAAATGCTGTCACGGCTTCTGCGCTTGGCTTCGTCCTCACGGTGGCTGGTGAATCGGCGGAAGCTCTCGAGGTGCTCAAGGAGGCGATTGAGCACAGTGAGCGGAGCGGGCGCTCCAGGCTTCTCGTGTCTTCAGCGGGCAACACCGCAATAGCGCACCTTTCTGCGGGCCACTACGTCCGAGCGCGACACTGGGCCAATTGGGCTCTAAGGCAGTTTCACACGTTCGGATTGCGGGAAGAGCTCTTGCGGCTTCACATGATTAATCTGGCAGCCTACACGAGTCTGTTGACGGGCGCAATGTCGAGCGCGGAGCAGGCACTCTCGACGGTCCACGTGCCCGATGAGTTGATAGGTATTCCCACTGTCGAGGGGGTCTTGTCGACGTTAGGAGACTACGCGCTCGTCTCAGGCGATCCTGCCGCCGCGCTCCATTACTACGAGCTAACTGCCACAGGGGCTTCGAGGGGCGACCTGCCGACAGTCGCGAATGATCTCGTGAGGGGTTATCTCGCGGCAGGTAGGACGGATCACGCAATGAAGGTGGCTTCTGAGGCCGTGGAAATGGCATCCGATGTATCGGACGTCCACGGTCGCGTAGCGGCGCTGGCACTTGGTACGGCTCTTGCGGCGGAGAACAATTCTAGGGCGGAGGGGCTTCTGCGCGCGGCCGTCAACGCACTGGCCGCAAGACCCTTCGTAGCGTACTGTGCGCAGGCGGTTATCCGGCTAGGCTCATTTCTCCTCCGTCAGGGCCGCCACGAGGAAGCGCGTCGGCTCCTGGCAGATAACGCGCAGTTCATCGAAGAACTCGGTGACTCGGGTTGGCTCCTTCTCGGCGGGGACGGGGCTGAGGTGGCGCAGCTGAAACGGATGTTCCGCAGCGGGGAGCCGGAGATCCAGCTTCGCTTCCTGGGAAAACGGTGCCTGCGGAACCGTGACTCGGAGGAGACG
>Ga0102953_1002729_pt1 | contig 10238 bp, 9 predicted proteins | sample SalPon2A_C_D2_MG_FD_78509 | JGI IMG/M metagenome (GOLD analysis project Ga0102953, IMG submission 78509) | Soil microbial communities from South San Francisco under conditions of wetland restoration - Salt Pond MetaG R2A_C_D2_MG | ecosystem: Environmental > Terrestrial > Soil > Wetlands | place... | reverse complement strand
TGGCGACCAGCGTCGTGAACCGGGTCGCCGCCTCGGCGGCAAGTCGCCGCAGCGCCTCGTTGAGCAGGGGATCGCGCACGCCCCCAGCTTTCCCCCACTCCCGACCGTTCCTGCGTCTGCATAGCCCCTTGCAGAACCGGCGGGTGTCCCCCCGGGGGAACTTGTGAGCGCGCCGTGGCAGGGACTCTTGCCGACGATTCGTCGGCGGGTTCCACCGGGGGATGCCCGCCGGTTACTACCGTGTCATGCAGGAACGGCCGTCGCCGGCTCTTCTTCGAGCAGCCAGCGGGCGCCGTAGCGGCGCATGTCCTCGATCAGCGGCACGAGCGCCTCGCCCTTCTCGGTCAGCTCGTACTCGACCCGGGGCGGGACCTCGGGGAAGGTGTTGCGGGCGACGATGCCCTCTTCTTCCAGCGCCCGCAGGCGCAGCGAGAGGGTCCGCGGGCTGATCCCCTCCAGCGAGCGCTCGAGCTCGCAGAAGCGCGCGCAGCCGGCCGCCAGGTCGCGGATGACCAGAAGCGTCCACTTGCCGCAGACGACGTCGGCGGTGCGGCAGACGGGACAGCGGGAGTTGCTCTCAGCGCTCATATTTGGCACATCCGGCGCGAGCCGCCTAGCGTTCGATTCGGCTCGCTACAGCGAGTCTAGCGCCAATGCTTCACTTACTGAAGCGATGGGCCGAACTGAGCGCGGTCGAGGTTTGATTCGCCTGGCGGCCCAAACCTCGACCGCGGTCGTTCAGACCTTGCCCTTGATCACCAGCTTGACGTCGGTGACCTTGAACTTGTAGCGCTCGTTGTCTTCGCCGTATTCGAACGTCTCCGGGAAGCCCGGTTCGAGTTCGATCAGCTGGCAGTTGTCGGTGCCGGCGACGCACTTGCCTTCGCCGAACACGCCGCTGACGTCGGTGGAGACGAGGAACAGCGGCTTGCGCGTCTTCGGGCTGAGCCCCATATAGGTGACGACCTGCTTCTTCTTCCCGGGCAGGACGGTGGTCGGCAGGATTTCCTTGCGGACTTCGGGCTCGCTCGTCTTCTTGTTCCCGTCGGCTTCGTTGCCCGTCGTGTGGACGATCTGCAAGTTGACGGCGAAGCTGAAGAGGACGGCGTGCTTCTTGTCGCCGCCGTTTCCGCCGCCGCCGTTGCCTCCGGCGCTGCCGCTTTCGCCGCTCGGAGCGCCCCCGGTCGCCGCCTTGCTCGAGCCGCTGTCGGCTTCGCCCCCGGTCGAGCCGGTGGAACCCTGTTCCTCGCCGGACCCACCGCCGGACCCGCCGCCCGATTCGTCCTTCGGTTCGTTCAGTTCGGCCCCCTTGAGGACCGGCGCCGTGTAGCGCTGCTTGAAGGGGTCGGTCGGCGTGCGATCCCGCAGGCGCTTGCGGTAGTCGCGCAGGCCGGGCTTCGCCTCGACGACCGTCAGCGTGGACGTCTCTTGACGACTTTCTTCTTTCAGCGCCGCGATCGCGCCTTCCGCTGCGGCCGGCAGTTTCGGCTCGGAGCCCTGTCCGAGCAGTATCGGCGTCGCGGCGATCGCCACGAGCACGAGAGCGATCGGCAGCAGCAGTCGGCGGTCGCGCAGGTCGTAGAAGAGGTCGGTGAGGAAGGCCGGAGCCTTGGGCTCGGGCGCCTTCAGCGATGGGCGCTTCATCGCGTGCCCCCGAGCTTCGCCGCCGCGGGCGTTGCTTCCGGGCCGCCGGTCGGGCTGGCCGGCGCCGCGCCGACCGTCGTCCCCTGAACCGGCGGGGTGACGTAGCTGGTGACCCCGAAGCTGGCCGTCAGCGATGGGAACCCTTCCGGCCCCGCCGCAAGCGAGAAGCCGTCGATCGTCAGCAGCCGGCCGTCAACCAGGACTTCTTCGCGCGGGGTCTTCACCAGGGAGTCGATTTCCTCGATGAAGTCGGCGACCTTGAAGAAGCTACCTTCGAAGGTCAGCGTGTATGGCATCGCTGCGAGCCCGCCGGAACCCACCGAGGCGCCGAGCGGCAGCAGCGAGGCCGCCGCCTCGGTGGCGGAGACCGGCTGGCCGCCGGGGGCGGTCGTGGGGGCCGACGTCGCATCCCCGCCGCCCCCGCTCCCGCTGGAGTTGAGCTCGATGTCCTTGAATTCGACCCCGCTGCGTTCGGCTATCCCGCTCACCTGGACCAGCAGCGAAGGCGTTTCGCTGTTGCCCGGCACGGCCTTGCCCAGCACGACCAGCTTCCGGTAGTCGACCGGGAAGCTCTTGCGCGCCTCTTCGGCCGTATCCACTTCCGCCCGGTGCTGAGCGAGCGACGATTCGACTTCGGCGATTTCCTCGCCCAGCTTCGCCGCTTCCTCGTGCTTGGGGCTGAGCAGCACGACCCAGAAGGCGATCGCGAGCACGGCGACCGCGAACAGGCCGATCAGTGGGGCGCTGCCGGCTTTCCTCAGCGAATCCATCTCAGCCGCCTTCCCCGCCTTCGCCGGATCCTTCCGAGGTCTCGCTGGAGGCGACCTGAGCCGCTTCGGGCGCCGATTCCGGCGGCGCTTCGCCTTCCCCTGCGTCGGCAGCCACCGGCGCCGCGTCGAACGCCACGACGATCTCGAACTTGGCGATGAACTCGCGCGTGCGGCAGTCGTCGCCGCCGCCCGACCCGCCTCCTCCTCCGGAAGAGGATCCGGCGCCGCTTTCCTTGTCGGCGAGTTGGGACGACTGCACGCCGACCCGGGTGACCCCGTCGATGTCTTCCAGCGCGGTGACGAAACCGGCGACCGAGGTCTGTCCGGCCGCGCAGCCGCTCAGTTCAAGCGCCGGCCCGGCGATCTGCCCCCGCATGCCGCCGCCCGAGCTGCCGCCGCCCCCGCCCGATCCGCCTCCCACATCGACGCCCGGCGTCGCCGTCGCCGTCAGGTTCACCAGCCATACATCGCTTGGCAGGATCAGCGCCAGTTCGCGCATCACCCGCTCCCAGTCGAAGCGGCTGTCGGCGAGGCTCTGCACAGTCTCGACCCGCGCTTCGCTGAGGCCGCGGAACTCGGTGTATGACGCGAGCTTCGCCGCCTTCGCTGCCGTCGCGGCGTCTTCGCCCCTGAGCTTCGCGAGATCGGTTTCACGTTCGGAGACCTGGTTGCCGACGAGCACGACCGCGATCACGCCGACCAGCAGCAGGGTGAGGGCGCCGAGCACGATGTAGGCGAGCGCACCGCGCCGCAGCGGCGCCTGGTCGCCGCGCCGGTCCTCCGCTGGAATCAGGTTGACGGGGCGCATCGCGCTAGCCCTCCAGGGCGAGGCCGTAGGGAAGCGTCAGGCGGGCGGCGGAAGCCGCGTCCAGGCCGCCGAGCGCCGCCGGGCGGGAGACCGTCATCGGCAGGCCGAGGCCCGCCTCCATCCGCGTCGCCAGTCCCGGGATCGCGCTGCCCGGCCCACAGAGGACGACACGCTCAACCGGCAGGGCAGCTTCCTGCGCGCCGTAGTAGTCGAGCGAGAGGCGTAGCTCGTCGAGCAGCGTGAAGACGCTCTCCTCGAGTGCGCGGCGCACCTCGAGCACCGTCTCCTGGTCGCCCTCGATTTCGGCCGCCGGCCGCTCCAGGCCGACATGTCCCAGCCACTGCGTCGCGTGCTCGGCGCTCAGAGCGAGCGAGCTGCCGAGAGCGCCGCAGGTCGCCTCGAGGCCGGCGTGGGAGACGCGGGTGAAGAGGCAGGACCGGCCGCGGGCGACGGCGAGGTTGGTGACGTCGCCGACGTTGCAGTAGAGGACCGCGGAGGCGGGGCGCTCGGCGCCGCTCTCGGCGGCGTCCGGCCCGGCCGCAGCCGGCTCGCCCGCCAGCGCGCGGATCATCCCGAAGGCGGAGAGGTCGACGCCGAACGGCTCCAGCCCGGCGCGGCGCAGCGGCTCGAGGAAGCTGGAGATCATGTCGCGGCGCGCGGCGACGACGATCACATCGACCTGCGGCGGCTGTCCCTCCTCCGCGGGGACCCCGCCGACCACCTGGTGCTCCAGCACGGCCTGATCGAGCGGCATCGGCATCTGCTCCTGGGCCTGAAAACGGACCGCCGCCTCCATCTGCTTCGGATCCTCGATCGCCGGCAGGCGAACGGTGCGCACGACGACCCCCTGGTTGCCGACGCCGAGCCGCACCCGCTTGCCCAGCTTGTGCTCGGCGAAGAGCTCCTTCAGCCCCGCGACGAGCCGCTCGGCGTCCTGCACCTCGCCCTCGTGGAAGGCGCCCGGCTCAAGCGGTCCGATCGCCGTACCGGTCAGCTCGGCCGAGCCGTTGAGCTTCAGCTCGGTCGCAGCGACGCTGCCGGCCTCGATGTCGAGCCCGACGACGCTGTTGTTCTTCTCCTTGGTGATTCCGCTGAGTCGCATGAAGGGCGGGGGTTGAGTGGCGCCGTGGCGCGTCCGCCCTCCCTGAATCGACAGAAAGGCCGCAAACCTTTCGCCCTGCAACTACCCACTTCTATGAGAACCTGGGCGGGGCTGCTACGCGAGCGGGCAGCTCGGTCCGCCACCGCCGATCCGTTCGGCCTCGGCGATCAGCTGCTCCGCGGCTGCGGCGGGGACATGCCTGCCGCTCTGCGCCTTCAGCTCGGCGACGAAGGCGGCAAGCTTGCCGGCGACGCTCGCCGCTGGCCCGTCTTCGCGCCCGTTCTTCAGCTTCGCTTCGAGGCTCTTCGCGATGCCGTGGGGGAGGTTCAGCCCTGCGACCGCTTCGCGCAGATCGGCGATCGTCGGCGGCGGATCGCCGAACATCTGAATCCGGTCGTTCGGATAGGTCTCGGTCACGTAGACGTTGCCGAACGGGTCGGCGCCGACGCCGGCCGCAAAGTGGAACTGGCCGTCGCCGGAGCCGAGCTCGCCCCACTCATCGACGAAGCCGCCGGAGGAGTCGAAGCGCTCGATGCGGCTGTTGTTCGTGTCGGCGACGTAGATGTCACCGCTGGGCCCGGCGGCGATCCCGCGCGGCGACTTGAACTGGCCGTCGGCCGAACCGAACCCGCCCCACTTGCGGACAAAGTCCCCGGAGGGACTGAACTCCTGGACCCGGTTGTTGAACGTGTCCGCGACGTAGACGTCGCCGGTCGGGCCCACGGTGAGGCCGAAGGGCGTGTCGAACTGCCCGTTGCCGGAGCCGAACCGCCCCCACTGGGCGAGGAAGGCGCCGCTCGAGTCGAACTTCTGGACGCGGCTGTTGTCGGTGTCGGCGACGTAGACGCCGCCCTGCGCGTCGACCGCGATGGCGAAGGGGAGCCTGAACTGCCCCGGGCCGGACCCGAAGCCTCCCCAGGCGCGGACGAAGCCCCCCGCCGGGTCGAAGACCTCGATCCGGTTGTTGCCGGTGTCGGCGACGTAGAGATCGCCGTCGGGACCGAGCGCGACTCCGAGCGGCGAGTTGAGCTGCCCGTCGCCGACACCGAGCGCGCCCCAGGAGGCGACCGGGTCGTGGCAGGCGTCGAAGACCTCGATCCGGTTGTTGAAGGTGTCGGCGACGTAGACGTCGCCCTGCGCGTCGGCGGCGACGCCGCCCGGCGATTCGAACTGGCCGTCGCCTCTCCCCTGTTCGCCCCAGACCGCGAGAAAGCCGAATTCGGCCCGGGCCGGCTGGGCGACGACGAGCGTGGCGAGGATGGCGCAGGCTATGAGCAGGGAACGCATCGTGGTCCGATCATCGGCCCCGCCGCCGGCGCCATGCTCCACCATCCGTCCTCTTTAGCCGGATGTCTCAATCCAAAGGGACCGAAACCCGGTAGGTGGCCCCGGATCAGAACGTTCCCAGGTACCAATCGACCAGTTGCCGGCCGTAGAGCAGGCCGACGACGCCGCCCAGGGCCAGGAACGGTCCGAAGGGGATCGCGCGCTTGCGCGCCGCCGCCCCGTCGCGGGCGATCATCGCCAGCCCGAGCAGGGCGCCCGCAAGCAGGGCGACGAGGATCGCCGGCGCCACCTCGCGGCCGAGGAAGAGGCCCATCGTCGCCGCCAGCTTGACGTCGCCCAGGCCCATTCCCTTCGGGTAGGCGAGCGCGGCCGCAAAGAGCACGCCGCCCGCCGCCGCGGCGGCGATCGCCCGCTCGGGCAGGCTGCCGGGATCGCCGACGGCGGCGATCGCCGCGCCCAGCACCGCGCCGGCGATCAGGACCTTGTTGGGGATGATCCGCCGCTCGAGGTCGGTCAGGGTGATCGCCATCAGCATCGTCACGAAGACGAGGCCGAGCGCCACTTCCCAGGGCTCGTCCCAGAGCACGAGCACGGTGGCGGCGAAGAGGGCGCCCAGCGTCAGCTCGCTCAGCGGGTAGCGCGGCGAGATCGGCGCCCCGCAGCAGCGCGCCCTTCCCCGCAGCACGACCCAGGAGACGACCGGGACGTTGTCGTAGGCGGCGATCTGCACCCCGCAGGAAGGGCAGCGCGAGCGCGGGCCGACGATCGACTCGCCGCGCGGCACCCGGTGGGCGACGACGGTGACGAAGCTGCCGGCGAGAAGCCCTCCGAGGAAGGCGAGCGCCGCGGCGGCGACCATCGCCTATTCGCCTTCCAGCGGCGTCGAGCTTTCGACCTCGATCCGGGTCGGATAGTTGGGGTGGTCGTACATGATCGGGATCGCGGTGGTCGGGGTATAGGCGGGGTCGACGCTGAGCGCCACCCCGATCCTGTCGTCTTTTTCGACGAAGTGCGGAGCCGCCTCGAATTCCATCGTCAGCCGCACCTTGGTCCAGGCATTTCGCGGCCAGTAGCTGCTTCCCTGCCCGTACTCCCAGTACGGCGTCCCGTCGACCTTCTTGGTCAGGCGCGTGTCGGTCGGGACCAGCGGCGAACCGGATTCGCTGCGGTCGAAGAGATAGACGCAGAGCGCCCCGGGATACAGGGCGTCGTTGAGCGTCCGCGTGTAGAACTCGAGCGTCACCGTGCCGCCCATTTCGAATTCGAACGGCATCGGGTCGGTGACCCAGCGGTGCATCAGCATCTCCGGGTTGCTTCCTCCACCCGATTCGTAGTTGCAGCCGCTGGTTTCGTCGACGCGGATCTGCACGCCCCTGTCGGTGTCGGGCGTCGGCTCGAGCAGGAAGTCATTGGAGTAGTCGTAGAGCGGCGGGTTGGACGGGTCGGCCGGGTCCGGGTCCGGCGGGTCGCTGCGCAGGAGCGCGTCGGGGGCGCCAGGTTCTTCGGAGCCCGTCTTCAGCCCGTCGGCGCAGGTGCCGAGCGTGTTGTGCAGCAGGTGGTCCCCGCTGATTTCCTGCCGCGTGGTCGTACCCGTCGCCGAGCATGGCGTGTCGGAGAGGAAGAACTGCTGCGCGGTCACCTGATCGCCGCTGCCGCCCCCGCTGCCGCTGCCCCCGCTGCCGCCGCTCGGTTCCGCGGATTCGGGATCGGTCGCCTGCGTCTGCACTTCGACGTAGCCGCTGCCGCCCGGCTGGTTGACCGGCTTGTCGGGCTTGACCGCGACGACGATCTGCTTGAGGTCTTCGCTGCCCGGGCATTCGGCTTCCGGGCAGGTCGGGTCGTCGCGCCAGACGACATAGCGGTAGACCGTGCCGCGGATGCCGCCGCGTCCGCCTTCGCCGACTTCGAATTCCGATTCCGGGCTGAAGCCGCGTTCGTCGATCGCCAGCGGGTGGTAGTCGCCGACCGGGTTCCGGGTCAGGGCGAATTCGGACCCCGCGACGCGCGAGCTGGGGTCGAGCGGGTCGCTCGACGTCGACGGCTGCACGCTCACCGCCAGGTCTTCATAGGGGAGGCTGTGCAGGCGCTCGAGCTCTTCCTGGGCGAGGTCGAGCGCCACCTGCGTCGCCTTCGCCCGCTGCGCGTTCTTGGTCGCCGCCCCGAGCACGCCGAAGGCGGCGCCCGCGCCGAGGACGAGCACCACCGCGGCGACGATCACCTCGACGATCGTCAGGCCCGCCTCGCCGCCCGCGCCGTCCAGCCTCGCTCTCAGCCGGGCGCGCATCATTCGCCCAGGCCGAGGGTCCGCAGGCTGGCGCCGTCCTTCACGGTCAGGTCGCCATCGCCTTCGGGGTTCGGGATGTTGAGGGTGAGGCCGATATAGGTCGCTTCGGTCGGATCCGGCGGGTAATAGGTGAAGACTTCATCGCTGTCGAGGCCGCTGACGACGGTCGACGTGGCGCCGCCGGCTTCAGCCTCCGGCGCCACCTCGGTGCGAGTGCAGGCGGTGCTCGTGCAGGTGTAGGTGACCTTGCACTCGATCGCGGGCTGGTCCGCTTCTTCCTCCACCCCGCCGCCGCATTCGGTACGACGGACGCGCGTGACAAAGCTGACGCTCGACGCGGTCGCCCCTGCTTCGATCCTGACGCCGTTGCGGATCTCCCGGGTCATGCGCTCGAGCACGTAGCGGGCGGTGGTGATGTTCTGCGCCTTCTTGCTCAGCTTCGGCTGCGTGCGCACGGCGCTGATCAGCATCGAGCCGGCGGCGCCGACGAGGATGACGCTCATCGAGGCGGCGACCAGCAGCTCGATCAGCGTCAGGCCGGCCTCGCGCTCCCGCGGGGCGGCGGCGAGCCTCTGACGGAGCCGACGCGCGACCCCCCCCGCTCGCGGTTTCACGACCGCCCCCGCCTCGCGTGGCGCCTGTGCCTGCGCAGGTTGCGGTGCTTGCCGCGGCTGCGCACGAGCTTGAAGATGCGCCGCTGCGGCCGCGCTTCCCAGACGCCGACGGCGTTGACGGCCTTGACCCGGAAGATGTGCCGGCCGCGGCGCAGCCCCTTGAGGCGCACGGGCGACGCGCAGCCCCTCCAGCGGCGGCGGTCGACCCGGCAGATGAAGTGGGTGCCGGGCTGGCCGGTCGAGTCGGCGAAGCGGAAGACGGGGCGGCGCTTGCGCGTCTTGAACGCCGGCCCGAAGGTGATGCGGGTCGTCGGGACGACGTAGGCGATTCCACCGTGGGTGGGCGCCGGAGCGGAGGCGGAGCTCGGCGCCGACCCCGAGCCGCCACCGCTCCCGGCGGCACCGCCGCCGTCCCCGGATCCGCCGGAGCCGGAGCCGCCGCCTTCTTCTTCGCCGGGCGGAGGCGGAGGCGGCGCGGGGGTTTCCTGCGTATAGGGGATCGGGTTGGAGCAGGCCGAGGTGTCGCCGTGGATGTCGGTCGCGGTGGCCCGGAAGGTCGTCGTCCCCGCGCCGACGCTGACCGGGATCCCGGCGCCGCTCAGTTCGGCCGCCGTCCCCGTCGTCGCCACGGCGCCCGTGCAGTTCGGTTCGGTGTAGAGCTTGATCGAGGTGCCGGCTTCGGACAGACCGAGGATCGACGGCGTCGTCGAGGCGTTCGGCGATTCGGGATCGGTCGCTTCCAGCACCGGCGGCGCCGGGCCCAGTTCGAGGTCGGGCGAGTTGCCGACCGAGACCAGGCGGGTGACCTCTATTTCGAGGCCCGGGTCGAAGGCGCGCTCGTAGACGTCGCTCTCCGATCCGTCCCCGTCTTCGGGGATCAGCCGCTCGGGGGTGGAGAAGAAGAGGTGGTCGCCCGCTTCCGAGACGCCGCCGTAGTTCGCCGGGCAGCCCCCTTCGCCAGCCGGTATCGGGCAGTAGCCGGAGGCGGTCGCGGTCGACAGCGAGGTCGACGATTCGGAGAGGTCGCGCAGATAGATATCCGACGTCGCATCTTCATCCGCCGCGCTCATCGCTTCCGAAGTCGCGAAGAAGACCTTCGAGCCGCCGCTCGCCACCGCGTCGAAGACCGCGGCGCTGCCGCCGTTGCCGCATTCCGGCTGGCATGCGACGTCGCCTTCGCTCACCCAGACGGGTTCCCCGCCGCCCACTTCCTGGGCGTAGATGTCGGCGCCGCCGCTCGGGTCTTCGTCGGCGGGTACAAGCGACTCGGTCGTCGTGAAGAACACGGTCGAGGAGCCGATCGCGGCGTCGAAGAACGACCCGCAGCTGGGCGCCCCCTGGGTGCAGGTCCCCGAGGTGATCAGGCTCGGCGACCCGCCCCCATCGGTCCACTCGTAGACGTCGTCGGCGCCGTTCGTATCGGCGCCGCCCACCAGCGACTCGCCGGTGGTGAAGAAGACATGTTCGCCGCTTTCGTCGATCGCGGCGAAGGCGGCGGGGGTGTTTTCGCCGCCGCCGCCCGAGACGAGCAGCGTCGGGCCGCCCGGCAGGTCGCGGGCGTAGACGTCGGTGGCGCCGTCGGAGTCGCCGCTGGCCAGCTGTTCGGCGGTGACGAAGAAGGCGCGCGAGCCGTCCGCGGAGCTGCCGCGGAAGACCGGCTGCTTGCCTTCGTCGGAGCAGCCGCCGCAGGACGAATCGGCCTGCGAGACGAGCGTCGTGGCGCCTTCGG
>Ga0102953_1002728_pt1 | contig 10239 bp, 7 predicted proteins | sample SalPon2A_C_D2_MG_FD_78509 | JGI IMG/M metagenome (GOLD analysis project Ga0102953, IMG submission 78509) | Soil microbial communities from South San Francisco under conditions of wetland restoration - Salt Pond MetaG R2A_C_D2_MG | ecosystem: Environmental > Terrestrial > Soil > Wetlands | place... | reverse complement strand
GACGAGGAACAGAGATTCGGGGTGCGGCACAAGGAGAGACTCAAGGAGATGCGCAGGCAGGTGGACGTGATGGCGCTCTCGGCCACTCCCATCCCGCGTACTCTCTACCTATCTCTCATGGGAGCCCGCGACATGTCCATCATCGCGACTCCCCCGCGCGATCGACTTCCCATTCATACCGAAGTGGTGCCCTATCGCGAGGACGTCATCGAAGAGGCCATTCTGCGCGAGATGCACCGCGGCGGGCAGGTGTTCTTCGTGCACAACCGGGTGGAGACGATCGATGCCATGGCGGAAGTCGTGGGACGCATCGTCCCCCACGCCCGCATCGCGATCGCCCACGGCCAGATGAAGGAGGCTCAGCTCGAGCAGATCATGCGTGACTTTTTGGCGCGCAAGTACGACGTCCTGGTGACGACGATGATCATCGAGAGTGGTCTGGACATGCCAAACGTGAATACCATTCTCATCGACCGCGCCGATCGCCTGGGACTGAGTCAGCTGTACCAGTTGCGGGGCCGCGTCGGCCGCAGCCGGCATCTGGCCTACGCGCACCTCATGACTCCCTCGGGGACGACCCTCGCGCCCGACGCGCGCAAGCGTCTGGCCGCGATCCAGGAGTACACCGACCTGGGCAGCGGTTATCGTGTCGCGATGCGCGATTTGGAAATCCGTGGGGCGGGCAACATCCTGGGAGAGGCCCAGCACGGCCACATCGCGAGCATCGGTTTCGATCTCTACTGCAAGCTCCTCGAGGAGGAGATTTTGGATCTCAAGGGCGAGGGCTTGCCCCGCCTGCACGACATCAAGGTGGAGCTGCAAGTGGGGGCCTATCTTCCCGACGAGTATTTGCCCGAACCCGAGGAACGGATCCGCTGGTATCGCGATTTGGGCCGCGTCGGTGACGAGGAGGAGCTGGATTTTCTGGCCGAAGAGCTGCGCGATCGCTTCGGTCCACCGCCGCAGCCCACCAAGAACCTGCTGGATATCACGCGAATCAAGCTCCGGGCGCTGCGGGCCGGGATCGAGGACGTGAGGCGCGTTCGCCGGGGCGTGCGCATGCTTTTTGGTGGCGGGACGAAGCCAAACGCCTCTATTCTTAACAACTTGGCCGGAACCCAAATGCCGCGCTTGGCGTTCAACGCCGTGGATCGACTGGAAATGACCGTCGAGGCGTCGCGGGAAGACTCTCTGGTGGCATCCTTGGTCGTGCTGGAAAAGCTCGCCGAATCCGAAAATTGACCTCAGACATTCACGGGGATTTCCTCGAGGAGATGGAAATGGTTTCTCTCGTATCACACACCTCGCGCCGAGGCAGACTCGCGCTCTTTCTACCGATTTTCCTGGCCCTCTTTCTCGCCGCCTGCGGCAGTACGGATCACGAGAAGATTCCCTTGGCAAAGATCGGGGATGACACGATCACGCTCGCGCAGTTCGAGAGAAAAGTGGATTCGATGAATCCCAAGTACTTGCCCGACGACATCATGACCAAACAGGGTAAGCTCGATTACCTCGACGCCATGATCAACAAGCGAGTGATGGAGAGGAAGGGGGACGAGCTGGGATACGCCGAAGATCCCAGCATGAAGCAGACCCTGGAACTCATTCGGCAGAATGCGGCCATGCGACTCATGAAGTCGGAGCTGGTGAAGGACACCAGCGAGGTCACCCCCGAAGAGATGCAGGCCTATTACAAGAACTTCTGCCGCGTCCTGCTGATCTCCTACATGGTCTTCGACACCGAGGAAGAAGCCGAGAAGGCGCGGAACCTGGTTCTGGGTGGCGAAAGATGGGCGGACGTCGCCGGACGCATGGATTCGGGGGATCCCGGGCCCAGCGGGGATTGGACTGCCTCCTTGCGCTACGGAACGGTTCCGGATGACGTCGAGCAAGCCGCTTTCGAGCTGAAGCCCCACGAACTCAGCCAGCCGATCCACAACGCCGCCGGCTACTTCCTCATCAGGCTGGAGGGGGAGACCAAGGACCAGAAGGTGCTTCCCTTCGATCAGATGAAGGACAAGATCCGTCAGAGCGTTCACGACCAGGCCATGAATCTGGCCACCATCAAGTTCAACGAGGAAGTGCTCTCGAAGCACAATTTCAAGTTGAACGAGGATGTCCTGACGATTCTCTATCACGCCCTTCCCAAGGACAAACCCGTGCTCCCGGTTCCTCCCAAGGAGGAGTGGCCGGATCTGAATATTCAGCCCGGCGACATGAACAAAGTTCTGATGAGTTGGGACGGAGATAGCTGGGATCTGCGGCGTTTCTACGATTACTACAAGGCGACAGCTTGGTTGGGCCGTCCCCGTCGCGACAAGCGTCTGGGCGGTCTGCGGAGCTTCGTGACGCAAATCGCGAGCAAGGCGATCATGCCGATCGAGGCCAAGGAGCGCGGCTTCTATGACCGGCCGGAGATCAACGATCTGGTGCGCTCCCGCAAGCAACAGATGATCGTCACCAAGCTCCACCACGACCTGATTTCGCCCGACGTGAAGCCCACCGATGAGCAGTACCAGAAGTACTGGGACGAGCACAAAGAGGAGTATCAGAAGCCTCCCTTCCACGAGGGAGTCGTGCTCGTGAACCACGACGAGGCCAAGATCCGCTCCGCGCGCAAGGAAGCCACCAAGCAGGGCGATTGGAGCGATCTGGTCGAGAAGTACGGGGAGGAATCCCTGATGCCCAAGGACAAGGGCGCTCATTTCGGACCGGTCGCCCAGGTCAACATCAATCCGCGCACCCCCCTGCTGTGGCAGCAGAAGGAAATTGGAGAGATCTGCGATCCCATGCAACTGAGCGATGGCACCTGGGGAATCGGACGTCTCGACAAGATCCAACCGGCCCAAGAGGTCGCTCTCAAGGATGTGTTCGCCAACGTGCGTCAAAAGGTCGAGGCCGAGGTTTCCGAGCAGATCTTCCAGGAAAAGGTGGGGGCCTGGCGCAAGGAGTATGGCGTCAAGACCTTCCCGGAGAACCTGAAGCAGGCGGTGCTCAAGCCGAAGACCGCTAGCGGAGCGGCGTCTGGGGAAGAGGTTTCATGATCGCCGATCCGCATCGTTTCCTGCGCCAGTGGAGCCTTTCGCCGTGCCTGCTGTTGCTTCTGGCTCTTAGCCTGAAGGCGATTCCCGCGCGCGCTCAGGGTCCCGAGTTGGTGGACCGTATCGTGGCGGTGGTGGACGACGAGGCCATTCTGGCCAGCGATCTGCAGCGAGAGGTGGAATCGTACAAATTCGATCAATCCCAACAGGGCCAGACCACGAACGAGGACGACGCCACGATTCGCAAGGAGATGCTGGACCGGCTCATCGACGTGAAACTGCTGGTGGCGCAGGCCAAGTTGGATGGCATCGAGGTGAAGGACGAGGAGGTCGACCAGGCGGTGGCGCGCAGTCTGGACGACATCATCTCGCGCTTCGGCACCAAAGCGGAGTTGGTGAAGGAGCTGGCCCGCAATGGAATGACCTTCGACGATCTGCAGGCGCGCAACCGCGACCTCATCCGCAACCGGCTCTACACCAGCCGCATGATCTCCACGCACATTCGCCCTCTCATCGAGGTGCGCGAGGACGAAGTGCGCGCGTTCTACAAAGATCACCTCGATGAAGTGCCTCATTCGCCCGAGACCATCACGGTTTCCAACGTTCTGGTCGTTCCTCAGCCCGAGGAGAAAGCCCAGAAAGCACTGACGGCCAAGCTGGATGCCATTCATGCCGCTTTCGACGCGGGCAAGAGCTTCGAGGATGTCGCGAAGCAATACTCCGAAGGTCCCAACGCCAAGAATGGCGGACTCCTGGGTTCCTTCAACAAGGGCGATCTCTTCCATCCCGTGCTCGAAGAGATGGCCTGGTCTCTTCCGGTGGGGAAGGTTTCCGATCCGGTGACCACCGAGCTCGGAGTGCACATTCTGAAAGTGGTGGAGCGCACCGACACCAAGGTGACCCTGCGCCAGATTCTCCTGCGGGTCCCCATCACCGACGCGGACTGGGCGAGGGCCAAGGACCGGGCGGAGGAGGTCTACCAGAAGGCCGCGGCAGGCCAGGATTTCACCACGCTGGTTGAGAATTATTCGGACGATCCCAGCAGCCGGGAGAAGAACGGCCTCCTGGGCACTTTCCCCCTGGAAAAGTTGACGCCGGCCTTCCGCAGCGCCCTGAACGGGCTGAAGCCCGGCGAAGTGGGCAAGCCGGTGAAGGGTACCGCGGGATATTTCGTGCTCCACCTGGATTCCAAGCAACCCGCCCACGTGATGTCCTTCGAAGAGGTGAAGGACCAGGTTCACTCCGCGGTCGAGGATCAGAAGATCCAGGCCGAATTGGACAAGTTCTTGAAAGGTTTGCGCAAGAAATTCTACATCGACGTCAAGATGTGATTGCTGGCCTTCTTGTTGCAATGCTGGCCGACAAGGTGTCACTTTGTTGCCAGTAGGACCTCATGAGCCAAAAGCCCGAACAGCCACAGACGGAACTCGACTCCGTGCGCATCGCCCAGGATCCCCGGGTCATCATTTCCATGTATCACGCCGATCTTCGCTACGGGGAGCATTACGCCCTGCGCGACGTGAATCTCCAGGTTGCCAACGGCGAGTTCCTCTTCCTGGTGGGACCATCGGGGGCGGGAAAGAGCAGTCTCCTGCGGCTGCTCACCATGGACGAGTTTCCCACCTCGGGGCGCGTGGTGGTGGGATCCTTCGTGTCCAGCCGGATGGAACGCTCTCGTATCCCGAAGCTCCGCCGCGAGATCGGAGTCGTGTTTCAGGATTTCCGGCTGCTCGACGATCGCAACGTCTTCGACAACATCGCATTCGCCCAGATGGTCATCGGAGTGAACAGCGCGGAGATCAAGCGCAACGTTTCGCGCGTGCTCAACTGGGTGGGTCTGCACCACAAGCGAAACCAAGACGTTCTCACCCTCAGCGGGGGTGAGCGCCAGCGGGTTGCGATCGCTCGCGCCATCGTCAACAGCCCCAGAATTCTTTTGGCCGATGAACCCACGGGAAACCTCGATCCCGAAGTCAGCCAGGAGGTCATCGACCTCCTCTTCAGAATCAACTCCGCGGGAACCGCGGTGGTGATGTGCACCCATGACCACATCATGGTCCGTCAATACGGGGAGCGCATCGTGAAGCTGGACGGAGGAAGGGTCGTGGCGGACGTCGAGCGTTACCGTCCTCAGGTTTCGCGCGAGGAACGCGCCGTGGCGAACAAGGCCTATCAGCCCTTGAAGGAAGGCGAGCAACGCCGCGCTCCGGAAACCTGGAGCGAGAATCTCATCGAGATCAAGAGCGAGGAGAGGGGCTGATGTACGGCACGACGCAGATGAAGCACTTCGTGCGCGAGGCGCTCCTGGGCCTGGCGCGCCGGCGTGTCAGCGGCACCGTTGCCGTGCTCATCATGGGCTCGGCCCTTCTCATGCTGGCGCTCTTCAGCCTCATCACCATCAATCTCGATCGGGTTCTGCAATCGGTACGCGGCGACATCGACGCCGAGGTGTTTCTTCAGCCGAGCGTGTCGCCCGAACAGCAGCAGACTCTGCAGCACGAGATTCTCGCGGTGTACGGGGTGAAATCCGTCTACTACGTGAGCAAGGCGAAGGCGCTGGAGGAATTCCGCGCCGACCTCGGCAACGACGCATCTCTTCTGGACGGCTTCTCCGAAAATCCACTTCCTGCCTCCTTCCGGTTGCAGTTCGATGACGAGGTGGCGCACGACGCCGCCAAGATGGACGATCTCGTGCGGGTTCTGAAGCAGTTCCCCTGGGTCGAGGATGTCGTCTCGCAGGTGGAAACCGTGCATCGCCTCGATCGCCTGGCGCGCATCTTCAAAGTGGTCGATCTGATCGTCGGCCTCCTGGTTTTGGTCTCGGCCATCTTCGTGATTTCCAACACGGTGCGCCTCACCGTGGAGGAGCGAGCGCGCAGCATCGACATCATGAAACAGGTGGGCGCCACCAATTGGTTCATTCGAACTCCCTTCCTTCTCGGAGGGGCCTTGCAGGGCGCGGCCGCCGGCGCTCTGGCCATGATCCTTCTCCTGATCGCCCACCGTTTCTTGCAGCGAGAAATCAGCGGCGTCTACTTCTTCGCGAGCGGACAAATCATCGGTTTCGTAATTCTGAGCACTCTCTTGGGCGTCGTGGGCAGTGGGGCAGCGCTGCGGCGCCATCTGCGCCTGTGATCGGGATGCGAAGCATCGCCTCATCCGGCCACCCCAAGCCGCGGCTTTCGTTATGGCTCGTCGCCCTGCTGCTGCTCGGTGTCCTGAAATCCACGCCGGTCTCTGCCCAGTCGCAGAACGACCCGGCTCTCGACGACAAGCAACAGCAGCTCGAACAGCTGCGGTCCGAGATCAAGAAATCGCGCAACAAGGCCAACGCTCTCGCACAGGACGAGGGAAAGCAGTTGAAGCGTCTACAGGCCCTGGAACAGGAAGCGGCCGACACCAAGAAACTTCTGGATGGACTCAACGCCCGCCAGGACGAACTCCTGCAAGAGGTGAGTTCGTTGCAAAGCGAAATCGCGCGCAGCGATTCGAGCGCTTCTCTGCGCCGCGCGCGCCTGGCTTCTCAACTGCGCCACATGTACATGTACCGCAGCCAGAGCACCTTCGCCGTGCTCGCGACCAGTGGCGAGTTGGATCAATTGGGTCGGAAGATGCGCGCCATGACATCGATTGCACGCGCCGAACGAAGCTTCATCGAGGACATTCAAGAGAGCCGTTCCGTCCTGCAGGACAAGGAAGCCGAGCTGGACGAGCGCTTGGCGCAGCTCGAACAAAACCGCGGCCAGGTGCAGCAACAACGGGCGCGGGTGGACGCCCTCAAACAGGAGCGGCGCGAGCAGCTGGATCAGATCAAGAAGGAGCGCAATCGCTGGGATTCCTCTTTGAAGGAGCTGCAGCAATCGGCGGCACAGTTGGAAGACCTCATGACACAACTGGAGAAACAGGGTCAGAAGCATGGAGCCCAGCTCAACGCCGATTTTCCCGCCCTGAAGGGACAGCTGATCATGCCGGTGGCCGGAAGCATCACGCAGGGCTTTGGGCGTTCCGTCCATCCCCGATTCAAGACGGTCGTGGTGAATCGCGGGATCAACATCGCAGCCGCCATGGGCGCTCCCATCCGCGTAGTTGCGCAGGGTGTCGTCGATTACGTGAACTGGTTGCCCGGCTATGGCAAGTGCATTATCGTCAACCACGGCGACGGTTGGTACACCCTCTACGCTCATTGCTCGCAGATCTTCCCCGCGGTATCGGCAACGGTCCAATCCGGCGAGGTGATCGCGGAAGTGGGAGATACGGGCTCACTCGATGGCAGTCAACTCTACTTCGAAATTCGACACGGAAAGACTCCCGTCGATCCCGCGCCCTGGTTTCGCCGCTGATCCTCCGCCCAAAGTCAGCCCATCGAGCCTCTCCTTTTCGATTTTGACGGTGCGCTCATGAGCGGCGGGCTCGATCCTCTGCAGCGCAGCCCGGCCTTGACCAGCCTCGCCCGGGCGGCCCGCAGCGGCGAGTTGCCCAACAGCCTTCTTCTGGAGGGCCCGGAGGGCTGCGGCAAGCAGGAGGTCGCGCTCGCGCTGGCCGAGATTCTCCTGGAAGAGAACGCCGGGGACTCCCGCGGGCGCGTGGCGCGGCTCTCGCACCCCGATCTCCTCTTTGTGTTTCCGGCGCAGGCCAACCTGAAGGTGGAGGGCTATCGCGAAATCCTCGACGCGAAGGCGGAGGAGCCCCTGGCGCGAATCCGGCAGGCGAGCACCGCGATCATCGCGATCGGCGAGGTGGACAACCCCGGCTTCTGCACCATCCGGCGCGTGCGCCGCTTCGCGGAGGCCGTGCCCTTCGAGGCGCCTCGTAAAGTGGTGATTCTGGCCGACGCCCATCGCATGAATCGCGCGGCGGCGAATGCTCTGCTCAAGACTCTGGAGGAATCACCGGCCACCGCGGTACTCCTTCTCTGTTCGCACCAGACCCATCTCATGCCTGCCACCGTGCGCAGCCGCTGCGCGCGCGTCCGGGTTCCCGCCTTCAGCGAGGAGGATCTGAGAAGACGGCTCAGCGAAAAGCACGGCCTCGACCAGGATGCGGCCGAGCAGATCGCGGCGGTCAGCGGCGGCAACGCCCGCCGCGCGCTCGATCTCATCGACCCCCAGTCGCTCATGGTGGCCTCCTGGGCGCGCACCCTGCTGACGCGGCTGCTCTCGGCGGAGCGAGCCGATCTTCTGGCGGGAGCCGAACGAGTTTCCAAGGGACAGGATCCCAAGGGCGGCAAGGGCGCCAAGCTCACCGACGCCAGCCTGAGCGCTTCACGCGACGTGGCGATGCGCACCATCGACTTTCTCGTGGCCGATCTTCTGTCGCTGGTCCGTTTGCGTGAGGGATTCAAGGAGAATCGCGCGCTGACGGAGCGTCTCTCCAAGTGGCTTCGCCAAGAGCCGTCCATCGATCCGGGCCGCGCTGCCAAGATCCTCCTCAGAGCGCGCGATGATTTGGCCTTGAACGTGAACGTGGGATTGGTTCTCACCCATGCCTTCATGGAAGCGCTCGACTCCGCCGCGGCAAGAGGGAACGCGTAGCTCATGGCGGGACTCATCGACAGCCATCTCCATTTGGGCAGGGAGGAGTTCGACTCCGACCGCGAGAGCGTGCGCGCGCGGGCCAGGGACGCGGGGGTGTGCGCGTTTCTCCACGTTGGTTTCGATCCCCCTTCCATCGAGGCGGCCCTGCGGCAGGCGGAGGGACGAAAGGACGAATGGGTGGCCGCTGGCATTCATCCGCACGACGCGCGCGAGTGGAGCGCTTCGTCCGAGAAGCTCCTCGAAGAGCTGGCCAAGGCGGGCCGCATCGTGGCGGTGGGGGAGTGCGGTCTGGATTTCTATCGCGACCTTTCACCCCGGCCGCTGCAAGAGCGCGCCTTCCGCGCCCAGATCGCGCTGGCCAAAGCTCTCGAGTTTCCCATGATCTACCACGTGCGCGATGCCTACCCCGAGGCCAAGCGGATCCTGCTCGAGGAGGGTCTGCCGCCCCGCCGCGGCATCTTCCACGCCTTCGCCGGTGACGCCGAGTTCGCGGCCTGGGCGAAAGACGAGGGCTTCCTCTTGGGGGTGGGGGGACCGCTCACTTACCCCAAGTCCAAGCTACCCGAGGCGATCGAGAAGATCCCGCGCGAGAGCTTGATCCTGGAGACGGACGCTCCCTGGCTCCCGCCCCAGCCCTTCCGCGGGCGGCGCAACGAGCCGGCCTATCTGCGCATCACCGCGGAGCATCTCGCGCTGGCCCAGGGGGTTTCGGTGGACGAGCTGGCGCGCGGAATGGCGGAGTCCTTTGCCTCCCTTTTCGGCGTGGAATTTACCGACACATTTGACGCTTTCGTCCCTTCCTGCCGCGCCATTCCCAAAGGGCGGGCGCGTTGACAGGCCAAGGTCTCGGGTGCTATCCTCGTGAAATCAAACCAGGACCGGATTTTGACCGGTCTCTCCTGCCAACTCGCCTCTCCTCTCCGGAGGTCTTGCCACCGCATCTGTGCTACGGTTCGCGCTCGGATCGAGCGTGTCCCCGAGTTTTTCGAACTCGGGCATCGAGGGGAACTGGTTCCCCAGTGGTTCAAGGCCGGCTTCGTGACGGCGCTCTCGCTTTTTGGTGTATGACTCCGCACGAATCCCAAGCAGCGCTTCTGAGGAAATACGGTCTGCGCCTGAACAAGCGTCTGGGCCAGCATTTCCTCGTCGATCAACGGGTTCTGGCACGGATCGTGGATTCCATCCGCGATTTGAGCGTGCGCCGCGTGGTCGAATTGGGCGCCGGAGCGGGAGCTCTCAGCGCCGCACTTCTGCGCGCGGGCCTTCAAGTGGAAGCGCTCGAGCTGGACGAGAGGATGCTCGAGCTTCTGAAAAACGAATACGCGTCCGAGGGACTGAAAGTGCGCCGGGCGGACATCGCGCGGGAGGATCTGGCCGAAACGGTGGGTTCTGAGCCCATGTGTTTCGCGGGAAACCTCCCCTACCAGGTGACGAGCCCCGTGCTCTTTTCCCTGGGTGAAGCGCTCATGCGGCCCGCGTGCACGGGGGCGATCCTCATGATGCAGGCCGAAGTGGCAGCACGACTGTGCGCGAAGCCGGGAACGAAAGAATACGGGGTGCTCACGGTGCTCCTCCAAGCGCGTTGTAGGGTGCGTAGAATCGCGCGCGTGCGTCCCGGCTCGTTTCTCCCCCCGCCCAAAGTGCATTCGGCGGTGGTGGAGCTT
>Ga0102953_1002727_pt1 | contig 10239 bp, 10 predicted proteins | sample SalPon2A_C_D2_MG_FD_78509 | JGI IMG/M metagenome (GOLD analysis project Ga0102953, IMG submission 78509) | Soil microbial communities from South San Francisco under conditions of wetland restoration - Salt Pond MetaG R2A_C_D2_MG | ecosystem: Environmental > Terrestrial > Soil > Wetlands | place... | reverse complement strand
TTGGGTTTCCTTGGCGAGAACCGGATTGTGTATCGATCATCATCCACCCGTTTGCGTATGCCATCAATCCAGCCAAAGCACAGTGCTGCATCCAGGGCTTCGGAATAGGTGATCCCGGTTTTATCCGATTTCTTTTTGAAGAATCCAACCCATTGTTCCTGGACTTTATCATGGTGGTCATTCAACCAGTTTGTCCATTCGGTGGATGATCTGAAGTAGATGATGTCTGGCATGCTGATGTTGGTTGTTATAATTGTATGTATGGAAGTCCCCTCGTATAGTAAAAGTTAGTTAAACGAGTGGCAAAAGATCATGTACCTTGTCAGGGAACACGTGCTCCCCTCAGGGGATTTAGGGGTTGGGATTCAGAAACAAGCTGACGATCTACTCACGATTAATTTCCCATTTGTAATTACTGATACATTTTGTAGATTTTACAGTTAACCTACCTGTTTCATTTATCTTAGAACATTTTCTGATTGATTTCCATTGTGCGCTGTTTGACTGCAGGGATTATAATACTGTTGACCGCCATAAGTGTACATCACGTCGAGGCACAAAATGCAAAGGCGGATGGGGGCTATCGTGTGCCGACGGATACAAGTAGTGATTGGACTGTTGATCAGTATCTCGAATACGGGAAACGATTTGAAAAGGTTAAGCCGGATTCAGCCTGGTTGTACTATGAAAAAGCTCGTGTTCTGGCAGAGAAGTTGAACGATGACCGCGGGCGCAGCCGGTATATTTCTCATGCCATCGTTTTACTGAATGACGAAGGAAAGTATGACCGGGCCCTTTCTCTCAGCGAGGATATGATTACAATTGGCGTCGATCTGAAGGATACGACCATACAGATCAAAGGGTATAACGATGTGGCTAACGATTACGAATACCTGGGATCGTTGCAGGATGCCTCAGAGCATTATCTTACAGCTCTTCGACTTGCAAATTTACTCGGAAACAAAAGGATGGAGCAGAGGCTCAATAATAACATCGCATCTGTTTTCATCGAACTAAAGGATTACGCCCAGGCAAATGTCTATGCTTCGGAATCTCTCCGGATGGCCATTGCAAACAAGGACACTGCCGAGATGGGTAGCAGCCTGATCAACCTGGGACTGACCGAGAGGCATCTGAACAGATATGAGGAGGCGTTGAAGCATTTCGACCAGACAATACAGATCGGCAAATCGGTTCACGATCCGACGCTGGCCGCTGATGCCAGAATTGATAAAGGGGTGATTTACACACAGCAGAACAAGCTGGACATGGCACGCCGGGAGTATGAGCAGGTCCGCTCGATGGCTGAAGAATTGAAGATGCCGTATTACAGTCTCTATGCCATTTTTTCACTGGCCGTGGTGGACCAGCAGGAGCATCGCTACAGCCGGGCGGCTAAGTTCGCCAAACAAGCGATATCTATCGGCGAGAAGATCGGTGCCGCAGATGAATTACGCGAGATGTATGATACGCTTTCTGTCGTACTTGAGAAAATGGGAGATTTACAGGGGGCATTGGCATATCGGAAGAAGTATGATATACTGAACGATTCGACTATGAGCGCCAATGTCAGAACCAACATAAACCGCCTGCAAATTCAGTACAAGGCAGCTCAAAAAGATAAAGAGATTGCCATGCAGAAACTGCAACTGGCAAGAAATAATGTCACAATAGAAAGAAAAAACAATTTATTGCTGATTTTTGCCGGTGGGATCTTCATCTTACTGGGACTCATCTTTTTTAGCTATTGGTATTACCGGGAAAGACAAAAACTTCAGGAACAGACCATAATCAATTTTAGAAAGGAACGGGAAGTGATCCACCTGAAGGCGATAATGCAAGGTAAGGATGAAGAGCGAAGACGTATTTCCGCCGAGATGCACGACGATATTGGTTCGGCACTTACGACCATCATGTATTTGTGTGATAACCTGAAGGGTAATGGCGTACCCAATGCTGCAGGATGGAATTGTACAATGGATAAAATAACAGCAACGTCCGGAAAGGTGGTTGATAAAATGAACGAGATCATATGGTCGATGAATAAGGAGTATGATACTCTGGATGATTTGATTACATATATCCGGCATAATGTCGTGGAACTGCTGGAGGATCATGACATCGATTGTCATTTTAATGTACCTGAACAGGTTCCCTCCACTACGCTGGGCGGTGAAAAACGCCGTAATGTTTACCTGGTAGTCAAAGAGGCTGTACACAACGTTGTAAAACACGCTGAAGCTACCGAAGTATTCGTGGATTTTGCCATAGGTGACGAATTATGCATTCACATTCGGGATAATGGGAGGGGCATCGACATGAACAACCGGAATAGGTTCAGTAATGGCCTTAAGAATATGCAGCGCCGGATGGAAGCAATCGGAGGAAAATTTTCTATTAGAAGTGAAAAAGGAACCGCGGTCAACATCAGCCTGCCGCTGGATAAAGTGTGCGGTGAGGTGAAATCCGTATGAAATACTTTGGGGGAAGAATACAGAATACAGAATACAGGAGTCAGAATCTTTCTACTGTATGCTGACTCCCTGCTCCTACATCATGTATAACTTTTGTTATAGTGAAACGGCACATAGATTTGCTAAATTTAGCCTATGGGAAAACCGATTAAAGTATGTGTGGTAGAGGACATCGATGAAGTCCGCCTGGGGGTTCGGCGTATCATAGATGATGCGGAAGGATTTGCATGTGCAGGTACCTTTGATAATGCTGAAGATGCGGTTACGATGTTGCCGGATATCTGTCCTGATATCGTATTGATGGATATAAACTTACCAGGGATGAGCGGTATTGAATGCATCAGGAAGGTCAAGGCCGAAAATTCTGCGATTCAATTCATGATGTTTACCATTTACGAGGACAGTGAGCAGGTCTTCGATGCGCTCTCGGCCGGTGCCAATGGCTACCTGTTGAAAAAAACATCACATGATAAGATCCTTGATGCGTTAAAGGAATTATATGAGGGTGGGGCCCCTATGAGCAGTTACATCGCACGGAAAGTAGTCGTTGCTTTTCAGAAAACTTCGGAAACTAATAAAGAGGTCGAAAGTCTGTCTCCCCGTGAAATGGATGTGCTCCAGTTGCTGGCTAAAGGGTATCTTTATAAGGAGATAAGTGACAACCTGGATATTTCAACCGGCACAGTCAGGCAACATATCCATAAGATTTATGAAAAACTGCATGTCCAAAACCGAACTGAAGCGGTGAATAAGTACTATGGAAGGAGAGAGGTTTAAACCCGGGATTTTTTAAGGAATCTAACTGATTTACGAACAAGGATTATCGATCTTAGATTTAAGAAGTTAAGAGAGGGACGCCAAGAGGTAAAAATGAATAAGTTTGAATTAGAAGAGCGCCTGATAGATTTTGCCGTATCAATTGTCGAGATTACTAATGAACTCCCTGATACTAAAGCGGGGAATCACTTAGCAGGCCAATTGGTACGATCCGGAACTGCACCTGATCTGAATTATGGAGAAGCCCAAAGTGGTGAATCAAGAAAAGATTTCGTCCATAAAATCAAAATTGTGTTAAAAGAGCTTCGAGAAACCTTTGTTTGTCTGAACATTATTAATAGAGCGAAGTTGTACTCTGGAAAGAGAGGTAATACAAACATTCAAAAAGCCTTGGACGAAAACAATGAGCTTATTTCGATTTTTGTCAGAAGTGTCGAAACTGCGAGACGAAACATGCCAAATGAAAAAAATGCCAGAGCAAATCGAAAATCATAAATCGATAATCCTTGTTCGTAAATCAAAAGAAAACCTTGCAACGTCCATCCGGCTTTGAAAAGAATGTCATTGCGAGGCTACTCCTCTTTTAGACATCAAAATGATTGGCTATGGTGATAGATGTAACAATTGTTCTATTGTTTTCTTTTACTGCCTAAAATATATTTGAGCACAAAGACCAGGTTATGGATTCAAAGTGAGGGATATTTTGCAGGATCAGTCACCGTCCCCGCTCATGCAGCTAAGACAATTGGTTGCGGGCTTTGCCAATACGAATGTCATTTACACACTTGTTAAATCAGGCGTAATAGAGCAATTGCGTGATGATTCGATGACTGTGGATAAACTGGCAAATGAATGCGGTCTCCATGCTGACGTGCTCAACAGGGTGTTACGTTATGCTACCGGATTGGGGATCGTTTCATCAAATGCGGATCAATTTTCACTCACAGAAGCGGGAAGATTTCTTTTGAAAAATGTTCCCGGCAGCATGTATGGAGGTGTCATGCTAATGGGTGGCGGACCCTGGAGAAAAAGCTGGGACAACCTGGTTTTATCTCTGAAAACCGGTGAATCGGCTTTTGCCCAGACGATGGGAACTTCGTTTTTCGAATATCTTGAGGTTAACCCGGATCACGCGAAAATGTTTAATGATTGGATGACTGCCAATTCCGCGGCGTCTGCAAGGATGATTCCTGATGCATATGATTTCACACCATACAAAACCATATGTGACATAGCTGGCGGTCAGGGACTCTTGCTCAAGAGTATTCTGCTGGCCAACCCACACCTGCACGGGATACTCTATGACATGGGAAAGGTGGTAGAAGATCATATCCTGGATGAGGTGGCCGAAAGGGTTACTGCGGTATCTGGTGATTTCTTTAAAAGTGTGCCACGCGCAGATATCCTCATGATGAAGCATATCATTCATGATTGGAATGATGATAGGGCGTTACAAATCCTGCAAAACTGTAAAAAAGTGATGGACAACGATACAAAGCTGTTGATCATCGAGAGAGTACTGGACGGTGAGGCTGATATGGGAAGCCTGTTCCTGGACCTGCACATGCAAGTTATGAACGGCAGCAAAGAGCGGTCCGCTGCTGAATACGAGGTATTACTTGAAAAGGCGGGGCTTAAACTGAATCGCATCATTCCAACTCCATCACCTGCAAAAATTATCGAGGCGATCCGGTGAGTTAATCCGATACATCTTGTAAACCGATCCAAAGAAAAGTGGCCAGACCGGGACCGAAACCGGCAATTTAAAAGACTGGAGAGAGTATGACCTGGATCGGAAATTTGAGATTTTTTTGGTATGGCCACCCTAATACTTATTCGTCCTTCCCTCCCGCCTATACCCTATAACATTCGTTCTATTGTCCGGATCGTATTCTGAAGATAGCTTTGGTATGTGATAATTGATCAATGGGAAATGCTGACAACAGCATGACTACAAGGTTAAATAAAAATCAGAGGGTTTTTGTTATGAAGTTGCACTCAGTAAATTCTTGTGTGTGGGCCATCCTGTCACTGCTTATCGTGGTTGGATGCAACCAGAGCCAGTCTGCAAAAAAAACAGATCCACCGGTCACTACAGTTAATTACGGAGGATTTAAAAGCCAGGTTGAATGGGGAAGACACCTGGTATTGATTGGTGGATGTAACGATTGTCATACGCCCAAGAAGATGACAGCTATGGGACCGGTCCCGGACGCATCGATGATGTTAGCTGGCCATCCCTCCAACGTGCCGCCGCCGGTAGTGAACCGCAGAGAAATGGAAAAACAGGGTCTGGCCGTAACCAACGATCTGACTGTATGGATCGGCCCATGGGGTATTTCCTATGCTGCTAATTTGACTCCTGATGAAACCGGCATCGGCAACTGGACGCAGGCACAGTTCTTCAAAGCGATTCGTGAAGGTAAATACAAGGGGCTGGATGGAACACGTCCATTGTTACCTCCCATGAGTTTTATTGCTGAGGGAGTGCGGGTGATGAGTGACGATGAACTGGCGGCGGTCTTTGCCTATCTGAAATCCGTAAAGCCGGTGCATAACCTTGTGCCACAACCGGCGGCACCTGAAATGGCCATGAAACACTAAATTTCGCATATACCTGTAGATTATCTATAACAAACTTTTCGCAATATGAAAAAAAACAGAAACCTCCTTTTCGTCTTGCTTATTATGGTCTTTGTATCCTGTCAAAACGGCCGTCATGGAAGCAGAACCTATAAGGGTGCACCGGTGACGATCGGAAATGGTCACGCGTACACATTTGTAACATCTGATGTAACCGGTAAACTTGAGGCGATCGGTATCCGCTTTACAGCAGACGTGTTAGATGGTTTGCCGACAGACAGTAGTGAACACTCATATATGCTCAGCCTTCCTGTACAGGTTGTCAACATAACTTATGATCACTGCGAAGTCGACTGGAACCCGCACGGTCATGAACCGGCATTTGCTTACGGAGTGCCGCATTTTGATTTCCACTTCTACACAATTTCTGAGCAGGAGCAGTCGCAGATAATTCCAGGTCCGGATACTGTTTCCATAGACCCGAAATATATTCCGCAGGATTATGTCAGCGGCGGTGTTGCCGTTCCCGATATGGGAACTCACTGGGTCGACACTACGGCAGCGGAATTTCACGGGGTCCCTTTTACTACAACCTTTATCTATGGGGCATACCGCGGGAAGATGGCAACGTTTCTCGAGCCCATGATTACCAAAACGTTCCTGGAAACAAAGCCGGATACAACCATGACGGTAAAACAGCCTGATGCATTTCAGAGACAGGGGGATTATCCAAGCAAATACCGGGTGCGGTACGACGCTCTTCATAAGGAGTACGTCATCAGCCTGGAAGGACTAAGATACCAGTAAAGAATTTAGAGTGATGAATGTTGAATTCTTTGGTTCTTAATCTATTGGTAGCAAAAGGGACCGGATGAATTTTAAGGGGATAAACTGAATAATTGATTAAGACTAGGAGGAATAGATCATGTCAGCAACAGATGGAACAGCATTACGCAAAGTTACGAGTGAGACGGGGGTGATTGTCAGGGAGTTTACCCGTCCATCGGCTGAGATCATCGCACGTCTTGGGAGGTTACCTATAGCCAACATATCTGACGCGATGAACAAGCACGGAGTTTTGCACCATGAGATACGCCCGATTTGGCCCGGATTTCATATCTGCGGATCGGCACTGACCTGTGGAAGCCTCGATCTTGCGGTTAAGATCTATGCAACTTCGCTTATACAGCCGGGTGACGTGTACGTACAGGCCTCAGGTGGCATTAGTGAATATGCCTGTTTTGGAGAACTCGCATCGAATGGAGTGAAAGGGCGTGGCGGGGTTGGAGCTATTATTGACGGGGCCGTTCGCGACATCTCAGGGATACGGGAAGTCGGACTTCCGGTCTTTGCACGCTCGGTAACACCTCGTAATTATCACTATCCGTTTGGGCAGCCATACGGCTCCATTAATCAGCCGGTCGTCTGTGGTGGAGTCCTGATAAAACCCGGAGATGTGATTGTTGCCGGCGATGACGGAGTGGTGGCCGTACCGCTGGAAATCGCCGTACAGATTGCTGAAGCAGCTGAGCAAATTCAGGCCGATGAAGAACAAAAGCGAGCGGGCATAAGCTCAGGCCGTATGCCGATTGCACCTATTGAGGAGCAACTGTTATCAGCAGGCTATGTCATTAGATGATTTTAGGTTTCATTGAAATGGATCAGCAAAAATTTACCAGGCCGGCAAAGAACACAAAGGTGAATGTCAGGTTCGTATTCTAAAAATCAGCCGAATAATTTCAGAATGAAAGCCGGTCTGAAATCATTGATTGCTCTGCTGATCAATCTTTGCGTGATAGTTCCCCATGCGGCTATGGCTCAGAGTAGTCCGGAAAATGTTACCGGCAAAATCACCGGGAAGAACGAAGACGGCTCGTGGCATTTTGAAGCGCGAGACAATCTGCAGGCTAATGAAAAACAATACTATGCTGGCATGAAGCAGCAACTGCTCCGCATCTTCTCGGTAGCCACTCAGGTTCCGGTGCTTGATCCTCCGAAAGGTTTCGATGTAGATCCTTCGCTGGCCGTGTATTGCGACCTGGATCCGGTGTTTTCACTGCACGACAGCCGGGGCGATGCAGGGCGGGACCCGATTCAGGGAGTGATCAGCATGCCGGGCTTTAACTATTACAGGAACCAGTATTCCCACAAGATAAAGAAACACGAGGAATCACACGGAGGACTCGACTTATATGTGAATGACGTAAGCAAAATACTGTACGATAAATTCAAGAATGAATGTTCCGATGCGGGGGTGCCATTGTTTTTCTTTTTGCCGGATATCACGAGTAAGAGTACCGGTAAAATCATTATTGGCGATCGTGTCATCATACTAAAAGAAAAAGGCCGCCCGGTTTTTACACCACTCACCAAACAGGGAATCATGCAGTTTATGATCAGGAAAATGAAACACGATTTACCTGGTCTCGAGGATGATGTTCGGGAAAACAAAGATAATCTGGTCGGTTACCTGAAAATGGCAAAGCAGTATCAGGATTCGAAAACGGAAGCACTTTACCGGAAAAATATTGTTGCCGCTGAAAACAAAGTCGACAGTGCGAACCGTATGATCCTTAATTACCAGAACTCCTTAGCAAAGATGGCCAGATTAGAAAGGCAGGCACCAGTTTACGTGGTCCGGGATTTCAATGATCCGGATTTTGATTATTACAAGCTTTCTGCTTCATCGGCAAAAGGAGCTAAGGAACTGTATACGTTCAATCCAAACTATTACAGTCCCGCTTTACCCAGATCAGCCATACAACTCATCGTCGTGGGATACCATGCTTCAAACTTTTGCCCGTCATTCATGAAAGAAAGATTGAGGGATTGGTTTCAGCAGATAAACTACAGCCGTCTGACTGAGGTAATCACAAAATGATGATTATGATAGCGGTGTACAGACGAACCTATTCGGTGATTGAAGCAAGTGTCAAAGGAATTGATAGTAATAATGGAATAAAATAGGTGAGGTGAAATATGGAAGTTCAAGTAAATAACATTCAACAACAGCAAAAGGAAAGCTGGAATAAGTTCTCGCCGGGCTGGAAGAAGTGGGATGGTCTTGTCATGGATTTCCTGCATCCTATGGGCGAGGAGACAATTCGATCTTTAAACCTGAAAGAAACGGATACCGTGTTAGATGTAGCCTCCGGTACAGGTGAGCCCGGGCTAACCATCTCTTCGGTTGTTTCTGAGGGGAAAGTAGTCCTGACGGATCTGTCGGAAGGGATGCTCTCTGTAGCCCGCAATAAAGCATTAAGAAACAATATCCTAAATTGCGAATTTCACAATTGTGGTGCTTGTGAATTGCCATTTGCCAATGCCGTCTTCGATGCGGTTAGCTGCCGTCTTGGCTTCATGTTCGTTCCCGATATGCATAAAGCTGCCAAAGAAATGGCAAGAGTGTTGAAGCCCGGCGGCCGGGTATCGATAACGGTTTGGGGTGCTCCGGAGAAAAATTTCTGGGTCACATGCATCATGGACGCTATCAAGAAGCATCTACCGGTGGCACCGCCTCCTCCCGGCGCTCCGGGTATGTTCCGGTGCGCTGATTCCTTACACATGACCAACTTACTGAAACAGGCCGGTTTTAAAAATATCGAGCAAACTGAAATAAACGGCTTGGTGGATTATGGCAGTTGCGATACCTATTGGGAAAATATGAACGACGTGGGAGCCGCTGTTGTCATGGCTCTGAGCAGAGCAGGTAGTGAAACAAGATCAAAAATAAAACAAACACTATACGAGCTGATACATCAAAAATGCCAAAACGGAAAGGTCCGGTTGGAATATTGCGCTGTGCATTTTTCCGGTGAGAAATAGTTCTCACACTCTGTTATTAATAAAAACAAGATAAAATGGAATCTTTATTTTCGATTGGACTTTTTGGGCACATCATTGGGATTACGTGCATCGCCGGCGGCTCCGTGGGTGGATGGATACTGGAAACTCAAGTTTGGAAGCATGTGCATACATCACCTGAGAAGGTTGTGGTGTTTGGACCATTAATGCCTAAGTACCCAATTATCATCCAGGTCGGAACACTGTTGACGCTTATCAGCGGGCTCATCATGCTTGGGGCAACACATTGGGTCATGGCACATCAGTGGTGGTTCATCATCAAAATGATGCTGGTTGTGACTTCGGTACTAAATGGTCTGTTGGTAGCAAAACCAAATACTCCAAAATTACAAGATCTTATTACAAGGATTGTCGATGGATAACCGCTATTAAGCGAGGTGCATCAGGTGAAAAAAAGATTGATCACGTTTCATGTTACAGAAATGACCATGTTGTTGGTCGTCTATCTGTTGGCAGTATTTCGTTTTTAATTCTCGCTTTCCACCAGTTCCTTAATCTTTTCAAGCACCAGCTTCCAGTTTCCTTCCGAATGGTTCCTTTC
>Ga0102953_1002724_pt1 | contig 10242 bp, 8 predicted proteins | sample SalPon2A_C_D2_MG_FD_78509 | JGI IMG/M metagenome (GOLD analysis project Ga0102953, IMG submission 78509) | Soil microbial communities from South San Francisco under conditions of wetland restoration - Salt Pond MetaG R2A_C_D2_MG | ecosystem: Environmental > Terrestrial > Soil > Wetlands | place... | reverse complement strand
TTTTTTTAACCTGCCTGTTCTGAAGCAAAAGCCCCAATCCGAAATCATCCACGCCGGCATTGTTGCTGATACAGGTCAGATCCCTGATGCCCAGGCGTACCAGTTCACCGATGGCGTTTTCCGGAATGCCGCACAGTCCGAAACCTCCGAGCATGAGGGTCATTCCATCTGTTACTCCGCTAAGAGCTTCCTGCACATTCGCGACTGTTTTCCTAATCATACCAACGAGTTTTATGGCTGTTATCTGCCAGAGAATCCGGGAGTTACTAAAATACGTTTTTATATAAAATATCCCGAAGAATTGTGGGCGAAGTTCCTGTGGTAAGGGCAGTGCTTACCTGCCATCCACTACTTAAAAATCCAGATCGTCCAGATCGTCTTCATACTTTTGATTGTCCTTCATATCATCAGAAAGCTTCGAACAATCTACATTGATGGACATATTTTCGGGTTCCGGGAATTCGTCATCAGATACGTTTAACTCTTTGTCAGCATAATTTGCCTTCATATACAAGCCCCATATGGGAAGTGCCATGGATGCCCCTTGTCCGTAAGCTATAGACTGAAAATGCTCGGCGCGCTCTTCTCCACCTACCCAAACCCCGGTTACCAGATTGGGGACCATGCCCATAAACCAGCCATCACTTTGATTTTGGGTCGTCCCGGTCTTACCGGCTATTGGGTTAGTAAATTCATATGGATATCCGGTAATGATTTCTTTGTAAAGTTTATTGTCCTTATTGTAGGAACCTCTGAGACGGGTTCCCGAACCCCCTTCCGTTACCCCCTCCATCAGGTCTATCATGGCATATGCCACATCTTTACTAAGTACATCCCTGGTTTCCGGTACATTTTCATACAACACCGTCCCGTTTTTGTCTTCAATGCGGGTAACCATAACGGGTTTGACATATACTCCCTGGTTGACAAATGCCCCGTAGGCCCCGACCATTTCATAAACATTAATATCCGGCGTGCCCAGCGCAATGGAAGGTACTTCCGGAATGTCTCCTCCTATTCCAAGGTTTTTTACGATAGCCACCACAGGTTTGGGGCCAACGCGGTCTATAAGCTGTGCGGTAACCGAATTCACTGAGTTCGCCAGTGCATATTTGAGGGTAAACATCTTGCCGGTATACGTGCCATCCGAGTTTTTGGGACACCAGGCTTCCGGGTTACCATGCTTCCCGGCTTCAATACAATACTGGCTGTCCGGTAATGAATCACAGGGAGACAGGCGCAGCTGATCTATGGCGGCGGCGTATACAAAGGGCTTGAAGGTCGATCCCACCTGGTTGGCACCTTGTATGACATTGTCGTACTGAAAATGCTTGTAATCGATTCCTCCTACCCAGGCCTTGACATGGCCAGTTTGCGGTTCCATAGACATCATGGCAGCCCTTAAAAAGGTTTTATAGTACCGTATGGAATCAATCGGGGTCATAACGGTATCCTTTTCGCGGGTTTCGCTGTTCCAGTCAAAAACAGTCATTTCCGTTTTCCTGTTAAAAGAGGCCCGAATCTCATCTTCATCAATACCTGCCGCCTTCATGATACGCCAGCGTTCAGAATTCTTCATGGCCCTTTCCATTATTTTGTCGATCTCCTCAGTAGACAAATCTACAAAGGGGGCAGTGGGGTTTCGCTCCGGGGTGTTCTGGTGAAAAAATTCCTTTTGCAGGTCTTTCATGTGTTGGGCCACAGCATCTTCGGCATTTTTTTGCATGCGGGAATCAATGGTCGTATAGATTTTCAGGCCGTCCAGAAACAAATTCCACCGATCCCGTTCACCTTCCTGGGCGGGTTTGGGATTCTTGTCAATCCAGGTATTCATATAACGCTGGAGGTACATCCTGAAATAGGTGGCCAATCCTTCACTATGCGATTCCGGATTAAAGTTAATGTCTAATTTAAGCGCCTGCAGCGAGTCCCGTTCCTTATCCGTTATGTAATCGTATTTGGCCATTTGTGCCAGTACGGTATTTCGGCGTTCGAGCATCAGTTCGGGTCTGCGAACCGGATTATATAAAGATGAATTTTTAAGCATCCCTACCAGGACAGCAGATTCTTCGGTTTTTAGCTGTTTGGGTTCTTTCCCGAAATAGATCCTGGAGGCTGAGCGGATGCCATCGGCATTGTACAGAAAATCATATTTGTTCATATACATGGCGATGATCTCCTCTTTGGTGTACTGGCGTTCAAGGCGGATGGCGATCACCCACTCCTTGATCTTTTGTTTGATCCTGTCTAGCGTTCCTCCCGAAATGCGTTCGGTAAACAACAACTTGCTCAATTGCTGGGTGATGGTACTCGCCCCGCCCCTTGTGCCCAGAAAAATCATGGCACGCAGGGTGCCTCTGGCATCGATCCCCGAATGCTCATAATAGCGGGCATCTTCTGTGGCCACCAGGGCGTTGACCAGGTTTTGCGGCAGGTCCTCGTAATTAATGGGCGTCCGGTTGTCGTCCAGGTAAAATTTACCCAGGGTCTGGCCATCAGAGGAAATGATCTCGGTTGCGAGGTTGGTCTGTGGGTTTTCCAGGCGCTCAAAAGTGGGCATTGGGCCAAAAGCACCCCAGGATGCCAGAAGGAAGATGAACAACCCGCCAAGGATTCCGGCTGCAAATAAAATCCAAAACCATTTAATGAATCTGGTAAAGTTCTTACTGTCTTTCTTTTTCCTGGTTTTAGCCATAGTTTACTTACTCGTTGCTTTTTCAATTTCCAGGCCTACATCGGTAATTCCCGGAAGGTTTTGGATACCTTCCACATTGCCGTTTTTGCGCATGGCATGGACCAAATCTAAAGTATATACGCCTTTAAACGGAAAAACGATGTTTTCCTTATACCACAACTTATTTTCTTTTATACTACCGGCTCCCCTGCCCATCCAGGTGCCGTCCGGAAGCGCCATTTCATATTCCAGTGTATCTTTGATAACCGTTCCATCGGGGAAGTTAAGGGAAGCTATAAGGAAGAGGTTACTATAGGGAAACCGATCATCGTTTCGGACATTGATAAACAAATCGTAGCGGTTCAGGGTATCGGGCGCGGGGAATTCAAATTTAACGGCTTCATCTTTATCCCATATACCTCCTTCGGTAGTCCGGTATTCAGAAAAAACCAGGTCTCCATTACAGGAAGACAGGCAGATCAACCCTATAAGCAGGCACAAGCACTTATGCATTCTTAGACGTACTTTTTTTATTTTTCCTGCCCTTGCTGCGGTTCTTATTCCTTTTCTTTCGCTTTCTGGGTCTGTCAAAGCGTGTGATGCTATCCTGTCCGACCGCATTTTCGAAGGCGGTTTGTTCATCGCCAGCGTTAGCCACGGCATACTGCTCCAGACTGTCAACATCCTCTTTCTTTTTATTCTTTTCAAGAATCTGATGAACCTGGTCTGTAGTCAAAGCATGCCAGGTGCCAGGTTCATCCTTATAGGAGAACCACATGGTTTTCTGGAAGATATCGGTCTTCTGGCAAAATGCCGTTCCTTTTTGTGTATATAATTTACTTTCCTGTGAGGGAAAATCTTTGAGGGCCTCCAGATAGATGTCCAATTCGTAATTGAGGCAACATTTCAATTTTCCACATTGCCCTGCCAATTTTAGCGGATTAAGTGATAATTGCTGGTACCGGGCAGCAGAAGTGCTTACCGACCTGAAATCACTCAACCAGGTTGAACAGCACAATTCGCGGCCACAGGATCCGATCCCCCCCAGGCGTTGAGCCTCCTGGCGGTATCCTATCTGGCGCATTTCAATCCGGATCCCAAAGGCTTTGGCCATGTCCTTTATCAACTGACGAAAATCTACTCGTTCCTCTGCCGTATAATAAAATGTTGCCTTGGAGCCATCGCCCTGAAATTCCACATCGGAAATTTTCATTTCCAGTCTGAGCAGAATGGCCATCTCACGGGAACGTTTTTTTATTTCCTCTTCCTTTCCGCGGCATTTTTGCCATTTGTCAATATCCTTCTGTGTAGCCCTTCGGTAAATTTTTGGCAGGTTCTCATCCTGGTAGTCTTCCTTTTTCTTTTGCATCTGCACCTTCACCAGGGAGCCTGTCAGGGATACGATTCCCACATCGTGCCCGGATTTCGCCTGGGTAGCTACCACATCTCCAATGGCCAAAGGCAAGTTTTCGGCATTTCTAAAAAATTCCTTTCTACTGTTCTTAAAGCGAACTTCCACACAGTCAAAAGGCTTTTGATCTCCGGGTAACGCCATATTGGAAAGCCAGTCGAACACAGTGAGTTTATTGCAGCCGTCTGATCCGCAAGTCCCATTGTTCCTGCACCCGCGCGGCTGTCCTCCCTCACCGGTCGCACAACTGCTACAACCCATATTGTATATCTTGAATCAGGAAAATAAATAAGTATCCCCTGAAAAAGGTTCATAATTCGTTTAATGGTAAAGATACGATAAATTGTGGCGGATTTCGAAATGAAGCCCGGCTTAAATCAAATGAAAGTCAGGTCCATATCCGAGAACGATCATTTTTTATAGCGCAATACTTCAGACCTGCCTTTCTTGAAGATCTTGTTACTAACTACCTTGCCTTTTCGCAGTGATTTCCTTTTTTCTTCAGGTAATGCAACTATCTCCTTACAGGCATCCGAACAGCAATTGTCCATAGTGGCAGCACAGGCCTCACACTGAATGAACAGCAGGTGACAAGCTTCATTGGCGCAGTTCACATGCGTGTCACAGGGCAGCCCGCATTGATGGCACTTGGCAATGATGTCTTCAGAAATCCGTTCACCACGGCGGTGGTCAAAGACAAAATTCTTTCCCAGGAACTTGTTTTCCAACCGCTTCTCTCTAACCTGTCGGGTATATTCAATGATACCTCCTTCCAATTGATAGACCTGTTTGAACCCTTTATGTTTGTAGTAGGCACTGGCTTTTTCACAACGGATTCCGCCCGTACAATACATCACCAGCTTTTTATCTTCCTTGTGGTCTGCCAGGTCATGCTCAATCAAATCTAAAGAATCTCTGAATGTATCGACATCCGGGGTGATGGCGTTCTTAAAATGGCCGATTTCACTTTCGTAATGGTTACGCATATCAACCAGGAGGGTATCGGGATCTTCTATAAGGGTGTTGAATTCCTCTGCATTTACATGGATGCCTTTATCCGTTACGTCGAAGGTGCCATCGTCCAGGCCATCTGCCACTATTTTCTTCCGGACTTTGACCTTAAGCTTCAGAAAAGACTTATCGTACTGTTCAATGGCAATGTTAAGCCTGACGTCTTCTAGAAAGACAATGCTGTCCAGGTGTTGTTTAAAAGCCTGAAAATGATCTGCTGGAATAGAAAGCTGGGCGTTAATTCCTTCATGTGCCACATAAATCCTTCCCAGTACATCCAGTTCGTTCCAGTGGATAAAAAGATGATTCCTCAGGATTTGAGGATTCCCGATATGTGCATATTTATAAAAAGAGATGGTCAGGCGCTCCCTGCCTACCTGTTCGATTAGTATTTCTCTTTCCTTTGCACTTAATGTATTGTACAGTTGCATGCTATACGAATCGTTAAGTTACAGTGTCAAATTCGCGCAAAAGTAACAATAAATGCCTGATAATCCAATGAAAAAGAGCCCCGACAAACCGTCAGGGCTCTCTTGAGACCACCTCTATCTTTCCTTTTTCATAGCAATATTCTCTCCCTCGACATAACTACTTTCCAATAGAAAATGGCCATCGCTGCACAAAGTCTAAAACCAACTTTAAACGTCTTTGGAACGAACACTCATCACAAGGATGTGAGATTTCCAAAAAGGTTGCTTCAGTGATTGTGATATGCAAAAAGAAATGGTAATTTAGCTTTCTTAACACTATAGATATGGCAACCATGAGCAGTGAAAAGGAATCGAAAATGAAGGCCCTGAAATTGACCCTCGCCAAACTGGATAAGACTTATGGCAAAGGAGCGGTGATGAAAATGGGGGACGAAGTGGTACAGGATGTGGAGGTAATCCCCACTGGATCCCTGGGTTTAGATATTGCCCTGGGTGTAGGAGGCTATCCCAGAGGACGTGTCATTGAGATTTATGGTCCGGAATCCTCCGGCAAGACCACGCTGACCCTTCATGCGATCGCCGAGGCACAAAAGAACGGTGGAATCGCTGCCTTTATCGATGCGGAACATGCCTTTGACCGGTTTTATGCCCAGAAACTTGGGATAGACATTGACAATCTGATCATCTCACAACCCGACCACGGAGAACAGGCTCTTGAAATTACCGATAATCTCATACGTTCTGGCGCTATCGATATTGTCATAATCGATTCGGTAGCCGCGCTCACCCCAAAAAGTGAGATTGAAGGGGAGATGGGCGATTCCAAAATGGGATTGCACGCTCGACTTATGTCACAAGCCCTTCGGAAATTAACCGGCTCTATAAGCAAAACCCGTTGCACCGTGATATTCATTAATCAGCTGAGGGAAAAAATAGGGGTCATGTTTGGAAACCCGGAGACCACTACAGGAGGTAATGCCTTAAAATTCTACGCTTCCGTCCGTCTGGATATCAGAAGGTCTACTCAGATCAAGGATACTGATGGCAGCGTGCAGGGGAATAAAACGCGGGTAAAAGTGGTTAAAAACAAAGTTGCGCCTCCCTTCAAGCAAGCTGAATTTGACATCATGTACGGAGAAGGAATCTCAAGAATCGGCGAAATACTGGACCTGGGTGTCGAATATGAGATCATCAAAAAAAGCGGATCCTGGTTTAGCTATGGGGATACCAAACTGGGCCAGGGAAGAGACGCCGTTAAAATCCTGCTCCAGGACAACCCGGAGTTACTGGATGAATTGGAAGGTAAAATAAAAGAAGCCATTCATGCGCTTTAGGAGCCCTTCCTGACCGCCAATCCCCCATTTTTATAGCTTCTCCCCCATTTTATAAGCAACCTTTGCCTTGGCCCCTCATCTTTACAAGTAGTAATATGAAGAAGATGACCCTGAAAAGCATATTCGTATGGGTGTTTTTTATGGGAGCAGTGCCATTTATGTCGTCCTGTTCCCTGGATAATAATGGAGTGGCGTTTCACTTTGTCAATTTGCAGATCGCAGCGGTAGAAATGCCTGCGACCTTTGCACTCTACGAAACTTACCAGATAAAAGTAACATATATCAGGCCCAGCAACTGTACTATTTTCGAAGGGTTTGATTTCACCAAATCTCAGACAACCGGAATTACTGTGGTAGCTGTTGGTTCTGTACTCGACGATGAATCCTGCGCCAAAATACCGGATGAAGTGGTGGAATACTTTACGTTTACCTGCAACTATGATAATCCGTACATATTCAGGTTCTGGTCGGGCATAAATGAAAATGGGAACGACGAATTTTTAGAATATGAAGTTCCCGTGATTGCTGATTCGCCTTGAGGTAGCCTTAATTAATCTAGCCAACATTTTGAGTCTGGACGAACTCATACATAAGTGTAAAAATGGCAACAGGCAGGCACAGGAACAACTTTATAGAAAGTATTCCCGTGTGTTGTTTGGGATTTGCCTTAAATACTCCCGTAACCTGGCAGAGGCAGAAGACAACCTGCACGACAGCTTCTTGACGATCTATGATAAAATTGATCAGTTTAAGTTCAAAGGGTCCTTTGAAGGATGGATAAAACGAATTACAGTGAATACGGTAATGCAGAAATACCGGAAGGAAGAGTATCTGAATGTGATCTCCGAAAATATGGAAGAAGAGTTGGAGGAAGATTTACCCTATGCCAACATTTCCTTGTCCACCCTGCTCCGTTACATTCAGGAGTTACCCAATAAATACCGTCTAACATTTAACATGTACGTCCTGGACGGCTATACACATAAGGAAATCAGCGAACAACTCGGTACATCCCCGGGGACTTCGAAATCGAATCTGGCCAGGGCGAGGATGATCCTGAAAGAACGGATCAAAAAAACGAATATACACATTGCTTAATCCAACGCAGCATGAAAAAGGATCCTATAGACAAGTTGTTTGAGGAAAAGCTCAAAAATTATGGCGAGGTTCCGGACGAAAAAGTCTGGAAGTCCATTGAGGATTCTCTCAATAAAAAGAAAAAATCCCGTACGATTATTCCGCTATGGTGGAAATTAGGCGGTGCAGCAGCCATCCTGATGCTCATGGTTTATCTTTTTGCGCCCGAAATGAATACGCCTATGGTGGAAAATCCGGTAACCGGGACCCAAAATGCCCAACCCCCTGCACAGGATAACAATCCTGTAACAGATAGCAGGGGCCTTACTCCTTCAAAGGAACCCAATGCCGTGACCGCGACCGAAAATGAAGCTGAAGAGAAAGAAGAAATCACGTTGCTTCCTGCCTCCGAACAGCAAGCTGCGAAACAAGGGGAATTCCCCAACAATAGCATTATCCGGGAAGAAGATTCTGCAACCCAATCAACGGATGTCAAAGAGGCTATTCAGGTGGCTACTGGAAATCAGGATCCAACTCGGATCGGAAATACCATAAATAAAATTGACGATAAAGGGCAACAAAAAGGGCAGCAACTGGCTGAAAATGGAGTACCTGGAAAGGATATGGACGTGCAGCGCACGGAAGTTGCTGGAAACGCTGATCGTACCAGGCAGGCTGAAACATCCGGTAGCAATTCAAAACCTGACGAAGATGGAGAATTGGAGGTAACAAGCGGGAAAAAATCCATTTTCGACGAATTAAAAGAATCCGAAAAAGAGGAGGTTGCTAACTCAGAAGACTCAAAATGGTCTGTAGGAGCCAGAGTGGCCCCAGTATATTTTAATTCTTTTGGGGAGGGATCGCCAATACATTCTAATTTTGTCGCCAATCCCAAATCCGGAAATATCAATTTCAGTTACGGGCTTTCGCTTTCGTATGCGATTACTCCAAGACTGAGCATCCGTTCGGGTGTGAATAAGGTGGATTATGGGTATGACACCAACGATATTTCCTTTTCCCCTACACTGGCCGCATCCCCTGACGAAAAAATTAATACCATCAATTATTCCCTGACCTCCAGGAATTTGGTGGTACGGAATAGTTCGCAGGCCAAGGTGGCACAGCAAGCGTTATCATCCGACGTTTCGGCAGATTTTCCTTCCAGAAACGGAAGGATGGTACAACAATTCGGATATGTGGAAATCCCGTTGGAATTAAATCTGGAGCTCGTTAACAGTAAATTGGGGTTTCACGTGATCGGGGGATTGAGCTCGCTCTTTCTGGTCGATAATTCCGTAAATCTTGTATCGGATGGAAAGAACATGGAGATGGGGGAGGCCAACAACTTGAATTCCATGAATTTCAGTACTAATTTAGGATTCGGATTGGACTATAATATTACCCCCCGTATGAAACTAAACCTGGAACCGGTATTCAAATACCAGTTGAATACATTTTCAGAAACTGCCGGGAATTTTAATCCCTACTCCATTGGCGTTTACAGTGGTTTAAATTTTAGGTTCTAACCAGATTTTGCCTGGATACGATGTTGGTTAGGTTAGTTACTGCTTGGCGGTAACGCCTTAGGAATCCCTTCCGTCAGAGGGGATTCCTTTTTTTAGTTCCTTAAATATTACCTTACGTACTTTTCTGCCCAATTCGGCTTTCTCTTCTTCCTGCAAATGACTCGTCTCAAAAAACCGATGGACCTTGGCGTGCAGTGGGCCTGGCCCCCCGCTAAAGAATGAAAACGGAAACCGCTTTTTATTGTCATAAAAAGTTATGGGAACCAACTCAATGCCATGTGCAATGGCCATTTTAAAGGCTCCTTCCTTAAAATCATCCAGGAATACGGTTTCATCGGGTACACCTCCTTCCGGAAAAATACAAATGCTCAGTCCATTGTTCAATCTCCGCCGTGCCTTCCTGTATACACCTGTTCGGCTTTTGCTGTCCTGCCGGTCTACCATTATACAAACCCGCTTATAAAAAAACCCGAAGATTGGAATATGTGCCAGTTCCTTTTTTCCCACAAAAACGAAAGGATTCCTGCTTGCCCTCAACATCATCATTATATCGAGCATGCTGGTATGGTTTGCTACCAGCATATAGCTTTTATCCGGCAATAATTGTTGCTCGTAAGTAATTCGAGGCGGGCATCCCATGCCATAAAGGATAATAGTTGCCCAGATATTCCGAGCCATCCAGAAGCACTGTCGGTAGTTGCGCTCCGAAATCGTAAAAACCAGCAAAAATGGAAAGAAGATCAGGATGGGCAGGGTCACCAATATATAAAACCAGATC
>Ga0102953_1002723_pt1 | contig 10244 bp, 3 predicted proteins | sample SalPon2A_C_D2_MG_FD_78509 | JGI IMG/M metagenome (GOLD analysis project Ga0102953, IMG submission 78509) | Soil microbial communities from South San Francisco under conditions of wetland restoration - Salt Pond MetaG R2A_C_D2_MG | ecosystem: Environmental > Terrestrial > Soil > Wetlands | place... | reverse complement strand
TCAGCCAAGTTATGCCGAAGCTATTGTTCCAAAGGGGCAGAAGTCAGAAGTGGTTTTGCCCGATAGCACTCATATTTGGCTGAATTCCGGAACCCGTCTGCGTTATCCGATACAATATGGTAGTGGAACCCGTGATGTTTTTCTCACCGGGGAAGCCTATTTTGAAGTCACACCGGACAAACACAAGCCTTTTATCGTGCATGCTGCTCAGGTAAATGTAAAAGTACTCGGTACGAAATTCAATGTAAGGGCTTATTCAGATGATAAGGACATTGAAACGGCCCTTCTTTCAGGAAAGGTGAATCTGTTTGTAAATCACGACTCAGACAATTCGAAAAAGCTTGTGATGAAACCGGGCGATTTGATTGATTACACCAAAAGCAATCATATCATTCAAAAGACCGGGTTTGATGCGGATGAAGTCATTGGGTGGAAAAACAACCGACTAGTGTTCCGAGACGACACATTTAACAATCTTGTAAAGAAGATCGAACGTTGGTACAATGTTCAGATCATCTATGATAAATCTAGATTTCAAAAACAAAGGCTTACAGTTGAGCTCCGCGAAGGGGAGAGTATTGAACGGCTTTTTCAGATCATTGAAAAGGCGATAAATGTAGATTATCGAATTGAAAAACAAAAAATTTATGTCAGTCCGAAAAAAATGAAAAGCTAACGACTTATGAAAAACGGGTAGTTCTGCGCCAACATACACTACCCGTCATCTTTACGTGTAAACATGAAGTTTAACGAAAATCGAAACAAATTTATGAAAAAATGTGAAACCAAATGGTTTGGCGATAGATTTCGCCATTACCGAAAGTTCTTTAGAGTTATGAAACTATTATTGATCCTGGTTTTTTCGGGACTAATGACCTTTGCGTCCAGTTCCTATTCGCAAGTAGCTACCTTGTCGATGAATATGACGCAAGCGAACATCCTGGATGTATTCAATGCTATTGAAAGTCAGACAGAATACCAGATTGCTTACAATAGCAACAATTTGGATGTCTCAAAGAAAATTGATCTGAAAGTTAATAATAAGACGGTTAACGAGGTTTTGGACATGGTGTTGCGACCTGAAAATATGAAGTATGAGTTCATCGGACATTACATCGTGATAACAGATAGCCAAACCGAAGATGCTCAACTCAATCAAATCAGGCAAACCAGCCTAAATATCAGTGGAACTGTTACGAATACCTCTGGGGAACCGATTCCGGGTGTTACGGTTGTGCTTAAAGGCACAACTACCGGAACCATTTCTGATAGTGACGGAAATTATACCCTGTCAAATATCCCTTCTGATGGGACTTTGGTCTTCTCCTTTGTAGGATTGCGTTCCTCTGAAGTGATGGTTTCAGGCCGAACCAGGATTGATGTTAAGTTGCAGGAAGAAACAATCGGACTGGATGAAGTCGTAGCAATTGGCTATGGTACCCAGAAGAAGCGGGATGTAACAGGTTCGGTGCAGTCAATTAATACAGAAAAACTGGAGAATTTACCAGTAGCTCAAATTGGACAAAAATTGCAAGGTCAAACGGCTGGTGTAGAAATTCTTCAAACAACGGGGATTCCTGGTCAAGGAATGTCCATTCGTATTCGCGGAGCCGCTTCCATCAATGCTTCAAGTGATCCACTCTATGTGGTAGATGGCTTCCCGATCGTTGGAGACATCAGCAACATCAACCCGGATGAAATTGAAAGCATTTCCATTTTAAAAGATGCTTCGGCAACTTCTCTTTATGGATCACGGGCCGCCAACGGTGTCGTCTTAATTCAAACTAAGCAAGGGAAGTTGGGGAAAACACAAGTTTCTCTGAACGCCTATTATGGTATTCAGTCGGTACCGCAAAATGGAAGGCCCGATATGATGAATGCGCGTGAATTTGCCACGTTCGAAAAAGAAATCCGTGAAGAAAATGCGGCCTATACCGGCACAACCGCGAACATCCCGGAAGAATACCAGAACCCCAGCCAGTACGAGGCAGGTACTAACTGGTATGATGTGTTGTTACGAAATGCCCCCATTCAAAGCTACAATCTGTCGGTAACTGCCAACAAAGATAAACTTAGAACTTCGGTAATTGGTGGCTATTTTAAGCAGGATGGCGCATTGCTCAATTCAAGTTTTTCAAGATACTCTTTACGAATTAACACCGAATATGATTTGAATGATAAAATAAAGCTTGGCGTAAATTTAGCGCCTAATCATAGCATTACCGAAACTCCCAACTCGGATGGTGTTCTATGGTCTGGAGGGATTATTGAGGGTGCTGTTCTGACTTCCCCGATTGCGAAGGCAATCAATGATGATGGAACACTGCCATTGACAGCTAATGCACCTGGCTTGTTTCCTAATCCAAACTGGTATCGCGTTGTTCAGGAAGTGAAAAACAACACGAAAGCAACCCGCATACTGTCGAATGCCTATGTTGAGATTGAAGTGCTGGATGGTTTAAAATTTAAATCGAGTGCAAATATTGATTTAAATAATCAGCAGTTGTTGTATTTTTCCCCATCCACAGCTGGTGGTATTTTTGCTCCACCACCACAAAAAACTAAAGCTGCAATTACAACAAGTTCCTATTATTCGTGGCTGACTGAAAACATGCTGAACTATAAAAATACATTTAATAATGATCATCATATCAATGTATTATTGGGCTACACCGCACAAAAATATCGCTATGATTATAGTAAACTAAACGGAACTGATTTCCCGGATGATCAGGTCACAACTTTAAGTGCCGCAGCTACTACGACAGGTACAAGCGATATCAGTGAATGGTCGTTACTGTCATGGGTAAGTCGCATCAATTACAATTATAAAGACAAATACCTGCTCTCGTTGGCTATGCGTCGCGATGGTTCCTCTCGGTTTGGCTCAAACAACCGCTGGGGTAATTTCCCGTCAGTTTCTGTTGGCTGGATTGCAAGTGAGGAAGATTTTATGAAGTCGATCGATAAGCTTTCCTATTTGAAAGTGAGAGCAAGCTACGGGATTACTGGTAATAATAATATCGGGAATTACAGCTATTATGCGGCTGTAAACTCGCAGAATTACGTTTTCAATAATGTGCTGGCCAATGGAAAAGCAACAACGAGTCTTTCGAACTCGGAACTGGGATGGGAAAAAACCAGCCAGTTGGATGTTGGCGTTGATGTTGGCTTGTTCAAGGATCGCATTTTCTTCCAGTATGACTATTTCAGAAAATACACATCCGACATGCTTTACTCGTTGTCAGTACCAGAGGCTTCTGGGTTTAATGATTTTACCACCAATGCAGGTGAGTTTAAATTTTGGGGACATGAATTTGTGCTATCCACTAAAAATATGGTTAGCGACTTCAAATGGAATACGGACTTCAACATCAGTTTTGTACGCAATAAAGTAATCGATTTGGGACCGGGCATTGACTTCATCGGAGGTCTGACCGGTGATCCACATATCACAGAAGTTGGACAGCCAATTGGTATGTTTATTGGCTATGTGTTCGATGGCATTTACAACAATCAGGCTGAGTTGGATGCGGCACCAAAACACGCCACTTCCACTGTTGGTACTGTAAGGATGAAAAATACAAATGATGACAATGTTATTGACGATAACGACCGTACAATCATTGGCAACCCAAGTCCTAAATTCACTTTTGGCTTGACAAATAGTTTTAATTACAAAAAATTCGACCTGAATATTATCATTTCTGGTGCTTATGGAAGTGAAATTATGAACCGTTCCCTGGAATATATTCAAAATCTGGATGGTGTGTTCAATGTCACCAAAGATGTTGCAAATCGTTGGCGTTCCCCAGAGAATCCGGGAGATGGAATTCATCCCCGTGCCATGATTGGGACAGCATTGGCCCGTTCCATTAATTCACGATGGGTCAGCGATGGAAGTTATGCGACCATTAAAAATATCACTTTAGGATACACGATCCCTACTCAAAGCAAGCTTAAATATTTTAAAAGCATTCGTTTATATACTTCAATTCAACAAGCTTTGGTTTTAACCAAATACAATGGAAGTAACCCGGAAGTAAATATAAATGGTGGAGATGCGCTTGCACAAGGAATCGATTGGTCGGTGTACCCTGTCCCAAGGACAGTCTCATTTGGATTTAATCTCAATTTTTAAGAAAAGGTTTTGTTGAATGAAAAAAATAAACACATGAAATATATGAAAACAAACATAGCTATCCTTGCAGCAATACTATTGTTGGTCAGTTCTTGCTCAAAGGATTTTTTAGATGTTCCACCCAAGTCATTTGTTAGCTCCGCAGAGTTTTATGCAACCAAAGATAATTTTACCCAGGCTCTGAATGGCGCTTACCAAAGCCTCCATGGAGTTTATCACTATGCCTATGTGATGGGCGAAATGAGATCTGATAATACCCATTATTATTACAAAGAAAACGACCGCGGGCGTCAAAATGTGGAAAGAGAGGACATTGACGGTTTTGTTAGTGATCCGATCAATCAATACTCCGGCGGGAAATATAATGATTGTTACGAAGGCATATCCCGAACCAATGTAATCCTTGATCGTATTCAAGGAGCTACTTTTGATGATGCAGCCAAAAATGAAATTATTGGTGAAGCCAAGTTTTTACGTGCCTTTTACTATTTCGAGTTGGTGCAATATTTTGGTGGTGTCCCGTTGTACATTCATGAAGTGACTAAAATGAGTGAAACAGCACTACCTCGGTCTACTAAAGAAGAAGTTTACAATCAAATTATTGAGGACGCCAAAGATGCTGCCGCGAAGTTGCCTGCCGTTCAGTCGGATAAAGGAAGGGTTACCAAAGGTTCTGCAAACACTTTATTGGGATATGTTTATATGACTTTAAAGAATTATTCCGAGGCCCAAACCCATTTGCAGGCAGTCGTGAGCTCAGGAACTTACAGCTTATTGAGCGATTATGCATCTATTTTTGATCCAAAAAATAAGAATAATGCCGAGTCGATTTTCGAAGTCCAATATCATCAAGGGAATCAAGGATTGCAGAGCGATTGGACCTACCAGTTTATTCCGGCACTCTCAAATACTGTTGTAATTACTGGTGTTGTTGGAAATAATGGATTGATTGGCGGTTGGAACAAACCAACTGATGATTTGATGAGTTCTTATGAAGAGGGGGATGTCCGAAAAGCGGCTTCTATTGCTGATGGATATACTGATGCAGATGGGAACTTTGTTGCAATGCCATTTGTAATCAAGTATTTACATGCACATGATAATTACAACAATACTGATGATGACTGGATGGTTTATCGGTATGCAGATGTGTTGTTGCTACTTGCAGAATGTTTGAACGATCAGGGACATCCCGATCAGGCGTTACCCTATTTAAACCAAGTTCGCACACGTGCAGGTTTGGCAAATGCAACAACTACAGATCAAGGTCAGTTAAGTGAGGTGATTGCGCATGAAAGACGTGTTGAACTGGCGTTTGAAGATCACCGGTGGCTGGATTTAGTGCGTACAGGAAAAGCAATTGATGTGATGAATGCCTTTAGGACAGTAATGAAAGCAAAATATCCATATTTGCTTGACCGTACTTACCAGGTTAACGAGAACAAATTAATCTTTCCGATACCACAAACCGAACTGACATTGAATGATCAGTTAGTTCAAAACCCAGGTTATTAATTAGCTGATGAATTCCCTTTGCATACGAATTTTCGATATGCAAAGGGAATTTTTTTTGGAAAGATAAATGGCACGATTTGTCACTTATCTTTAAGATTTCGAAATAGACTGCAATCAAAATAGCATAAAAAAAGAAAAGTATTTAGCGCCTATTTTCTATTTTGAAATGATGGATTTTAGCTGTAAAACGTTTACATTTGTATTCCTTGTTATTCTCAATTAAGTGCCATTATAACAGCATTTATTTGTATGAAAACGTTATCATTTAGAGATAAAGCTTTTGGCTTTCGGATGGTAGCGTGATTTTTAATTTGATCCTAGTGCCAAATCAATGAAACAAACCGTTTTTCTTTTTATGCTCCTAACAATCGTCTTCAGTTGTAAGACGGTTCCGCAACAGGTAAAAGTCGATCAGCTTTCCTGTAACTATTTCACCAATCCGCTGGGGGTTGAAAGTCAGAATCCAGAACTCAGTTGGATTATTCAGTCTGACCAAAACGATGTCAAACAATCTGCCTACAATATTTTGGTGGCCGATAATGAAACCGTGTTGGCAAAAGATTCAGGCAATGTGTGGGATTCCGGTAAGGTGGGCTCTGATCAATCGATTCGTATTCCTTACGGTGGCCCGGCTTTGCAGGCAGGGGCAAAATATTTTTGGAAAGTGAAAGTTTGGGGGCAGTCTGGTAGCGAGTCCGAATGGAGCCCCGTCAATTATTGGCAAATGGGATTGCTGAATGTCAGCGAATGGGATCATGCCCAATGGCTGGGCTACGAAGCTATGGCCGAAGGCATGCGCATTGTACCTGGAGAACATGGATTCGGCAATGATTTGGGCAAAAAAGGGAAACGCCGGCCGGTCATTCCATATTTCCGCCGTCAGTTTGATCTGACAAAAAATATAGCTTCCGCCACCCTCTACATTTCAGGAGTCGGGCAATATGACGCTTACCTGAATGGCTCGAAAATCGGAGATGCCTTTTTAACTCCCGGATGGACCGATTATGACAAAACGGTTTTCTACGATACCTACGATGTTACTTCCATGTTGCAACAAGGTGAAAACGCGGTCGGCGTTATTGTTGGCAATGGCTTTTACAATGTGAACCGCGAACGCTACCGCAAACTGGTGATCGCCTACGGAATGCCTAAAATGATCTGCAAATTGGCGGTCACTTACGATGATGGTTCAACAACAGCCTTGATTTCTGATAGCAGTTGGAAAACGTCTCCCTCGCCAATTACTTATTCAAGCATTTATGGCGGCGAAGATTACGATGCCCGCAAGGAACGGTCCGGCTGGAATAAAACCGGGTTCGATGATTCCAGTTGGAAACAGGCTATTCTGGTGACTCCAACCACTGGAAAATTGAATGCTGATATGAATTACCCGGTGAAAGTGATGAATACGTTTGAACCACAATCCATTTCAAAGCTGGCAGACGACCAATTCACCTACGATTTTGGTCAGAATGTGTCTGGCATTGTTGAGTTGAAGGTGAAAGGCAAGAAAGGGCAGGAAGTCCGACTGATACCTGCCGAGTTGGTTCACCCCGATAGCACAGCCAATCAAAATGCGACGGGAAAGCCCTATTATTATACCTACACGTTGAAAGGCCATGGCGTTGAAACCTGGCACCCAAAGTTTACCTATTACGGTATGCGGTATGTGCAGGTTGAAGGGGCTGTTCCAAAACCGGAAAACGGTTCGTCTGATTTGCCTGTTGTTGAAGATCTGAAATTGTTGCATACTCGTAATTCAGCCCCCGGAACTGGTAGTTTCGAATGCTCCAACGAGCTGTTCAATCGTATCAATCAACTGATTAAATGGGCCATCAAAAGCAACATGCAGAGTGTGCTGACCGATTGCCCACACCGAGAAAAATTAGGCTGGATGGAGCAAACCTTTTTGATGGGGAGCGGCATTCATTTCAACTACGACATTTATCATTTATACAAGAAACTGGTGTATGGTATGATGGACGCCCAACAGCCGGATGGGCTGGTTCCGGCCATTGAGCCTGAATACGTTAATTTTGGCGGCGATTTCCGGGATTCGCCGGAGTGGGGAAGTGCCTCGGTTCAGTTGCCCTGGTTGATTTATCAATGGTATGGCGACAAATCAGTGATGGCTGACGCCTGGCCCATGATGGTCAAATACGTTGATTATTTGAAAAACAAATCTGATCACGAAATCCTGTCGTATGGTTTGGGCGATTGGTATGATTTGGGGCCCAACCATCCCGGCTATGCGCAATTGACACCCAAAGGAATCACGGCAACTTCGATTTATTATTCGGATGTGAAGTTGCTGGCCAAGATGGCTGTACTTCTAAATAAATCGCCAGAAGAACAAAAGCATTTTGAAGATTGGGCAACTGATATCAAAACTGAATTCAACAAAGAATTTTTTAATCCCGAAACCAAAGTGTACGCCACCGGAAGCCAAACATCCATGGCCATGCCACTGGTTCTTGGTTTGGTTGAGGATAAGTATAAGCAGGATGTTTTGAATAACCTGGTGGATTCGATTCACGCTAACAACAAGGCGCTCACTGCAGGCGATATTGGCTTTCATTATTTGGTTAAGGCACTGGAAGAAAACGGACAATCTCAATTGCTGTTTGAAATGAACAACCGCGACGATGTGCCCGGATATGGGTACCAGCTTCGGAAAGGGGCAACCACTTTGACTGAGTCCTGGCAAGGGCTGGCAGGTGTTTCCAACAATCACCTGATGTTGGGGCATATCATGGAATGGTTCTATCAAGGTATTGGTGGTATTCAGCAGGTACCGGGTTCTTCGGCTTACAAAGAAATCGTGATCAGCCCGGAAGTGGTTGGCGACCTGACCTACGCGAAAACCAGTTTTCATTCGCCACATGGCGAAATTAAAACCAATTGGGAAAAGAAAGAAAACAGCTTCGTACTAGATGTTCAAATTCCCGCAAACACTACGGCAACGGTTTATTTGCCTTTCGAAGGCGACGTAGCCGTTTCCGGAGAAAGCAGACAAACCAAAGTAGATTATAAAAGCGAGGGCATAAAATCAGGTCGAATGGCCTACAGCATCGGATCCGGGAACTATGTCTTCAACTTGAAACTAAAAAAGAATTGAAAAATTCCGACAGGATTGAATAAATACACCCTGAAAGGGTGAAACAATAATAACCCGGGGTCAGCGAGGAACGAGCGCCACCCCGGGATCGTTTGGAAATTGTGAGCTCGGCCGAGGGTACAGCAGATTAAAGATCATTCGTTTTTGCGGCCGAAACAGAGTAGAACGTATTAAGAAAAATGAAAGTAAAAAGGCTGATCAGAAATCAATAATGAAAACGATGCCGTCAATTACAGAAAGTAATCAACTATCGTTTATTGAGACAGATTGCTTCGCTCTGCTCGCAATGGCGCGTAAATTTTAAGGGTATTTAAATTCGTGCATCCATGGCGAAAACATTTGAAAAATATAAAAAGCAACATATAAAAAATGAAAAGAGAACTTCTAGTTTTACTTGTTTTTAGCATGCTGTTTGGAGCGTGTGCCCAAAAGAAATTACCGGAGACGGTTTCCCAACAAAAGATGGAGGAAATCTATAATCAAATTAAAACCCCTTTCAAATACGGCCTGGTTTTGGTTCCGGAAAGCCGGAAAATCAAGATGGATTGCCCCACCATTTTCCGCAAGGATAATCAATGGATCATGACCTTCATCGTCTATGATGGCCGTGGGTACGAGACCTGGCTGGCGAAAAGTGATAACCTGATCAACTGGGACATCAAAGGAAGGATCATGAGTTTTTCTTCCGATACCACCCAGTGGGACGCCAACCAAAAGGCGGGCTATCCGTCATTGATCGACTACGATTGGGGCGGTGATTACGCCATTAACAAGTACGATGGAAAATATTGGATGAGCTATTTTGGCGGAAACTCCAAAGGGTACGAACAAGGCATCCTTTCCATTGGCATGGCTTATACAGATAGAGATCCGGCTTCGTTGCATGAATGGCAGCGTCTTGATCATCATGTGCTTTCGCCAACCGACGCCGATGTGCGCTGGTACGACAACAGCACCATGTACAAGAATTTTATCATTCAGGATAAAGAAAAACATACCGGCCATCAGTTTGTGATGTACTATAATGCACGTGGCGACAGTATCAATCCGGCGAAAGGCGCTGAGCGTATCAGTATGGCGGTTTCGGATGACATGGTACACTGGAAGCGTTTCGGCGATCATCCGGTCATCAATCACAACACCGGCATTTCAGGCGATGCTGTGTTTCAGAAAGTCGGCGATGTGTACGTGATGTTCTACTTCGGCGCTTTCTGGCCCGATCAGGATCCGGCAGCTTTCAATCGTTTTGCATGCTCATATGACTTGATCCACTGGACAGATTGGAACGGCCCCAACCTGATTGAGCCGTCCGAAAAATACGACGCTTTGTTTGCCCACAAATCCTATGTGATCAAGCACGATGGCATTGTCTATCACTTCTACAATGCAGTGGACAAAAAAGGAAACCGGGGCATCGCACTGGCCACTTCCAAAGACATTGGCAAAAGCAAGTTGGAGTTTAAAATGCCG
>Ga0102953_1002722_pt1 | contig 10246 bp, 9 predicted proteins | sample SalPon2A_C_D2_MG_FD_78509 | JGI IMG/M metagenome (GOLD analysis project Ga0102953, IMG submission 78509) | Soil microbial communities from South San Francisco under conditions of wetland restoration - Salt Pond MetaG R2A_C_D2_MG | ecosystem: Environmental > Terrestrial > Soil > Wetlands | place... | reverse complement strand
CAGGGCCACTTCAACGGAAGGGGTGCGGATAAACTCCGACCAAAACGGCGTATTTTCAATTAGAATGGCTGATAAATCGCCAAAATAAGATTTATTGCTGAAGTTGTTGACCCGGTGACTTCCACCGAGTGTCAGGGATTTACCATACAATACTTTTGATTCGGGGTTGTTTTTCAGGTATAGGGCAAACACATCTTTGGCGCCGCGAAAATGCACATCTTCCAGCGATTGTTTGCTCACCGGGATAAATTTGCTTTTATCGTTGGTGGTGCCTGATGATTTGGCAAACCACTTAATTTCTCCGGGCCAAAGCAGGTTTTTCTCCCCCTGTCTCAACCGCTCAACGTAGGGCGAAAAATCTTCGTAGCGACGAATGGGAATCCGTTCTTTAAATTCCTTGATTGAGCGAATGCTGTTGAAGTCATACTTTTTCCCGAATTCCGTGTTTCGCGCTTCTTTCAGCAGATCAAAAAAGACCTCCAACTGCACATCGTGGGGATGTTCTTTAAATAATTCAATTTGATAGATTCGCTTAAAATTAACCCAATTGACGACCGAATTAATAAATGGCATTATTCTTTTTTCCTTTTTAGTTGACCAATTTAGTGCCCTTTTACAGACTAGTCAAATTTAGATGTTTTTGGCGGATTCCTCATCCCTCTTTCCATGCAAAAATATTTTTCTATTTTTATTGAAGATTTTTTTCACCTTGTGATCGCCATCAAAAAGAACATCTGGTAGTCGATTGGACTTGTTCAAGGAGTATTGCCAATTTGGGGGTCGGAAAAGGAAATGACGATTGTTGATAGCGTTCGCAAACCGGGGGCAGAATACATCGAATTCTCATAAAAATTAACTTTATTTTCAATGAATTACATTGATTTGATTCTGGGTGTTTTGCTCATTTTGGGCGCCATCCGGGGATTTATGCGCGGATTTGTTGCCGAATTTGCAGGCTTAGCTGCTTTGGTCTTGGGAGTTTGGGGTGCCATTCATTTTTCTTACCTCACTTCTGGAATTATCATTGATAATTTTAACTATCACCCGGAGCATTTGGGATTGATATCGTTTTTAATCACGTTTCTGGTCATTGTTATTTTGGTACATCTGGTTGCAAAAGCGGTGGAAAATATCCTTTCGGCTGTTGCGCTTGGCTTTCTGAATAAACTGGCAGGCGTGTTGTTCGGTGTCATCAAAACAGCGCTGATTTTAAGTGTTTTGCTGATGATTTTTGATCGATTGGACGAGGATGCTGAAATACTGCCCAAGGATACCAAAGAAGAATCACAAATGTATGAGCCGATCAAGAATTTGGTGCCGAGTTTGTTGCCGTTTCTGGACTTTTGGGATATTGATAAACACCAATTGAACGACGAAAAAAATCAAAAAGCAAACAATGGCAAAGTGGCGTAAAAACAGGAAGGTACCATTTGACGAGCTGCGGGAGCATGAATGTCCAAATTGTGGGCATGAATTCAAAGGTTATTATTGTCCAAACTGTGGTCAGTCTAACACGGAATTTGACCGACCAGTGGGATTTGTCTTTTATGATTTTCTGGGCAACCTATTTGCATTTGACTCCCGCTTTGTACACACATTTCGCGATCTTTTATTTCGTCCTGGCTTTTTGACCACCGAATTTTTTCAAGGCCGAAGGGTGCGCTATGCGCCTCCATTTCGGCTGTATATCTTTGTGAGTTTCATCCTCTTTTTATTGCTACAAGTAATGTCGAACAAGGCGTTAGAGCAATCGTTCAAACGGTTGCAACAGGCAGATGAAGGGGCTGCTCTGGCTGATTCCATTAGCCAGGGAAATGGAGATTCCGTGAATGTTGACTTAGGCGCAATTCCCGGTCAAGAAGCGGATTCGGCACAGTTGTCAATCAAGCTCGAAGATTATCTGAAAGCAAAAAATATTCGCGAATCGATGTTAGTTGCAGCTCATCAAGTTGACCAAAAACTGAAAACAGCAAAAGATCCTTCCGAGCGTAAAAAATTGATGGAACTGAGTGGTATGTTGCGTTCGCCTCAGCAACTGATTTCCAGAATGCTGAAGTACCTTTCTTGGGCCTTCTTCGTTTTATTACCCGTATTTGCTCTGCTTCTCAAGCTGTTTTATGTGAGGCGAAAAATTTATTACATCCGCCACCTGATATTTTCAATTCACATCCATTCATTCTTGTTTGTTATTTTAACGCTGGTTGTATTATTGAATCTGATTTTCCACGGCAGTATTGGGGTGTTGTCGCTCTGGTTGCTGGTCATTGCTCCCATCTATATTTACCTGGCCATGCATAATTTTTACCGGCAAGGGTATTTGAAAACATTTTTCAAATTTATTTTACTGGGCGCCATTTACAACCTGGTTGTTGTGTTAACGGTGGTCTATGTTTTTGTTCAGGCACTGAATGTGATTTGACAGGCGGAATGATCGGGTGATTGATTTGTGTTGCCAAATTTATCTAATCAACTTTCAATCCCTAATGGTTCATTTTTATATCTTTGCCGAGATTTTCCAAATCCCTGGCGATTATACAACGGTCAGGGCGTTGAAAAAGAATGACGGACATTAATGCAAATACATACAAATGAACTTTGTTGACGAATTACGCTGGCGGGGCATGCTTCATGATATGATGCCCGGAACAGAAGAACAATTAAAAAAAGAAATGACGACAGCCTATGTTGGATTTGACCCAACAGCGGACTCCCTGCATATCGGGAGTTTGGCACCAATCATGCTTTTGAAACGTTTTCAAATGGCAGGGCACAAACCTATCGCATTGGTGGGTGGAGCCACAGGAATGATAGGCGACCCGTCGGGAAAGTCACAGGAGCGTAATTTATTGAACGAAGAAACCTTGCAAAAGAACCTGGCCGGTATCCGGAAGCAGTTGGAGAATTTCCTCGATTTTGATAGTGGAGCTGAAAACCAGGCTGTCATGGTCAATAACTACGATTGGATGAAAAATTTCAGCTTCCTGGAATTTATTCGGGATGTGGGCAAGCACATCACGGTAAATTATATGATGGCGAAGGATTCCGTTAAAAAGCGGTTGAACCCGGAGTCAAAAACAGGGATGTCATTTACTGAATTTACCTACCAGTTGGTGCAGGGCTATGATTTTTACTGGCTCAACCACCACATGGACTGCAAATTGCAGATGGGGGGATCGGATCAATGGGGAAACATCACAACCGGAACGGAGTTGATTCGCCGGAAAGACGGGAGAGACGCATTTGCTTTGACCATACCATTGATTAAAAAGGCAGACGGCAGCAAATTTGGTAAAACCGAAAGTGGCAACGTTTGGCTGGATTCGAAATATACCTCACCCTACAAGTTTTACCAGTTTTGGCTGAACACATCAGACGATGATGCTGAGCAATACATTCGGATTTTCACCCTACTTGAACAGGATGAAATTGATGCGCTAATTGCTGAACATCGGGAAGCGCCTCACACACGATTATTGCAGAAAAAATTAGCTGAGGAAGTGACTGTAATGGTTCATTCGCGGGAAGATTTTGACATGGCCGTTGAAGCTTCACAAATATTGTTTGGCCGTGGTACTGCTGAAAACCTCAAAAAACTGGATGAGCAAACTTTCTTATCGGTTTTTGAAGGTGTTCCTCAATTTCAAGTGAACAAAGCTCAATTGGGTGAAGGCATAAACGTCGTTGACTTGCTTTCGGAAACTGCTACTGTTTTTCCATCAAAAGGTGAGTTGCGCCGCACGATAAAAGGTAATGGGTTGAGTATCAATAAAGATAAAATTAACGATCAAGAATTGGTGATTAATCATGAGTTTCTGATTGGAGATAAATATATTTTGGTGCAAAAAGGAAAGAAAAATTATTTCTTGTTAATTGCTGAATAATTGTCGTTTTTTGTTGCCATCAACATAAAATAAACCATTCGCAATTGCGTTGAAGGATTACGACCAAACTCTTAAATTTCTATGAAAAATTTTTTTGACAATCAGAATCTTACCCGGATCGCGTGGAAATGGAAGATTCATTTGCTAATTGTTGGTATCGTTACCATCATTGCTGCGGCCGTGTTTTCAGGGCCAACTTTTATTACGCCACTGTATAAATCCACAGCCAGACTGTATCCAACAAACTTGCAAACCATGAGTGAGGAGTCGGAGTCGGAGCAGTTGCTTGAAATCATCAATTCGCAAGACATCAAATGGCGAATGATTGATGCCTTCAACCTGGATAAAGTGTATAAAGTTGACCGCAATGACCCACATTATCATGCTTATATTTTAAATGAATTCAACGACCATGTCAGTTTTAAAAAGACTGAATATGAAACCGTCGAGGTTACAGTTATGGATGAAGATCCGGTGCGGGCAAGTAATATGTGCGATTCGTTGATTACTTTTTACAACCAAAAGGTTGGGCATTTACATAGTCTAAAATACTGGGAGGTTGTGCATATCGCTGTAAAATTCATGAAAAAGATCAACAAGCAGCTTGATACCTTGATGGTTGATATTGACGGCATGCGTGAGAAATATGGGTTACTCGATTATACAACACAAGCCAAAGAGGTGACTCGTGGCTATATGAAAGAGTTATCTGATAACAAGGAAAACACGGCAGGTGGTCGAAAAATTGAAAGCCTGATTCATAACCTGGAGAGCAAAGGCGGGGAATATCAATTGAAAGCAGCGATGATGTCAACTTTGGTTCATCAGCGTGATTCATTGAAAAAGATTTATGACAATTCATATGCTGATGCGACCAAGCATATTACATACAGTCACCGGGTTCAAAATCCAATTCCAGCGGACAAAAAAGCGTATCCTGTGCGCTGGTTAATCTTGTTGCTAAGTTTGGTTGCCACCGAATTCCTGGCAATACTGACAATCTTGATCATTGAAGGTGTAAAATCCACAAAACAATAGTTTTGCTGAGCAAGCAAGTTCAAATAGCTTTGTTTTATATTGTTTCCGGGGTTTTCCTGGCAATCAACTGTTACTACCTGGTTAGCGAGGAAACCTTGATGGTGAATTTGTTGCCTTTTGCCTTGGCCATTATTTTGCTGGCCATCATGCGTTTGGATAAGCTATTGTTGTTAGTTACATTTTTCACTCCTATTTCATTGCCGTTGCATGAGTTGGTTTCAGGGCTTTCGTTTGATATGAACTTGCCAACAGAACCGTTACTTTTTGGTGTTTTGTTGTTGTTTATTTTTCAATTGGCCGCCAACAGGGGCTTTGATAAAAAGATTCTGAAACACCCGATTTCACTGGCACTTTATTTCTATTTGTTTTGGATGTTAATCACAACATTAACCAGTACAATGCCAGTCGTATCGTTTAAATTTTGGTTGTCTAAATTGTGGTTCTTGGCTGCATTTTACTTCCTGGGGATTCACCTTTTTAAAGACCGTAAAAACATCTATCGATTTGTTGGTCTTTATTGCGGAGCTTTTATATTGGTCATTTTTTATGCCTGGTCACGCCACATTAGCTATGGATTGACCGATGAGCAAGCGGCTCATTTTGTGATGAATCCGTTTTACAAAGATCACACATCTTATGGCGCGATGCTGGCTTTCTTCATCCCGTTTTTATTGGGGCTGACATTTTCAAGCGAGTATAAAATTCGAAATCGAATCTTGTCAGGAATTACATTGGTGTTATTTTCTGCTGCATTGGTTTTTTCATACACACGTGCTGCGTGGTTGAGTTTAGCCGTTGCGTTTATCGTTTGGCTGATCATCAAGCTGAAAATTCGTTTTCGTCCCTTGTTTGTCACAGGCATTACTTTTGTGGTTCTGATCATTCTGTTTCAAACTCAAGTACTCATGTTTTTGGAGCGGAATAACGATCAATCATCGTCAAACCTGGCCACGCATATTACATCAATGGCCAATGTATCAACAGATGCATCGAACCTGGAGCGGATTAATCGTTGGAGTTCTGCGATCCGAATGTTCGAGGAAAAACCAGTATTTGGCTGGGGGCCGGGAACCTACATGTTTCAATATGCGCCATTCCAAATAAGTAATCAACGAACAATCATTAGCACGAATGCGGGAGATGCCGGAAATGCCCACAGTGAGTACCTGGGACCGCTTGCAGAGTCGGGGTTGCTGGGAACGTTAAGTTTTGTTTTGATCGCTATTCTAATTCTATACGTTGGGATTCATACCTACACCCGGGCACGAGAAAAAGAAGTTCGTCTGATTGTATTGTCAGCGATTATTGGAATTGTCACCTACCTGGTACATGGCTTTTTGAATAATTTTCTGGATACGGATAAAGCTGCCATTCCTTTCTGGGGATTTACAGCAATCATTGTTTTGTTCGACTTTTATACCCGGGACAAAAAGCTTGAAGAAGTCAGATAAATCTCCATCCTCTCAAACACAAAAGAAGCCCGGCATGGCCAGGCTTCAATCTATCTATTTACTTAAATTCAATTATTTCTTCACGCGCTCACTGTAGCTGCGGTCACGGGTATCAACCTTGATAATTTCGTGATCGTTGATAAACAACGGAACCATGATTTCAGCTCCGGTTTCCAAGGTAGCTGGTTTCAGTGCTGTTGAGCTAGCGGTATTTCCTTTTTCTCCAGGAATAGTTTGAGCAACTTCCAGTTCAACAAAAGGAGGAAGCTCAGCTGTCAGCGGAGTTTCTGTTTCTGCGTGGAAATTAACTTCGATCAACTGTCCGTCTTTCATTAAATCTGAATTTTCAATCATCTCAGGATCCAATGAAATTTGCTCAAACGTCTCGGTGTGCATAAAGTGGCAACCCATATCATCTTTGTACAAGTATTGATAAGGTCTCCGCTCAATGCGTACAACGTCAATTTTTACACCGGCGTTAAAAGTATTTTCAATTACTTTGCCAGTTTTTACATTTTTAAGTTTTGTACGAACAAAAGCCGCACCTTTTCCAGGTTTAACGTGTTGAAACTGAATAACCGTAAACAGTTGGCCATTGTAGTCGATCGTTAATCCGTTCCTAAAATCTGATGTACTTGCCATATTATTGGTTGATAATAAATTACAATTTGAGTGCAAAAGTAATTATTTTCCTTAAAAATTGATAATCGAAAATTCGGTCTATTAATTGCGGTGTTAGTTGATTTGTTCAACACCATTTATTTTGTATGAATACAGCTCGCATTTTAGCGCTCCAACTTTTAAGTCAAACTCCAGCATAAGCGGAATTCGTGCTTCATCATTGGTAATGTAAAATTTTAAACCGTCAGAGCTATTCAACACTTTCCCTTTATCAATTCGCGGTCTGATAACATGACAAACTTTCTTGCCAAGTTTCGATTTGATTCTTTCTTTCCCAAGGTACTGAACACGCATCATAAAGAATTGGTCGGCATGGTAAACCGGGATTTTAAATTCTTGTCCTCGTTTTAATTGGTCCAATAAATCGCTGTTTACCATGTAGAAGAATGCCGTTACGAAATCCACCGTATTGCCAGGTACATGATGTCCTCCTGATTTTAGCGAATAGAGGGAATCCTGATCGTGATAAAAGTACGCTTCGTTATACCAATTGTAATTGCCTTCCTGGATATTTCGGGTAGCTTTATAGGGTAGGTAGGTTTCTGGATTAACAATACTTTCATAAACATCGTGAACTTCAAAAAGCACATCAGCCAAGCCAACTGTGTTACCGTCCAGTACAAAATGTTCCGCCTTTTTCCCATTGTAAACGGTGTCTTCAATGCTTAATGTAGCTTCACCTCCCTTGAAGAAGCTGTATCGCATAGAATATTTAAGTTCTTCCGTTGGTTGAGCTTGCACAATTGAGATACAGAGAAAAAAGACGGCAATCAAAAATAGTTTCATTGTTTCAGTATATTCTTTTTGGGAATGCCGGCAATAAAGTCCTTCAGGTAAAAAGGTTCGAAATAGGCAACATCCTCAAATTGCTTGTTTTCATAGGCTTCTTGCGCCAGTGTACACATAAATTGTGCCGAAGTTGAAACATCATCAATGAAGATCGCATTGGGGTGGTTTATCTTGCCTTTACATTTCGATGCCCCGTTTCCGAAAAATACAACTTTGTGTTCTGCAAGGTAAGTTTCAAATGACGAATTGTCAATAACTTTTGCCGAAACAGGTTCGATTTCCCGATTTTTCCCGTCGTAAATGGCGGTGTATACTTCCATCCTGCGAGCATCGATCATGGGGCAAAAAAGAAGTGATTCTTCGTTTTCCAGTTGGAATTGTTGTAATGAAGATACAACATGCGAATTCATTGCTTTCAATGGACTGATCGCGATTAATGGAATTTGTTTGGCGTAGCAAATACCTTTGGCAAGGGAGACTCCAATCCTAAGCCCGGTGTAGGATCCAGGCCCTTTGCTGATAGCAATAGCATCCAGCTGATTGAAGGAAAGTTGATTTCTTTCCATCAGATCATTGGCAAATACGCTGAGTAAACGAGCGTGGTTTTGACCTTCATTGTTTTCAATACAGTCAACTAATTTACCATCATTTGATAGGGAAACGCTACATACTTCGGTAGACGATTCGAGATTCAGGATCAACGTCATTTTTTTAAATTTTGCTGCAAAATTAAAATATAAACACAATAACCACATAAAATGATCAGTCAAAACAGAAATTGTGATTTTGTTAAAAACTAATGTCAAAAATGATTTACAGTAATGCCCATTTTTATTAGTTTTAAGTGATTTTTAGAAAGTGGTAATGTATCGAGCTGCAATAATAGATGATGATCAACTAGCCCGTAGGGTCCTGTTCCGTATTTTGGATCAGCACTTTTCTGATATTGAGGTTGTTGGAGAGGCACAGTCCGTGGAAACAGGAATTGAACTAATCGTAAAGGAGAATCCTGATTTGGTCTTTCTGGACATTGAGATGCCCGATGGTACCGGATTTGATTTGATTGAAAAGCTCCCTGAAGTCAATTTCAAGTTGGTTTTTACAACTTCGTACAGCGATTATGCGATTACTGCTTTTAAATATTCTGCATTTGACTACATCTTGAAACCAGTTCTGGTCGAAAATGTTAAAGCAACCATTCAACGCATTGGCGAGATACCGGTTTTAAATGAAAAACATAGGGTTGAAGCCCTCAAAAACAGCCTTCAGAAAAAAGATGAAAGTTCGCATGTGACGATTGCTCTTCCAGAAATGAATGGATTCGCCATCATCAAAGTGAATAACATCATTCGTTGCGAAGGAGAACGAAACTATACACGGGTTTTCTACCAAAATGGAACATCAGTACTCATTAGCCGTACCTTGTTGGAATTTGACCAATTACTTGTTCCTCATGGCTTTTGCCGAATTCATCGTTCACATCTTGTCAATTTGAAGTATGTAGAACGTTACCTGAAAACTGATGGTGGTATCGTTGAAATGTCCGATAAAAGTCAATTGCGTGTGTCTCCTAAATACAAGGAAGATCTGCTTGATAAATTGCTTCATAACCGCCTTTAAATCCAGTCGTTTATTTTTTTGTTTTTTAGCATGGGGCATTTGATAGTTATGATGACCTGTTTGCTAAATGTAACATGTTATTATTATTTATAATAATAACTTTAACGCTTGTTTTTTTCGCTAATAATGCTTGTAAAACAGCAGAATAGGCTAGATAGGGACAATGCATCCAACAGAATTAAGGACGAAAAAAAGATGCCCAATTCTTAAAACTTTTGTTAATAGCGAAATTAAATGAGTTAAAATTACAATGTATTAAATTTTATTTTGTTCAAATTTCGTTTTCGTGTGGATAGGGTGAAATTTAACAATTCAGTTCAAATATGAGGGTTTCTTTTTGATCGATAACCGGATACTATAGTAGGAGCTGAATGAGTGATGAATTGATAACGTGAAATTGTGGAGTGAAAGTTAGATTAGTAAATAAATTTCTATACATAATTCTATTTTGTGTATTTAGCATGCTCTCAGAAGGAGTTTATGCGCAAACGAGCTCTCAAACCTATACGAGTTCTGGGACTTTTACTGTTCCTGCGGGAGTAACATCCATCACCGTTGAATGCTGGGGTGGAGGTGCAGGTGGATCAGATAGTAAAGGAGGTAATGGTGGTGGAGGTGGTGCATATGCTAGCAGTATATTGCAGGTAACTCCAGGGGGTTCGTATTCGATCATAGTTGGTAAAGGTGGTAGCTCAAACAATTCTGGTGGTTCATCAAGTTTTGGTACGGATGTTATTGCTGCAGGAGGAACTATTTTAGTTGGTGGGGCAATATCATCAAGTGCTG
>Ga0102953_1002721_pt1 | contig 10247 bp, 10 predicted proteins | sample SalPon2A_C_D2_MG_FD_78509 | JGI IMG/M metagenome (GOLD analysis project Ga0102953, IMG submission 78509) | Soil microbial communities from South San Francisco under conditions of wetland restoration - Salt Pond MetaG R2A_C_D2_MG | ecosystem: Environmental > Terrestrial > Soil > Wetlands | place... | reverse complement strand
TGCAGCCCTTGGGCGGGCCCGTCGTGCCCGAGGTGTAGATGAGCGTCCCGAGGTCGTCCTCGCCGATCGCGGCCGCGGCCTCGGCGACCGCGTCCGGATGGCGGCTGCGGCGCGCGCGGCCCTCCTCCTCGAGTGCGGCGAACTCGCCGAAGCCGAGGATCCCGGCGAGGTTCGGCAGCTCGTCGCGCACCTCCTCGAGCTTCGCCCGCTGTTCGTCGTCCTCGGCGAAGGCGAGCACAGCCTCGGCGTGACCGAGGATGTAGGCGCACTCGCGCGCCGAGCTCGTCGGGTAGAGGCCGACGACGACCGCGCCGACGGCCGAGATCGCCCAGTCGAGCAGCACCCACTCGAGTCGCGTCTGCGCGAGCACCGCGACCGCGTCGCCGCGCCGGACACCGTTCGCGAGGAGCGCGTGGGCGAGCACGTCGACCCGTTCGCCCGCCTCCTGCCAGGAGACGGGCACCCAGCCGGACTCGTGCTCCTCGAGGTACGCGGGCGTCCCCGGGGCCTCCGCGAGGGCGAACCGCCAGAGCTCCGGGAGCGTGCGCTTTCCCGTGTACTCGGGCCGGATCGCCGGGGCTGGAGAGGGCGTCGCCATCCGGCATTCATCGTACGCGGGGAGGAAACCCGGCGCCTCTGGAGCACGAGGCCGGTCTCTTTGCGCTTCCCCGGGTGGCCATGCGGACGATCCGGAACGGCGAAAGCCGCCGGCGCCTCCAGCCCTGAGCGCGGCTCTCGCACGCGCAAGACGCAGGCGCGCGAGCGCGCCTGCGTCCGAAACTGTCCCTGCCTAGCGGTGCTGGGGCACCGCGGCCCCGAGCGCCTCGAGTTGCACCTGGAACAGGTACTTGTCGATCTTGCCCTGGTAGATGGGCACGCCCTCTTCCATGCAGACCCGGACAACCTCCTGCCGATCCATGCCGAGCTCCTCTGAAAGTTCCTCGGGCGTGAGGTGATTCGCCATACGGTTCCTGCTCCTTCCCGGGAACGAAAAAGCCCGCCGGCGTCGAGCGCACGGGCGGGCTAGTTCAGACCCTCGCTTGTCTCCTCGACGGGCCTCACTCGACCCGCCCTGCGAAAGCATTCATCCAACGAAGAATATGCCCTCATGAGGACGGACGGCAAACCGGGAATTCCCCGATTCATGGTCAGCGAGCTGGAGTGGCGCGGCACCCCGCTCCGCTACGCGGCCGGCGGCTCCGGGCCGCCGCTCGTGCTCGTGCACGGGCTCGGCGGCGCCGCCTCGAACTGGCGGCTCGTCGCTCCCGCGCTCGCGGCGGAGCGGCGCGTGATCGTGCCCGAGCTGCCCGGCCACGGTGGCTCGGCGCCGCTTCCGGCCGTCCCATCGGTCGACGTGCTCGCGGACGCGGTGCTCGCCGTGCTCGAGGCGGAGGAGGCGCTCCCGGCGGCGTGGGTGGGCCACTCGCTCGGCGGCCTCGTCGGGCTCCGGGCTGCCGTGCGGCGGCCCGAGGCGGTGCGCGGGCTCGTGCTCGCCGCCGCGGCCGGGATCTCCTCGACGACACGGGAGGCCGAGGTCGCGCTCGGACTGATCGGGCTTGCGCAGCCGGGCCGGATGATCGCCCCGTTCCGCCGCTCGTGGTCGCGCTCGCGGCTCGGGCGACGGCTTGCCTTCGGCTGGTGGGCCGTCTCCGATCCGGCCGGCCTCGACCCCGAGATGGCCGAGGCGTTTCTCGCCGGGCCGGCGGAGCACAGCGACACCGTCTCGGCCGGCAAGGCGCTCCTCGCCTCCGACCCGCGCCTCGAGCTCGACCGGGTCGCGTGTCCCTGCCTCTGCCTCTGGGGCGCTGACGACAACTGGGTTCCGCCCGGGGACGGGATGGAGTACGCCCGGCGGTTGCGCGCGCCGTTCCGGACGATCGCCGGTTGCGGCCACCTCCTGATCGGCGAGCGTCCCGACGCCTGCGTCGCCGCGATCCGCACGTTTCTCGCGGGTCTCGTCTAGCCGGCCGCCGCCGCGGGCTCGAACGGGATCACCTCCGCGCCCTCGCCGGAGCGGGGGCCGCCGAGGAACTCGACCCGGCGCGCGACCACCTCGACCGCGGTGCGCCGCTTGCCCTCCTCCTCCCACGAGCGCGACCTCAGGCGCCCGTCCACGGCCACCCGGCTGCCCTTGCCGAGGTACTCGGCGCACACCTCCGCCTGGCGGTCCCAGGCCGTCACCGCGAGAAAGTCGGCGCCGGCGTCGCCGCCGCGGTCGACCGCGAGCAGGAAGTTCGCCACGTTCTTGCCGTCGCCGACCTCGCGGAGCTCCACGTCGCTCGCGAGATTTCCGAGCAGCGTCACCACGTTCATGCGTCTCTCCTTCCTTGTCGCTTGCCGTCGACGCTAACCCCATAACGGTCACGCGGAGGCGCCGAGTCCGTGACGACTTTCCAGCAGTCCACAGCTACACTCGGGCGGCCCATGGGCCTCTTCTCCTCGATGACAGGCTTCGGTGGCCGCGACATGGCCGTCGACCTCGGAACGGCCAATACGCTGGTCTACGTCCGTGGCCGCGGGATCGTCCTTTCCGAGCCGTCCGTGGTCGCGATCGACCAGCGCTCCGGCGAGGTGCACGCCGTCGGTGTCGAGGCGAAGCGGATGCTCGGGCGCACGCCGGGGACGATCCAGGCGATCCGGCCGTTGAAGGACGGCGTGATCGCCGACTTCGACGTCACCGAGCAGATGCTGCGCCATTTCATCCAGAAGGTGCACCAGCACCGCTTCGCGCACCCGCGCGTCGTCGTCTGCGTCCCCTCCGGCGTCACCGGCGTCGAGAAGCGCGCGGTCGAGGAGGCGACGCTCTCGGCCGGCGCCCGCCAGGCGTACCTGATCGAGGAGCCGATGGCGGCCGCGATCGGCGCCGGCCTCCCGGTGGCCGAGCCGACGGGGAACATGATCGTCGACATCGGCGGCGGCACGACCGAGGTCGCCGTGATCTCGCTCGGCGGCATCGTCGTCTCCCAGTCGCTGCGCGTCGGCGGCGACGAGATGGACGAGGCGGTCGTCAACCACATCAAGCGCGACTACAAGCTCCTGATCGGCCAGCAGACCGCCGAGGAGATCAAGCTCGAGATCGGCTCCGCCTGGGACATGAAGGAGGAGCTCCAGGCCGAGGTGCGCGGCCGCGACATGCTCACCGGCCTGCCGAAGACGGTCATCCTCACCTCCGAGGAGATCCGGCGCGCGCTCGACGAGCCGGTCACTCAGATCATCGAGGCGATCAAGTCGACGCTCGACAAGACCCCGCCCGAGCTCGCCGCGGACATCATGGACCGCGGCATCGTGCTCGCCGGCGGCGGCGCGCTTCTGACCGGCCTCGACGAGCGGTTGCGCCACGAGACGCAGATGCCCGTCCACCTCGCCGAGAGCCCGCTCACGTGCGTGGCGGTCGGCTCCGGGCGCAGTCTCGAGGAGTTCGAGGCGATCCACCGCTCGAACCGCGCCCGCGCGCGCGGCCGCGGCCGCAACGGCAGACACTAGCCCGCTTCGCGGCGCGCTCGCGTAGGCCGGTCGCTCCGCCGGACAGCTCGGTCGCGTCTCCATCCGTTTCGTGCAGGCGTAACCTGGGCTCGCCGTCGGGAGCGGTAACCTAGGGCTTCCGTGGCGCCTCCGAATCGCAGCGCGCGCGTCGAGGTACTGGGCTCTTCGGTCCAGCGTTCTCGCTCGAACGCGTACCCGTCGAGGTCGCGCAGCGCGCTGGTCCGGCGGCTCGTGCTCGCCGTGCTCGTGCTCGGCGCGCTCGCGCTCCTGACGGTCTCGTTCCGCTCGCCGACCGCCGGCGCGCTCCACGATGTCCAGGGCGCCGCCTCATCGGCGCTCCGCCCGTTCCAGATCGCCGCCGACCGGGTCGCTCGGCCGTTCCGCGACGCGTACCGCTGGTTCGACGGGCTCACGAAGGCGAAGTCGCAGAACGCGGTGCTGCGGGACGAGCTCCGCACGGCGCGCGCGCAGGCGCTCGCCTACCGGGCGGCCGCGGTGAAGGCGCAGAACCTCGAGAGGCTGCTCAACTACGAACAGGGCGCCACGTACCCGAACGGCTTCCGGGCCGTGAACACGGCCGTGATCTCGTTCCCGTCCGGGCCGTTCACGAAGCAGATCGCGATCGCGGCCGGGGCAAACAAAGGGATCAAGCTGAACACGCCGGTGGTCACCGGCGACGGGCTGATCGGGCGCGTGACGAACGTCTTCTCGAAGACCGCGGTCGTCTCGCTCCTCACCGACCCGGACAGCTACGTGGCGGCACGCGACCTGAAGACCGGTGTGCGCGGCGTGATCCGGCACGGGCAGGGCAACACACTCATCCTCGACCAGGTCCCGAAGCAGGCGACGGTCAAGAAGGGCGACCGGCTCGTCACCGACGGCACCCGCGACGCACGGTATCCCGACCTCTATCCGTACGGGATCCCGATCGGGACCGTGTCGTCCGTCGGGATTCAGGACACGGCGTCGTACCTCCAGGTGCAAGTCGCGTCGTTTGCCGACCTCGGCTCGCTCGACTCCGTCGCGGCGCTGGTCAAGACCAAGGGCTCGTGAGCGCGTTCGACGGCGTCAAGGCCGCCGCGCTCCTCTTCGTCGCGGCGATCGTGCAGGTCTCGATCCTCACGCAGGTCCATGTGCTCGGCGGCGGCCCCGACCTGCTGCTCGTCACGCTCGTCGCCGTCGCGCTCCTGCGCGGGTCGGTGTTCGGCGCCGCGGGAGGCTTCTTCGGCGGCATTCTCGTCGACGTCGCGACGCTCGGGCAGCTCGGCCTGACCGCGCTCGTGCTCACCGTCGCCGGCTACTGGATCGGGCGCTATGGCGAGACGACGGGCCGGGAGCGCGCGCACGCACCGTTCCTGTCGGTCGCGGTCGTGACCGTCCTCTACGGCTTCGGTCTCCTGCTCGTCCACTTCGTGCTCGGCGAGCGCGCCCCGGCGGGACCGCTCGTACGCGGGCTCGGCCCCGCGATGCTCCTGAACCTCCTCCTCGCCGCGCCCGTGTACGGGCTCGCGCGGCGGCTGCTGCGCCCCGTCGACCGGGGCGACTTCGCGACCGAGGTGCAGCTTCTTGGCTAGCACCGGCGCGACGCCGACCCGGCCCGGCCCGCGCCGCGAGCCGCGGCGGCCGCGCGAGAACGGCGACGCTCCTGCCGTCGACAGCTACCGGCTGACCCCGAAGCTCGCGTTCCGGATCGCCGTGCTCGGCGGGATCGTCTTCGTCGTCTTCGCCGCGCTCTTCCTGCGCCTCTGGGCGCTCCAGGTGCTCTCCGGGACGCGCTACGTCGCCCAGGCCCAGGCGAACCAGTACCGCACCGTCCGCGTGCAGGCCCGGCGTGGGCCGATCCTCGACCGGAACGGGAAGCCGCTTGTCACGAACGCCGCCGCGACCGCGGTGGAGCTCTGGTCGGCCGACCTCCCGAAGAACTACCGCGAGCGGTACTTCGAGCTGAAGAAGCTCGCCACCGTGACGCGCGTTCCCCTCTACGAGATCGCGGCGAAGATCAAGGTGCGCAAGGGCGACCCCGTCACGCCGGTCGTCGTTCGCGACAACGCGCCGACGGCGATGGCGACGTATCTCTACGAGCGGAGCACCGAGTTCCCGGGTGTCGTCCTGGCGCGGGGTTACGTGCGGCACTACCCGTACCACTCGCTCGCTGCGCAGATCCTCGGCTACGTCGGCGAGGTCTCGCAGCAACAGCTGAAGACGCTGGCCTCGCAGGGATACCAGGCCGGCGACGAGATCGGCCAGGCGGGCGTCGAGTCGACCTACGACAGGTACCTGCGCGGCGTTCCCGGCTCGGCGCGCGTGCGCGTCGACTCGCTCGGCCGGCCGCGCAGCCTCCGGCAGGAGACGACGCCCGCGACGCCGGGGCACTCGGTCAGGCTCACGCTCGACCTCGGGCTCCAGAAGGCGGCGAAGAGCGCGCTCAAGTACGGAATCTCGCTCGCGCAGTCACAGGGCCACTGGGCGGCCCGCGGCGGCGCGATCGTCGCGATGGATCCGCGGGACGGCTCGATCCTCGCGCTCGCCTCGGCGCCGAGCTACGACCCGTCGGTCTTCACCGGCCATGTCAGCGAGCGCGCGCTCGACGCGGAGGGCCTGACCCAGAAGACGGCGGCGGCGAAGAACATCCCGTCGCTCAACCGGGCGCTGATGGGGGTCTATCCGCCGGGCTCCGTGTTCAAGCCGTTGACCGCGCTCGCCGCGATCCAGGAACACATCATCACGCCGTACACGTCGCTCCCGTGCACCGGCGTCTACTACGCGCCCGAGGACCGGTCGCACCACCCGTTCCACAACTGGGACCCGAACGTGAACCAGCAGATGAACCTCACGACCGCGCTCGCGTACTCGTGTGACACGTACTTCTACCGGCTCGGCAACGACTTCTACCAGCTCCCGAAGGACCGCAAGCAGCCGCTTCAGAAGTGGGCCAGGCTCTTCGGCTTCGGCAGCGCCACGGGGACGGACGCGGGGCCCGAGTCTGCCGGGCTCGTGCCGGACATCCCGTGGCGGCGGCGGACGTACTCGCCCGCGAACGACCCGTGCTGCTGGCAGGTCGACCGCCTGTGGAAGCCGGGCAACTCGATCCAGCTTGCGATCGGCCAGGGCGACCTGCTCGTGACGCCGCTCCAGATGGCGCGCTTCTACGCCGCGCTCGCGAACGGCGGCACGCTCGTCACACCGCATGTGCTCCGCGACGTCGAGAACCCGAACGGGACGACGGTGCCGGTGCCGCCGCTCCCGGCGCCCCGGAAGGTGCACGTCGGCGCGGACGCGCTCCGCATCGTCAAGCTCGGGCTCTGGGAGGGGACGCACTCGAAGACGGGCACCTCGTACGGCGTCTTCGGCAGCTTCCCGGTCTCGATCGCAGGCAAGACCGGCACCGCGGAGAAGGTCGTCACGCTGCCCGGCTACGTCGGCAAGCAGGACCAGTCCTGGTGGTGCGGCTATGGTCCGACGGCGCCGACCCCGAAGCTCGTCGTCTGCGCCGTGATCGAGAACGGCGGCCACGGCGGCACGGCGGCCGCCCCGGCCGCCGCGCGCGTGTTCGCCCACTTCTTCCACTTCAAGGTCACGCCGACCGGGTACATCCACTCCGACTAGCGTGTCCCACCCGCCCATGTCATCCGGCCCCCGGCCCGCGATCACGCGGCGCGCTGCGGCGTCCTCAGTCGCCTCGATAGCGGCAGCTATCGAGGCTCCCTGCGTCCTTGCATCGCTTGGTGCTCGCGCCCCAGGAACTCGGCACCATGAGCGGGCGGGACACTGATGCTCGAATACGCTGGATCGCAGAGGTCGGGCCTCCGGGCCGAGCGCGAGGGGATCGGGCTGCTCCACGTGGTTCGCTCGCTCGACTGGCTGCTGCTCGCGGGCGTCGCCGCGCTCGTCGGGATCGGGCTCTGGGGCATCGCCGGCGTGACGAAGTTCGACGTCCCCGGGAACCCGTCGTACTACCTCGACAAGCAGATCCTCTACGCCGGCGCGGGCACCGCCGTCCTGATCGTCGCGACGTTGATCGACCCGGATCTCTACCGCCGCTACTGGCGGCTCGTCTTCGGCGGCACGGTCGCCCTGATCGCGGTCGTCTTCGTCGTCGGCCGCGCGGCCCGCGGCTCCACGCGCTGGATCAACGTCGGCTTCTTCACGTTCCAGCCGTCCGAGTTCGGAAAGCTCCTGTTCGTGCTCGCGCTCGCCGGCTTCCTCGCCGAGCGGGTCGCCAGCGGCCGCCACACGATCGGGACGACGCTGCGCACGCTCGGGCTCGGAACGGTGCCCGCGCTCCTCGTGTTCGCCCAGCCGGACCTCGGTACGGCGCTCGTCTATCTCGCCGCGCTCGCCGCGATGCTCTTCGTCTCGGGCGTCCCGTGGCGCCACCTGGCCGCGTTGGGGAGCATCACCGCGATCGTGCTCGTCTTCGTCCTCTGGGTCGGGCCCGCGGTTGGCGTCAGCTTCCTCAAGTCGTACCAGACCCAGCGCCTGACCTGTTTCACGCAGCCGACGACGTGCCCGGCGAACGCGCGCTACAACGCCGAGCAGTCGATCGCCGCAGTCGGCTCGGGCGAGCTGCGCGGCCGCGGCCCGAACGGCGCGACGCAGACGCGGCTCGACTTCCTGCCGGAGCACCACACCGACTTCGTCTTCGCGTCGTTCGCCGAACAGCGCGGCTTCGTCGGCGCCTCGCTCCTGCTCGCCCTCTACCTGCTCGTGCTGTGGAGAGGGCTACGCGTCGTCACCGTCGCGCGCGACCTGTATTCGGCGGTCGTCGCCGGCGGGATCGTCGTCGCGTTCCTGTTCCAGATCTTCGTCAACGTCGGGATGACGATGGGGATCGCGCCGATCACCGGCATTCCGCTCCCGTTCGTCAGCGTCGGCGGCTCGTCGATGATCGCGAACTTCGCGGCGATGGGCGTGCTGCTCGCGGTGTACGCGCGCGGCCGGGCCTCCCGCTCGTCGCGGCGGCGCTCGTGACGGGGCGCTGAATGGCTCTGCCGGTCTCACCCGCCGCGCTGCGCAAGCTCGTCAAGGACGTGGAGTCGTCGGGCCGCGACGCACGGCCGCTCGTGGTTGGCGGCGCGCGCGAGCTCGCCACGGTGCTGCGCCGCGAGCTCGCCCGCGGCGGTGCGCCGGGCGCGGTCCGCGAGAGCGACGATCCGCGCGGCGGGCTCGTGCTCGTCTACGTGCTCGGCCGCGATCCCGACGGGCGCGACGAGGACGCCCTGAAGCGGGCGCGGCGGGCGCGGGTCCCGATCGTCGCCGTCGCCGTGGGACCCGTCTCGGAGAGCCGGTCGATCGCGTACGTCCTCGCCACCGACGTCGTGCGGGTCGGGGCGGGGGAGGGCTTCCCCGTCGACGCGATCGCCCGCGCGGTTGCCTCCCGGCTCGGCGAGGAGGCGGCACCGCTCGCCGCCCGGCTGCCGTTTCTGCGGCGCGCGGTCGCCGGCCGGATCGTCGCCTCGTTCGCCCACAAGAACGGGATCGTCGGGGCGGCGGTCTTCGTGCCCGGCGCCGATCTGCCGGTCCTCGTCTTGAACCAGGCCAGGATGCTGCTGCGGCTCTCGCAGGTGTACGGCGAGGAGTCCGGGCGCGACCGCCTGCCGGAGCTCGCTGCCACGCTCGCGGTGGGATTCGGCCTGCGGTCGGCCGCGCGGGAGCTGCTCGCCCTCGTGCCGGTGGCCGGCTGGGCCGTCAAGGGCGCGGTTGCGTATGCGGGGACGCGCGGGCTCGGCGAGGCTGCCCGACGCCGGCTCGAGTCCGGCGTGACGAGCTGACCTTCCTGCTAGGCGGCGGCCGGCCGCAGCTTCGCGCGCCGGGCCTTGATCGCCCGCAGGCGCTGTGTCAGGCGTGCCCACGCCCACGGCTCGATCTCGCGATAGCGCGTCACGCCCTGGGCCCGCGTCGCTTCGAGATACTCGAACCAGGCGTCGGCCTCCTCGATCAGCAGCAGCTCTTCGGTCTCGCGCAGTCCCGTCACGGCGTCACCTCCGGTCGTGATTGCGCGGATCGTAGGACCGGGATCGGACGGTGCCACTGCTACCCTGGCCGGCGAAGGCCCATGCCCACGTTTTTCAATGCAAACCCACAGCGCGCGCGCAGCCTCGAGCCCTCCCTCCGGGAGTGGCGGGGCGCGGCCGTCGCGCGTTTCCCCAGCGAAGGAGTTTTCGCTTGCCCTGGTTCCGTCGACGGAAGAACGCTTCCGACCTCCCGGCCGCAGCTGCGGCCGCACCCGCAGTCCAGACCACGCCCGAGCCTCCGGCCCGGGACGCGCCTCCTGTAGCCTCCACGCCCGCCGCCGACCAGGCGACGGGAACAGCCGGTTCCCCCGCGGACGCGACGCGTCCGAAACGCCGCCGAGGCAGCCGTGGCGGACGGGGTCGCAAGAAGCCGTCCACCGCGGGCGCCGGTGAAAGCGCCGCCAAGGCCAAGGCGGAGAAGCCCGCCGAGACCGCTGCGAAGGCCGAGAAGCCGGCCCGCAAGAGCGAGCGCTCCGGCGAGCGCAAACAGCTCTCGCAGCGCCAGGAGCGCCGCCGCGAGCAGGGCCGTCGCCGTCAGCCGCCGCGCCGCGCGCCGCTGCCGGCCGCGAAGCGCGAGCTGATCGTCTCGGTCGACGTCGGCGAGCAGCGAGTCGCGATCCTCGAGGACGGCAAGGTCGCAGAGGTGTACCTCGAGCGGCCGAACCGGCGCTCGATCGCCGGCAACATCTACCTCGGCACCGTCGACAACGTGCTGCCCGGCATGGAGGCCGCCTTCGTCGAGATCGGCCT
>Ga0102953_1002720_pt1 | contig 10248 bp, 6 predicted proteins | sample SalPon2A_C_D2_MG_FD_78509 | JGI IMG/M metagenome (GOLD analysis project Ga0102953, IMG submission 78509) | Soil microbial communities from South San Francisco under conditions of wetland restoration - Salt Pond MetaG R2A_C_D2_MG | ecosystem: Environmental > Terrestrial > Soil > Wetlands | place... | reverse complement strand
TGATCAAAATAGCCATTGCCAACAAACTATTGAAACAGGCATTTGCAATCGGAAAATCTAAAGAAAATTATAATGAAAATTATCCAATAAAAGTTTGCTTTTAAGCACAGTTCATTTCGAACCCCGACGCTGTCCCCCGGAACAGGCCCCGCCACTTGCTATGCTCGGTCGGGTCAGGACCCGACGCTAAAGGTCGGGTCAGGCTCCCTGGCTCGTTGCTGATACCGGATGGATTACAGCCTCTGTCAACTCTTCCCTGAAATCTTCCTTTGCCATCTGGGCGGCCAGCTTGCGGGCCTGATCCTTATAGGCCGGATTTTGCCAGAGGTCCCGCACCAGGGAGCTCAGGCTATGCTCCCTGAGGGCCGTTATGGCAGGGCCTTTGGGTCCCACCCCTTTTTTATACCCAATGGAATTCCAGAGGTACTGGTCGATGATATGGGGGATGATCAGGGAGGCGCAGCCGTATTTCAACGCCATGTGCATGGTGCCCGACCCGCCGTGGTGAACCACCGCATAGGTTTTCGGGAAGATCCAATCGTATGGGATACCCGCTACAAAATGCAGGAGTTTTTGGTCATATCCATCAGGCTCCTTAAGGCCCCCGCCTGCCGTGTTAATAATAGCCGGGATCCCCAGGGACGTCAGGATGTTTACAATAATGGCCGTCTTCCCCTCCGGATCCGGGTTGCTCATACTGCCAAAAGTGACCAAAAGGAATTTCGGATGCCTGTCTATAAATTCCTGCAACGCCGCATCCGGTTTCCAGGCCACGGTCTTGTCCCGTTCATGGTAACCCAGCACCCGGTATTGGGGCGGCCAGTAGGCCGGACGGGGAAAAAGGGAAGGGGAAATGGTGTACACCGCCGGGTTCTTTTCCAGGGCTTCCCGGATCTGTCCCGGCTTTACCGCCGGTTTGACCCCCAGTTGCCTGGCGGCTTTCACAACGGCCTTTACCAGTCCCCAGCGGGCCAGGGAATAGGTGGCCAAATTTAGGGCAGGGCCCAGGTTGCGGTTGAAGATGACATGCGAATGTTCCCGTATGGCGTGCACTACATAAGGCACCGGACTTAGCAGGATGGTTTGTCCCGGGTGTGTAAGGCTCCAAATTAGCGGGTAGAGCGCTTTGGAATGATGCACGATCCGATCGGGCTGCTCCCGTTCCACTGCCTCCTGCTGGCGTTCCACCAGTTTCCTGCTTACGCTCCGGTACGTATGGGCCAGCCTGGTGTAGGCCAGCATTTTTTGAAAGGCGGAGCCGCTGCCCCCCAGGGCCTTTTTCCCGGCATCACTGTCGAGCATCGCCGTGAATTCCGGACCCAGCGAATGGAAGCCGTGGCCCGACTCCTCGGCCAAAGAACGAAATTGTTCCGGGAAGGCACAGGTGATCGTATGCCCCTTTTTTTTAAGCAATTCACCCACGGCCAGGAAGGGTTCCATATCCCCACGGGTCCCGATGGAAACCAGGAGTATTTTCATGTTTGGTACGATTGTCTGTTGCAAGATACAAAGAAGCCGCATCGACCCCAGCCCATTTCAATTTTAATAAAGTTTTAACTACTTATAAAATACTGGATACCAATAAGATACTTACATTACTTTAATCCCTTTTAAACCTTTTGGGAGAAGCTTCATCAAATATAGTATCATAGAGAGAACCGCGTTCGGGAGGTATTTTTGGGGCCGCGGTTCTTCAAGTTTGCCAATGTCAAATACCTGTATTTATCAACATGCCAGCCTACATAGCTCCTTTGCTACGCAAAAGGGGATACCGGATTTTCTACGTACTGTCGGTATCCGCAAGGGCGCTTATGTTCCATATCCTCCCGGCTTTTAAGGCCCCAACTCCTGTAATTTCCATAAAAACTTTCATAGGCCCTGGCACCCTGCTTTTCCTCTTCCTGCTCTCGTGCGCCCCAAAACCCTCCAAGACCGAACTCGCTGTAAAATCGCCCGTAGCCTTTACCCAAACCGGGGATACCATCCTGCCGGATCGCTGGTGGACGAGTTTTAAAGATACTACCCTGAACACCCTGGTCGACTCGGCCCTGGCATCCAACCTCGACCTAGCAGCTGCCTGGCAGCGGTTTCGTGCCGCAGAGGCGGTCCGAGCCCGGGAAGGGGGCGACCGCTGGCCCCAACTGGCGGCTTCGGCACAGAGTGCCCTCAACCGACCCAAACCGGATTTTGCCGGGGGCGAGAATGTACAGCTGGGGGTAGCGGCGGGCTACGAAGTGGACCTGTGGGGCCGGATCCGGAATCAGGTAAAGGCGGAAACATACCGATCCCTGGCCAGCCTGGCCGACTACCAGACGGCAGCCATTTCGCTTTCCGCCGAGATTGCCCTGACCTGGTACCGCCTGCAGGCTGCACTCAGCCAGCTGAACCTGTCTGAAGAACAGATCGTCACCAACGAAAACATCGTCCGCCTAATCCGCGCCCGGTTCGGGGGCGGACAGGTACGGGCCGTGGACATCCTGCGCCAGACCCAGCTACTGGAAGCCACGCGCGACCAGAAGATTTTCTTTGAAACCAATGTGGCCCTCCTGGAACATCAACTGGCGATCCTTTTGGGCCGCGCCCCTCAGGAATCCCCTAAAATGGACAGTATCCGCCTACCGGAGCTGCCACCCCTGCCCGAAACGGGCCTGCCCCTGGAACTGGTCCGCCGCCGCCCGGATATCCGCCAGGCGTTCCTGCAGCTACAGGCTGCCGACCGCGACTGGGCGGCTGCGGTCCGCAACCGGTACCCCCGACTGAACGTACGCCTTTCCGGGCAGCTGCGCGCCAACGATTTCCAAAGCCTTTTTGAGAACTGGGCCTATACCCTGGGCGGGAACCTCCTCGCCCCACTCTTTTACGGGGGCAGCCTGCAAGCCGAAGCCGACCGGAATGAAGCCATTAAAAAACAAAGGCTCTATACCTATGGCCAAACCGTTCTGACCGCCTTCAGGGAGGTGGAGGACGCCCTGATCCGTGAAAGCAAACAGGGGGAACGAATGGAGGTCCTCAAGAAACGGCTTGAGCTGGCAAACAAGACCAATAACCAACTCCGGAACGAATTTTTAAACGGGTTGAGTGCCTACCTGGACGTGCTGCTGGGGCTCGACCAAGAGCAGCAGCTGCGGCGGGATTACATTGACGCCCGCCTTGAACAACTGGAAATCCGCATCGCCCTGTACCGGGCTTTAGCGGGCGGTTTCGAAACCACTGAAACCCGGAACCTGGCCGTAGCCGGTGGCGAATGAAAATGGAAACAAGACTATGACAACAAAAAAAATCATCCTGATATGTGGCGGCATCCTCCTCACGGCTGCCCTCATCACCCTGCTGATCTTTATGACGGAACCCTCGGCGAAGCGGGAAGGCGCTTCCAAAGAAACCGCCATGTTGGTGGAGGTGGCCACGGTAACCCGGGGGGATTTTACCCCTGTAATCTCCGCTACCGGAAGCGTTAAGCCGGTGGAAGACGTGATGCTCAGCCCGCGGGTGGGCGGGCAGGTTATGCGGCGGTCGCCGGCTTTTGCCCCAGGGGGCTTTGTAAAGAAAGGGGAGATCCTGTTGCAGATCGATCCCGCCGATTACCGCAATATCCTGGAATTGCGGAGGAGTGAATTGCTGCAGGCCCAGACTGACCTGCATGTGGAGATGGGCCGGCAGTCTGTGGCCGAACAGGACCTGGCCCTGGTGGGTGGCGACTCCCTGAGTGCCGAAGAGCGGAAACTGGTGCTCCGCAAGCCTCAGCTGGAAGCGGTTCGTGCCAGGGTAAAAGCGGCCCGGGCCGCTGTGGACCAGGCCCAACTCGACCTGGACCGGACGACCATCCGTGCCCCCTTTGACGCCCACATCCTGGACCAGAATGTCACCACGGGGTCGCAAGTTGCCCCAGGCGACAATTTGGGCCGCCTGGTTGGGACCGAATATTACTGGGTGGAACTTACGGTCCCGGTCACCAAATTGCAATGGCTCACCTTTCCCGATGCGGAACACGTAACAGGGACTACCGTCCGAATTGTAAACCGTTCAGCCTGGAAAGGGGGCGCATTTCGGGAAGGGGAATTATACCGGCAGGTAGGGGCCCTGGACCAACAAACCCGCCTGGCGCGGGTGCTTGTCCGGGTACAGGACCCCCTGGCTCATGACCCCGGCCACACCCAACTGCCCAAGCTGATGATAGGGTCCTTTGTGGATGCCGAGATCCAGGCCAGGGAGATAGAGGATGTGGTGCGGCTCGACCGGGATTATGTGCATACCGGCCAGACCGTATGGGTGATGCAGGATGGGAAACTGGACATTCGGGAGGTACAGGTGGTGCTCAGCGATGCAGACCACACCTACATCAGCGAAGGCCTGGAGCATAACGAACAGGTTGTGACCACCAATTTGAGTACCGTGGTGGAAGGGATCGGGCTGCGTACCGAATCGGAATTGTCTGATGCAGAAGATGAAAACCAACTGCCGCCAGGCGCCCTTGAAGAATAACGGAGCTATGGACAAGAAAAAGAAGAAGAAGAGAAACAGGAAAGAAGGCGCCATTGCCTATATGGCCCGCAATTCGGTTGCGGCCAACCTGCTGATGATCGTCCTGCTCGGGGGCGGGATCTGGACGATGTTCCATATACAAAAGGAGGTTTTCCCTGAGTTCCAGCTCGATTTCGTGGAAGTAAGCGTGGCCTATCCCGGGGCTTCCCCGGCCGAAGTGGAACAGGGGATCCTCATGCCCGTGGAGGAAGCGGTGCGCAACGTGCAGGGCATCAAGGAGATCGTGTCTACAGCCCGGGAAGGAGGCGGCCAGGTTTCCATAGAACTGGTGGCGGGCACCGAACGGATGAAGGCCTTCCAGGATATCGACCAGGAAGTGAACCGGATCCGGACCTTCCCGGACGACATCGAACAACCCCAGGTGAGCCTTCGTTCCCGGCAGCGCGACGTGATGCAGGTAGGCCTGTACGGAGACGTGGATATCTGGACCTTAAGGCAACTGGGGGAACGGCTGCGAAACATCCTCCTGAGCAACCCGGAGATCACCCAGGTGGAACTCAACAACGTTCCGGATTTTATGACCCATGTGGAGATCCCCCGCCATAATTTACGTCAGTATAACCTCACCCTCGGGGAGGTGGCCGATATCATAGCCGAAAGCAGCGAAGACGTCCCGGCCGGAGCCGTGGAAACCAAAGGGGGCGAGATCCTGCTGCGGATGCAGGAGCGAAAACAATGGGCGGACGAATTCGGGGACATCACCATCGTCACCTCCCCTTCCGGTGCCAAGGTAGCCCTGAAGGACATTGCCACCATCCGGGATGGTTTTGAGGAAGTAGGATTCCACGGGCAGTTCAACGGGCAGTCCAATATTGGGCTGGAAGTGTACAGAATTGGTGACCAAAGCCCCATGGATATCGAAGCCAAAGTCCTGGACATCATGGAAAACTACCAGCTACCGCCGGGGGTACACTGGCGGATCGACAGCAACCGGGCAGAGGATTACCGGGAACGGCTTTCCCTGCTGACAGAAAATGGCATCCTAGCTATCCTCATCGTGCTGGTGATCCTCACCCTCTTCCTGGAATATCGCCTTGCATTCTGGGTTATGGCAGGCATGGCCATCTCTTTTATCGGAGGAATGGTCCTCCTCCCGCTTATTGGGGTAAGCATAAATATGATCTCGATGTTCGGCTTTTTGGTGGTGCTCGGGATTGTTGTGGATGACGCCATTGTTGTGGGGGAGAACATACACGAGTACCGGAAGAAGGGCCTGGGGTATATGCAGGCGGCAATCGAAGGGACGAGGGACGTCTCCAAACCGGTGCTCTTCAGTATCCTCACCACCATCATTGCCTTTGTGCCCCTTCTTTTTATGCCGGGCGAGAACGGGAAATTCTGGTGGCCCCTGCCGGCCGTGGTGATCGTCATCCTGGCGGTCTCCCTGATCGAAGCCCTTTTTATTTTGCCTTCCCACCTGGGCCACAGCGGCAGGCAAAAAAAGAAGCCGCAGGTAGTGGAAAAACTGGAGCAGGGCCAGCAGCGCTTTGCCAAAGGCTTCGACCATTTTATAGAAACCTATTACCGCCCCTTTCTGGACATCTGCCTTAAATACCGCTATATCACACTTTCCGCAGCCCTGGCTTTGTTGCTGATGGTTGGGGGGTATGGATTGAGCGACCACATGGGGATGATCATGATGCCCGAGGTGGCTGCCGATGAGATCGAAGCCGGGGTCCGCCTGCCGGTGGGCACCACCCCGGACCAGGCCGGGAAGGTGGCCCGCGACGTCACCAAAGCCACGGAACGCATGTTCGAGGAACACAATTTATACGAGGTGGCCGAGGGGATCAAGACCAACGTTCGCGGACAGAGTTTTATTGATGTGGAGATCGTAATGCGGCCGCCGGACGAACGGGATGTCACCGCGGGGGAGATCATTTCGCTGTGGCGTGATAACATTGGCGACATCGAAGGGGTAGACCAGATCACCTTTGAAGCCGAACGGGGCCCGGGCGGGGCCCGGCAGGCCATCAGCGTGGACCTCAGCCATTCGGACATCGACGTGCTGGAACGTGCAAGCACCGCCTTTTACGACCGTATGCAGGCCTTTGAGAATACGCGCGACCTGAATGACAATTACGACAAAGGCAAGTTGCAGTACGATTTCAAATTGCTGCCCGAGGGCCGGAACCTCGGGCTGACCTCCAACGAGGTAGGCCGGCAGGTGCGGGATGCCTTTTTCGGCGCCCTGGCCATGAGGCAGTTGCGGGGGAACAACGAGATCGAGGTGCGGGTGAAGCTGCCACGGGAAGAACGGAAGGACATCAACAACCTGGAAGACTTCCTCATCCGCACCCCAGACGGGGTGGAGGTGCCCCTCCTGGACGTGGTAGACGTGCAGCCCCGGGAGGCCTTTAACAGCATCAACCGCCGGGACGGCCGGAGGGTGGTGACAGTGAGCATGGACGTGGAACCGGCCAATGCGGTCTCTCGTGTGATCCAGTCCATTCAGTCCGATGTCCTGCCCCAGTTGCGGGTCGATTTCCCAGGCGTTACCTGGAGTTTTGAAGGCAGCCAGGCCGATATGCGCGAAAGTGCCGCCAGCCTGTGGGGCGGGTTTGCCATTGCCATGATGCTGATCTATGCGCTGCTTGCCATTGCCTTTAACAGCTATACCCAGCCCCTGATCGTGATGACGGCCATCCCCTTCGGGATCATCGGGGCGGTAATCGGTCATATTTTGTTGGGGTATGACTTGTCTATCGTCAGCCTCATGGGAGTGATCGCCCTAAGCGGGGTGGTAGTGAACGACAGCCTGATCATGATCGATTATGCGAATAAACAACGCCGTCATTTATCGGTCTTTGACGCCATACACGAAGCCGGCCTGCGCCGCTTCCGGCCCATCATGCTCACCACTTTGACCACCTTCGGCGGCCTGGCCCCCATCATCCTGGAGCGCTCCAGCCAGGCCTTCTACCTGATCCCCATGGCCATTTCCCTCGGTTTCGGGATCCTATTCTCCACCTCCATCATCCTGCTGATCGTCCCCTGCCTCTACCTGGCGCTGGAGGATTTCCATCTGTTCAGGAAACATGGGAAAGTGGTTGAAAAGGAAAGCCCTTCGCAAGAATTGCCTGCGACACAGGGTCATCGCCCGGCGTTTGTGGATAAGTAGTGATAAAATCGCAATCCCTCACACCACCCCTCCGTCCTCCCGCGATGCGGGAGCCTGCCCCGACCGAGCGGAGCGAGCGTCGGGGCAGGCTCCTCTCAGAGAAAGGAGGATTATTAATGCTTCTAATTAATAATTTACCAGGAAAGTTAGAATCCTGAGTAACCTTTTCCCAAGTATAGGCGAGTAAAGCTCGGGTGCTAATTTATTTTGACTGTAAGCTCAAATATGGTGTTTCGGCCTCAATTTACCTTTCTCTCCATACCCTATTTGTAAACAGTTTTTATATATTTGAAAGCTACGGCCATTCCGGCCGCAGACTGAACTAAAATCACACCCATGTCAAAAACCATCGTATGCCTCGGGCTCATCGCCCTGATGTACGCCTGCAAATCGGAACCCAAAAAAGAACAGACAGAAGTAACCCCGGAAGAGGCCACCACCGCCCAGTCTGACTGGATCTACCTATTCGACGGCACCAGCCTCGATGGCTGGCGAGCCTACAACGAGGACAAATTGCCCCCCGGCTGGACCATTCAGGACAGTGTCCTCACCTTTGATACGGAACTGGGCCTGGAACAAAACTATACCGGCGGGAAAGACATTATCTACGGCGCCGAGGAGTTTGACAATTTTGAACTCTCCGTGGATTGGAAAATCCCGGCTGGTGGCAATAGCGGCATTTTCTACCACGTAAAGGAAGGCTATAAAAGCATCCCCGAGGTAGCCCCTGAATACCAGCTGATAGACGATGAGGGCTATGCAGGCATTCACGACCTCACCGAATACAACCTGAGCCTCGGCTATACAGAACACCCCGAGGAGCTGAAACCCCTGGAAATGACAGGGGCGGATTACGCCATGCACCCACCTGCCAAGGATAAGATCCTCCACCCGGTTGGCGAGTGGAACACCAGCCGCATCATTTTCACCCCTGAGCGGGTGGAACACTGGCTGAACGGGAAAATGGTCCTGTCATTCGTGCCCTGGGACGATGCCTGGTACGCCAAAAAGAATTCGGACAAGTGGAAAAACAGCCCGGATTACGGGAAATATAAGACCGGCTATATCGCCCTGCAAGACCATGCGAGCCCCATATGGTTCCGGAATATAAAAATCAGAAAACTCTAAACCACCCAAGATGAACAAACGGGAATTTATAAAGAAAAGCGGCCTGGGGACCCTGAGCGTCCTGCTGGCCCCCTCAATATTAAAAAATATTCGTCCTGCAGACAGACTGCGCACCGCCCATATCGGGATCGGCAACCAGGGCTTCGAAGACCTGCGCGATGTTTCCTCCCACCCACAGGTAGATGTGGTGGCCCTCTGCGACGTGGACGACAACTACCTGGCTGCGGCCAAGGCGTTGCACCCCAAGGCGAAAACCTATAAGGATTACCGGGTGATGCTGAACGAGATGGCCGACGGCATCGACGCCGTCATCGTCTCCCCGCCCGATTTCACGCATGCGCCTGCGGCCATGACGGCCATGAACCTCAATAAGCCCGTGTATTGCCAGAAGCCGCTCACGCACTACGTATCCGAGTCGCGCGCCATGAAAAAACTGGCCGCCGAAAAAGGCTTGGTGACCCAGATGGGGATACAGGTGCACTCATTCTACGACTACAAGCTGGCCACCCTCCTGATCCGCGATGGCATCATCGGGAAGGTGCATACCGTACGCGCCTGGAGCCCCAAGACCTGGGGATATAACGGCACGGAGCCGGAAGGCAACGACCCCATCCCGGAAACGCTCGACTGGAACCTTTGGCTGGGGACCTCCGCCGAACGACCTTATAAAGAAGGGTTCTACCACCCCATCAACTGGCGCAAGCTGGTTGACTATGGTTGCGGCACCCTGGGCGACATGGGGGTGCATATTTTCGATACCCCATACAATGCCCTTGAACTGGATGTGCCCCGAACCGTTGTGAACGACTGCCGCCCACCCAACGGATTCGGCTACCCCGAGAATAATACAGTGACTTACGAATTCCCGGGCACCAAACACACCGCCAAATCCCTGAAATGGGTCTGGTATGATGGCCCCGGTGCCCCGCCGGAACAAGAAGACCTGAAGCTTCCCAACGGGGAGGCCCTGCACGACCAGGGGGCTATGTTTATGGGTGAAAAGGGGCGGCTGTATTTGCCCCACTTTATGCTGGAGCCCAAGCTGATCGTGGACGGGCAATACAAGGAAATGGATGTGGCCAAATACAAGCTCGGGACCCCCGTCCGCAACTATGCCAGCGAAGGCCCCAAACACTACCACCAGTTTGTGGACGCCTGTTTGGGCAAGGCCAAAACCTCGGCGCCATTCTCTTATGCCGCCCGCCTCACGGAGACCATCCTCCTGGGGGTGATCGCCGGGCGTTTCCCGGGGGAAACCCTCCACTGGAATGCCAAAGAGGCTAAGTTTGATGAAGAAAAGGCAAATGAGTTTTTGAGTGGAGAGTATAGGGAGTTCTGAGTTTAGTAGGCAGTAGCAGTTGGCAGTGGGAAGTGTTTGGGTAGGTTAAATTGTATCCAAAACCCTCCGTCCCCGACGCTCGCTATGCTCGGTCGGGGCAGGGGAATGAATCCTGACC
>Ga0102953_1002719_pt1 | contig 10249 bp, 9 predicted proteins | sample SalPon2A_C_D2_MG_FD_78509 | JGI IMG/M metagenome (GOLD analysis project Ga0102953, IMG submission 78509) | Soil microbial communities from South San Francisco under conditions of wetland restoration - Salt Pond MetaG R2A_C_D2_MG | ecosystem: Environmental > Terrestrial > Soil > Wetlands | place... | reverse complement strand
CCATCGAGCACCAGGGCGGCAGGCTAAGAGTCAGCCAGGTTTCCGAAACCTGCCGCTGCTACCAGCTGCATCTGCCTCTGGCGACTGCTGATATGGCCGGGAAGAAACGGCCCTAAGAGATCGGCTACCCGTTTGTTGCGTGGAAAGCCGCTGACGTGGAGGTGTGCGATTTTTCAGCGTGCTGTCCCGCTGGAGTCCCTCCAGACTCCTGGGGAGATCCCTGTGCCTTTCAGGCCTTTTGCGCCCTTTCCCGCCGCAATTCCCTGCCATTTTCATGTGGCTCGATCCATCTGAACGCACGTCCCGGTCCTCCGTATCTGCCTGCCCAAGAACATTCTAATCTCCTTCTAATCGTCCTTTAATCCGCAAAAGGTAAAAACATGCTTAGAGACGGGGTGATTGATTTCTCACTTAATTGCCATTGCACCCCACGTCTCAACCTTGGCTTTACAGAAAGGAGCTCTACTTGGGCATACTTCCCACCTCGGCGCGAGCGCAGAAGAATTTACCGTTGAACGAGCGCAATCAACTGGTCTTGGAGCAACTTCCGCAGGTACGCTTCATCGCACAAAAAATTCATGCCCGTCTTCCGCACCATATTCCCTTGGAAGACCTTGTTAATACCGGTGTCCTGGGATTAATTGAGGCCCTTGCCAAGTTTGATCCCAAAAGGAATGTGCAATTGCAGTCTTATGCGCGATACCGCATCCAGGGAGCGATCCTGGACAGCCTTCGCGAGCAGGACTGGAGTCCGCGGCTGCTGCGGCAGAAAGAGCGGCAGCTTGAGATGACACGGGAAAAGTTGAAACTTGAGCTTGGCCGTGCGCCTTCCCAGACCGAAATTGCGGAAGGGCTGGGAGTCTCCGACCACCAGCTCCAAATGCTCCTGAGGGATTTGCAGGGCCTGGAAGTCACCAGCCTTCAGGAACCGACTTACCTGGAAGGCCATTCCCTCGACGAAAAAATGGCGGACACATCTGAAGAGAGCCCCTTTGTCCTCTGCCAGAGAGCGGAGATGAATGGTCTGTTGGACCAGGCCATGTCCAGACTGCCTCTCCGGAAGCGGCAGGTGCTGGAGCTGTATTACTTTAAAGGCCTGACGATGAAGGAAACCGGTGCCCGCATGGGGGTTTGTGAATCCAGAGTTTCGCAGATCCACTCTTCAGCAGTTGCCTCGCTGAAAGCAAGAATGAAAGAGGTGTTGATGACCCAGCAAAAGGCAGAAGAGTCATTCAGGAAGCAGCGCTGGAAAAAAGCGGCTCCAATAGTCGCGGATACTTCGTTCGGGCAAAATACTGCTGTAAATCTACAGGAACTTGAAACATCGCCTTCCCATCAATACGGCCCTGTTCAGCGCAGCCGCCGCGCAGGAAGTCCGAAGAGAAAAGCGAAAAGGCTCCCACACACAACCTTGAAAGGCGCCGGGCAGAAGGTCCAATAAGCTGCTGCGCCGACATCCGCCCCTCCGAAAGAAAAGGGCGCCGTCCGTTGGTTAACGGGTAGGTCGTTCCGGCGCCCGCTGGTCTGTGGGGTACCCTGAAGCAGCGAACCGTTTGGCGGGACAGGCTTGCCCCGCCGGACAACAGGTCTTCCTAGAAGCTGCTGACGGCCTCTGCTTCATCATTATGAATGTCAAAAACGGTGTAAAGTTTGGTAATTTGCAGCAAGTCGTGGACTTTCTTGGTCAGGTTGAGCAGCTTCAATTTTCCTCCCTGGCTTGAAACCGCCGTAAAAGCGCTGACCAATTCACCTATTCCGGAACTGTCGATGTAGGTTACATCAGCAAGATTCAGGAGAAGGTCCTTATGGCCCTTGCCGAGCTCTCCGCGAATGAGTTCACGGAGCTCCTTGCACGCTTCACCCAGCGTGATCCTTCCGCTAACGTCTACGACGGTCACAGAATCAACCTGACGCACTGTCGCCTTCATGCTCACGGGCTGTTCCTCCTTGGTTTGACTGAATTCAAGAACTCAGATGCTTTACCATGATCACTTCCGTCCCTCCGCCCGGGGGATTCTCAACCCTGAATTCGTCCATAAACTTGCGGACCAAGAAGATTCCCCTTCCGGATATGTTCAAAAGATTTTCCCTGGCCAGAGGGTCGGGAAGGGTGCTGGGATTGAATCCCGTCCCTTCATCACGTACGTGAATTTCCAGCTTGTCTTCAGAGACCAGAAATTTGATGTAAACTTTCTTGCTGGGGTCCTCCTTGTTGCCATGATGAATGGCATTAATGACGGCTTCGTGCACGGCCATCTCGGTGTGGAACTCAGCTTCTTCGTCGAAATTCAGCTTTTTAGAAACACTTCGGGCGGCCTCCTCGGCCTGTTCCACCTTCTCCAGTTTGCTTTCGAGGATCACCTCGACGATGCTGGTTTCTTGATTCATCAGCGGTCAGAATAACCCCCGCGAAGAAACTACAATAGAGGATGACGAAAGTCAACGAAACCAGACATCTATTTTCCCCGATTGCGGAGCGTGGTGGAAGAGCGAAGAGGAATTATCTCATAGGCTGCTCCAGCATGGGAGTATAATCCTCGCCGTATGTCCGGACGCCGGAGGGCGCCTTAATTTTGAGGAGGATGTGACATCAGCATGCCCCGTTTTGCAAGATTCCTTGTTCTGGCTTTTATTCTCGCGTCAGGGATGCTCCTGGCTACAAAGCTTCTCGTGCAGGCGTTTCCTCAGGGGTCGTTGACGGCACGTAGACAGGGCCGCCGGGCAGACTCTCCGGCCAGAGCATCCGGGATTCCTGCTCAAAGCCCCCATATCTCCTCATCATCCTGGTCAGCCCGTCTTTCCCGCGACGCGCACACCATTGTGCTGGATTATGGCGGGAAAGCCTGGGTGACGGGCCTGCGCGTGGAGGTGACCGCCGGTAATCCCGGGCTCAGTTCCACGGCTCCCGGAACCAGGCTGGGCTATGCTACGGTCTCCCAGACCGGCCAGACGATTTTCAAGGTTCAGGGGCCCAAGCCATATGAGATTGTCCTCACCAGTGACGGCCCTGCGATGGAGGTTTCCCTTCGGGGTTTTCCCTCGGGAGGCGAGGCGCAGGCTTCCATTGTGGCGGATATTGACGGCGGTTCCGACCCCATCCAGGCCCGGCTGCACGACCCCGGCGATGGCGTTCAGCAAATGGTGAGCGGGCGCGCCACCAGCACGCTCAATGATTGTGTTTATGACCGCTTTCGGGACCAGGCCCTCCAGGTGCTTGCCCGGGACACCCATTTCAGCACGACGGCGAAAGGCTTCCGTGTTGCCGCCACCGATCATCTCGGGCATGCCCCGCATTGCCGGTTCAAGGTGGTGGAGCATGTCTACGGCCGCCGGTTGCCTTTCTTCGCGCCGCTCGATAAGAAGAAGTGGCCGGAAGTGCCCGTGGGCTGGATTTCCTGGTACGACTACTTTTCCCACGTCACCGAGAAAGAAATTGTGGAGAATGCCAGGGCCGTTGCCGCTTATTACAAGCCGTTCGGGCTGAAGTATTGCCTGGTGGATGCCGGCTGGCAGGCTGATGGCGACGGCGAAAACGGATCGCCGATCGGGGGCGACTGGAACGCCTGGAACAAGAAGTTTCCGCACGGCATGAAGTGGCTGGCCGATCAGATCCACGCCCAGGGGCTCTATGCCGGGCTCTGGCTCTCGGTTTTTGGCAACGCCGACGAGCAATTCTATGAAATCCACCCCAACTGGTTCCTACACGATGCCAGCGGCAACGGAAAACTTGGCACGTGGTTCGGCACCTACGTCGCGGATTTTTCAAATCCCGCCCTGAAAAAATATCTCTACGACACCTACAGGGACCATGCGCTGAACTGGGGTTATGACTACTTCAAGCTGGACGGGGAGAACGACACTCGCGACATCTGGGCAAGGAATCGCGCCCGCGCATACAATCCTACGCTGGATGCGAATACGGCATTCCGGCAGGCGCTCAGGCTGATTCACCAGGCGATGGACGTCAAGCCTGGAGTCTTTTTCTCCGCCTGCGGTCCCGTTTATCCTACCGAGGCTATGGGAATTGCGCAGTCGGGCCGCCTGGCGGGGGATGTGGTGGGCGACGGTGAGCCACCGTCATTCCGCGGCGTGCGCCAAGCCCTGGCCGGCATACGGCGCGGCTATTACACGCATAACATTGCCTGGTATGGCGATCCGGACGCTCTGGTGGTCCGGCCGCCCCTGACGCTTCAGGAAGCTCGAACCTGGACTTCCATCCTGGGCCTCACGGGCCAGGTGCTGATGCTTGGTGATGATGAAACCAAGTTGCCGCCGGCGCGCCGCGACATGGTGCGAAAAATCATGCCCGTGGCCGACATCACCCCCATGGACCTCTATCCTTTTAAGACGGACCGTCCTGTCTGGGTTTTGCACCTCAGGAGACCGTTCGGTTCCTGGGCGGTGGTGGGCCTGTTCAACTGGGGCGAGGGGCCCGATGAAATTCCGGCCTCCATGCAGGCGGGCGCGGGGAAAATCCTGAGCCACGATGACCAACTGCTGGGGAGCCGCCACGAATACGGGCAGCAACTGGCCATTTCTTCCAAACTGGATAACGCCGAAAAACAGAACCAGGCACTGGCGACTTCGTCCTCCAAGCCGCCCGGCCTGCAACTGCTGCCGGTGCCGTCGTTTCTGAATCCCCCGGCGCCGCAGAAAATTGTGCTCAACTTTGCCAAGGCAGGGCTTGAGCCCGGCCGTGACTATCTTCTGTTCGATTTCTGGAAGCAGAAGTTTCTGGGCAAGGTGCGCGGGGAATATTCGGTGGCACTCCCTCCCCATGCCTGCCAGGTGCTTTCCGTGCGGCCCGACGAGGGCCATCCCCAGTTGATCGGGACAGACCGGCACATCACCATGGGAGGCGTAGAGATCGCGAATGAAGTGTGGGACGCAGCAAAAAAACAGCTTCGGATCAAAGCCTCTCTGGTGCAGAATTATCCCACTACGCTGACGATTTACACCGGCGGCGCGACGCTCAAGCGCCAGCGTGCCGAGGATGCGCGCATCAGCGCCCTGGCCCGTGGAAGCGATACCGTCCAGGTAACGCTTCTCCGGCCCAATAACGGAGACGCCGAACTCATTCTGACTTTTGATTGATCTGCCCGGCTGGCATCCTGCCGGGCCTTCAATTCTGCCTACACCAATCAGACCAAGCCTGCCCGACGCCGGAAAATGGCAGCATGCTGACCCGCAGTGTCAAGGATATCCCTCACCCATTTGACCCTCTGGGTGCTTCCTCATCCAGCTTTCAAATTGTTTCGTGCCTCCGGCAGGCATAAAATTGAAATAACGGAACGATGTGCGGACTCATCATACTGGATAGAGCGGCAAGTTAGTACGTGTGCCCTTGGTTCGATAGAAAAGCGGCGATTGCGAAACTCATAAGCTGTCAAGCGAGGAAGGAGCGCCATGTTCGGACGAACCTACACGTTGTTCAAGATGTTCGGTTTTGCAGTCCGCGTCGATGCCAGTTGGTTGATCATTGCTGTGTTGATCACCTGGTCGCTTGCGGCCATGGTTTTCCCCCACCAGGAGCCGGGCCTCTCCCATGCCGAATACTGGCTGATGGGAATCGCAGGCGCCTTACTGCTTTTTGCCTCAATCGTTGTCCATGAATTTGCCCACTCGCTGGTGGCGCGCAGGAGCGGCCTGCCCATGAAGGGCATCACTCTGTTCATATTTGGCGGCGTCGCGGAGATGGAACACGAGCCGCCCAGCGCCAAGGCGGAATTCCAGATGGCTATCGCCGGGCCGCTGACCAGCGTGATTGTGGGTGTCATTTTCTTCGTTCTGGCGCTGGCCATGCGAGGTAGCTGGCCGGTCACCATCGTGGGAGTCTTCACCTATCTTTACTGGATCAACTGGGTCCTGGCGGTCTTCAATATGATTCCGGCATTTCCGCTGGATGGCGGCCGTGTGCTGCGGGCGGCCCTGTGGCACTGGAAAGGAAACATCTGGCAGGCCACCCGCACTGCAAGCGCCATCGGGTCGGGATTCGGAGTGTTGTTGATCGCTTATGGCGTATACCGGCTGCTCTTTTTTGGGGATTTTATCGGGGCCGTGTGGTTGTTCCTGATTGGAATGTTCCTGCGGTCGGTGGCGCGGGGTTCTTATCAGCAGCTGATTGTCCAGAGGATGCTGGAAGGCGAGCCCATCCGGCGGTTTATGAACACCAACCCCATCACGGTCGCACCCGCATTGTCTCTTGAAGACCTGGTGGAGCATTACATTTACAAGTACCACTACAAGATGTTTCCTGTGGTCAACGAATCCCACGATCTGCTGGGCTGCGTCACCACCAAGGAGGTGAAGGCAGTTCCCCGCGGCGAGTGGGCGCAGAACAGTGTGCAGGCAGTGATGCGGGCCTCCTGCGCCGATGACACAGTGACGCCTGATACCGATGCCATCAAGGCCCTCGCCCAGATGAAGAAGACCCAGAACAGCCGTTTGATGGTGGTTGACGGCGGCCACCTTGCCGGAGTTCTGACTCTGAAAGACATGCTGAACTTTCTTGCCACCAAGCTTGAACTGGAATCGGGCTCCCCCGACCTTCCTTCGAATTTCCGCGTGTGACCGGGCGTGCCCTTACTGGCCGGAACCCTGCATGCCTGAGGCGGACGCCCGGGCATGCCGCGCCGGAACAAAAGCTTTCTCAAAGAACCTCCCCTTGCCTTATAGTAGACACCCATCCGAATTCTGAAGGGGGAAGCTATGCGTCTGCGCTCCACATTTCTGGCTTTATTGTTGCTGCTGTTTTTCGGGCTGTGCACCAACCTGCACGCCCAACTGGTTCAGAACTTTAATCCGCCCAAGGCCGGTTGCTGCCTGGTGAGCAGGGCTGAAACGCTGGCGGGCGAACTCCAGGACTGGAACCAGCTGGGCCGCTATCACCAGGACGATTTGCGTCTGGAAGCCCAGCCGCGCGTGCCCGGCCGCGTTGTTTTTCTGGGCGACTCCATCACTGACATCTGGAACCTTAAGAAATTTTTTCCAGGAAAGCCCTACGTCAACCGCGGCATCAGCGGCCAGACCACGCCCCAGATGCTGGTCCGGATGTACCCGGACGTCATCGACCTCAAGCCGGACGCCGTGATCCTGCTGGCCGGAACCAATGATATTGCCCGCAACACCGGCCCTGAAACGGCAAAGATGATCGAGGAAAATTTCAGGGCCATCACGGAGTTGGCGCGGGTGCACCACATCAAGGTCATTCTCTGCTCGCTGACGCCGGTCAGCGACTACACGGCGCATCCTCAGACCGTGCGCCGCCCGCCAGCCCAGATCCTGAAACTGAACGCCTGGATCAAGAGTTATGCTGCAAGGGCCCATGCAACTTTTGCTGATTACTATTCGGCGCTGGTGGACAGCAAAGGGATGTTGAGGAACGGTTACTCGAATGACGGCCTGCACCCGAACGACCGCGGCTTTGCCCTGCTGGCGCCCGTGGCCGAAGCAGCCATTGAGAAGGCCTTGCACGAGAAAAAGTGAGACCGGCGGGGAACGGTCTGGAACGCGGGATCACAGCAACCACAAGAGAGGCAACAGCCCCAGCACTCCCAGGCCGGCGAGCAGCCAGAAACTCTCATTGCCGGTCTTTCGGTCAGCAAAGAAGCGCGCGTACACCCCTTTCACCAGGTTATTACTGGCAGCCGCAATCAGAACGCTGGCCGCGGCTACCTGCAAGGGGGTCAGAGTGCCGGCCGCCTGGGTCATGCTCATGATGAAAGGATCCACGTCTGTCACACCCGTCACAGCCGCCAGGCCGTAGACTCCCGCCTGCCCCAGGTGTGAGATGGCCAGCCGCGTGGCTACCAGCATGGCCAGAAACAGGATCGCGAAAAGAAACGCGGCTCCCAGCTCAAGTGGATTTTTCGGTTCGAACTGCCGTTTCACCTCACCCGTGCCCGCGTCACGCCTGCGAGACCAAAACCAGCCCGTGCTGCAGCCCACCGTGGCGAGAAGGAGAAACGCGGGGGCAAGCGTGATCATCAGCTCATGGTTGAAGAGGCCCACCAGAACCACCAGTCGCAGATACATGATGCCTGAGGCCATCAGGATGCTGCCGGCGAACAGGTGCCGATGTTCGCCCTGAACGGCCCGTTTGGAAAGGACCACCGTGGTGAGGGTGGATGAATAAGCCCCTCCAAGGACGGCAGAGAGGATGACGCCGCCGTGCCCCCGGGTCAGACGCTGCAGAACGTAACTGCCGTAGGAGATGGCGCTGACTGCCACCACTACCACCCAGGTCTTGAACGGATTGATGTGGAAGGGACCAAAAGCTTTGTCCGGCAGGGCCGGCAGAATCACCACGCTCAGAAGCAGGAATTTGGTGAAGGTCAGGATCTCTTCTGATGAGATGCGCTTGGTGAGACCGTCGAGCGCTGCCTTCAGTTCCAGCAGCAAAGCGCTGGCCACGGCCAGAGTGGTGGCAATCCAGAAATGGTCGTAGTAGACCAGGGCGCCCACCACGTAGGTGGCCAGGCCCGACATCTCCGTGGTCACTCCGGCGGTGTCACTGCTGGTGAGTTTTCGCCAGTAGGAAAGCAGCAGAAAACCCGCAACCACCACAAATCCCACCGTGACCGGCAGCAGGTTGCCCTGGGCAATCACGCCCATCGCATACCCGATCAGCCCGATCAGTGGAAAAGTGCGGACGCCACCAAAAGCATAATGCTCAATCCGCTTCTTGTGTTCCTCGCGCTCAATTCCGATCAGGAAGGCCAGGAAGAGCACGAGCACGATTTTGACGCCGTCCGGTGGCAACCACTGATAGAGTTTCAGCAGCATTCTTATGGTTTACTCCGGGGTCTTTGCCGTCCAGGATGTTTTTCCAAACTTGCGGACTGGACCTGTGGCTAGACAGAGTTTACACCTTTGGAGGGGGCTGAGGGAATTCAACGATTCATGCGGGACAAAGCGGTTCTGGCGTGCCTTTCCTGTGTCTGCGGCTGCTGCGGCGCGTCATGGAATGGGGTGTCAATCACCTGCAAAGGTGCGGGCGCGGGCGGAAGATTCTGTCTCTGAGGTTTCGGCAGGGTTGCAGCCGGCTATTTTATGTGATGCCTTGGTGGAATACATGGCCTGGTCCGCCGAGTCGAGCATCTCGTCCAGAAGTTTCCCGTCCGACCACTCGGCCAAGCCAATGCTGAAGGACAGATCAAAGTTCTTCAGGTGCTCATCGTTGTTCCAATCCGCAAGATTGCCTGCGATTCGGTTGACCACGACCTGGCCGCCCTGAAAGTTTGAGTTATAGAGGATAAGCAGGAATTCATCTCCACCGTATCGCACCACCGCATCGGAGCCGCGCACGGCCCCCCGCAGAATGGTCGCCACCTCTGCAAGCACAAAATCGCCCATCAGATGGCCGAAACGGGTATTGATTTCCTTGAACTGGTCTACGTCCAACATCATAAAAGTCAGCGGCTTGCCCTGACGTTTAGCATTGCTGATAAACCTTCGGGCAATTTCCTCGAGCGCCCTGCGATTATAGACCTCTGTCAGGGGGTCCGTGAAGCTCTGCAACCGCACCAGTTCGCTCTGGATGGTGGTGGAAATCACCTGCTGGCGCGTCCGCCGCAGTTGCAGACGCTTGCTGATGACATATATGTTGAAAAGAACGAGTATTGCAACAAAACCAAAGAAGAAAACGGGTGAGACGGCAATGTTCAGGCGCAGCGTACCGTGCTGCAGGAATGCCGCCCGAAACAGAATCGCCAGCACGGCGATTCCAAATAGAATCCCGACTCCGGCGGAGACCAGCCAGACTTCCCAGTCACGCTTTTCAAGGGCGGTCATTTGTTCGCTGACGGTTGCCAGCAGGCTTTGTTGCCTTGTTGACGGTTCCATGGGTTAAGACCTCGAATTAACACGTCGGGAGCTATGATGGCATGCATAGCTCCACATCAATCAAATCCCAATGCCCCTTCTCAAGGGTGAGGCGAAAGTTTCCTCAACATATTTCGCCCGGGCGGAGAGTCAGATGCCGTTTTGGGCGAAATTTGCTGAGAGCCAACTCGGCGTGCGTCGCCCCCGTCCCCACAATGAGCTCTCCTTGGAAATATTTATCGGTATGCTGGGAGTGAAACTTGATGGGGACTTTCCGTCCGGGCTGCCTGCGCCAGGAACCGGGAGAACCGTAATGAAACTGACGCGCCGGCAGGCCAGCCCCTGAGTCTTCAACCTATCCGTTATCTTCTGCCGATTCGGTAGAGGCCTGCGCCGTGCGAAGGGATGCGGGCTGAATATTGTTTGT
>Ga0102953_1002718_pt1 | contig 10254 bp, 8 predicted proteins | sample SalPon2A_C_D2_MG_FD_78509 | JGI IMG/M metagenome (GOLD analysis project Ga0102953, IMG submission 78509) | Soil microbial communities from South San Francisco under conditions of wetland restoration - Salt Pond MetaG R2A_C_D2_MG | ecosystem: Environmental > Terrestrial > Soil > Wetlands | place... | reverse complement strand
CTTCGCGGCGACCTTCGCGGCGACCATGACGCCGACCAGCGACCTCGCCTGGCGCGCCCGCCATCCTGCCGCCCCGCCGCTCCCGGCCCGCGCGCGCCGCGGAGCGGCGCTGGCGCCGCCCCGGGCAGCGATCCCGAAAGCGATAGCTTGCAGGGCGATGCCCGTCATGCGCCGGCCCTCATGCGCATGCACTTCATGCACATGCTCTTCATGCACATGTTGTTCATGCGCATGGTCTTCATGCACATGGCGTTCAGGCACATGGCGTTCAGGCACATGGCGTTCAGGCACATGGCGTTCAGGCACCTGCCCCCCTGGCCGATGTTTCCGTGGGGGCGTCCGTGGGCGGGGCGGGGTCTGCATGGCTGCGTCCTCCCCTCGTGACATGAGCGGGCGGGGCGCTAGAGCAGGCCGCGCCGCCGCGGCCGCATGCGACCCAGCACCCACAGCACGACCGCCAGCAGGACCAGGGCGCCGCCGAAGCCGAGCACGATGATGTGGTTGCGCCACGGCAGCGACCAGGTGTCCGCCGGCAGCGCGTGCACCACATAGCGCGCCGTGGCGGCCATGCCACCGATGGCGCCGTACTGCGCCAGGGCGGCCTGCGGCGCCGCCGAGGGAGCCTGCAGCCCGTCCAGCCGCCCGAACAGCCAGGCGCCGCCGGACGCCCCCACGGCCACCGCCAGGCCGGCGTACACCAAACGCACCAGCCCGGCCGAGGTCGCCAGCAGCAGTATCAGGAAGACCAACGCAAGGACGCCGGCGATCCACGTCCACGCCAGGTAGCGCCGGTGCGCAGCCGCCGTGAAGGCGTCGAGCGCCGGCGCCACCCGGTCGACCTTGGCCTTCTGGTCGTTGCGGGTCATGAGCGCCACGACCCCGACCGCTCCGGTCTCGAAGGTGCGCGTGGCGAGCGCGTCCAGGACCGCGGCATCGGCCTGCGTCGGGGTGAGCCCGGCCAGCTGCGAGGCCGGTAGCAGCCCTTGTAGGCCCTGACTGTTCTGGTGGTTCCCCTGCAGCGCCGCCTTGGCCTCGGACAGGCGCGAGGCGATGGCGTCGCGCTGCCCGGTGAAGAGGGTGACGTAGAAGGCGTGCAGGCTCGTGGGCACGGTGCTCGTGAGGGCGGCGTCGAAGCGCGTCCGCAGATTGACGTTCACGACCTTCTGCCGCGTGGCGCTCATGCCGTTGGCGAGCACGTCCTGGGCGAGCTTGGACACCACCATCTCACCGATCTGGCGGTCGCTCATGCGGGCGAGCGTGCCGGGGTCGGCGTAGACGAAGATGCCCACGATGGGCTGCACCGGCTGGCCGGGGTTCTGCGCCGCCTGCTTGGGCCAGTCCGCCAGGCGGGAGCCGTCCTCCAAGCCCGAGGGCAGCATCTCGCGATCGAGCCCGGCGGTGACCAGGTCCGGCACCGGTCCCTGGAAGGCCTGCGTCAGCTGCGCCTGGATGTTGGCGTCGCTGACCAGCCCGAGCGCGGCGTGGCTGCCGCCCTGGACGGTCTGCTGGGCGAGCACGCCGGCGATGCGGTTGATGGCCTGGTCGACGGTGAACGAGGGCACCTCGGTGGGGTCCGCGTACACCTCCACGCCGGGCAGCAGCGCCAGCTTCTGACCGGGCTCGTAGGCCGAGCCGGTGCGTACCGCCAGGCCGCCGCTCGCCTGCTGGTCCAGCAGGGTCAGCCTCAGCATCTCGCGCAGGATGGGTACCGCACGTGGCTTGGCGGTGAGCTCGGCAAGGCTGAAGGCGAGGATGGCGACGGCCAGGCTGATGACGAGGAGGATGGCACTGACCCACTTGACGTCACGGTGCCAGGCAGGGCTACGTTCGCTTCTCAGCATCGGTTCCTCATCCTCGGTGCGGGGCCCGTGAACACGCTTGCAAGGGGCCGGCCCAGCGCCGGGTCTCAGGGGCTCTCACCCGCGGGGGGGCGACGCCCCAGCTTACCGTGCCGACCCGGCGGCTCGTCGGCCGGGGCCCGGAAGGCGAAGCGCACCCCGCGTAGCATGGGGCATGACCGCTCCCCGTCGACCCGTGGTCGCCATCATCCCGCTCCTGGGCCCGCTCCACGTGAGGATGCCCCAGTACAACGCGGTGAGCGTGCTGCGCACCGTCCAGGCGTTCGGGCCGGAAGCGCTGGCGCTCGCCCCGCTGGCTCCCGGCGCCCTCGAGGATCCCGCCTGGCAGGACGGTCCCGAGGTGGCGCTGCCCCACACCGTGGTGCCCTGGGCGCGGCGCGCCGGGCTCCCCATCGCCGAGGTGGGCGCCGTCGTCGAGGACGCCGCGGCCGAGGAGGACTTCCGGCGCTACCTGGAGGGCTACGGCGGCGGCAAGGGGCTCCTCGCGCAGGTGGACGCCGAGGAGCGGCCGGTACGCGAGCTGCTGGCGCGGCCGCTGACGCTGGACAGCGTGCTCGACGAGCTCCTCCCCGCGATCCGCCACTTCCAGGAGCGCCGCGCCGAGGCCCTCGGGGAGGGCCCGGGCACGGGCTGGCAGGCGGAACGGGCCCGCCGCATGGCCGACGCGGTGCTCGCGCAGGGCGGCGCACGCGTCGCCGTGCTCGCCGGCGCCGACGACGTCCCCGCGCTCGGCGACGCCCTGGCCGGCGCAGCCGAGCTGGTGCGGCCGGCCACGCCGGCGGTGGACGACGGGGTGCGCCGGCGCAGCCTGCTCGACTTCGCCATGCGTGCCGAAGCCGCCGACCCCGATGCCCTGCTGGCGCAGCTGGAGCAGGTGGGCACGCCGGAAGCCCACTACCTGCAGGCCAACCTGTTGCTGCAGCAGGGCGAGGCCGGCGAGGCGCTGGAGGTGCTCGAGCATGCCAGCACGCTGGACTTCGTGGAGCCCTACTACCTCCCCGGCTTCCTGCTCTCCCGCCTCGGTCAGCTCTACGACCTGGAGGGCCGCCGCGACGCCGCCCTGCGCGCCTACCGTGGCGTGCGCGCCTTGAGCTACGCCCCGCCGGAAGCGCTGGCGGCCGCCGAGGCGGGCCTGCAGCGCCCGTTCGCGCTGGCCGGGGCCGAGCGCCAGGAGACCGGCGCCCCCTGACGCGCCGGGCCCGCCGCCGTCCGGCGGCGGGGCGGGCCGCGTAGAATCGGCCAACGTGTGTCGCGACCACGCGGCGGCCGGACCGGCGGCACTGCCGCCCGGCTGCCGTGGGTCCGGCGACCCGAGGGGGACAGGTGGAGGCTCGAAGGCTGCTGATCGCGCGCATCGCGGTGGCGCCCGCGAGGGTCGCGGTTGCGTCTACCACGGCGGCCCGGCCGGCGCGCCCCCTCGGCGCGCTGACGCTCGGGTGCGTCGAGGCGCCGGCGTGAGGGGACAGGGCGCCGCCGGCGGCAGCCCCGGCGACGTCCCACCGCTCGCCGCGGCGACGTCCGCGCCTCCGCCCGCCGCCGCACTGCCCCGCCGCGTGCGCCTGGGCTACGGCGCCGGCGACCTCGGCGGCTCGCTCACCTTCGTGGCGGTGAACACCTGGCTCCTCTACTACCTCGTCGACATCGCCGGCATGCGGCCGCTGTCGGCAGGCCTGGTGTTCGTCCTGGGCCGCGTCTTCGATGCCCTGACGGACCCCCTCATGGGCATCCTGTCCGACCGGCTGCGCTGGCGCTTGGGGCGCAAGCCGTTCATCGCCTGGGGAGCGCCCTGGCTGGGGCTGGCGTTCCTCGGCCTGTGGGCGCTGCCCACCCTGAGGCCCGGGCATGCCTTCGCCGTGGCGCTGGCGTCGATGCTGCTGTTCTCGCTCTTCTACACCGTGGTCCAGGTCCCCTACATCGCCCTCACGCCCGAGCTGGCGCCCGACTACGACGAGCGCACGGCGCTCTCCAGCTACCGGGTCGCGTTCGGCACGCTGGCCTCGCTCATCGCCGTGGCCGTACCGCCCGCCATCGTGCTGAGGCTGTCGCCGGGGTCGGTGCTGGCCGCCAGCGCCCCGCGTGGCTGGACGCTCATGGGCGCGGTGTTCGCGCTGGTCACGGTGCTCGCCTATGCCTGGGTGAGCGCCGCCGTACCCGAGCCGCGGCGGGCGCCTGCCGCCGGCCCGAGAGAGGACCTGCGCGACGTGCGCACGGTCTTCGCGATCCCCGGCTACCGCGAGCTGTTCAGCCTCTTCCTGGCCGTGACGGTGGGCATCATGATCGTCAACTCGATGCTGCCGTTCACGCTCGAGTCCGCCCTGCGCATCCCCGGGCCGCAGCAGACGCCGGTGCTGGGCCTGCTGTTCGCCTGCGCCATCGCCGCCTTCCCGCTGTGGACCTGGCTCTCGGCGCGGATCGGCAAACGGCTCACGCTGGTGCTGGGATTGATCACCCTGTCGCTGGGGCTGCTGCCGTTGACCCTCGCCGTGCCCGTCGGACGCGTCTCGGCGTCGTTGCTGGCGATGGCGGTGGTGGCGGGCGCGGGGCTGTCCGCCGTCATGCTGCTGCCCTGGGCGATGCTGCCGGACGTGGTCGAGTTCGACGAGCTGACGACCGGCCGGCGCCGGGAGGGCGTGGTGGTCGCGCTGTTCACCTTCGGGCAGAAGCTGGCCGGCTCGGTGGGGGTGTTCGCCAACGCCATCGCCGCCACCGTCTTCGGGTACGTGCCGGGCGCGGCGGTCCAGGCGGCCGGCACCGTGCGCGGCCTGCGCGCCATGACCGGACCGGTGGCGGTGGCCGTGTTCGTGGTCGCGTTGCTGCTGACGCTGCGCTTCCCCATCACGCGGGCGCGGCACGCCGCCGCGCGCCGCGCCCTGGCCGAGCGCCGGAGCGCCCCCGCAGGACCCGGCGCCTGACGGCGGCCGGGGGCCGAGACCCCCGCGGCGGCGCTATGATCGGGCAGACATGCGCGAGCTTCTCTACAACGCGGCCAAGCACTTCAAGCGGGGCCGCGCCCTGGCCGAGCGCGGCGACGTCCGCGCGGCCATGCTCGCCTACCAGGATGCGCTGAGGGACCTACACGCCGTGCGGCCGCAGCGGATGCGCGACGTGCTGCTGGCGCAGGTGTACCTCTATCGCTACCAGATCGGGCGGCGCGTCGACCAGGACGCGGCAGACAGCGACCTCCGCATGGGCTACAGCTACGCCCGCACCACCCATGAGCCCACCGTGCGCCAGCTCGCCGAGGCGCTGTGGAAAGACCGGCTCGGCACCCCGGACGAGGCCCTGGCGGCCGCGGCCGTGATGGACTGAGCCGCGGCGCGCCCCCGGGCCGGCCTCGCCCGCGCCCGCCTGCCGGACTGCGGGTAGCATGGGGCCCATGACCGCTCCCTCGCTGCTCCAACGTGTTACAGGCGACGCCGAGGCCTACCTCGCCACCCTCGAGGCACTGGTGACGCTGGAGTCGCCGAGCCGCGACAAGCCACTGGCCGACCGCCTCGCCGGCGCCCTGGCAGAGACGTTGAGCGCCGACGGCTGGGACGTGCAGCGACACGGCCAGCAGCAGGTCGGTGACGTCATCGAGGCGCGCCTGCCGGGCGGCGACCGCGACGACGCCACCCTGCTCCTCGCCCACTACGACACGGTGTGGCCCGAGGGGACGCTCGCCACCATGCCCTTCCGGCGCGACGGCGACGCGGTGTACGGCCCTGGCGTGCTGGACATGAAGGCGGGCATCGCGACCGCCCTGCACGCCGTGCGCGCCCTGCGCGCCGCGGGAGCGGCGTTGCGCGGCCCCGTCACGCTGCTCGTCACCTCGGACGAGGAGACGGGCAGCCATCACTCGCGCGAGCACATCGAGCGGCTGGCGCCGCAGCACGCGCGGGTGCTGGTGCTCGAGCCCGGGCGCGAGGACGGCGCCGTGAAGGTGGGCCGCAAGGGGGTGGGGCAGGTCCACCTGCGGCTCCAGGGGGTGAGCGCTCACGCCGGCAACAACCCCGGGGACGGCGCCAGCGCCCTGCGCGAGCTAGCGCACCTGCTGCTCTTCGCGGAGGACCTGGCCGACGACGACAAGGGCACCACCGTCAACCTGACGGTGGCCCGCGGCGGCACCACCGGCAACGTCATCGCGGAAACGGCCGAGGCCGAGGTCGACATGCGCGTGCTGCGCTCCGAGGAGGCCGAGCGCGTCATGCGGGCGCTGCACGCCTACGAGCCGCGCGACGGGCGCGTCGCCGTGACGGTGTCCGGCGGCCTCAACCGCCCGCCGCTGGAACGCACCCCGGGCAACGAGGCGCTGTGGCGTGAGGCGCAGGCGCTGGGCGAGGCGCTCGGGACGAAGCTCCACGGCGCCGTGGTCGGCGGCGGTTCCGACGGCTCGTTCACCTCCGCGCTGGGCGTGCCCACGCTGGACGGCCTGGGCTCCGTGGGGGCGGGGCCGCATGCCAGGTTCGAGCACATCCTGCTACCGGACACGCTGGGGCGGGTGGGCCTGGTGGCGGCGCTGCTGGCCGGAGGTACGCCGGCCTCATAGTCGTCTGAGGCGCCGGTGCTACCCTGAGCCGCATGCTCCCGGTCCTCGTGGCGGCGGTCTCCGGCGCGCTCCTCAGCCTGGCCCTGCCGCCGACGGGCGTGTGGCCGCTGTACCTGGCCCTCGTGCCGCTGTTCGTGCTGGTGGCGAAAGCTCCCTCCACGCGGCGCGCGTTCTGGCTGGGCGCCGCCTTCGCGCTGACCTTCTTCGGCATCTACATCCTGTGGCTGCCGCGCAGCTTCTCGCTGCCGTCGATGCTCGGCCCCTTCTTCTGGGCCGTGTTCCCGCTGATGCTCGCGGCGCTGTGCCTCTTCTGGGGCGTCGTCACCTACCTGGCCCGGCTGCTGGGCGGCCGCGGGCAGGGCACGCTGTGGCTGCTGCCGGGGCTGTGGGTGCTGATGGAGTGGCTGCGCACCCAGGGCTACCTGGGCTTCCCGTGGGGCACCCTCGGTTACCTGTGGCTGGGCAGCCCGGCCGCGCAGGAAGCGAGCGTGATCGGCGTCTACGGCCTCAGCCTGCTGGCGGCCGCCAGCGCGGCGCTGCTGGCGGTGCCCTTCGTCCGCGCCGGGAGCAGCGGGCCGGCGGCCCGGCGCGGACCGGCCACCGCGTGGCGCGTGCTGGCGCCCGCGCTGGCGGTGGCGCTGGTGGCCCAGGCGATGATCTGGGGCGCGGTGCGCTTGCGTCAGCCGGTGCCCAGGCCCGACCAGACCGCGGTGCTGGTGCAGGGCAACATCGATCCCTTCGGCCGGGCGGTGAGCCCTTCGGGCGACCTGTCGGTCTACACCGGCCTCACCAGCCGCGCCGCGGCCGCCCTCGGCCACGCTCCCGATTACGTGGTGTGGCCCGAGGGCGCGGTCATCGGCTACCTGGTCGACGGCCCGCAGGGCCGGCCGACCCGCCAGGCGATCCAGGCGAGCGCGCCCGGCAGCAGCTTCATCGTGGGGGGCCGGGCGGTGGAGGACGGCAAGGAGTACGACAGCGCCTTCAGCCTGGCGGGCGGCCGGGTGCTGGACCGCTACGACAAGGTTCACCTGGTCCCCTTCGGGGAACGCTGGCCGCTGCTGCACACGGCGGCGCCGCTCTACCACGCGGTCTTCGGGCTGCTGCGCCTGCCGATGCTGGTCAACACCACGCCCGGCCCGGGACCCGTCCCCTTGAAGACGGCCGACGGGCAGGTGGCGACCTACATCTGCTACGAGTCGGTGTTCCCGCAGGTGCAGCGGGTGATGGTGCGGGACGGGGCGCGGCTGCTCGTCAACATCACCAACGACGCCTGGTTCGCCGAGGGCAACGGCGCCGCGCAGCACTTCGACATGGGCAACATGCGCGCCATCGAGACCGATCGCTACCTGCTCCGCGCCGGCAACGACGGCATCACCGCCGCCGTGGACCCCCACGGTCGCGTCCTGGAACGCCTCCCGCGCCACACGGCGGCGGCGCTGGCGGTCCGTTTCGCCTTCATGGACACGGTGACCCCGTACGTGCGCTACGGCCGCTGGTACATCCCGGGGCTGGCCGCCGCGACCGCGCTGGTGGCCCTGGCGGTGCTGCTGCGCCGCCGTTCCTGAGCCGGGACGCGCGTCCCTCGGGACTCCCGTCCCGGACACCGGAGCCGGGCCGTCCTCCGGAGGTACCATGGGGACGTAGATGGCCTCGCCAGACCACGCGTCCGAGGGGGAGGAACCCCGCAGCGCGGAGCCCCGCCGTTTCCCGCCGCCCGAGGCGTTCCGCCGGCGCTCCCACGTCGCCAGCCAGGCGGCCTTCGAGCGCCTCTACCGTCGCTCGCTCGACGACCCCGACGGCTTCTGGGGCGAGGCGGCCGAGGGCCTGCACTGGTTCCGCCGCTGGGACCGCGTCCTGGAGTGGCAGGAGCCGCACGCCCGCTGGTTCGCGGGCGGCCGCACCAACCTCGCCTACAACTGCCTCGACCTGCAGCTCGAGCGCGGCCGGGGGGACAAGGTGGCGCTCTACTGGGAAGGCGAGCCCGGCGACCGCCGGCAGCTGACCTACCGGGAGCTGCTGAGCGAGGCGAGCCGTCTCGCCAACGCCCTCAAGGCGCGCGGCGTGGGCAAGGGCGACCGGGTGGCCATCTTCATGCCGCGGCTGCCCGAGACCGTGATCGCGATGCTGGCGTGCGCGCGCATCGGCGCGCCGCACGTGGTGGTCTTCGCCGGGTACAGTGCCCAGGCCCTGACCGAGCGCCTCGACGACGCGCAGGCCAAGGCGGTGGTCACCGCCGACGGCGGCTATCGCCACGGCGCGATCCAGCCCCTCAAGCCCACCGTCGACGAGGCGTTGGAGAGCTGCCCGTCGGTCACGTCCGTGGTGGTGGTGCGGCGGACCGGCCAGGACGTGCCCATGACGCGCGGCCGCGACGCCTGGTACCACGACCTCCTGGACGTCCACGACGGCGCTTGCCCTGCGGAGCCGCTGGCTGCGGAGCACCCGCTGTTCATCCTCTACGCCTCCGGCCCTACCGGCACCCCCAGAGGGGTGGTGCATACCACCGGCGGCTACATGGTCCACACGCACGTCACCTCGCGGTTCGTCTTCGACCTGCACGACGACGACGTCTACTGGTGCAGCGCCGACGTCGGTTGGGTCACCGGTCACAGCTACCTCGTCTACGGCCCCATGAGCAACGGCGTCAGCCAGGTGCTCTATGAGGGGGCCCCCACGCAACCCGGCCCGCACCGCTTCTGGGAGCTGATCGAGCGCTACGGCGTGAGCGTCCTGTACACCTCGCCGACGGCCATCCGGGCGTTCATGACGCTGGGCGACACGTACCCTCGTGCCCACCGCCTCGGCAGCCTGCGGCTGCTCGCCAGCGGCGGCGAGCCGCTGGACCGGGAGGCGTGGCACTGGTACCGCAGCGTGGTCGGCGGCGAGCGCTGCCCCCTGGTGCACACCTGGTGGCAGACCGAGACCGGCGCCATCATGCTGGCGACGGTGCCGGGAGCACACGACACGAGGCCCGGCTCCAGCGGCGTGCCGATGTTCGGCGTCGACGCGGCGGTGGTCGACCTGGAGGGGGCCGACATGCCGGCCGGCGAAGGTGGCTACCTGGTGATCCGGCGGCCCTGGCCGGGCATGATGCGCGGCATCTACGGCGACGAGGACCGCTACGTCCATCAGTACTGGCGCGAGATCCCGCACGCCTTCTTCACCGGCGACGGGGCGCGTCGCGATGCGGACGGCTACTACTGGATCATGGGGCGCGTGGACGACGTGGTGAACGTCTCCGGCTTCCGCCTCGGCACCATGGAGGTCGAGTCCGCGCTGCTCTCCCATCCGGCCGTCGCCGAGGCGGCGGTGGTGGGCCGGCCGGACCGGGTCCGGGGGCAGGCGATCGTGGCGTTCGTGACGCTGCAGGACGGCATCGAGCCGAGCGACGGGCTGCGTGAGGCGTTGCGCGGGCATGTGGCCCGCGAGATCGGCGCCATCGCACGCCCGGACGATGTCCGCTTCACGCTGGCGTTGCCCAGGACCCGCTCGGGGAAGATTATGCGCCGCCTGTTGCGCAACGTGGCCTCCGGTCAGGCGCCGGCGGATGAGGCCGGCATCCTGGCGGAGCGCAAGGCCATCCGCGACCACCACGGGCGCCAGAAAGGCTGACCGGGCGGGGCTAGCCGCCCTCGGAATCGTCGCGGCCGGCGCTCCGCGCGGTCACCAGGGGGTGGCCCGAGGGTAGCGGCCGTCGGCGCGGGCGCAGCTCGCTGACGAACATCGCCGCCACCACCAGGGCGCCTCCCAGCCACCCCGCCGGCCCCAGCCGCTCGCCGAGCAGGAAGAACGCGAAGACCGAGGCGAAGACCGGCTCGAGCACGAAGATGAGCGCCGCCACGTGGGCGGGCACCACGCGCTGGGCGT
>Ga0102953_1002715_pt1 | contig 10262 bp, 6 predicted proteins | sample SalPon2A_C_D2_MG_FD_78509 | JGI IMG/M metagenome (GOLD analysis project Ga0102953, IMG submission 78509) | Soil microbial communities from South San Francisco under conditions of wetland restoration - Salt Pond MetaG R2A_C_D2_MG | ecosystem: Environmental > Terrestrial > Soil > Wetlands | place... | reverse complement strand
CATCAAGCATGGCGCCTCTTGGTAAGTTCCTTTCTAAGAGGTAAAGATTCAATTCTAGTTGCCTTCAACAGGAGCGTCAAGGAAAGGCTCAGCAGTTAGACGGCAGGCTGAATCTCCAACAGGTAATCCCGAACAAAACCCCTGGAAACCAGCGGTGAACTGTGAAAGCAATGCTTGCGACGCCTGGGTTCCCGCCAGAATGCTCTACTTTGAAATAGCGTCAGTATTAAACGGTTACTGGTCAACCCGGTACTTTTCCAGAGCTTGATTCCGTGGTAAAAGCGGTTCATAAGAAACCTTGGGGATGCCCAAGCACATGTTCTTCCCCTCAACCGCATCCCGACCCCAAGGTTAATTCTGGATGGGAGTTAGAATGCACGATTGGACTCATTTGCTATTGCCTTTTGCTTTGGGCGCTATTTCAGGATCTGTTCTAGCCTTCTTGTATTTCAGGTCGCAGCTCAGTGTTTACAGGAATCTCATTGAGCAACGGCTTTCCGCTGTGAATCAACGGACGGTTTATTCTCACGGCCCAGCTCGTGAACGGGCCAATGTGGCTTGACTGAGGTCAAGGGCTTGTCAATGTTTGAGTCTTCAACCTTCCCATGGGAGGAGGTCCGGGGATGTGTGTGCCGCGTCCCTTGAAGCATGGCCGCCTTGTCGAATCGAAACAGGTCGATGCAACCCGGGAGCACTGCCAGCCCCGGCGCTCTAAAACACTCGCGTGCGTGAGGCAGTCCCAACTTCCCACGCTCGTGCGCTTTCCTGCCTCGCCATAATGCCCTGCTGATCGCGCTGCACTTCGCGCAGATGTAGAAGCTGCGCTATTCCGTTGTCCGAGCACCGGCGCTTCGCTCAATCAATTGCTCAACCAGCACCACGCGGTGGGCGGGCGTAGCGTCGGCAACGCGGCTTGCCTGCCGAAAAAGCATTCTGTCCGGAATCTCCGCCATCCCGGCCAGGGTATCCGAGGTAAACATCTGGACCAGCCAGTCCCAAGCTTCCGTAAAGCCCGCTGCGTTCACCCTGTCCGCAAACTCCGTGTCTGAGACGTTCAGGATTTGTTGCCACCGGTCGAGGACCTGCCGTCGCGCCTCCGCGGGATCCTCGGAATAACCCGTCTTATCCAATGTGGTGGGAGCGGAGCGGTTCAGGCGATGGTTCACATCTGCCAGGACGAAACTTCCCCAGACTTCCGGCAGGTGGACGACCACTTCACGAGGCAGCTTCAGCCCCGGATCGAACGCCGGGCAAGTGCACGACCACAACAGGGCCATCAGGGCTTCATCCACAAGCTGCGTTCGCACGTCAAGGGTCAACCCGATGCCCACCTGCGCCGGGTCACGTTTCTTCCTGAGATATTCTTCGACGGGGCCAAGCAGTTTCTTCGACGCCTGCTGGTGAAGAAAGTCGTAGGCGCACAGAGTTGTGGCCACGGTCCGACGACGGAGCTTGTCAAGCCGCGAAATCTTATACCAGAGCGGATTCGAAATTCTGTCCAACAACCACATCTTAATATCGTCACTTTCTCCCTACATATATGGGATGTCCGAACAGCGGACGAAGGTTGAGAAGCACACTAAGCCATTTGAAATCATTCCTCTAGCGGCCTTAAAAGACTTTCCATAGTTTGTCTCCCTCTGGTTGTTCAGTGGCTCGATTTTGTTTGTCTCCGATAGCACCTAAATCTCGCCCGGTTTTATCTTCCGACTCAATCCCTCAAGGGGCGCAAAGATCTCCCAGGAGTGACGGCAGGTGCGCTGCCGACCTCCCTGCCCGATAGCAGGCATCTAGCCCCAAAATGATATCCGCCATGCGCCTCTACACTCAGGGTGCGACGGTAAGCACAGCGGCGGAGGCGTTGGGCAGCGTAAAGGTGTAGTTCCCGTTTCCCTCCGCCGGAACGCTGGTGGTGATGGGCACTCCGATGTGTCCAGCCGTATCAAACTGCTTTCCGCCGTAACGGACGCCATCCGCCATGGAACCCAGGCTGGGCGCCTTGAGCATCAGCAGCGTGCCTGAACCCGCGCTGCCGGCTACGTGCACGGTCACGGGTCCGGAAGCTTTCTCATCCTCGTTGATCACGAACACGTGCACTTCGGCTCCGGGTCCCGGAGTGGTTGCAAAAGCCGTGATGTTGGCCTTGGAATCAACCGAAGCGGGCAAAAGGTGGTCGCCGCTGGCGTACCGGGCAAACATATACATGGCGTAGTAGAGCGGCTGTGCCACGTTGCGGTAATGCTCTTTGCCCCCGGCCTTCCAACTGAAAGTCTGAACAGGATTGTAGGCGCTGCCGCCCGTGCGGTAGCTGAAATGGAAATTGATATTGCGGTAGCCGTCGCGGGCGATGTTGAACATGTAATCGAGCCCCCAGACTGCGGAAGTGAACGCATTGCTCACACCGGCCATGCCACCGCAGGAAGCTGAATTGGTTTCCGCCAGGGCGATGGGCAGATTGTTCTGGCGCGCCACCGCCGCAAGCTTTTTGGAAAGGTCGTCAAACTTCTTCATCCGCGTAGGCGATAGCAGTTCTGTTGCCGTCACGTTTTTCTGGCCGCAGGTGGAGGTGGTGTAATTGTGGATGGAAACCAGCTTCAGGTCAGGACCGATGCCTTTCAGGATGGTTCCCAGGTCGTTTGCATTATTCCACCCACAACAATCGGCAGGCGCCACAAAGTTATATTTTCGCGCAACGGGATTGGCCCGGAAGGCACGGATGTAGGCGCTCGCGTCCTTCACGTAATCCGCAGGCGAGTAGTCCTTGGGGCGGGCAGGCGTACCCGCAAACAGGCTGGGTTCGTTGCCGAGCTCCAGCCCCAGAATCTCGTCGGCCGGAATCTGTTTGGCGATCCCCTGGGTAACCTCACTCAGCGCCCAGCGAGGGGAATTCTGCTTGAGGTTCAGGCCCAGGATCATGCGCCAGCCGGCGGCTTCGACAGCCGTCGAGTAGAGCTTGAGCAGACCGGGCGTGATGGGTCCCTCGCACCACTTGGGATGCGGGGCGGCTTTGGGGTCCCAGCAGGTGTTGTCCTGGCTGTTGCCGCCCAGCCGCAGCACACCTGGGCCGAGGTCGCTCATCATCATAAAGAAGCCGGTGTTGGGAGCGCCGGGCTCGCCCAGAACATAAGCCAGACGAGCATCGGCGGGAACATCGCTCGGCGGCTGGATGTTGCCGCGCGCCTGCTCCGATGGCTTGGGCAGACCCATGCCGGCAGTTGAAACTTCATTGCTGAAGCCGAGAAAGTTCCTGGGTATCTGCACGCCCAGCCTTTCCCTGTTGACGGTGACGGAGGCCACCCGAGGCGCCGCCGGCCTGGAACACGACGAGAGTACCAGCAAGGATGAAATCAGAATGCCGAGACCACATAACGCAGCGGAAGAAATTGGGGCGAGGTTAGACAGATGCCTGCCAGTCCGGCGAAGGCCGGCGCCTTTCGAAATATGCATAATAAGACCTCCTGTAACATCAGCGGGCGGGAAAACATGCCGCCGGGTATAAGGACTTTTCAACAATGTTCCCTTGACTCCAAAGCCTGTATCATTTTGCAAGTGCCGGTTCAATTCTAAAACAAAGGATTGCCGTCTGCTGCTTTTTGCAGGAGCTTTGAGTAGTAGCGAGGATAAATCCGCGCCCGTTCGCAGAAAGCCTGGTAGCTTGTGGCTTTAAAAAAAGTGGCAGAGCAATCGCGCACGCAAGGGCAACTTTGTACTGCCTGTCTGCCCAAGGTGATCACCGCAAGTGGACAACCCGCAAGAGACGACGTAAAGTGTCCACGTGATCAACCACACAAACCTTCTTCCGCTGATGGATCGAGCCGTCAGGCACAGTGACCGCATAGCTGTTGCGGATGCGCAGGGTTCCTACACGTACATCGATCTGCTGGACGCCTCGTCGCGGGTGGCGGCGGCCCTGCTGGCCGGACGCCCGGACTTGCAGGAAGAGCGTGTGGCATTCTATGTGACTCCCGGATTCCGCTGGGTTGCTGTGCAATGGGGAATCTGGCGCGCCGGCGGCGTTGCCGTTCCGCTTCCCATCGATTCGGCGAGACCCGAGCTGGATTACATTCTCGGCGACACCGGGACCTCGACCTTATTGTTCGAAGCTGAAGCGCAATCACTGCTGGCCCCGCTTGCCGCAGGACGCAACATCCGCGCGTTGCCGTGTGACCGGCTTTTCGACCGCCAGCCAGCGGAACTGCCCAATGTTGCCAGCAACCGCCGCGCCATGATTCTCTATACCAGCGGCACGACGAGCCGGCCCAAGGGCGTGGTGACGACCCATGACATCATCGCAGCACAAATCAGGACTCTCGTGGAGGCCTGGGAGTGGCGTGCGGACGATCGGATTCTTCTCTGCCTGCCGCTGCACCACGTGCACGGAATCATCAACGTTGTTTCCTGCGCGCTATGGTCGGGCGCGGCTTGCGAAATGTTGCCGCGGTTTGATGCCGATGCCGTGTGGGAGCGCATTCGCGGTGGCAATATCACTCTCTTCATGGCTGTGCCCACCATTTATGTGAAGCTCATCGCCGCGTGGGAGGCGGCCGAACCGAAGCGCCGGGCCGAGTTCAGCCGGGCCTGCGGCAAATTGCGTTTGATGGTGTCGGGCTCGGCGGCACTGCCGGTGGGCACGCTTGAACGCTGGAAGGAAATCAGCGGCCACACCCTGCTGGAGCGATATGGCATGACGGAGATTGGCATGGCGTTGTCTAATCCGCTGCACGGCCAGCGCACGCCGGGCTGCGTGGGCACGCCGCTGCCAGGCACCGAACTGCGCCTTGTGAACGAGCAGGGCCAGCCGGTTGCGCCCGGAACGCCCGGCGGGATTGAAGTGCGCGGCCCGAGCGTGTTTGCAGAATACTGGGGCAAGGCTGAAGCGACTCGTGCCGCCTTTCGCGACGGCTGGTTTTGCACAGGCGATACGGCCGTTGTCGAAAACGATGTTTATCGCATTCTCGGCCGCACGAGCATTGAAATTCTCAAGACGGGTGGGCATAAGGTGTCCGCGCTGGAAATTGAGGAAGCGCTGCGTGCCCATCCCGCCGTTGCCGAATGTGCTGTGGTGGGCATTCCCGATGCCGAGTGGGGCGAGCGTGTGGCGGCAGCTTTGGTGCTGAAGACCGGCAATGCAATCGATCTGCCGTCGCTGCGTGACTGGGCCAAAGATTTTCTCGCGCCGCACAAATTGCCATCAAGGCTGCTGGTGCTGGATGCGTTGCCGCGCAATGCGATGGGAAAAGTGACGAAGCCCGGGGTGGCGGCGATGTTTCAAGCCGCGGGTGGCAGCGCGATGGATGGGGACGTTCAGCAAAGCTGAGCGGGTGCGCTTCCAGCAGTCGTCCGAGTGTTTCTTTCATAGACCGGGCCATTCAACCCCTGAGCGGCCCGGCGTTGAATCTCATTGAACAAGGGAGGATCCGTGATGACAGAATCTCGACGGGGGGTCCGGGCACTCATCCTGCTCATATCAATCTTTCTCGTGCTTGCTTACACAGCACCCACACGAGCCTTCAGCGCCAGCTATTACCTCAATTGCCGGAAAGGCAATGACAGCAACAGTGGGACTTCCGCCGGCAACGCCTGGAAGAGCCTCAGCCGTGTCAACAGGATGGTCTTCCGGCCGGGCGATTCGATACTTCTGGCACGGGGCAGCGTCTGTTACGGCGAACTCCGTCCGCGGGGCTCCGGGACAGCAGGCGCCGTCATCACTCTTTCCGCCTACGGCACGGGAAGGCTGCCGCTCATCCGCGCCGGCAAGCATCCGGCTGCGATTGAGTTGAAGAATCAAAGCTACTGGCTCATCAGCCACGTGGAAACCACCGGCGGAGATCCTTACGGCATCTGGATTACCGGTGACCAGCCAAACACCGTGATGCGCCATATCGACCTGAGCCAGGTTGTGGTGCGCGACGTGACCGGAACTCCCACCAAAAAGGACAGCGGCCTCATCGTTTTCCACCCGCAGGCAAAGGGTGAACGGTTTGAAGACATTCTCGTGAACGGCGCCACGGCACACAACACGACGCAGTGGGCCGGAATTTATATCGATGGGTCAGGATCCCTCCCTCCTTCTCAATACATGGGAAGGGATATTACAGTTCGCAACTCTACGGTTCACAATGTCGGCGGAGACGGCATTGTTATCCATAGGACGAGAAACGCGATGATTGAGAACTCGGTCGCGTATCAAATCGGCCTCACCAGGGTGACCAAGGTTGGAACGCCCAGCGCCATCTGGAACTGGGATTGCGACGACTGCACGGTGCAATACAACGAGGCGTATGACACCCACACGCCGGGCAACCTCCATGACGGCGGCGCTTACGACAGCGACAATTTCAATCGCGATAATACCATCCAATATAACTATGCCCACGACACGGACGGCTACTGTGTCGCGGTTTTTGGAGCTGGCGGGAAAGACACGAATATCAACACTGTTATCCGTTACAACGTCTGCGCGAATGACGCCCGGCTGCCCAGTCTTGCCTATCAGGGCGACTTCTTTCTTTCCACGTGGAAAGGCGGCTCCATTCGTCACGTCCTGATTTATAACAATACTTCCTACTGGAACCCGGCCAAGCCGGCCTATGCCCTTTTCACCAAGTCCGCATTTGATCCCGCTGAACCGGATAGCTTCTTCAACAACATCATTTACTCATCCGTGCCGGGCATGGAATACGATAAGCCTGAGTCTCCCAACGTCCTGAAGATGGACCACAATATTTTCTGGTACACAGGGGAAGGAACGCCCGAGTGGCGCAAAGATGATTCCCGGTTCGTCCGATTGTGGGAGTGGCAGGATGCCACAAGCCAGGACGTGAATTCCCAATATGCCGACCCGCGGCTGGCAGACCCGACGTATCACTCCGTGGGCCGTCCGGTCCATCAGTTCACCCTGCTGCCGCGTTCGCCGGCTGTAGGACAAGGCATGCGGCTGGCCAATATGGGCCAGCACGATTTCTTTGGCCATCCCCTGCCTTCCACAGGCCCCATTGACGTTGGCGCAGACCAGGCCCATGCGGCTGACTCTGCCGACCTTGGAACTGGAGATCCATCGCCGCAGTTTAACCTGCCTGCTGCGCGTGGTGGCAAGTTGAGCCTCCATCGCCTGTTGAGCACTCACAAAGCCGTCCTGGTTTCCTTTGTTGACGCAAACTCGCTCGCGGGAGTTTCGCTCCGGCCTGCGCCATCCGAGGCACAGACAGTGGTTCTGAAGAGCATGAGCCGGCAATACGGATCCAAAGGCGTGGCGGTTCTGATGATTGGGGATTCCGGCGCTCGCTCATCCCGGACGATAACCCCGGTCCAACTGCTCAATGCCAGCTATGACTGGCAGTTGGGGCGGGTCCCTGTGCTTCGCGACTCGGCAGGGCGCGCCGCCCGGCAATATTCCGTGGTCCATCTGCCAACTACTTTTCTGATTGGCAGGAACGGCGAAATTCTCCGAAGGTGGAATGGTTATGTTGCTCCTGCGACCCTGTCATTCGCCCTTCAGAGTGCGGCCGGAGCGTTCCAGCGTCGGTAGGGGATGATGGCGCGTGTGGGAACCGGGCAAGGCAAGAGCAGATGGCGGGACACAAAAAAAAAGGGGCGCCGTTGGGGGCGCCCCGTCAGTCTCTAAGGAGGAACACTACAACGTGAGTAAAATTTGATTACCAGATGGCTCGCCAAAGCGATTTGGCGCCTTCAGCCACGGTGTGCGGGGTCCGCTTAGCGCCGTAATAAACGGCAGCGCCGCCGTCCTTGGCCCCGTTGGTGGTGACGTGGCCCACATGCACGAGGGCACGCTTGACGGAATTTCCCGCGTCTGCCGTCGCCGGCACGGCGTCCGCCTGAACCGTATTGACGGCAGCCTGGCCGCCCGCAACTGTTGCGGCAGCCGCGACCGCCGTTCCTTTTGCGATCACCCGGCCGGCGTCGCGGATAGCACCCGCCCGGGCCACGGGAGTGGACCATGCAAACATCATGACAGCCAGCGCAACCAGGGTGCCCTTGAGGCAAGCACCAGAAATTCTCTTCAACGACATAATTTCTTCACCTCGATGAAGTGTTTTTTCGAGCAACGTTCGCTATCCTTCCAGCAAACAGCCTGCCGATTGTATCATTAATCACAATCGACCGTTCTCACATCTTTCATTACAAATACTTACGCGCTGACTTCTACGAGCGCCCCACACGCGCCGTGCCGGATTGCATCAGGCGTCACCATGAAATTTCTTCACGCCCCGGCCCACACGCGCCGCCTACAATCTATAGATGATTTCCGGGGCCTTCCGGTTGCCGGAGAACGCAAAAAGGGCTGACGTGGTGGCGGATGCAACACCTGTCAACTGCCCCCCAAATTGACACCCCCCTACCGCTATGTTACGTTGAAGATTCAGGCGGTTGCCCACAGCGAAACACGCCTCGACGCAAGAGATCCACTCGACAGGCAGACATTATGGCAGCGAATGACCGATTTTTCTTCGACCGTTACGGACTCGACCAGGCCGGCCTGGAACGCTACCTGGCGGAAGCTCTTTCCGACGGCGGCGACTACGCCGACCTCTATTTTGAGCACACCACGTCCACTTCCCTGCAGGTGGATGAGTCGCTGGTGAAGTCGGCGCTTGAGGGCATTTCCGTGGGCTGCGGCGTGCGGGTGCTGGCGGGCGAACAGACCGGCTACGCCTACACGGACGACCTGGCGCCGGAAAAAATCCTGAAGGCTGCGCGGACGGCGGCGCGCATCGCCAGCGGACCGGCCAGCGTTTCCACCGTGGGACTGACGAGCGTGCAACCGGCGAGCGATCTTTATCCGGTTATTGCGGCCGCCACCGACAGCACCCTCAGCGAACGCCTGGCACTGGTTCGCCGCGCCGATGTGGCCGCGCGGGCATACGATTCGAGAATCGCGCAGGTGCGAGTGGGTTATGCCGACCAGAGCCGCCACGTACTTCTGGCCGGTTCCGACGGGCGCATTGTGACGGACTTCCAGCCGCTGGTTCGACTGAGCGTCTACGTCATCGCCCAGGAAGGCGACAAGCTGCGCTCCGGCACCTACGGCGGCGGCGGGCGCGTGGGCCTGGAATTTTTTGCCGGCGAGAGCAGCCCCGAAAAGTTTGCACAGGAAGCCTCGCGGCAGGCCATCGTGCAGCTTGACGCGCGGGAAGCGCCGGCGGGCGAAATGCAGGTGGTGCTGGGGCCGGGCTGGCCGGGCATCCTGCTGCATGAAGCCGTGGGACATGGGCTGGAGGCGGACTTTAATCGCAAAGGCATCTCGGCTTTTTCCGGCAGGATTGGAAAGAAAGTCGCGTCCGACCTGTGCACGGTGGTGGACGACGGAACCATTCCGTCGCGGCGCGGCTCACTGAACGTGGATGACGAAGGCGAGCCCACGCACAAGAACGTACTCATTGAAAACGGCACGCTCGCCGGCTACCTGCAGGACAAAATCAGCGCCGACCAGATGAAAGCCACCCGAACCGGCAGCGGCCGCCGCGAAAGTTACGAGCACATTCCCATGCCGCGCATGACCAACACTTATATGCTGGCCGGCCAGGACGACCCCGAGGAAATTGTGCGCAGCGTCGATCGCGGCCTTTATGCCTCGCATTTTGGCGGCGGGCAGGTGGACATCACCAGCGGCAAGTTTGTTTTTTCGGCTTCTGAAGCTTACCTGATCGAGAACGGAAAGATCACCGCTCCAGTGCGGGGCGCCACGCTGATCGGCGACGGGCCCACCGTGCTGACCAACGTTACTGCCGTGGGCAACGACCTGAAACTCGATCCAGGCATCGGCACCTGCGGCAAAGACGGCCAGAGCGTTCCGGTGGGCGTGGGCATCCCCACCATCAAGATCAGCCGGCTGACCGTGGGCGGAACGGCGGCGCGCGGAATGCAGTCGTTCCAGTAGAGCCGCATTGAGAATCCTGCGATCCTTCGCAAACAAAACCTTGAGACTTCTATGGCAGAACTAGACCTCCAACAAATTGCAAAAGACCTGGTAGACAAGGCGACCGCCGCCGGAGCCAGCGCGGCCGACGTGGTGACGGTGGAAGGCGAAGAATTTTCCACGGCGCTGCGGCTGGGCAAAATCGAAAAGCTGAAGGAAGCGTCTTCCAAGGGCCTGGGGCTGCGCGTCTTTATCGGGACACAGAGCGCCTCCGCCTATTCCAGCGACTTCTCGCCCTCGTCGCTGAAGACGCTGGTGGAGCGGACGCTGGAAATGGCGCGCGAAACTTCCGAAGACCCGGCCAGCAGCCTTCCCTCACCCGAAT